>Ga0272444_10003238_pt1 | contig 14768 bp, 13 predicted proteins | sample SSMForm13_FD_201033 | JGI IMG/M metagenome (GOLD analysis project Ga0272444, IMG submission 201033) | Marine sediment archaeal communities from Little Sippewissett salt marsh, Falmouth, MA, United States - SSM-Form-13 | ecosystem: Environmental > Aquatic > Marine > Wetlands > Sediment ...
ATTGTCAGTCGCATGATCTGCGACGACCTGATCTATCGGGATCCCGTAACCTTTGAATATAAGCCCCTTCTCGCGAAATCTTTTAAGTGGATAGATAACCTCACCATGGAATTCGAACTTCGGCAAGGTATCACCTTTCACAACGGTGAGAAATTCGATGCCGATGACGTAGTCTATACCCTCAATTTTATGAGCAACCCAGACAACAAGGTACTTGTGCAGAGAAACGTGAAATGGATCAAGAATGTGGAGAAACTTGGCCCTTATAAGGTAAGAATCAATCTGAAAAAGCCCTTTCCGGTGGCTCTCGAGTATCTGGCTGGCAATCTCCCCATCTACCCCAACGAGTACTATGCCAAGGTCGGTTCCAAGGGATTTGGCCTTAAGCCAGTGGGTACCGGTCCCTATAAGGTGAGCGAACAGGTGCAGGGGAAAAAGATCGTCTTTGTCAGAAACGACAACTACTTCAAGGAGAGCCCCAAGGGTAAGCCTGCCATAGGCAAACTCGTTCAGCGAACCATCCCGGAGATCACTACCATGGTGGCTGAGCTGATGACCGGGGGCTTGGACTGGATCTACATGGTGCCCAATGATCAGGCCGAGAAACTGAGCAAAATGCGCGGGATCAAGATGATTCGCGCAGAAACCATGCGGATCGCTTTTATACAGATGGATGCTACTGGCCGGACCGGGGAGGATACACCGTTTAAAAAGCTTAAGGTTAGAAGGGCCATCTGCCATGCCATTGATCGCGAGGCCATTGCCAAGAATCTGGTGGGGGGTCAGTCCAGGGTCGTCCATGCCGCCTGCTATCCCACCCAGTTCGGCTGCACCAAAGATGTGATGAAATATGAATATAATCCGGAAAAGGCAAAGAAGCTTCTGGCCGAGGCAGGGTATCCCAATGGTTTCAAGGTCGACTTTTACGGCTACCGTAACCGGCCTTATGGGGAGGCCATGGTAGGCTATCTTCGGGACGTGGGCATCACAGCTAACCTCAAATGGCTCAAATACTCTGCCCTTCGTGAAAAGACCCAAGGAAACAAGGTCGCCTTTGTGATGAATACCTGGGGTTCTTACGGAGTGAATGACATATCCAACATCACTGGACAACATTTTAGATTCGAGTACAACGATTTGGCTCGGGATCAACAGGTTACCGACTGGCTCGAGGAAGGCGACAATTCTATCGACACGAATCACCGGAAAGAGGTCTATGCCAAAGCCCTGAAACGTATCGCCGACCAGGCCTACTGGCTGCCACTCTTTACCTATGTGGCAAACTATGCCTTTACTGAGGACCTGAATTTTACGCCTCAGCCGGATGCGGTTCCACGGTTTTTCCTTTCAACATGGAAATAAAAGTCTGATGGATCGGGCCTCAAGAGCGTAGAGGCTCGGTCCATCATAACAAGGATCGGAGTCGTCATCATGTTCTACTACACCTTAAAGCGACTCTCATTGGCCATTGTGGTTGCCATAACGGTCTCTTTTGTGACCTTTATGCTCCTTCGTCTTTCCGGGGATCCGGCCATGGCTCTTGCGGGAGAAAATGCCACACCCGAGGAGATTGAAGTCGTTCGTCATCAATATGGTCTGAACCGCCCTATTATCATCCAGTATGTCAATTGGGCAAGGAGAGCCCTCGGGGGTGATTTTGGTGTATCTCCTTATTTTAATCAGCCGGTTGAGAAAATTATCGGAGGCCGTCTGGGTATTACCATGACCCTGGGTGGCTGCGCCCTTGCCTTTGCCATATGCCTTGCCGTTCCCATGGGTGTTCTTGCCGCCATACGGCCCAACACCTGGATTGACCGTGTCGCCCTCACGATATCTGTCCTCGGTCAGGCTATGCCCTCTTTCTTTTTCGGCCTCATCCTGATCATCATTTTTGGCGTGATGCTTCGATGGCTTCCCATCTCCGGAAGTTCAACCTGGCGCCATTTCATCCTGCCCGCCATTGCCCTGGGATATTATGCCACACCTGCGATAATGCGTCTTACGCGGTCTGGGATGCTCGAGGTCTTGGCCTCAGACTATATTCGTACCGCCCGGGCCAAGGGACTGAAGGCCGGTGTCATCCTTTTTAAACATGCCCTCAGAAACGCCATAATCCCCGTGGTTTCCTTGCTGGCCGTCCAGTTTGGGTTTATGCTGGGTGGATCTCTTGTGATTGAAACCATTTTCGCCATCAACGGTGTCGGTTTTCTGGGTTATGAATCTATTTCCAGAAATGATTTGCCCATGGTCCAGGCTATTGTGCTATTGGTATCAATGTTTTATGTTACCCTGACCTTTTTTTCGGATCTTCTAAACGCCTTTTTAGATCCACGCATTCGAGTTACATAAGGTGAGCTATGGTTGAGCAAGCAATCGGAGAAATCAAAGAGATAGAGTTCCCGTCACCAGGCCAGATCCTGCGCCAGCGGACCTTATCTCACAAAGGATTCATGATCGGTGCTATCGTTCTGATTCTAATCCTTGCCTTGGCACTTCTTGCACCAGTCATTTCTCCTCATGACCCCTATCATCAGGAGCTGTCCAAGAGAATGATTAATCCCATATGGCATTCTGACGGCACCTGGGAACACCCCCTGGGAACCGACAATTTGGGCCGTGACTACCTGAGTCGCCTCATGTACGGCGCCCGCATCTCTCTTCTCATTGGTGTATCCGCCATGGTCATCTCCGGTATAATCGGCATCTTTCTGGGTGTCATCGCCGGTTATTTTGGCGGCCGGGTGGACATGTTCGTCAGTTTCCTGATCACAACCCGCCTATCCATGCCCGTAGTCCTTGTTGCCCTCGCTGTTGTGGCCCTCATAGGCGGGTCCCTCAACGTGATTATCTGGGTACTTGGCCTTTTGATTTGGGATCGATTCGCCGTGGTCATGCGCTCTTCGACCCAGCAACTCCGTTCCATCGATTATGTGAATGCAGCAAAGGCTATTGGATGCTCGACCACTCGAATTCTCATCACCGAGGTGATACCCAATATACTCAATAGCCTCATAGTCATAGCTACACTAGAGATCGCCCATGCCATTCTGCTCGAAGCGGCCCTCTCTTTTTTAGGGATGGGGGTTCAGCCGCCACTACCCTCATGGGGATTGATGATCTGTGAAGGCAAGGAATTCATGCTCTTCAGCCCTTGGATCATTACCATCCCCGGCGTTGTTCTCTCCCTGCTGATCCTCTCCATTAATCTGATGGGCGACGGCATCCGCGATATCACAGCACCGGAGGGCCGGTCATGAGTACGCTTCTCGAAATCCAAGGGCTGCATGTAGAGATTCCCCTGTCAGCAGGAATCCTAAAGGCGGTGAGGAACGTCTCCTTTTCTGTGGTACGCGGCAAAACCCATGCCCTGGTGGGTGAATCAGGTTGCGGCAAATCCCTTACCGCCCTCGCCGTTATGAACCTTCTACCCCAAAGTGCCATACGCTGCTGCGAGCGCCTCAGTTTTGACGGACAGGACCTGGCAAGTACAAACGAACGACATATGGCCGATATTCGCGGTAACAAGATAGCAATGATCTTTCAGGAGCCCATGACATCGCTTAATCCCTGTTACACAATTGGGAATCAGATGCAAGAGGCATTGCTGCGGCACCGGAGAGTCACTCGAAAAGAGGCCTTGGACCGTGCGGTCTTTCTCTTGGAAAAGGTGGGCATCACTGCGGCGGGAAGCAGGCTGAAGCAGTACCCTCATCAACTCTCCGGTGGACTTCGTCAGCGTGTGATGATTGCTATGGGGCTCATGTGCGGACCTCCCCTGATTATTGCCGACGAGCCGACCACTGCCCTGGATGTGACCATCCAGGCCCAGATTCTTTCCCTGTTAAAGGGTCTGCAGCAGGAATTTGACATGGGAATGATCCTTATCACCCATGATCTCGGAATCGTCGCCAGGGTGGCGGACCGGGTTTCGGTTATGTATTGCGGCCAAGTGGTGGAAACAGGAGATGTGACCCAGATCTTTGAAAATCCTCTCCATCCCTATACCCAAGGACTGATGGATTGCATTCCTATACCCGGTAAAACACAACGGGGAGAACATCTCGGTTCCATCCCCGGCATAGTGCCAACGCCCATTGGTGATATGACCGGGTGTACGTTTCGAAACCGCTGTCCATTTGTCTCCAAGGCATGCGCCGAGTCGAATGTGACTCTCCAGGAAATTTCAGCAGGCCGGGCCTACCAATGTTTACTGAGCCCTGAAGTTTGTGCCCAGAATCTTCGCGGGGGTGTGGCAGTATGAGCGATGCGGTATTACAAATCAGCGATTTGAACAAGATTTATATGGTAAGCGCAGGTCTTTTTAAGGGTAAAAGATCTCTCAAAGCAGTGAACGGTGTGAATCTGGTTCTTGAAAAAGGATCCGTTCTCGGCCTGGTAGGGGAATCAGGATGTGGCAAGAGCACAGTGGCAAAACTTATCCTCAGACTTGAAGGACTGACCAGTGGACGGATCAGCTTCGACGGGCAGGAAATGTCTTCAATCCCACGTAAGGAAGTTGCACGCCGGATTCAGCCGGTTTTCCAAGATCCCTATGCCTCTCTCAATCCGCGGAAGCCTATAAGTTCAATCATTTCATTGCCTCTGCGTGTCCATAGGGTCGGGGATCCAAAATCATGGCCCCATAAGGTCGAAGAAATTATGGACATTGTGGGCCTCCCCCCACGCTTTCGGCACAGCTATCCCAACCAACTCTCAGGAGGTCAGCGGCAACGTGTTGCCGTTGCCCGAGCCCTAATCATGCGACCGGAGATTGTCATTTGCGATGAACCAACGTCGGCCCTGGACGTATCCGTTCAGTCCCAGATACTCAATCTCCTTATGGACCTGCGCAAAGATTTAGGGCTCACCTATATTGTGATAAGTCACGATCTTGCAGTGGTGGAGCACCTTGCCTCCCGGGTGGCGGTCATGTATCTGGGCCGCATTGTGGAGGAGGCGGCCACAGAGGATCTTTTTAAGCGCCCTCGCCACCCTTACACCCAGGCCCTGCTCACTTCTGTTCTGACACCAGAACCGAGGTTGGGCCTGCCGGAAACCCATTTAGGCACAACCTATCCCAATCCTATCGATCCTCCGCAGGGCTGCACCTTTCACCCCCGCTGCCCGAAGGCGACGGAACTCTGCCAGACAACTGCGCCGGATCCTATTGTGGAGGCGGGCCGTCTCGTAGAGTGCCATTACCCGGAAGCCTTATCTGATTAATACCATCCACAATTGTACGATATATGATATCAAACCTAACGCACGAATTGCTCTCTGCTCTCACGTAATCATTCACTTTCTAATCCCAAGCCCCATGATCTGCATTGTAAACTTTATTTTCATCTCAATAAAGAAGGATAAATGTATGGTCTCAATATCCCAAAGGCCGTTGATCGGTTTGACTTGCTGTTCCAATAAGGGTCCGGATTGGGTTCCCATGCCCCTGAACAATATGTCGACTTCCTCTTTCGTGGTTATTAAAGGGGAGTTGAATTAGCAGGAGGGTTCCGGTTCTGATTCCCATTGTGAAGCATCTTTCCACGATCAAAGCACTTCTTGACCGGATTAACAGCCTGATTTTGACAGCAGGACACGATGTGTCAAGACGCTTTTTTAAACAAGAGCAAAAGGTCGGCATACGGGAGATAGGTCACGAGAGAAATCTGTGGAAATCAGCCAGGATGATGCCAAGGAACTCTTTTTTTTGGTGACTCTCTAAATAATGAACCTATGCTTCAATACTTCCCATATACAGCCGGGGTAAAAAAGTCCTCCGCTTTACCGGCCGCATGAAGTATAGGCCGACATTCGCAGCAAGACAGCAATGTGGAGATGGCTTTCCAGAAATCATTGAAGTAATTCTACGAAAAAGAGAAATAGGCGGCGGAAAAAAAGATGGCGCAACACATAAACTGCATATGACATGCATGTTTTTTCATTTATAGAACTCTGTCACAATCAGCAAAGGCAAGGATTGATGTATATTCCTAATGATTTTTTCTAAAATAAAACTTAATAAAATATGACAATAGTGAAACCTTCGAGTATTTCAATTATTCATCGCGCCTACAGTTGCCCGAATTACAGCAAACCCCTCCTTTTCCATGGCTGAGGCAACTCTTTCCTGTAGGCTTTTGCCGGGAGTAAGGGCAACCATATAACCGCCCATTCCCCCTCCTGTGAGCTTTGCCCCTAAAGCGCCTTTATCAATGGCCAGGTCACACAGATAAATCAGTTTTTCATGGGAAAGCCCCATATCGATGAGTATCTTGTGGTTAATAGACATAATCTGGCCTGTCCCCTTTAAATCAGCAGTCTCGAGGCAGTTTTTCATTGTATAAACCTGCTCTGTAATCATTTTTAGTCTGGCTGAAAAAAGTTGCGGATTCTTCTCTTGCCCATTTTTGGTAAGTCCATCAAGGGCAACTGTATTTGCGGTTATACCGCTGTTTCCAAGTACCACATCAATGGGCTCCTTTAACTGTATGTTCTCAAAACTCTTCTTATTGTTTTTTATCTGGTAAAGCATAATTCCACCATAAGTGGATGCTGTATTGTCTACACCGCTTGGAACACCATGGTAAGCAAATTCGCCCTGCCATCCAACATTATTTATCTCTTCAATGGACAGGCCTAAGTCAAACTCGTTGTTTAACGCCCGTGCAAGGGATACACAGCTGGCTGCGCTGGCCCCGACACCGCTTCCTGCAAGAAGGTCACCTTCAAAGGTTATCTTAATGGGATGCTTTGTTGTGTCTATTTTTAGGACTTCAAGAATTTTATTAATTGATTCTAACTGTTGATCTTTCTTTTTTTCCTTATAGCCGGGAACTTCCTTGCGGTTATCCTCAAGGGTCCATCCCTGGCCCTTAATTTTTTCTACCCTTGCCACTGTTTCAAAAGGGAGAGATGAAACAATGGCCGGCACTTCATACAAAACAAACTGGTCTCCTATAAAAATGGTCTTTCCAAATCCTGTTCCTATGCCCACTATCAGCTCCTTTTTAGTTTTTTTGGATATATTTCAATCTCGTTTCTTTAGGTTCATTACAGGTTCAGTTTTTCAATTATCTCAACATCTTAATTATTTACAAGCTATATTTCGTTCTTATGGGATGAAAGCACTAGCTCCATTTCCCTGATAAGGTTTTCCTCCTCGCCTATGGAAACAGTTGTTGCTGCAGTCAAGCTGTGGCATGCATCAGAGAACCCCCCGAGCCTGCTTGTTGCCTCAGGTAGAAAATTATCAAGACCAGTTGCCCTTCCTGCCCTAATCTCCTTTTCCATATAATCAGATACACGCATGGATATTTTTGTCTGGTTTAACTCTATGGCGCCCATGCCTGGAATTTTATTCGGAATAATCTGAAATCCTGCAATATATTTTTTTTGGTCTATTAAATCAGTATTGTTAATTTCCTCACATAAGAGGCCAACCATCTTCACCCCCATGTTAGAAATCCTATTTTTTAAGTTAAACCACTGGATATGAGGGGATATCTTCAACCCTTCCTTTTTAAAACGTTCAATTTCTCGGTCAAACGCCCTTTGTTTAATTCCTCTTAACGATTTCACCATGTGATCAGATTCAGTCGTAATCCCCTGGAGACAAACATCCACTCCCATATCCGGTCCCTTTTGATAATAGCCTACTGCTCCTAAGATATCGAGATAGTAACCTAATTCGTTTAATAGTATATCTCCCTTTGGTGATTTTAAGACATATTTTTCGCCGGTTTTATGCTCCCTTATCTCTGCAAAGCCTTGATTTACGGCCTCTATCACAATATCTCGGTTGATACTGACAAGTTTGCCGTTTACAAAAAATTTATCTCCAACTGCCCCTATAGCTGCTATGCCGGCCATTTTTTGGTTGGCCGGATCCATGGTCTTTGAGAAGATATAACAGGTTGTAGATGCAGTTATATCGCGATCACCTTTTAAACCATAAAGTTCCGGATCTAAGTTGTGAACTTTCCCGTCATCAGGTTGTTCTGCTGCATGGTGATCCAGGATTAAAACAAGGTTTCTTCCCTGATTTAGGCGAGAAATCATCGGGGCTATTCTTCCGGCAAAGTCTGCGAATATAATAATTCGTCCTTCCTGTTTGAAAATCTTTTTCAGGACCTCTGGATAAGGTTTTTCCAGACAGAGCCTATGCACTTCGAAGCCTTCCTGTTTAAATGCCAGTGAAAGTATGGCCCCTGAACTGAGTCCATCAGAATCATTGTGGTGAAGTATTTGTACATTCTTAGCCGGCCATTGTCTTACCTCATGGATAGCCCTGCCCATATCCTCGATTAATTCATCAAGCATTTTTTACATCCTCACCTGCTGTGCCTTTCCGATAATAATAGGGCTGCTGGTAATAACGCCATCAACCCCCATATTGACAGCCTCTTCATATTGTTTTAAGGACGTTATTTTATATGGAAAGACCTTAATTCCCATTTCATGCATTTCCTTTACCTGTTCATAGTCCAATCCGTTAAAATTAGGATGCCATGAAAAAACCTTCAGCCTGGCGCACAAATCTCTATTATTGTTATCCGTTGGATCTCTCGAAATCAGACCAATAGCCGGGGCGCCATCCACCTTTGAAATATCTTCGAGCATCTTCCATTCAAAACTGGAGATAATCACTGAGTCACAAATATTCTTTTCTTTTATCATTTTTACAACTTGCCTTTCTACCCTGTCAAACGGCCTGTTTGCTTCATATGCGCTTGCTTTTAATTCAATATTGATACACACACGGTTTGCCATTGTATCCAAAGCCTCCTTTAGCGTGGGTATATGCTCTTGGGAAAATCGAGAATCAAACCAGCTGCCAGCATCCAGACGTTTAAGTTCTTCAAGCGTATAATTACTGACTGGTCCGTGGCCGTTTGTAGTTCGCTCTAAGGTGGCATCGTGAATTACAACTATTTTTCTATCCCTGCTCAGCATAACATCAAATTCTATCATCTGTATTTGAGCATCAATTGCCGCTTTAAACGCGGCGCAGGTATTTTCAGGGTATTGATCCCTGCATCCCCTGTGAGCAATTATCAATGGGCGTTTAAATGTTTTTAAGTCCACGAGGTTAGAAATATTTTTATATTTCAACTATTTCTCTATACGTTGCCCGTTCTCTTTATCAAAAAAATGCAAGTTTTTCGAGGAAACAGTAAGGGGTAGAAGGGTGTTTCTCTGAAAATGATACACAGCAGGGAGACGAAGGGTTAATTGGGTTTCATCTTCTCCAAAATGACCATAAACCAGTGTGTCTGCTCCAAGTATTTCAAGGTGGTCCATATTTAAATGCATTATAGCTGTTTTTGATTCATCGATAACAAAATGCTCAGGTCGAATTCCCAGGGTAATCTCTTGGCCTCCATGACTTGGAAAGCCCCCATTTTGAATTGGCAATCTAATATTCCCATGCAGTTCAGCCTGTTTTCCATCAGCGCTCAATCTAGCCGGCAGAAAATTCATGGCCGGCGAACCAATAAACCCGGCGACAAACTCTGTAGCAGGTTTTTCGTAAATTTCTAAAGGTGAGCCGATTTGTGCAGCATAGCCATTGTCCATGACAATCAGTCTATCCCCAAGTGTCATTGCCTCTACCTGGTCGTGAGTAACAAATATGCTGGTAACCTTCAAATCTTCCTGAAGTTTCCTTATCTCAAGCCGCATCTGCACACGCAGCTTGGCGTCAAGATTGCTTAAAGGCTCATCAAACAAAAAAATCTTAGGCTCCCTCACAATACATCGCCCCATTGCCACGCGCTGTCGCTGCCCGCCGGAGAGCTGTCTGGGTTTTCGATTTAGGAATTCTGTAAGCTCCAGAATTTTTGCGGCTTCAAAGACCCTCTTTTCAATTTCCCTCTTTGGCATTCGTCTTATCTTGAGACCGTAAGCCATGTTTTTATAGACGCTCATATGAGGGTAAAGCGCATAATTTTGGAATACCATGGCAATATCCCGATCTGCCGGTTCCAAATCATTCACCACAGTCCCATTGATTGCAATTTCTCCTTTTGTAATGACCTCAAGTCCGGCAACCATGCGTAGCAGTGTAGATTTACCACAACCAGATGGTCCTAAAATGACAATAAACTCACCATCTTTAATATCACAGCTTATACCGTGGACCACCTCTGTTTTTCCAAATGTTTTATAAACATTTTTTAAACTCACATCTGCCATAACAGCTCCCTCATTTTTCAGTCTCAGTCATCCCTCGAACAAATTGTTTCTGCATAAAAATAACAATAAGAACCGGAGGAATCATAGCCAGCATTGTAGAGGCCATGATAATCTGCCATTCCGCCTGCCCTTCGCCTACGTCTAACATCCGTTTAATCCCTATTAAAAGAGTATAATAACCCTCATCCGTTGTAATCAACAATGGCCAGAGATACTGGTTCCACCCATAAATGAAAAGGATCACAAATAGAGCGGCGATAGACGTGCGTGACATGGGCAGTAAAATATCAAAGAAAAATCTAATTGGCCCACCTCCGTCAATTCTAACAGCCTCGCACAATTCATCTGGAACTGTCATAAAAAATTGGCGGAAAAGAAAAGTGGCCGTAGCCGAAGCAATCAGGGGGAAAATCAGGCCTGAATAAGAATCAAGTATCTTCAAATCCGCTGCAACCTTGTAAGTCGGTAAAATTCTCACCTCCACCGGCAACATTAATGTTATAAAAATGAGCCAGAAAAAGAACATGCGGAAGCGAAATTTAAAATAAACAACTGCATAGGCAGCTATCAGTGAAATAAAAATTTTACCAACGGTTATGCCAAGGGCCATTATGAGGCTGTTTAGCATCATTGTTCCAACTGTGGCTCCTACATCCCTTGGGCCCACGCTTAGAGCCCGCTTGTAATTTTCTATCAGATGACTTCCTGGTAAAAGGGAGAAATCTGACGTTATTTCATCCAGAGTGTGAGATGATGCTACAAATGTCACATAAATAGGAAAGACAAGAAGCAACATGCCTAAAATAAGAACCGCATGGGTTACAAAAGTTAGCCACGGCCTATGTTCAACCATAATAACTCCTTTAATAATATACCTTTCTCTCTATATAGCGAAATTGAATCACAGTAAGAGAGATAACAATAATCATCAAGATTACGGATTGAGCGGCAGAACTGCCCAGATCAAGGCTAAGAAATCCATCATGGTATACTTTAAAGACCATGATATTTGTAGCATTATTTGGTCCACCATCAGTAATTACATGGATCACGCCAAAGGTATCGAAAAAGGCATAAACAACATTCATTACAATTAAAAAGAAAGCAGTAGGCGACAATAGAGGAAAAGTTATAGTCCAGAATCGTTTTAGCGGTGAAGCGCCATCAATTGCAGCAGCTTCTATAAAAGGCTTGGGGATTGCCTGTAGGCCGGCCAAAAAAAATAAAAAATTGTAGGAGATTTCCCTCCAGGCCGCTGCGATGATCACCAGGAACATTGCCTGTCCCCCATTCAGGCTGTGGTTCCATTCATACCCAAAGATTTTCATATAAATTGCGATAATCCCTACAGTTGGATTAAAAAGAAAATACCACAACACTCCAGCTACTGCTGGCGCCACGGCATAAGGCCAGATTATCAATGTCTTGTAAGCTGTTGCACCCTTAATGACACGGTCGGCCATGGCAGCTAAGAGTAGAGAAAGAGACATGGCAATGATTGCAACCAAAAAACTAAAAATTATGGTTACATATATAGAGTGGAGATAGATCTCATCAGTAAAGATATAAGCAAAGTTAGCTAAACCGACAAAACTCCTCGAGAGCCCAAAGGCGTCTTCCTGCAAAACAGATTGATATACTGCCTGAGAGGCTGGCCAAATAAAGAAAACAAGGGTTATGATGATTTGCGGTGCGACCAAAAAATAGGGCAGGAATTTATGCTTAAAGACTACTCGCTTTTCCATGAGAAATCCTTTAGAAATATCGAGAAACAGTTGAACTCACCCATAAAAAATGAGTGAGTTCAGTTCCTATAAGTTATTACTATTTATTTGCCTTTTCAAATTTTCGCAACAATTTGTTTCCAGCTTTTACAGCATCGTCTAATCCCTGTTTGGCAGATTTTTTTCCAGCAAAAATAGCCTCTAATTCGCTATACATTTCACTGCGCATTTGAACAAAGTTACCAAACCTTAAACCCTTAGAATTCTCTGTGGGCTTATTGAGCGTCATCTGCTTCAACGCAGTTTCCATCCCAGGTTTTTTCTCATATACTCCCTGACCCTTAGTCAGATAGTATGCATCAGTGGTGATGGGTAAATATCCGGTGAACTGGTGCCAGTCAGCCTGTACAGCAGGTGAGGATAGGTAATTAAAGAACGTTGCCACACCTTTGTATTCCTCTGGGGAATGGCCGGCCATAACCCAGAGACTTGCCCCTCCAATGATGGTGTTTTGAGGCGCACCAGGTGCATCCGGCCAATAAGGGAGCATGCTCGTCCTGAAGTCGAACTTGCATGTCTTACTAAACCCCGCATAGCCTGCAGATGATTCTGTGTACATTGCAACCTCACCAGATGAAAACTTGGCATTCCCAAGATTGCGACGTCCGCCATATACGAAAATCTTTTCCTTCTGCCAATCAGCCAGTTGCTGGATATGTTTTACATGAAGAGGGCTGTTAAATACAAACTCTGTATCCAGCCCGCCAAAACCGTTTTCTTTTGTGCCTATTGGGACATTATGCCACGCGCTGAAGTTTTCCATTTGTATCCAGGATATCCATGCAGTTGAGAAACCCGAATAACCAACTTTAACCAGTTTTTTTGCGTACTCTGCCACCTCTGGCCAGGTTTTTGGTGGTTGATCCGGATCAAGTCCTGCCTTTTTAAAGGCTTCCACATTATAGTAGAGTATAGGTGTGGAGCTATTAAATGGCATGGACAGCATCTTGCCTTCACTGGTAGTGTAGTAACCGGTAACTGTAGGTAGATAGACATTTGGATCAAATGGAAGTCCTGATTCACCCATTACCTCATAAACCGGCTTAATAGCTCCCTTTGCAGCCATCATACTTGCAGTTCCTACCTCGAATACCTGAAGAATATGTGGTGGATTTTTTGAACGGAAGGCAGCAATTCCAGCGGTCATAGTATCCGCATAGTTCCCCTTATATGTTGCAACGACTTGATAATTATTCTGCAGCCCATTAAAACCTGCGGCTATGGCATTCACCTTTTCCCCAAGTCGCCCACCATGAGCATGCCACCAATTTATCTCAGTGATTGCCTGTGCAGTTGTCACTGAAAAACCAAGAATAAAAACAGCAACTATTAAAAAAAATCTATACTTTTTCATTTAAAACCCTCCCTTTATTTATGGTTCAAAGGAATAAATGGCATATCTTACCTTTACATCCTCCTTTCTTTTATGATAGCCTGCCAAATGGCTAATAGTTTAACGTTAAACTGTCAAGAATAATACAAACAAACATTCAAATTTTTGTCAACCCTTTTTATCCCTTTATCGAACAAATTTGAAAAGCGCATACCTTCAAATAGATATGCCTCATTTTTGGAATATCAATTAGCACATCATTGCACCACAATCTCTTCATAGATATGCCTCCCAATTATATCAGAATTCAATTAGATTTAATAATTCTGAATTCTTGAGGTGGAACCTCTTACAACGAATTCGGTCTCAAATATGAATTTTTGCTTCTCCTTTCTACCGTTTGTGAGCATATCTGCTGCCTTTCTTCCCATTTCATAGTAGGGCAGTCTTATAGCTGTTAAAGGCGGGTCCAACAGAGGCATTATTTCGTTATCCACATAGCAAATTATAGAAATATCGTTTGGAACATCTAAACCTGAATCCTTCACTGCCTTTAAACAGGCCGGTCCCATTTCATAACCTCCAAGAAAAAAAGAGGTAATTGCGGGATTTTTTTTTATTAACATCCGAATTTTTTTATATGCGATTTGATAATTATAATCCGCATATGCAATAATATTATTGTCCACATTGATTTTATTATTAATCAAAGCCCTCTTGTAGCCGTTAAAAATCTTAGAAGTTACTCTTGCTTTTGAAGTACCTGCAACCAGGGCAATTCTTTTATGACCCAGGGATATTAAATATGATACAGCCTTATACGCATCATTTTCGTAATCTACACCTACGTAATTTATGCTTGCCTTTCCCCAATAATAGTGAAGTACGACAAAGTTGAATTTTACCTCATTCAGGTTATTTATATAGGTGTTTACAAAACCTTGTGTTGTGTAACGAGTATTGAAGATTATCAATCCATCTACAGTATTCTGTCGTACAATTTGACTTATAGGCCTATTTTTATACAGGCTCCTTCCACCGGAAAATAAGACAAGGTCAAAACCTTTTTTATTAAGAACGTCTTGAATCCCTGCTATCATCTCAATGATTGTATAATTACGAAATATAGGGGTTTCAAATGGAATGAAAAGCCCAATAGAATTTGTTATACCTGACACTAATCTCTTGGCAGTAAGATTTGGATTGTATTCCAATTCTCTGATTGCTTCTAAAACTTGCTCCTTTGTGTCTTTGCTTACCCTTGAGCCTGCAGCATTGTTTATTACAAGTGAAACAGTAGTATGAGAGACACCAGCTAATTTAGCCACTTTTTTTAGTGTCATATTTTTAATAGACCCCTTCATTTTTTTTATTTGTTGTGGATTTTATAAAATTGCAAATTTGAAAACAAGCGAAGGAGGATAAAACTCCTGCATATCCAATTTTTTCATTTAGAG
>Ga0272444_10003239_pt1 | contig 14761 bp, 12 predicted proteins | sample SSMForm13_FD_201033 | JGI IMG/M metagenome (GOLD analysis project Ga0272444, IMG submission 201033) | Marine sediment archaeal communities from Little Sippewissett salt marsh, Falmouth, MA, United States - SSM-Form-13 | ecosystem: Environmental > Aquatic > Marine > Wetlands > Sediment ...
AGCTTATCGAAGCACCGATGCTGTAAGCGGAAAGATCGGGCAAACCCACCGCGCCCGAAAGGTTTAAATCGGGTCGCCACGGCGGTGTGGCTTCCAGCTCTTCCTGGAGTGCGGTTAACTCCAGCTTCAGGTTCTCCAGGCTTTGAGAGCTCGATTGTTCAGCAGCAAGTCCGCCGATCTGCTGCTCCCGGGCGCGGATCAATTCACCCATCTGCTGCAGGGACAGGGAGGCCGGCTCAACCTCCTCGGCGTCGGGATCAAACAGCAGCTGCAGTTCTTTCCAGGAACTCAGCGCCTGAGACTCACGGCTGTAGAGGTTTTTGCGCGCCTCAGTTAACTCGCTCAGTTGATCCTGAAGCTCTTCAAAAGAAGCTTCGCCCAGCTCCAGTTGCTTCTGAACCGTTTCGTAGAGCGCTTGCTCCAACTCGAGGGTGCCCTCCGCCAAATCGACCTCCATCCCGGCTATCAGATACGCCAAGGCCGCCTGTTCGGCATCGAAGGTTGTTTGCTGCCTCAACGTTTGCCAGGCCACCAGGGCTTTGCCGTAAGCTTCCTCTTCGGCATAGGTCGGATCCGAGGCGGCAAAGGGAGTGATCGAGAGGGAAAGCTCCCCCCCGATCTCCTCACCCTGCCGGGCTGTTACGCCGCCGCCCACGCTGAGCTGATCCAGCAGGGGCACGATGATGCCCGCCTGCCCGGAGAACCCGGCTGCTCCCGGATCTCCCGGGCTTCCGCCCTGGCTTTGCGCGGTTCCATAGGCCGACTCCAGACTTAGGATGCTTTCCAGCAACCGGCTCTCTCCGGCCAAAGCCTGCTCGGCGTTATCCAGCGAGCGCAACGCCTTGAGCACCTGTGGATTTTCCGTGCGGGCGCGAAGAGCGATCTGTTCGATCGTGAGCATCTCAGCAGCGGGTGATTCGATGCTTTGACGCTCGGCAGCCAGAGGCATCAGCAGGAACGCGGCCAGTCCAATGATTAAGACAAATCTCTTCACGATCAGACCTCCCGGATTCCTTCAGCGATCGGGGTCTGTAGTGTTGAGAACACGGGGAAGATCCCGAAGGTTCCTCCTATCAGCACGGCTGCGGCAAAGGCGATCAGCACCGACGGCAGAGTAATCAAAGCGCCGTTTTGACCGCTCAAGCCCACCCCGGACAGTACCGGCTGCAGCACCTGCTGCAGCGGCCCTGCAAAGACCAGGCTCAGGACGAGCCCCACCGCGGCACTGAGAAGACTCAAGATCACCGAACGGGCAAAGAACTCCCCAACCACGTTGCGCCGGGATGCTCCGAAGGCCCGTTCCAGGGCGATCTGCCGGCTGCGTCCCAACACCTCCACTAACATGATACTCAAGATCCCGATCGCCCCGGTGATCAACAGCACGAACCCGAGCAGGTTCACCACCAGGTTGAAGGTGGCGATGGTCTGGCGGGTTTCCTCCAGCCAGCCGCTCTCACCCCGGGGTGTTCCCTCCCATACCAGCAGGTCAAGATCGTCTCCGTAGGTACGGCCTAAAACTTCCTGCAGCTGGGCTTCCACGGTGGACACGCTTGCTCCCTCCACTCTGATCACCTGAGTACCCAGCAGCATGGCACGGGCGAAGGCTGAGTTCATGGGAATGGGGAAGGCGCTGGTGTAGGGAACCAGAACATCCGCCACACCATAGGCACTACGCTGTACTTCGGTTGGATCTTCCACAACACCGGTAATGGGGAAGACTTGCACCGGAGGGGGTGGCCTGCTCACAATCGTGGCATCTCCCTGCGACGCAGGCGGGCGCTCCATGGCCGGAGGCTGGATTATCTTACCGATGGCCTGGTCGGCGGAACCGAACAGCTGCTGGGCGAAAGCCTCGCTGACAATCGCCTTTTTCGAGGCTGCATTCATATCCTCCAGCGTAAACGGAGACCCGATGATCGTTTCCAGGCCCATAATATCGAAGTACTGCTCCGACACACCCAGAACACTGCGGATCTGGTAGAGGTTACCGTCGATACGTACTTCCCGCCAGCGGGGCGTGACTACCGGTGAGAGAGAGGCCACGCCCGACACTTCGGTCTGCACGATCTCGGTTACCTGTTCGTCAAACTGCGGCGGCCGCGCCGGATTCACATATCCGTCAACGTTCAGCTCCCCGTTGGCGAAGGTGACGATCGTTCCCCCGCCGGTCAGCTGTTTCTCAACCAGATCCGAGAAGAACGAGCTGAGGCTCAAGGCCAGGATCAATACCCCGACTCCGGCGCCCACCGTGAAAATCGTGAGCAGGCTTTTTCCCGGAGCGGCGGCGATCCCTTTCAATACGTCTCGTATGATCTTCATGCTTGTCTCCTATTCGTTGCGTATCGCTTCGGCTGCCGGCACCCGGGCGGCTTGGAGCGCCGGGAAAACGGTCAGGGCCATGGTGATCGCCCAGGCGCCTACGATCCCCGCGCCCAACACCCCAGCAGAGATCCGTTCGAAGCCGAGAGTGGATTCCATCAGCTTGGACAGCAGCACCGAAATGCCGACGCCCAAAAAGGCGCCAAAACCGCCCAACAGCAGGGCTTCACTGAGGAACAGCCGGAATACATCCCGCATCGAAGCTCCAAGGGCCTTGAGGATGCCCACGGAGCGATGGCGGCGCACCGCGCGGCCGTACAGGATATTGGACACATTCACCGCGGCGATGAGCAGCCCGGCCAGAGAAAGGAACAGAACCACCGTGGCCAGTCTGGTGGCGCGAACCTTGGCCGCTTCGGCTTCGGCCCGGGGAACGCTGATCACGACAGATCCCGCTCCGTAGTTGCGGCTGAAGTAGCTTTCCAGCTGTTGTTTGGCCTGTTCCAGGCGCTCCACATCGGCAACGGCAAAGCGTAGGGTCGTGCCCCAGCTGCGGCGCATAGCCCTCATGTCGTTCATCTGCAGATCGGGCATGAAAGCCGGAGCAAAGGCCATTTTGTCGTAATCCGTGCCCGTGGGCTCCAGCACGCCGACCACCGTATACATCTGTCCCTCAACAACGATCTGCTCGCCTACGCCGCCGTCCATATCCGCGGCCAATACTGATCCGTAGATCAACAGAGGCTCACCAGCGGCCATGTCCGTTTCGGTGAACAGCGACCCTTCAGCGGCCTGCATCGACCAGGCGGAGAAAAACTCCGGACTGACCTCATAACCGTCCAGCTCCTCGATCTCCGGCATATCGGCGGGCTCGGGCTCTGCTTGCCCCTCCTGAGGCGGCTGTCCGCCGCGAAACCCTCGAAAGTCGCCCAGATGATAACGTGTGCGGGAACTCACGTAGGCGTACTGCACATCCGGAGCCTCCCCAGCAGCTTTCAGATCCAATGTGGACAGCACCAGGTTGCTTTCTTCATCAACAGCGGCAACCGGCAGACCCATCTCCTCCGTATCCTCCCGGATACTTACCACGATCTCCCGGTACTGGGGGGAGCTCAGCAGCTCACGGTTCTCCGCAGCGGTGCCGGCCATCATGGCGATGCCGGCCCCGGCCGTACCAATGCCCAGGGCGATGGCCACGACCAGGAGAATGGATTCCACCATCCGCTTGCGAATCGAGCGCGAGCTTAGAAGCAAGTCTTCTCCCCGTTTCATGCTCCGCTCCTTTCGGATGCCACCACTTTTGTTGCCACGCCGGATGAGACCAGACGTTCATCTGTCTCCAGCCGGCCGTCCATGATGTTGATGCGCCGGTGAGCGCGGCTTCCCTGTTCGTCGTTGTGGGTAACCATGACGATGGTCACCCCCTGACGGTTCAGATCCTCGATGACGGCGAGGATCTCTTCCCCCTTGTCCGAGGGCAGGTTTCCGGTGGGCTCGTCCGCCAGAATCAGGCTGGGCTGATTGGCCAGGGCCCGGGCAATGGCCACCCTCTGCTGTTCTCCCCCGCTGAGCATGGTGGGCAGGTGGTGCAGACGGTGCGACAACCCCACATCATCGAGCAGCTGTACCGCCCTTTGCTTGCGATTCGATGAGGACATACCCGCGTAGCTCATCGGCAGCATCACGTTCTCCAGGGCGCTCAACTCGGTAAAGAGGTTGAAGCTCTGGAATATGAAGCCGAAGTGTTTGTTTCGGATACGGGCTTGTTCCCTGTCGGGCAGACGGGTGATGTCGTAGCCCTCCAGGAAATACTGCCCCCCGGTGGGGATATCGAGAATCCCCAGGATGTTGAGCAGAGTGGATTTCCCGGAACCCGAGGGACCCATGACCGCTACATACTCACCTCTTTTGATGGTGAGCGATACATCCTCCAATGCCTTGACCTGCACCTCGCCCAGATCGTAGCGTTTTTCGATATTTTTCAGTTCGATCATCCTAGTTTTTCGCCTCCAATTTGATTTCGTTGTATTCGATGTAATTCTGGTAGCCGCTGACGATGACCTCTTGCCCGGCTTGCACACCGCGGAGAATCACGATGTCGTTGCCCTGGACCGTACCGAAGCTCACTTCCCGCTTGATTGCGCTATCTCCCTCTACGACGTAGAGGTACTTCTGGCTGCCGGTGGTCAGATAGGGTCCACGGGGCAGGAAGAGAACGTTCTCCTGCTCGCCAACCTGCAGCTCCCCAACCACCGTTGCCCCCGGCACCAGTGATTCCGGGGAGCCTTCCGGCTGGACCTTCACCGTCACGGTGGAACCGATTCCGTCGCTGGATGCTACGGCCACTTTGCCCACAGCCGTGATGGTACCGCCCAGCTGCTGACTGCCCACGGTGAGAAGCACCGTCTGTCCCGGTCCCAGCATTCCGGAGTAGGTCTCCGAGACCTCCAGCTCCACCATGGCGCTGGAGCGGTCGGCAATGCTGAACAGGGCTTCGTTCTCGATGATCAAGCTCCCCGGAACGGCCAGCTCATCGGCTATTTCCAGTACCTCACCGTCCATCGGAGCTCCTATGCTCGCCTCGGCTATCCGCTGCTCCAGCCGTTGGATCGCCGTACGATCCAGCGCGATATCGGCACGCTGGCTTTCCTGGGACAGCACCGAGAGTACCTGCTTCTCTTCGATATCCAGAGCCAGCTGTTCCTGCTCACGGAGCAGGGCCTGCAGCTGATCTTCGGCCGTATCCAGCTCGCTCTGGCGGGAGGCGTTGATCGTCACCAGCTGCTCCATGCGGGCAACCTCTTCCTGCGCTTCCAGGATGTCCTCCTCCGTGTACTTCAGGCTCTGCTGAAATTTCTGCAGCGCGAAACGATCCTCTTGGATGGAGGTCGCCAGATTCTGTTCCTTGACCTGCAGATCCGCTTCCAGATCGTCCAGTTCCTCCTCCAGATCCGGAACATCCAGCCGCGCCAGATTCTGGCCCTGGGCCACAACCTCACCTTCTTCCACCATCACGACCGCTGCGTAGCCGGTTTCCGGGCTGAGCACGCTCAAGGTAACCGGGATGGTGACCGTGCCGCTGGCCTGCGTGATTTGGGCCAGGTCTCCGCTTTGAACTACGGCGGTATCGTAGTCACTCAAGCGGTAGATCTCCTCCCGGGGAACCAGCAGGAAGTACCCCGCTGCGGCCAACACCAGAACCACAGCTACGACGATTATGGCGATGCGGCGCTGCCGCTTCTGGCTGGGAGAGCGAAAGGTTTTGATCTTATCTTCCCGAACGATTGATTCCTGCAAATTTGCCATGCAAACCTCCTGTGTTCGTTCCGGTCACAAACTACGGCATCGCAAGCCTTCTGTGGTTAACAACAGGTAAAGGAAATGTAAAAGCAATGTAAATTTGTCCGGTCAAAAGCGTTTTTGCTGGGTTTGGGGAACTGATTTTGTGTACACTACAGGCATGAAACAGAGGTCAAGTCTTCTTCTGCCTCTGCTGGGTTTGATCGCCGCTGCAGCCCTGCTGCTGGGTTTCCTTCAGTTCCGCTGGATTTCAAGCGTATCCGCGGCCCAAGGCTCCCGGCTCAAACAGAGTCTGCGCAACTCGGTCGGTCAGGTGCTCAGCGTGGCCGGCGATGAAGTTCGGGTGCTGCAGGCGCTGCTGTACCTCACGAAAGAGGAATACACAAACCGGGATTGGTCTCGGTTCAGCTCATCCTTCGATTTCTGGAAGACCAACAGCCGCTTCCCGGACCTGCTCTCTGAAGTATTTTTGATCATTCCCGCAGATGGCGAAGCGGAGCAGAGCTTCCTCGAATACAATGAGGAGAAGCAAGTCTTTGCCGGTACAGAAAGACCGGAGGTGTTCGATGAACTGACAAACAACAGGAATTCCCCCGACATTTTCCCGTTTCAGCTGGCGGAAACGCTCATGGAGAGGGGAGTGCTTGTCTCTCCGGTTGGATTGGATGGTATATCCGGCAAGGAGACAGAGCCACGCTTTCCGGCCTTTCTGGCCCTGATCGTGAATCTGGAAATATTGTACAGGGAGGTCATTCCCTTCTATATGGATGTGTACCTGGAAGGACATCCGTTCCGCATCAGTGAAACCGACACGGGAAATACCCTGATCTCCTTCGGTGAGTTCGACGCGAGCCGGGATCCCGAACTGTCCGTCCGGACTCGTACGCCCCTGCTGTTCTGGAGCCGCAGATCAATGGAAGCACCGCGGGACAGGGAAGACAGGGACAATCTAGCCAGGAATCTGCTGGAGACTTATACTCAGAAGCACCTGGGAGAAGATCCTTCCACACGTTTTTGGACGCAATCCAAGATTTTCGGCATGGAACCCCCGGGCGACCCGGAGGAAAAGTTCAAGCCGCTGTTTCGCCTGGACATCTACTATCCCGGAGGCCCGATCGACAGCATCATTTCCACACGCCGGATAGTAAATTTTGCGGTCAGTGCCGTGATCCTGCTGCTGCTGGTATCCAGCTCGGTGATCCTGTTTCGTTTGTACCGCAACACCACGCGCCTGCGCGCTACCGAACAGGAGTTCGTGGCCTCGATGAGCCACGAGCTGCGCACTCCCATCGCCGTGCTGCAGTCGACCACGGAAAATCTGAAAAGCGGAGTGGTAACCGATCCGTCCCGGGTTTCTCAATACGGAGAGATCATACACCGGGAAACCCGTCGCCTGGCCTCCACGGTCGAGAATATTCTGCTGTACTCCGGTTTGGAACGGCGCACCCCCGGATCCAATCCAGTGGTGCCCGTAGATGTCAAGAAACTCATGGACGAAGTACTCACCTCACTTCGCGAACCTGCCAAACAAGCCCATTGCTCGATCCGTCTGGTCGAAAGAAACACACCGATTTCCGTCCGCTCCGATCCTGCAGCTCTGCGGTTGATCCTTGAGAATCTGCTGCTCAACGCCATCCGTCATGGATTGCCTCCGGAGCGAGAGGAGGCGGATGTGGCGGAAATCCGTCTAATCGTGGAGCAGAAAGTCTATCGGCACGGATTGCTCATCACGGTGGAGGACGACGGCCCGGGGATTCCGTCCGGAGAGGCACGCCGCATCTTCGACCCGTTCGTGCGCGGTGAGGCTAGCGTACGCGCACAGCGACCCGGAAGCGGTCTGGGCCTTCACTTGGTGCGGCGGGTCATCCGGATTCTCGGGGGCAGCATCACCCTGCAAAGCCCCTACGAACAGTCGATCGGGCAGAAACACAGAGGGTGCCGATTCACGGTGGATCTGCCGCAAGCACCGGAGGGAAGGAACCATGAAGAAGATACTGATCATCGAGGATGAGGAGGGCATGGTCCTCAGCCTGGAGGATCGCCTGCGTAGTGAAGGCTACCGGGTCGCCTCCCGCCGTGACGGCAAGAGCGGCGAGAAGGAGGCACGATCCGGTCGTTATGATCTCATCATCCTGGACATCATGCTGCCGGAACGGGACGGTTTCCAGGTGTGCCAAAACCTGCGTGAGGCGGGCGTAACCACGCCCATCCTCATGCTCACCGCCCGAAGCACCACTCTGGACATGGTGACGGGGCTGCGCACCGGGGCGGATGACTATCTGCGCAAACCCTTCGAGATGCAGGAACTGCTGGCCCGGATCCTGGCGCTTCTGCGTCGAGTGCAGGCGACCGGAGAGAAAACCGAAGGCGGGATCTTCAGCTTCGGGGACTTTTCCCTGGACACCCAGCGTCAGGAACTGGTTCGCGGCTCCACCCCGGTCCCCCTCAATACCCAGGAGTACCGCCTGCTGAAATTTTTCGCGGAGAATCCACAGCGGGTGCTCAGCAGGTACGAGCTGATGGACGAGGTTTGGGGCTACGACTCGGTAACCACGACCCGTACGGTGGATGTGCACGTGGCCTGGCTGCGGAGCAAGATGGGAGAGAAATCCCGGCCCCGCCATCTGATCACGGTGCGGGGCAGGGGTTATCGCTTTGAGCCGTAGGAGGTCCCTGACTCGAGAGGGTCTCGGGCACGGACAACAGCAGGGGGATGCGGAACAGTAGATCGATAAGGATCGCGGCCACGAATACGTAGATGGGATCGAAGGCCTTCCACAGACCTCCGGCCAGCATCGGAAAGGGAATGCTGAAAGCGCCGCGAACGAGGCTCATAATTCCGATCCAACGGCCCATCTGTTCCTTGGGCACCATTTCCGCAGCCATGGCATTGACCACGGCCGTGCTGATGCTGTAGAAACCGAAGAAAAATCCGGCCACCAGGAGCATCTTGGGTCCCGGTGCGAGAATCAGCAGCACATTGGAAAGATAAGTCAGAGGAGCGAGAGCCAGGAGGATCTTCTTTCGGCCGAGACGGTCGGCCAGCCTGCCGAACGGGATAGCGAGCACGAAGGGAACGAGGAAGCTTACCGTACCCAGGGCGCCCAGGATGAACGCATCCGCTCCTTTTACCTGATGGGCAAACAGGGGCATAAAGGGTTTCACCATGGTCCAGGGAACTTCCATCAAGGCGATCATGATCAAAAACCGCACGGCCGCCGGATTCCCTTTCAAGATCTGCCCCACACCGGCGAACAGGCTGATCTGCCGCCGTTGCTCCGCAGCTTGCGGCTCTCGAAATCTCAACAGCAGCAGAAAAAACAATCCGATGAAGATTGCCATTTGGCAGAAGTACAGCGGACGTATCCCCTTGATGGCGACACCCCCGCTCACTGAGACCAGCCAGGCTGCGATCAGCGGTGTGACCACGGCTACCACGGACGTAAGGGTCTGGCAGACACCCCGCCCGGTAGCCCGCTCCTGATTGGCCAGCTCTCTGGCCCCATTCACCGTGCAGCAGGTACAGGTTGTGCGGATCCCCACCCGCATGAGGATCATAGCGGCAAACAGGAAACCCCAGTGGGGCGCTATGGCGAACAGCAGGGCCGCGGCTACCAGCAGTATGGTGGAGCCGAGAAACGTTTTCTTCAGACTGTTGCGGTCGATGAACCACCCGGCAAAAAACGCCACCACCGCACCCACCGCGTTGCCCGCACTCTGAAGCGACCCCAGCTGCACCGGATTGGCCCCAAGCAGCGTCGCATAGATCGAGTTGTACTGTACGCTCAGGTTCAGAGCCAGGCCGTGCAGGGGGCGGCGCACCAGCATGAGCTTGAAGTTGGCGGGCTGGCGCTGTACGAAATTGCGCGCCCGAAGGTGGAGGGTCCTGATTTTACTGAACATCAATATGGTTCGCCGGTGTAACTTCGATTCTTGGATTTGGAGATACCGCGATCCGATACGATAGTCCACACCCATAAAAGAGTCAACAGATATTTGTTGGTTTCAAGAACTGGAAAATACGGTACCATAGGAGCAGGCGCTCTTCGCACTCCCCGGCTGCATCCCGAACTCGGAGTGAACGAAGATCCGAATAATCACAAGCGCGCAATATGAACATACGGAAGGGGTCGAACATGAAAGCTGCGGTTTGGAACGGTCCACATGACCTGTCTATCCAGGAAGTCCCGATTCCTTCTCCGGGAAGAGGCGAGGTGTTGGTACAGACAAGGGCTGTCGGTATATGCGGGAGCGATCTGGAGATCTACAACGGAAGCTTCAAGCAGAGCGTGCCGCCGCTGATCCTGGGGCATGAAGGAGCCGGAATCGTCCATGAAGCGGGAGAGGACGTCTCGACGATCAAGAAAGGCGATCGTGTCAGCGTGGAATGCATTCTGTATTGCGGGCACTGCGAGTACTGCAGGAAAGGTTCCTTCGGCCTGTGCACAAGCGGCGGCGTGCTCGGCATGATCGGGTCGCAGGGTGAGTACGCAGAATATTTCGTCGCGCCGGAAAAAAACTGCCACATCCTTCCGGAAAAAATATCCTGGCCCGAAGCCGGTCTGGTCGATACGCTGGCCGGTCCTGCCTATGCCATCGAACGGGTCGATATCCCGCTGGATGGAACCGTGGCCGTGTTCGGCCCTGGACCGGCCGGGCTGTTTTTCTGCAAGCTGGCCAAGCTGCGGGGTGCAGGCAAAGTGTATCTGGTTGGGACGAGAGAGTATCGACTCAAGCACGGGTCCACCTACGGCGCTGATGTCGTAATCAACGGGACAGATGAGGACGCGGTCCAGCGAATCCATGCGGATACGAACGGACGAGGCGTAGACCTTGTGGTGGAAGCCGCGGGCTCGGAAAAGGCGCTCAACGACAGCCTGCGCGTGCTGAAGCGCGGCGGTGAGTTTATGCTGTACGGGGTGTTCGGAGGCGGTCCGGTTTCGATCGACGTGCAGCCCATCCAGATCTACGAGTACACCGTGGTGGGAAGCGCCATGCTGAACTACCGGGCCGCCATCAAGCTGATCAAAAACGGACAGGTACCGGTCGCCAATCTGATCTCCCATACATTTTCGCTCCAGCAACTCCCGGAAGCCTTTTCCAGCGGCCTGATCGAGCAGCGAAAGGAAAACTACATGAAAGGCGTGGTTGTATTCTGAAATATGATTTCCACGGAACAGTTGGATAAAAAAATCGATTCGTTTCCGAGGGTGCACCTGGCGTTCCTGCCCACCCCCCTGCATGAGCTCAAGCGATTCTCCGCAGCCCTCGGCGGACCGCGTATCTTTATCAAGAGAGACGACTGTACAGGCCTGGCCTTTGGCGGGAACAAGACCCGGATGTTCGAATTCTTGCTGGCTAAAGCTCAGCAGGAAGGCGCCGACGCGGTGATCGGAGGAGCCGGGGTGCAGTCCAACTACTGCCGTCAACTCACCGCCGCCTGCAATGTGCTTGGCATGGAGACGCACCTGGTGCTGCGGAGGGTTCGCGGAGCGAAGGATAACGCGATTCAGGGAAATCTGCTGCTCGATCTGCTGGCCGGGGCGCACGTTCACATCATCGACGCGGATGCAGACCGACAGCGGGAGAGGATGTACGCCCTGGCAGGGGAGCTGGAGCGAAGCGGGAAACATCCGTTCGTGGCCCGCATGGCCGCCGCCGATGATCTTTCCCTCGACACCATCGCCTATGTCGAGTGCTTCCGCGAAGTGTGGGAGCAGTGCGCCGTCCTGGGCATCGAAGCTTCCCACCTGTACGTTTCCTCCTACGACACCACCCAGGCCGGGCTGGAAGTGGGCAACGCGGCCTTAGGGGCGCCGTTGCAGGTACGGGGGATCGCACCCGCCACCTGGGATTCGGACTCGGCCGAGCTCATCTGCCATTATGCCAATCAGGCCGCCCGCGCGCTGGATATCCCCTGCACCCTGAACGCGGAGGGTATCTTCAACACCACCGCCTACGCCGGCGAGGGCTACGGCATTCCGACACCCGAATCCCTGGAGATGCTGAGCCTGATGGCACGCACCGAAGGAATCTACCTCGATCCTGTGTACACCAGCAAGGCCATGGCGGGAATCCGGGATCATATCAAAACCGGCCAACTCAAAGCCGCGGATACGGTCGTTTTTCTGCACACCGGAGGTACTCCGGCGCTTTTCGCCTACGCCGATACGTTCGACACCGAGAAGCTGCGCGCAAACCTGGATTTCAACGCCTGGTAGGCTGCTCACATCTCGATTGACCATCCGCTGCACCCGATCACGGTCTGTACCTCCAGCAGGGTGGGAACATTCCGGCCCCCACCGATTTTCTGTACCGTCGCCGCCCCGGCGCAAATGCCCAGACGGGCGCAGTCAGTCGGATTCCGGCCCTTCAGATACGCCATCATGAAACCGGCATCGAAGCAGTCACCGGCCGCGGTGGTGTCCCGTACAGAAACGCGCACGGCGGGTACATCCAGGGCTTTTTCCCCTATTTGAAAGAGACGGCAGCCATCCGAGCCCCGCTTCACCACGACCGTATGGGGGCCGGAAGCGGAATCGGAATTTGATCCCGGGCGCAGCAGGACTTCAGCGCCACCTGGAGACAGCTCGCGCAATTCATCTTCGGTGAGAAGCAATACGTCGCAGGCGGCCACGGCTCTGCACTTCAACTCCCGGCTCAGGCCTCTGAACGCGGGGCCGGGATCGAAGAAACGGGCGATCCCCGATTCGCCGGCCGTGTTCATGGCATCGAGGGTCAGAATCCGCAGCCGTTTGTCCGACAGGCTGTACCCGGAGGCGAACAGGGCGTCGGCTCCTGTAACAATCACCGCCTGCCGCTCTCCGAGCGCCTCTTCTCCGCCCCGGCCGTAGCAGCCGAGAAAAGCGTGACGTCCCTCCCCGTCCACAAGAACCACAGCCACGGTGGTAGTTCCTGCCGGCGTGATTCCCTCGGTTTTCACGCCTTCCGCTTCCAGGATCCTGCGTACCTGCTCCCCCCAGAGATCCTCTCCCAGACAGCCAACAGCCGCCGCGTAGGCACCCAAACGAGAGAGGAGGATCAGGAGGTTGGCGCTACCCCCCGCATCGAGATGAACGGGTCGTGTGCTTTGAAAATCACCGTCCCGGACGGGGAAATTCAACCCTTCCACGATCAGATCGGCGGGCAGATCACCGATTGCCACGATGCGGGGAACACGGCGGCTCATCCGGCTATCTCTCCGCGGCCGCGCTCGGCCAGCCCGGTGAGCCTGCGGGCCACATCTTCGAAATCCAACCGGGGATTGGCGCGGCGAAGCTCATCGATCGCTTCAGCGGGGAAGGCACCGGCTCCCTTCCAGGCGCCGGCCACGGCGCAGGCCATGGCCGAGACCGTATCCGCGTCTCCGGACAGGGCGGCGGCGTAACGGGCGCAAAGCAGGGGCTCGCCTTCGGCCAGCGAAAGGATACCGAACGCGCTGGGAATCGCCTCGGCGGCCGCCAGGGTGGCACCAATCAGATCGTACAGATCGAGAATTGCTTCGTAAACGGACTGCGGGTCGGCGCGGTCCACATCACCGACCAGCTTCAGGGCCAGATCGATGCGGCGGGGTACGCTGGCCCCAAACCACGGACTTCCCAGGCTCAGGGCTTCCAGCGCAGCCCGCCGGCCGGCCGCCAGGATTTCCGGAAGCGCGGCTACGGGCTGCAGTGCCGCGGCCACGGCGGCTGCAACAGCTGCGGCTGCGGACACCGCCACATCGGTGAAGTGACTCGGGGTGCAGGCCACGGCCGCATCGTGCGTCGCCGCAATCGGATCGCCGGGATGGATCATTCCGACCGGACAGATTCGCATGGCCCCGCCGTTGGTGTCCCCGCTCCGTCCCGTGCTCCGAGGGTCCGCTCCCGCTTTCAGAGCTTGGCAGGCTTTCCGGGTGCTGGGCCCCACGAACGGCGCCGAGTCCCCGTCCACCGACTCGTACCACGCCAGCAGCGCCTCTGCCGCACCCTCTACCGTGACCCTCCCGTGACGGAGGATGCTTTCGGCCAGGGCGAAGGCCTGCTCGGTGTCGTCGGTGACCCGCGCGGCCGGCAGACCTTCATGGGCTGGGTGTCCTTGCGGGCCGGGTTGAAAGCTTGTCAACCAGCCTCCGTAACGGCTGCGCGTGTCCTCTGGACGGAGCAGCGCGGGCATGGCGAAGGCGTCTCCGTATGCCTGCCCCAGCAGGCCACCCAGGATGTGATCATACAACGAGAAGGGCATGAAGGATTGTACCCCATGCCGGGCGGAAACGAAACAGGCGGTTCCAGCCCTGCCGGCGGGCAGCCCTACTGGCCCAGATTCTCCTGCAGGAAATCCACCATCTGGTTCCACGCCCGGGCCGGCGCTCCGCCGCCGGCATAGGTATCGCTCTTCACGAAAGCGTGCCCCACCCCGGGGTAGACGGTGATGGTGTTGCGCACGCCGCGCTCGTTCAGGGCGTTTTCAAAGTTGCGAACCTGCTCCACCGGAATGCCGCCATCCTCTTGCCCGTAGATGCCGAGCACGGGACCGGCCTCCGGCATGCTGCCCAGCTGGTCGGCGCTCTGGATCGGTCCTCCGCCGTAGAAGATCACCACCGCGGCCAGCTCAGGGTTTCGCGTACCCATGTACATCGACTGAGTTCCGCCAAAGCAGAATCCCAGGGAGGCGACCCGCTGCGGATCCACGCTGGAGTGGGAGCGCAGGAAATCCAGGGCCGCATCCAGGTCGGCAGCGATTCTCTCCCGCGGCGTCTCGGTCACCTGCTTGCGGGCTCCGGCCACCGTATCGGCAACGCTCCCGCGGAAAGCATCGGCGGCCAGCACCACGAAGCCTTCGGCGGCCAGGGCATCGGCCAGCAGGGTCGTATCGTGGTTCAGGCCCCACCACTCGTGGATCATCACCACGGCGGGGAAAGGCCCTTCACCCTGCGGTACGGCCAGATACCCGCTCAACGACGCGCCGCCCGGGCCTGAAAACGATACATTCGTCTCTCCGGGATCACGGGCATCCTTGGCAAAAGCCAAGCCGGCTGAAACCAGCATCAGCAGGGCGATCGAAACGACTGCTATTTCACGAAAGTGTTTACGCATAAGAACATGCATACAAATACTCCTCTGCGTGGCATTTTTTTCTTCTTACAAAATGCTAATCCTTATAT
>Ga0272444_10003240_pt1 | contig 14759 bp, 7 predicted proteins | sample SSMForm13_FD_201033 | JGI IMG/M metagenome (GOLD analysis project Ga0272444, IMG submission 201033) | Marine sediment archaeal communities from Little Sippewissett salt marsh, Falmouth, MA, United States - SSM-Form-13 | ecosystem: Environmental > Aquatic > Marine > Wetlands > Sediment ...
GGTGGAAAAGGCCGTCCTGCGGAGCCAGGGTGAGATACCGGACGAGGTCGCAGCCAAGTACGTTAACTGGAACGTTCCGGTGCATGTCTTTAATGGCGTGGTGTTGGTAATCGCTTTTGGGGTTCTTCTTACCATGCCATTTGCATGATGAGCGGACTTGGGATGCTCATAGGGGCGATTCACGCCTAGAGAGGTATGCCATGACTATCCGTCAGCTCAAGCTTCCTGATGATCTACTTCGGATCACTGCAATCGCGGCGGAAACCTGGACTTATCCGGATCATCCGGAGTGGAATGTACAACCGGATGAAGAGGAATCATTGGCCGATTCTATGGAGAACTATAAGCGGATTTGGCCATCCATCCGGGTGATTCAATTCTTTTCGCCCGGTCTGCGCGATTTTCTCCATGGCCATGTCTGGGAGGAAGATGAGCGGATCGCTGGCTTCACGCAATTGCACCGGCGCGGTACGACCGATACCTGGTACATATCAGCCGTCGGTGTGCATCCGGACTTTCGACGCCGTGGTATTGCCCGGCAGCTGGTCGAAAGGGCAATTGATTTTGTCCGCCAGCGGAATGGCAAACGCTTGCTGCTTGATGTCATCGAGGGCAACGTGCCGGCGATCAACTTGTACACCAAGCTGGGGTTTGAACACTATGCATCGAACATGCAGCTGGAAATTCAGCCCCGTAGTCTCACCTCGATGCCAAACTTGCCCGCCGGCTATCGATTGGAGAGGACGGACGATTTCACCTGGCGACCGCGATTCGAGTTCATGCAACGCATTACGCCGGAGAACCTGGCGCGCTTCGAGCCTGTGGAGGAAGGTCGTTATAAAAAGCCATGGCTGACTCGGCTGCTTTTCCCTCTCCTCAAGCGGGCTGAGGGGTTGGAAGTGAATCGTTTTGTGGTCAATTCTCCAGCTGGTGAGATGGTGGCCTATGCCATGTACGATACGCGGACCCGTCAGACGGGTCGCAATACGATCATGGCTGAACTTGACCCGAACTGCCCGGAATTGGCGAGTTATCTTGTCAGCTATATGCTCAGTAAAGTTCTTGCGGTGAGCCCGGACAAATTCATTGAATTCAACGTTCCCGATTGGCAACCAGCGCTGTTGGATGCTGCCAAGGAAGCGGGGTTTGAATTGCGTGCCAAACTCCTGACTTTGGGCTATCTACTATGATGGTATCAAGATAGGCAGTGAGGAGGAGCAAATGGCGAAAACACCATCCCAAAATAGCGCCAGGTTCAAGCTGGCCATTGCTGTGCTGATAGCCCTGGTCGCGGTGGCCAGCGCTCTGGTCGCGGCGCACGCGGCCGTGCTCGCGGTGGATGCCGACACGATGGATTCCGATGGCCTGGATGCCGTCCTCAACGTCGCGGCCGTACGCAGCGTGCAAGCCGCCAACCTCTACCAGCACTATACGGCCTACACGGACTATGTCCGTTACCAGGAGTTGGGGAGCCTCCTGAGTCGGGAGTACGAGGATCAGTTGTTTGGCACGGGCAACGCCGACAAGGATCCCCGCGTGCGAGAACTGCTCAACCGTCGTGAGGAGGCCTACGATTTGGCCAGTACCAGCCAGTTTTTTTTCGTCACTCGCTACCTGAACCAGGACGGTGGCTACGATCGCGAGCGGGAGTTGGGCGAGGCTTGGGCAGAATCCGCCCGGTGGGTCGATCTCGACCCCGAGGCGCACTTTGCACAGGCCGACCAGGTGCGGGAGCAATCGCGCAGCTTGGTTGGGACGCTGATAGTTTTTGCCGGCGCGCTGTGGTGCTATACCCTGGCCAGTATCATCAAGCACCCGCTCAGATACGTGCCGGCCCTGGCCGGCCTGTGTACCTTTCTCGCCGGAATCCTGCTCGCGATCCGGATCGAAGGGTGGTTGTAGAGGAGGGCCAATGTCTGATCCTGTTGTTTCGCAAACAGATGCCCACAGCGATTCCGACACGGACCGCTTTGGCCGGGTGATGGCCATCGTGATGGCCTCGCTGGCCATTCTGGCGGCCGGCCTGGCGTTTCTGGAGGTCGATGCCCGGTCGCGCTCAGCTACCGCTTCCCGCCAGGCCCGCCGTTTCGCCACCGAGGCCCTGGGCCACCGAAGCAGTGGCGAGGCGCAGGCAGGCTACGGGCTGTACAGCGCCCAGGCCTGGTACGAACTGGGGATCCTGGCCCACGCTGCCGAACAATCCTACGATGCAGTCGCCGTGCAGCGCTATCAGCAGGTGCGCGACCGCTTGGCCGAGCTGAGCCCCTTTCTGGACGACTATGAGGCCGATCTCGCTCGTTACGAGGCCGATGTCTACCTGATGGAAACGACCGCGTTGTCCGAACGTTCCGTCGCCGCGATGGCTCAGGAGGACGCCTGGGACGCCAAGGCGAATGCCTACCTGACCCATCTAGCCCTCCTGGCCGTTGCCTTGACTCTCTATGGCCTGGCGACGGTGTTTCCTGGCCGGCCGCGATGGACCTTTGTCGTCACCGCTTCGGGCCTCGTTGTTCTCATCCTCGTGTGGGCAGGGCTGGTTTACGGCCGCCCGGTCATCGACCTTCCCGATGCCGCAATCGCGCAATACGCCCGCGGGGTCGGCCTGGTCCACCAGGGCGAAGTTGAATCGGCCATCGCTGCCTTTGACCAGGCCCTGGTTGAGGCGCCCCATTACGCCAACGCTCTCTACGAACGGGGCAATGCCCACTATGCCCTTCAGGATTATGAAGCCGCCGTCGCCGACTATGAGGCGGCCCAGATCGCCGGGCGAGACGACGTCAGCGTGGCCTGGAACCTGGGGTGGACCTACTATCTGCTGGGCCTTTACGACGAGGCCATCGAGATGGATCGCCACGCCCTCGTGCTGGACCCCGAGCAACTGGCGATCCGCCTCAATCTGGGCCTGGCCCTGTTGGCTTCGGGCGAGGGAGAGGCGGCCGAGGAAGCATACGCTGCCGCGATGGACCTGGCCGCGCAGCAGGTGGCCCAGGCCCAAGCGGCTGGCCTGGTGTTGCCGTTTTCCTTCTGGTATTACCTGGACGTGGGCGCCCGGGACCTGGAGAGCCTGCTGTACCGGGTGGATGACCAAAGCTACCCTTGGATGGAAGCACCTCCCCGCGCATCGCTTGCCCGAAACGACGCCCTGCTGGATTTGGCATGGGACCTGGTCGTCCAACTGAAAGAGCTGAGCGTTTCCCTGGAGCAGACCGGCCGGCCCGTTGAAGGCGAGGGGACGGCCCTCCTGACCGCCTTTTACTTTGCGCCGCCCGAATTCGCGGGCGGCGGCGGCCTCGCCCCGGCCGAACCGCGCACCCCCTTCGAGGCCGGCCTTTCCCCAAATGCCGATGGGCAGACCTTTTTCCCTGAAGGCACCTCGAGATCGACGCGGCAGCGCGACTGGCCGCTGGATGACGAGTTTGCTGTCTCTGTTTATACCGACACCTTTTCCTATGGCCGCAGGTCCGTGGGGATCGAGTTTGATTACGAGGGGATGCAAGAGGGACAGTCCGTGCTTTGGAAGTTCTATCGCAATGGGCTCGAGGACCAATCGCTGCGCTGGGTGGAAACGTGGACCTTGGGGCCGACCGGCCAAGCCCGCAAGGAATTGAGCTTTGTCTTTGGCGGAGCCGGCTTCTACCAGGTCGAAATGTACGTGGAGGGTCACCTGGTCCAACACGGCAGTTTTACCATCTTGCCGCCGGCGGAGGCTGAGCCCTCCCCGGCCGTTCTCTTCGCAGACGACTTTGACTCGCCCAGCGGAAACTGGTCGATCATCACCGCCGAGAACTATACGACCGAGTACGTCGAGGAGAGCTATCGTATCCATGTTCACGAGGGGGGGCTGTATGTGCGCTCGACGCTGGAAGAGGACTATGACGATGTGCGCATCGAGGTTGATGCAACCAAGTCGTTGGGCACGCCGGATGCGCACACGTTCGGCGTACTCTGCCGCTTTCAGGACGCCGGGGGATGGAATGGCTACATGTTTCTCATCAGTGGCGACGGTCGCTATGGCCTTGGCAAGTGGCAGCAAGGCAATCTGACCTGGCTGCGCGAGATGCGTTTTTCTGCGGCCATCCGGCAGGGTGGCGCCTCCGCCAACCACATCCGTGCAGAGTGTGATGCGGGTAAGCAGGCCTTGTATGTCAACGGTGAATGGCTCACCGGGGCCTACGATGAGGATTTTGCTTCCGGCCAGGTCGGCCTGGTAGTCGGTGCAGCGCTCGTAGAGGGCCGAGGAGCCGAAGCTTTCTTTGACAACCTGGTGTTGATGGGGATTGAATAGTTGGGTCAGAGCAGTTCCCGGTGCTCGGGCACGTTTTCCAGAAATGACTGCCGGAGCGCGGGGTCAGCGATCTTGGCGGCCCGTTGCTGTAGAAGCGCGCGTGCCTGGGCCAGGATGTCATCCGCCCGGGGGTCCTGGCCGGCTTTCAGCACCTGGTAACAAGCCAGGAACACGCGGCCGGGATGGGTGGCTCCGGATAGGTGGGGATCATCATTCAGGATGAGCAGGATCTGTTCCATTTCAGCCAACGCCTGGTCAATCTTGTCCTGGACCAGGTTCACCTGGGCCAATCCCGCCCGGTCTTCAGCGATACTGGTCAGACCCGATTGCTGCCGTAGGGCCAGGGCCTGCTCGTAACAGGAACGCGCCTGTTCGTACTGCTCCTGCGTATAGGCCAGGGTTCCCAGGCTGTTGAGGACGGATCCCTCGCCGATGGGATCCTCCAGCTCCTGGTAGCCGATCCGGGCTTGCTGCAGGCAGTCCGCGGACTGGTCGTATTGGCCCAACCGGGCCGAGACTCTGCCCAAACCAATCAGGGTGAGGATCTCCCCTGGCCGGTCACCGGTCTCCTGGTTGATGGCTAGGACCTGGCGGTAGTCAGCCTCCGCCTGGGCATACTCACCCAGGTTATAATAGACATTGCCCAGGTTGACCAGCGCGGATCCCACCCCGATGCGGTCGCCAATCTCTTGGTGGATAGTCAGCGACTGCTGATAATGAGTCAGGGCCAGTTCGTACTCGCCCAAGCTGTTCGCGACGACGCCCATGTTGCCCCTGGCCTTGCCTTCGCCGGAACGGTGCCCAATCTCCTGGAAGATGGCCAGTACTTGCGCAAAATAGTGACTGGCCTGGACATAGTCCTCCATGATCCCCGAGATGATGCCCAGGTTGTTCAGGGCGTCTCCTTCTCGCGGGAGGTTCTTGACCTGACGACAAATATCTAACGCTTGTTGTATGTGGGCCTGGGCCGTGGCAAAATCGGAGCGGTGAATATAGAGAATGCCCAACCCCCGCAGGGCGTCTATTTCCCTGGAAGCATCCCCAATGCTCCGGGCTGCTTCCAGGGCCCGGGTCAGGTGGTCCTGTGCCGCCTGGGATTCTCCTTGCCAAAGCAGCGCTTCGCCCCAGGCGATCTGGCTCGAGATCTCGCTGCGAACACCTTCGGTTTGCTTGGCTGGGTCGGTCACCTGTTGGACAAAAGCAATGGCTGCCTGGGCAGAGGCGACGGCCTGGCCGAGATCACCGGTATGGCGGGCATAGGCGGCTTGGCGCAGGGCTACGGCGGCTTTCTTGGTCGGCGCTTGCAGCTGTTCGGCCAATTGGGCCAGCGCAGCCAGGTCGCGGGCCTGTTCTTCCCGCCGGCCGCGCAGATGATACACCGCCTCGCGGTCCAGCAGGACGTCATATTGTCCGACTAGGTCATTCTCCGGCGTTAGCTCCAGGGCTCGGCTGAGGTAGCGAATGGCTTCCTGGTTGGCAAACTGGGCTGCAGCCTGCTCGCCGGCCAGCCGGGCGTAGAGCCGCTCTCGCTCCGCATCTTCGGCCTGGCCGTAGTGATAGGCGAGCAGAGGCAGATAGGGAGCCAGTGTGCGGGGGACTTGGCCCTCCTCGCTGCTTTCCTCACCAAAGGTGGTTTCGTACCATTCGGCCACCATTCGATGGAGTTGGCGGCGCTGGGCAAAGAGCAGCGTTTGGTAGGCGGCCTCCTGGGTGATGATGTGCTTAAAGAGGTAGCTGCGCTCGGGTTCGGGCACATCGAGCAGGATCATATCCAGGGTTGTGAGGAGGTCGAGTTGGGTGTCCAGTCCGGACGTGGTCGTGGCCGTGTGTCGCTGGAGGGTGTGGAGGAGGGCAGGATAGAGGAAGGAGCGGCCGATGACGGCGGCGACCTTGAGGGTCAGCTGAGCCTCAAGGGGCAGCCGGTCGATGCGGGCCAGGACCAGGCCTTGGATGGTGTCCGGTAGGGATTGGGCCGCTTGGTCGAGATTGCCGGGGATAGTGCAACTGGGGCCATCCGGCGCATCTGCCTGAACGGAGAGGATGCCCTGGTCGCGGAGGGCCAGGGCCAGTTCTTGGGCGAAAAAGGGATTGCCGTCGGCCTGTCGGCGGACGAGGTCGGCAACAGGTGGGGGCAGGGCTTCAGTGGGCAGGCCCAGGGCGGCCGCGGCCAGGGCGACGGTCTCGTCAGGGCTCATGCCTAGCGGCGTGATTGTCTCCACGTCAAGGGCGCGGCACAGGCCCTCGATTTTCTTGGCAGCCGGGCTGAGCGGGTCCGGCGGGCGGGAGACGAGGATGACGAGAGCAGGCGCACCAGAGGTGGACAAGGCGCGGGTGCAATAGAGGACCAACTCCCAGGAGAGACCGTCCAACCACTGGACGTCGTCGAGAATGAGGATGACGGGCTGTTCGCGAGCCCAGGCGCGGAGCAGGTCCACCAGGAGGGCGAACAGGCTCTGCTGACGTACTTTGGGATCGAGGGCCACGGTAAGGTCGGTGTCGGGCAGGTCGGTGCCGAGGACGTCGTTGATCAGGGGCAGACGTTCGAGCAGGTGCGGGGCGATTTCCTCAACTGTCTCGTGGAGACGGGCATGGCGCTGGGCGGGGTCGGCCAGACCCTCCAGTCCCAGGTAGAGGGAGAAGACGTCGCGCCAGGCGTGGTAGGGGGAGAGTTGCTCGATGCTGGAGCCGGCACCATCCAGCCAAGGGTGTCCGCGCTCGCGGAGCAGGCCGGTGAACCGGGCCGTGAGGCGGGATTTGCCGATGCCGGCCTCGCCGGTGATGAGCAGGACGCGGCAATCGCCGCCCTCAGCAGCGTCGAGGGCGCTGCCGAGCTGGCCGAGTTCTTGTTCGCGGCCGACGAAAGCCGCCTGCTCCTTGGGGGCAGCGAGACGGCGACTGGCCGGCCGGCCGGTTGGCGTATAGAGGCGAACGAGGCTGGCCTTGCCCTTGACGCGCACCGGGGCCAGCGACTGGAAATCCCATTGCCCCCAAGCGCGCTCGTAGAGGGCGTATTCACAGCGGATCTCCCCTGGGCCGGCCACGCCCATCAGCCGGGCGGCCAGGTTGACCTTGTCGCCCAAAACGCCATAGGTGCGCCGAGCTGGGCTGCCATAGGCGCCGGCCCGCATGCGGCCAAAGGCCATCCCGATCTGGGGCGGGTCGATGAAGGCGCTCTCGGGTGGGGGAGACCGCAGGGCCAGCGCGGCAGCGATGGACCGGGCGGCGTCGTCATCTTGGGCAATGGGCGCGCCAAAGACAGCGTAGAGATAGGAACCCTTGTCGCCGATGGTCAGCTGGAGCAGGTTGCCTTCGTAACGGGAGAGTACCCCCTGCACCCAGCGGGTGAAGGTGTCGAGCTTGCGGCCGGCCTGAGGGTCGCTGTCGTAAGCGATGCCCGCGAAGCGCAAAAAGAAGGCAGCGGCCGGCCGCAGTTCGGCCAAGAACTCGCCCTGGCCGACTTGCAGACGCTGGTGCACGGCCGGGAGCAGCCAATGTTGCACCTCTTCCTCCGGTAGAGAGACTTTTTCAGGCCAGGGGCACGCGGGCGCGGGAGAGGCCAGACCCGTAACAATGGCAAACAGCCATTCATCACCCTGATGCCCTTGGGCCTGGCGCCACTTGGAGATGGTCAGCGTATCGCCCAGTTGCTGCATAATCTCTTTGTCAACGAGCACTTGTCCTCTGTCGACCTCCTTTTCTGCGGCGGCCAGACGCTCCAGGGTATGGCCGGCCAGGGCATCGATGAGACAGGTGTCGGGATTCCCCACCAGGAAGCGGCGGGCCGGGCCGGCAACGGCTGCGACCTTGATCGCCAGGGAAATGGGAGTGCCGGCCGGGGTCGTGATCCGGGCAAACTGGCCCATCGCCTGTTGCATTGCCCATGCACAAGTGGTGGCCCGATGTCCAGTATCGCCGTCGAACCAGCAGGTGATGGCATCGCCGGAAAAGCCGATCACCGCACCCTGGAAGCGGTGGACGAGGTCGATGAGGGCGGTATAGACCTGATTGAGGTAAAAGGTCAGCTCCTCGGGTCCCCTTTGGGGGCCGAGCTCGTCAACCAGGGCCTCAGTCAGCGCAGTGAAACCGGAGATATCGGCAAAGAGGGCCGTGCCCGCGGTACGATCGGGAAGGTCCGCCCCCTGGGCCAGGGCCACGCGGCGGTCGATGGGGATGTAGGCGACAGCGGAGGGTTCCTTCGTCAATAGTCAACTCCTGTTGGCTCAATCATCTTCTTTCACCCTTCCCACGGGTGTGTTCCTCCTGGTGATATTTCCTTTGGAGCAAGCGATCCTGAGGCGATTATGCCACAAAGGGAAGGGGGATGTCAAGTAGTTTGTGATTCCCGTTTGCTTGCTGTATAATGATTGTCACCAATTGGTAATCTCATCCTTCCATTGGAGCCTTTTGCTGTTGACCAATCCCACCATAGGCCTACTGCCGCTTCCTAAAAGAAGAAAAGGAGTAACGTAGGTGCTGATTCGCCGGGCTGAACTAAAGGATGCAACAGGTATTGCCCAGGTCCAAGTTGCCGCGTGGCGATCCGCCTATCGCGGGCTCTTGCCCGATGATGTGCTGGAGCGGCTTTCGATAGCCGATTCAGCGCGACGTTGGCAGGGACGGATTGCCCAGCACTGGGGCCATATCTTTGTTGCCGAGCGGGAGGGCATCGTGGGTTTTGCCGCTTGTGGGGAGAACAGCGATGAGGATGTGGATCAGGAGAAAGTGGCCGAGCTCTACGTCATTTACGTTCACCCTGCGGAATGGCGCAAGGGCCATGGCCGGGCGCTCTGGCAGGAAGCATTGCGCTGCCTTCAGAAGGAGGGATTTGAACACGTCATCCTGTGGGTGCTGCGGGGGAACGAACGAGCGATCAGTTTCTACGAGCGCCTGGGGTTTGCGGCCGATGGTGCGAGCCGGATCAAGCGCCGCAGTGATGGGACGGAGATGCCGGTCGTTCGCTATCGTCGGAGGGTAGCGCCGGCGTACATTATCAAGGAGACCGCGTTGGACGGCGACCATGCCAACTATGTCGGGCACGGGAAGTATGTCATTGAGGATTCGCCTTTGCTAAAGCGTTAATCGATACTGCTAGCGGAGCAATCAGAAAGGTGGGCCATCATGAACAAGCGACTATGCCATGTCTTGAGCTTGGTTCTGTTGCTTCTCCTCATGGGGGGCAACGTCCAGGCGCTGGCGCTGCCCCAGCCGCGACAGGTGGTGGAGGCGGCTGCAATGGTGGAATTGCCTCAATCGCTGGCAGAAGCCAGCTTGCCGGAGGGTCGGGCCGGCCTTCCTGGCGCCAGAGCTGACTGGTGGAGCGCTGTCCAGGCAGACATCCGTCAATCGGAATACCAGGTAACGTGGCAGGAGTACACCTACCTGCCCGACTTGTCAGCTGCCTACCAGGCGCCCAACCGCGCCCAGGACCTGCGCACCTATTTTTCCCCAGCAGGCATCCGTGTCATCCCCCGCGTTTTTGCGGGGGAAACCCCTCCCTGGGAATGGGGGCTGGCGCTGTCTGGCTACGCTGCAGCCGACGAACTTGTCGTGCAGGGAAACCGGGTCGAATATGTGCGGGCGGGGATGCGCGAGTGGTATATTAATGCGGAGGCCGGGTTGGAGCAAGAGGTGCGAGTTCGAAATTCCAATTTCGAATTTCGAATTACCACCGACTTGATCCCGCGACTATTGCCCGATGCCAACACCAACACCAACAGCAACATGGTCGAGTTCCTGGACGCCGCGGGCGCCGTCGTACTTCGTTACGGGCCCTTTATCGCCACCGACGCGGCCGGCCGGCCTATTCCCTTGCAGCTCCGTCTTGCTTCCCCCCATACCCTCCAACTTGTAGCTTGCCCCTGTCAACCGGTAACGTGCAACCTGCAACTTGCAACTTGCAACCCCGAATACCCCCTCACGGTCCAGGCTACCCTCGCGAGCCCTATCTCCACCCCCACCGGTCTCTCCCCGGACCCCGACTGGACCGCCGAGGGCGACCAGGCCGAGTCCTACTTTGGCTATGCCGTGGGGCCGGCCGGGGACGTGAACGGCGACGGCTACAGCGATGTCATCGTCGGGGCGCAGGCCTACGACAATGGCCAGACGGACGAAGGGCGTGCCTTTGTCTACTACGGTATGGCCGAGGGGCTGGCCACCACGCCGGCCTGGATCGCCGAGGGCGACCAGGCTGACGCTGCCCTTGGTTATGCGGTGGGGACGGCCGGCGATGTCAACGGCGATGGCTACGGCGACGTCATCGTCAGCGCGGTCTACTATGACAACGGCGCAACGAACGAAGGGCGGGCCTACGTCTATCATGGAAGCACGTCTGGCCTGAGCGCTACCCCCGACTGGGTGGCCGAGGGTAACCAGACCTCGGCCTGGTTTGGCTGCTCGCTCGCTACGGCTGGAGACATTGACGGCGACGGCTACAGTGACGTCGTCGTCGGGGCGCACGGATACGACAACGGCGCGACGAACGAAGGGCGCGCCTACGTCTATCACGGTGCGGCCGGGGGACTGTCCCTCACACCGAACTGGATGGCCGAAGGCAACCAGGAGAGCGCTGCCTATGGCTGGTCGGTGGGGCCGGCCGGCGACGTGAACGGCGACGGCTACAGCGACGTCATTGTCGGGGCCTATTGGTACGATAACGGCGCGACGGACGAGGGGCGGGCCTACGTCTATCACGGCGCCCCCGGGGGGCTCTCCGCAACGGCCGATTGGACGGCCGAGGGCAACCACTACGTCGCTGAGTTTGGCTATGCGGTGGGGACGGCCGGCGACGTGAACGGCGATGGGTACAGCGACGTCATCGTCGGGGCGCGCTTGCACGACAACGGTCAGACCAACGAAGGGCGTGCCTACGTCTATCATGGTGCGGCGGGGGGCCTTGCCTCCACCCCCGCCTGGATTGCCGAGGGCAATCAGGACTATGCCCAGTTGGGCCGGGCGGTGGGGACGGCCGGCGACGTCAACGGCGATGGTTACGGCGACGTCATCGTCGGAGCGTATGGCTATGACAACGGTGAGACGAACGAGGGGCGCGCCTACGTCTATCACGGCGCGGCGGGAGGACTCTCCCCAGCCCCCGACTGGACCGCCGAGAGCGACCAGGCCGATGCTCAGTTGGGCCGGGCGGTGAGGACGGCGGGCGACGTCAACGGCGACGGCTACAGCGATGTCATCGTCGGGGCGCGCTACTATGACAACGGCGAGACGGACGAGGGAGCTGCCTTTGTTTACCACGGTGGTGCAGCGGGGCTGGCCTCTACGGCGCTCTGGACTGCTGAGGGCGATCAGGCCGACGCTGCCCTTGGTTATGCCGTGGGCGCGGCCGGCGATGTCAACGGCGACGGCTACGGCGATGTCATCGTCGGCGTACCCCTTTACGACAACGGCGAGACGGATGAAGGGTCCGCCTTTGTCTACTATGGCTCTGCTGTTGGCCCCAACCCGCTTCCCGATTGGATTGTCGAGAGTGATCAGGATGGTGCTGGTTTTGGCCTCGCGGTGGGTACAGCCGGCGATGTCAATTGCGATGGTTATGCCGATGTGATTATTGGAGCCTACCACTACGGAAACGACCAGCCCGATGAGGGCCGCGTCTTTGTCTATCACGGTTCTGCGGCCGGCCTCTCCCTCTCACCCAATTGGCTTGCTGAAGGCGATCAGGAGGGAGATCTGTTTGGTGCCTCTGTTGCTGCAGCTGGCGATGTCAATGGTGACGGTTGCACCGACGTGATTGTCGGGGCACCCTACTACAGCAATACCCAGGCTTTCGAGGGCCGTGCGTTCGTCTACCATGGTTCGGCGGATGGCTTGTCCATCACCCCTGCTTGGACCGCTGAGGGCGACCAGGCCGCGGCCTTTTTCGGAGACGCCGTGTCCACGGCTGGGGACGTGAACGGCGACGGCTATAGCGACATCGTTGTCGGAGCTGACTTTTACGACAACGATCAAGTTGACGAAGGTCGCGCTTTTGTCTACCATGGCTCCAAGACAGGTCTTTCTCCTATAGCGAACTGGACTACTGAGGGTGACCGCATTGGCGTCAACCTCGGTAATGCCGTGGCTACCTCCGGTGATGTAAACGGCGACGGCTATGCGGACGTCATCGTGGGCGCATATCGCTACGATAACGTCGAGCTCTACGAGGGGCGGGCCTACGTCTTCCACGGCTCGCCCGCCGGGCTCTCCCCCGTCCCCAGCTGGACCGCCGAGGGTAACCAGTACCAGGCCTGGTTCGGCTATGCCGCTGCTGCAGCTGGCGACGTCAACGGTGACGGTTATGCCGATGTGATCGTTGGGGCCAGATCCTTTGATAACGGCCAAACCGATGAGGGGCGGGCCTATGTCTTCCACGGCTCTGCTGGCACGCTCTCCGCTAGTCCAGACTGGACCATCGAGAGTGATCAGGCCGAGTCTTACCTTGGCGCTGCCGTGGCAGCAGCCGGCGACGTCAACGGCGACGGCTACAGTGACGTCATTGTCGGGGCACCTGGGTACGACAACACCGAGATCGATGAAGGGCGGGCCTATCTCTACTATGGAAACGCTGGTGACGGATTGCACCTGCTGCCGCGCCAACTGCGCAGCGACGGATCAGCCCTCATCACTTACCTGGGAATGTCCGATGCCCGCACTGCCTTCCAATTGAGCCTGATTGGGCGCATGCCCCTGGGCCGCGAGGAGGTGCGACTGCAGTGGCAGGTCGCACCCCTGGGTATGCCTATTACGACGACCGGCGTGATCAGCGGCGTCAGCAGCTGGACTGACGTGCTGACCACTGGCGTCGAGATCAGTCAGACGGTCACCGGCCTGACACTGGGTATGCCCTATCACTGGCGTGTCCGCCTGCTGTACCGGCCGGGCAACGCGCTGGGGCAGCCGGCCGGTCGCTGGATCCACATTCCTTGGTCCGGTTGGAACGAGACCGATTTGCGAACAGAACCGAACCTGCCTCCGGTGGCGGATGCCGGCCTGGACCAGATTACCCCCACCCTGTCCCTTGTCACGCTGGACGGGAGCGCGAGTTTTGATCCTGATGGAGATGATCCCCTGTCCTATCGCTGGACTCAGGCCGGCGGACCACTGGTGACCTTTACGGCCAACCTCAGCGTGACGACCTTCACCGCACCGGCCGACCCGGCGGTGCTGACCTTTACGCTATCCGTCACCGACAGCCTGGGCCTGCCCGATCCCACCCCGGACGCGGTGATGGTCACGGTCACCAACCAGCCCCCCGTGGCCGCGGCCGGCCCGGACCAGATCACCCCCACCCTGGCCCTGGTGACGCTGGACGGCAGGGCGAGTTTCGATCCCGATGGGGATGATCCCCTGACCTACGACTGGACCCAGACGGGCGGCCCGCCGGTGACCTTTACGGCGGACCTGAGCGTGACCACCTTTACCGCACCGGCCGACCCCGCAGTCCTCACCTTTACCCTGGTGGTCACTGACAACTGGGGCTTGCCCGATCCCACCCCGGATGCGGTGGTGATCACGGTCACCAACCAACCTCCGGTAGCGGACGCCGGCCCGGATCAGATCACCCCTACCCGGGCCTTGGTGACCCTGGACGGGAGCGGCAGCAGCGATCTTGACGGCGACTACCCCTTGGTCTACTACTGGAGCCAGACCGGCGGCCCGCCGGTGACCTTCACCTCTAACCTGAGTGTGACGACCTTTACCGCGCCGGCCGACCCAGTGGTGCTGACCTTTACCTTGGTGGTCACTGACGTCTTGGGCCTGCCTGACTCCACGCCGGACGAGGTGGTTATCATTGTACAACGGGGACAACAGTATCACATTTACTTGCCACTGATTATACGGTAGGAGTGCCCATGCGGGGTTTGCGCAACTTGCGGCGCCCCCCATTTATGTGGTAGAATGGTCCCAGCAGCCACGAGAATCACAGTCCCATCCAATTGCCTTGGGATGAGGGTGATTCTGCATTGCAGTCCTCAGCCAAAAAGAACGCTGCGTCGAGATCAGCGGTACAAACATAATTCGGGAGGACCCTATGAGCAATCGTGTCCAGTGGATCGAGCACCAGGGTGAGCTGATCATCTTTTGCGATTACACCAACATCCAGGAGGAGGAACAATTTCTGCAGGCAATCGAAGAGATGGAGCGGGAGGTGCTCAAGGAGGAGCCGGGGACATTCATCCGGATGTTGATCGATGTGACCGGGTCCCATGTGACCGCCAAGGTTACCGGAAGGGCCCGCGAGGTGGCCGCTGCGGCCCGGGAAAAAGGGATTCCCAGCAGCCCCACGGCCATCGTGGGCGTGTCGGGCCCGGCCAAACAGGCCATCGTCTTGGCGATGCAGTTCCTGCGGCCCGATCTCCGCTCCGTTGAGACCATCGCGGAGGCCAAGGATTGGCTGGTCAGCCGGGTGGAGAATTAGGCTGTCACGATGGTGTCTGCCCGCGGTGGCCTGATGGCAAATCCAAACAGCTCTCTGCATGAC
>Ga0272444_10003241_pt1 | contig 14748 bp, 8 predicted proteins | sample SSMForm13_FD_201033 | JGI IMG/M metagenome (GOLD analysis project Ga0272444, IMG submission 201033) | Marine sediment archaeal communities from Little Sippewissett salt marsh, Falmouth, MA, United States - SSM-Form-13 | ecosystem: Environmental > Aquatic > Marine > Wetlands > Sediment ...
ATCCACTACATCTCTTGACAATGCCGAAAAGCTACCCCAGTTGCTGAATATATCTTTGAATATGTATTGATACTCCAGATATTGAGAATGTTCTGATAGAGATAGGTCGTAGACCCATCTATCCTCAATGAAGGTCATTGAATTATTATTCCATTCCCCAGGAAGACCTATCCCGCTTACGAATGTCCTTACCCAGACGGAATCCAGCTGGATATTATCATTTATATCGGCCTTGATGTGGAATGTTTCCCCGGTGTAAGCAGTTTCATCCGAGTCTTCATCTTTCAAATTAGGAGGCCTCTTATCGTAGATAGGAACCGATACATATTCGGTAACATTCCAATTACTGGAGGGATCGGTTGCGTTGAAACGGTATGTCAGCGGATCGATAGATGTCAAAGGAACACTGATTGTTGTATAGTGGGAGTAGAGGGATCCAGGAGGGGGATAATCATAAAGGGTCAAAGGTTTGGAAATAGGAGTCCGGTTCCCGAAATAGTATTCCATATTCACACCGGTGACCAACACATTATCTTCTACGCCTATGATGATGTGGAATTTACATCCCGTAAAACCTACATCGTCACAGTTGTCCTCTGTAAATACTGGTCCTTCGATATCTGACACTGTGATAATCTCGCTTGGGGCAGATTCACCAACATAATTTACGGCCGTGAAGTAATAATAATAATTTCCACCATTGAAAATTGCCGTATCATTATAGCTATTTACATTCCCGGCATTTACATATTTTATGATGTTTTCAGAAGTAGTCCCTCGATATACGTTATAGTTTGATATATCGGCTCCACCATCATTTATCGGAGTTTGCCAGGTCAAGTTGATGAAACCGTTACCAATCGTCCCATTTGGATTAATTGGTTGTGATGGTAATACCGTGAAATCTATCTTTGAAACAAACACGTCATAGTTTCCATTTGGTGTTGTATCATATGCTCCTGGAGTTGTTGGATAATCGATTGTTGCATCATCGGTATAACCAGTAAAGAAAATATTCCCCCTGAGGTCTGAAGCTATTGCATTCCCACGATCAAAGCCTGATCCACCAAGAAATGTAGAATAAACCAATGAAGAACCGGATGAACTTAGTTTTGTCACGACCGCATCATATTCTCCACCCAAAGATGTGTCATAAGCTCCAGATGTGGTCGGGTAATCAGATGATCCTGTGAGTCCAGTTATGGTTGCTTGTCCCCAATAATCTGTTTCGATACCATATGCTGTTTCACCTTCCGACCCTCCGATAAATGTCGAATATGATAGAGCAGAACCAGCAGAATTCAGCTTGGTCACAAAAACATCATCACTTCCATCATGAGAGGTATCATAAGCCCCGGATGTGGTCGGGTAATCAGTTGAAAGTGTTTCCCCAGTAACGTATGCATTCTCGTTTGAATCTATTGTGATCCCACCATAAGCTTCATCACCACCACTTCCACCAATAAAGGTCGAATATACCAAAGATGAACCTGTGGAGTTCAGCTTGGTCACAAATACATCAGTATAACCTCCATTATATGATGTATCATATGCCCCAGGGGTTGTAGGAAAATTGGATGATTGTGTATATCCCCCAATGTAAGCATTTCCGTTTGAATCGATCTCAATCCCTCTGGCTATATCCTCTACATTTCCACCGATGAATGTTGAATACAAGAGAGATGATCCCGCTGGATTAATTTTAGTCATGAATACATCTCCTCCTGAATTATACGTTGGGTCATATGCTCCTGGGGTAGTTGGATAATTATCTGAGTATGTAATTCCAGATATGTAGGAATTCCCATTGGAATCAATTGCTATCCCATAACCATAATCATGAGTGAATCCCCCGATAAATGTTGAATATTTCAACGATGAACCAGTCGAGTTAAGCTTGGTCACGAACACATCAAAATTACCATTGTGTGTTGTGTCATATGCTCCAGGGGTGGTTGGATAATTATCTGAGTATGTAATTCCAGTTAAGTAAGAATTCCCATTGGAATCTATTGCTATCCCATATCCATAGTCATCATGTGATCCACCCATAAATGTCGAATATATTAATGAAGTGCCATCGGAGTTCAACTTGGTTACGAATACATCCTGACCACCATTCTGCGTGATATCATAAACCCCAGTAGTGGTCGGATAATTTGTTGTATCATCAGTTGTAATTCCAATTATGTATGCGTTCCCTTTGGAATCAATCTCGATCGCTTCACCATAATCGTGGCCTGATCCGCCGATGAAAGTTGAATAAGCTATAAATGGATCTATAACCACAGTTCTGCTTTTATCATATTCACCCAAGCTGAACGAGTACTCGATTTCATTGATCAGTTCGAACTTGCATGGAATGGGCTCATGCGATACATCCTGATAATATGTGAACAATCCTTGATCTACGATATCCCAATACTCCGTTCCAATTACAAGGTCCCCTTGTTGGCTTATTGAAAGGTCCTTCGCACCCTCTATTTTTATTTGGATATCATAAGGATCTGCACCAGGATGAATGATGATATCATACTTGATCATTCCATCGGTGAGTCTATAGACGAGATCGATACCTTCCCATAAATCTGGATAAATGATCTCCTTATAATTTGGTATCTCGGTATGCCAACTTTCCGGATCGGATCCTTTGAAATAATTTGTATTCCACGAGCATTGATTCCGGCCTTTTGGGATCACATTATTTGATCCCATGAAGGAATACTCCAGAACCACTCCCCATTCGTGATAGGATTCAGGTGTGTGATGTTTTTGGTTTATGAGGGAGTCAAGGATCGCTTCTTCTTCATCGATGGGCTCCATCTCTCTGAACCTATACATTACTCCGGTGGGTGTGAAATAAATATTTCCCGAACTGGAGTAGAACATTATCTCGTCTGAATCGATCTGCCCCATATTCTGAATGAAATAATCTGTTGCCGACGATGAAATTTTATCTTTCATTGGTTCTTGATGATCGTGATCAATCACATCGATCGATGGAAAGAAAAGAAGATCATCGCTACATCCATCAAACGCAAGAGGCCCGGGACAGAGTATAAGAAGAGAAAATGTCAGTGCAAATGCTACACCGAGGTTGTGAATTATATCACCCTCCTCCTACATACATAAGGAATTACTCGATAAATAAATCTGACTGAAAAAATTGAAAAATTTCTAGGAATGATGGGCACCCTGCTCCAGGATTTCATGTTCCCAGGGCCTTTAAAATTTTTCAGTCTACCAGGTTTCAACATCCTCATTCTCCTCTCCAACATCGGATCCTCTTCTCCGCCGTATATAAAGGAATACTAAGACCAAAATCATGGCGAAAATAACTGCAAGGGCCCCCGTCGCGATCACAACGATGATGATAACCCCCGCTCCCGTCTCCGATCCGTTGTCATCATCATCACCACCAGTCTGGTTGGAGACATTGAGAACATCCACCAGAAGGAAATATCTCTCCGATCCCGCTCCCCTGATATCCATCACCCTCACAGAGCAGTTGTAGGTTCCCACCCGCTTGTAATGATGCTCCGCTTCTCCCTCCTCCATCCAATCGGTCCAGTTTCCATCACCGAAATTGAACTTGTAGAGAAGCATGTCACCATCAGGATCCGATGAAAGGGCCCCTGCATCCAATGCGACCACTCCATGTTCATTCACATCAGATGTCATTTTTGCCGTGGGAGCGTTGTTCCCGACTGCGGGTTCAACGATGATATTCAATGACTCGACAACGGTGTTCTCACCATCGGTTGCGATGCATGTAACAGTAACGTTCCCGGATCTCAGATATCTACAAGATGCTTCCTCCTCACCGGAATCGAACAGGACCCCATCCCTGTGATCGAAGTCCCAGATGACATCAACATCATCCCCGTCGGGGTCCGATATGCTGGCCGAGAGGTCGATCTCATCACCGACTGTAATTGTCGTTTCGGAAGCGGATATCTCGAGCGAGGGCGGGGCCCCTTCAGGCTGCGTCCCTTCCATGGTGTAGTTCCCGACAATGAACTTCTGTACCACCTCATTGTTCTGATCAAGCACCCTTGCCATGACGGTATACCGCCCGGAAACCGGGAGGGCCACCTCTATTCGGGTCAAACCCTCGAAATCGTCCTTTTCGTAAACGATCCTCTTCTTCAGCATATCAGAGAGATATCCCCCTCCGTTCCCCGAGAACTGTAAACAATCGATCACAACCCTGAATGCAGGCTGCTGTTCTATATCCTGGGATGGTGTGAGGTTGATCATGATCCTGTTCCCCAGACCGTTCCCATCATCATCGATGATGTAACCGTCCACGGGGTCAAGTGGTTTGAATGTATCCTCTTCATCCTGCCCGTCCCCTCCTTGAGGATAATATTCCCCTCCATTATACAATTTGATACAATGGCTGTAATAGTCGGTATGGAACCGCGATATCCCGTCATAATCCCAGTAGAGGAACCCGAAATAATCCAGATCGATCGGGTCCATGGGCATGTAAAGGATCAGACCGTTAAGATCATCCGTGGAGTGGAGGTAAACGATCATATCCTCAAGCGAATCGAGGCAATCCTGAACGCCATTGAACGCAGACCTGGCCGTGGGGTTCAGTACCAACTGCGAAAGTTCATCTCTGAGTTTGATGAGGAATTCCTTGAGGTCCCCGTTCTCGAATTCACCCAGAACCGGTCCGGGGACCCTGGTGGTCTGTTCGAAAGCTTCCGTGAAACTCTCACCGAGGAGCTCCCAGTTGTTGTATATGGTCCTCATGGTCGCATTTATACTTATCTCGAAATCCTTCACATACCCGGTATCCACCACACACACCGTGGCATCGTGATCGGTTCCTCCCGATTCCTCGATGAAACCATTCACGAAATCCGTTGCCACAAGGAATGGTGTCGGAGGAGAAGTTGCCCAATCATACCCTTTCAGATGCTCCAGGACCTTATCGGTGACCAGTCCGTGTCGGCTGTACAATGGAAGCTCGCTGCCCACCATATAGGAGGTGTAAGGAGCTATCCTCGTGGCAACCTCGATCGTTGACATCCCGCACGCGGCAAGGGTCACCACCTCGACCATCCTTCTGTCCCTTTTAAAGTCACTCAAAGCGCTCCGGACATCATCGGGACTCATGAAGTTCATATCATAGCTGCCCCAGATAGGGTCATCCCTCCTTTCATTGTTGTCCCAACAGGTACCCCTGTAACCTTCCCCGTGGTCGTCGAGTACGAGACAGTAATGGCCGCTCGGGGAGCAGTAGGAGACCCATTTCATGAATTCGACCAGAACATCTTCATCTCCCGAATTGTACCATTCGACATCGATCCCGTTCTCCCTGCGGGCCTCCAGGTCCCATATCCTTGGTCCATACCACCGGTCCCCGTTGTAATTGGTGACATGATCATAACTGTCATCCCTGTCGAAATAAACATAGACCTTGAACTCGCCTTCGGGAGCTTCGTTCTCCAGGTCCTCGAGTTCCAGGTCCATATAGGGGGCAAGGTCGTTGGCCCCCGCAAAATAATAGATGAATGTCCAGTCATCCTTCCCTTCACTGTGAATGGAGATGGTATAATCGTCGTAGGTATCCCATCCCATCCTGAACTCCGATATCTCATAATATTCATGGACTCCGTTTCGACTTTTCACATTGTATACCCAGCTGTAATTCCCGTCGATCGGATCGTTCGGCACCCGGTAGACCTCGGTTGGTTCCTGAAAATGGATCCATAAATTACCACCATGGTCCTCCTTCAGTGTATCGAAACCTGTTGCAACGATCGATGTGTGCGCAACCTCTCCGGTCGGACCCCGTAGTTCGAATTCGAGAGAAAGATCGGCGACATATGGTATGGCGGGCAGATTGGTCGGTCCAAATAATCTGGGTTGATGTATGAGGGGTTCACCCGGGAAAAGCTGACCATGGAAGACATCATCATAGGGGATCACCTCCATCCTCATCGGGATCGACACACCTGTTCTTGATATGTTTACTGTTGTCTCGAAACTGTCCCATTCGGCTCCATCGCTGATGGTTACATTCATTTTCGCCTGACGATCGACCTCATCATCCGTATCACTGGATGCGATATAGGTGACATTTGCGTAGCCCTGGGCATCGGTCGAGATCCTGTCCTCGATGAAGTATCCTTCATCAACGGTGAAATGGACCTGGCGACCCTGGACGGGGTCCTCCCCGCGGAGCACTCTGACACCCATTTCCCTGGCCCCCCAATTGCTCACCCATCCTATCATATTGATGTTGTGAAGTTCAAGTGGGGCCAATTCCTCAACGACATTCACGGCCCTGGACACTGCGCTCGAGAAGTAATTCGGAGATCCCAGCTGTAATATGATACTTATCTGACCCGTTACATCCCCCGGACTTATCGTCAGTACTGCTTCCCCCGTTACATTCGTCGCTCGGGAATATGTTCCAAGTGTTCCGGCCCCCATCACCAAGGGCATCACGTTCACGTTGTGAACAGGTTCTCCACCTGCGGTCACCTTGAGAATGAAGTTCTCGGACTTGCCCCCGGCCTCGACCTGGGAAGGTCCCATTATAACTCCCTCCAGTCGATAAGTAACGGTCACCTCGTCGCTTCCGGTCGGGTCCAGCACCCCATTCTCCGCAGTGGCGGTTATCGTCACATCGGTGGGCCCGTCGACCTCATCGGGAGCGTTGTATGTAAAGGTACACTGTCCATGAACATCGGTGATAGCGGATGCCGGCTCGAATGTACCGGCAGTGACCGACAGTGTGACCTCAACGAGATCCCTTGGTGTAAGGCTCTCTCCGTCGTTGTACTCAACCTTTACCGTAACCGCTGAGAAGCCTCCGACCTGGATCTTCTGGTCAGCTACCTCGACGGTGACAACCATTCCGGTCATTATTCCATCAGATACAGGAATCTGTATCAAGACTGTCAGAAACAGGAATATGATCATACCGGAAACAATCCAACCTCTATTCCCCTGCAAAGAAACACCCCCGATATGGAAAAATGAATTGTCGAATATCACATATTTACATTTTGGTAGGATATCATCCCTGCCCGACGATATTCTCCTGAAGGTACACAACGCTTCCCGGGGTCACACCGATCCTGAAGGCCCTCAAACCTCCGGACCTGAATATCATGTAATTCCCCTTGTACCCCAAAACCTTCCCCCTGACGATCTCTCCCTTGTATCTTCTCGGAACAGAGGGTAACGGCTCTTCAAGAGGATAGGAAAGCCACCTTGGCTCCGGATCGATCTCGTTTGGGCCTGTGACAACCTTCACATCGCTCGAGAGGCGGTGTCTCATCCCGCCCCAGTTCCCGACAAGCTCCGAGTGGAGCCTCTCTATGGCAGTTTTCATGTCATCCTTTCTCAACGGCCTTGCCCATCCCCCGATCTTCACACCTGAACTCACAGCCTGCGGCAGCCCTGATAGTTTCGAGAAAAGACCCTCCACCATCCTCGCCGAGTACCGGTCCCCCAGATGCACAATCGGTGTGATCGAATCCGCTCCCTGCTCCATACCTCTCCTCTCCACCCTCCGGAGTTGTGTCATACCGACCTTGAAGCGGTTCCTGAACCCGGTAACATACACAACATGCTCCACCTGACAGAAATCGGCCCCGCACGTCCCCCGGTTGCAGTGCGGCTCGAAAATACATGAAGGGTCCGGGATGTCGAACATCATGCAAGAAGGACACTGGGCGAAAAGCTCCACCTTCGCCTGATAAGGGCAGGGAATGTATTCATCCCCGTCAAACCTCCCCACACAATACCTGCCAGATGAAAGCCGGAGGTCAACCTTTTCCATCTCAACGAGGTTCACCTCGAAGGGCTCCCCTTCGGGCCTCAGGACTTCCCCCTCCCCGATCATCGATAGAAGCGTCCAGACTGGGCCTTTCTCCGTCCATGAGAATCCGATCACGTGGAAAGGGTATCGATACTCGATCATGTCAAGAGGGGAAAATGTTCCCTTTTCATGGGGTATTCCGGCGGAAATATCGCCGTAGATCACCGGGTCCATCATCAATTTAAAGTAGGGCTCCCTTTATATGCCTACCGTCGGAAACACCGAACGTGTGGGTTGATGCTCATGGACCTAAAGCAGAGATTGGACCTGGTCCTCGAGGGGGCCGAGGAAGTAGTCACGGAGAAAGAGATCATCGAGCTTCTTAAAGAGAAGGAGAACCCCACCGCATATGTCGGTTACGAGCCATCGGGCTTCGTCCATATCGGATGGTTGATAATAACGAAGAAGATAGAACAGCTTATAGAAGCCGGTTTCGAGGTTGACGTTCTTCTGGCTGACTGGCACGCCTTCATCAACGACAAGTTCGGCGGTGACCTCGACAAGATCAGGTCCTGCGGTGAATACTTCATCGACTGTTACAGGGCATACGGTCTCGAGAAGGCCATAGATGACGGAAAGCTCAGGTTCATATGGGCAAGCGATATGGCCGATTCGGCAGACTACTGGGAGAAGGTCCTGAGGATCGCCAAATCCGCAACACTTTCCAGGATCAGAAGAGCAATGACCATAATGGGCCGGAAGGAGAACGAGGGTGACCTCGACTCCTCGAAGTTCCTGTATCCCTCCATGCAGGCCGCCGATATCTTCGATCTCAAAGTGGACCTCGCAATAGGCGGAATGGACCAGAGACATGCCCATATGCTCGCAAGGGATGTAGCGGAGAAGCTGGGATGGAAGAAACCCACTGCCCTCCACACACCCCTTCTTTCAAGCCTTTCAAAGAGCGGGAGAATGGAGATGATCACGGGCCCCACGGGCGGACTGGACCACGATGCCCTCGCCAACAGGATAGAGAAGGACCTGGACATTCTGATCGACAACGGCACCCTGACGAAGGAGACGAAATCACTACTCGGCGGCCTTAAAAGAATGAGCAGGGAGAAACGCCACAGCGCACTTGAGGTACTCATTGCCGGTAAAAGAAGGGTGGGGGGTAAGACCACCATCCTCTCTGTCATACACAAGGACACGGACGAGGGGGACATCGCATTCGACAGCGACGAGCTCCACACCCTCAACAGGCATCTCAACATCGCAAGAAGAGAGCTATTCTCCTATCTCGGTATAGAGGAAGATGACACGAACAGCGAGAAGATGTCAAAATCCGACCCGGATTCTGGGATCTACCTCCATGATTCGGAAGAGGATATTAGGAGGAAGATCAAGAAAGCATGGTGCCCCGAAGGGGTCCCGGATAACCCCGTGATGGAGGTCTGCAAGACCATAATATTCCCCATCAAAGGAGAACTTCGAATAAGCAGACCTGAGAAGTGGGGAGGCGATCTCCATTTCGGTAACTATGAAGGATTGAGGGCGGCCTTCACCAAGAAACAGCTTCATCCGGCCGACCTTAAAAAAGAGGTTGCGAACCAGATGGTGGAGATACTGAAACCCTACAGGGAATATTTCAAGACCAGTTCAAAGACACTGGATGTTGTGAAGAAATATTCACGGTCCATCGGAAGATGAAAATACCGTCATCTTTTCATACCAAAAGCATTATCGGAAAGAACCTGACATCCAGAGGTGGAGCAAATGGCCGGAGAGATCGTCGAGGGGGTGAATCCCACGAGGATGGAGCTTCTCTCTATTCGCAAGAAGAGAGCCCTCGCGGAGAAGGGGCACAAGCTCCTTGGCGAGAAGAGGGATGCTCTGGTGGTCCAGTTCTTTGATGTGTTGAAAAAGCGCGAGGAGCTCAAGAACAAGGTCGTGGATGCTTTCTCCGAAGCGAACTCCTCCCTGGAGGAAGCCATGTCAAAGATGGGCTATGACTCGGTCAAGGCCCTCTCCCAGGGGATCAAACCCTTCGAGGCTCCGGGTATCGACACACTCAATATAATGGGAGTCAGGGTCCCGGTCATAGACAGGACACCGGAGGAGACCGCTCCCATGCCCTGGGGAATAGGAAGAACCCCTCAATCCCTGGACGATTCCACGAAGCAGTACAGGAACGCACTTGATAAGATCCTGCTCCTTGCGGAAGCGGAGGGCTCCATGGAGAGGCTTGCGGTGGAGATAGAGAAAACCAAGAGGAGGGTCAACGCCCTGGAGCATATCTTCATTCCGAAGCTCACGAACACCGAGAGATACATCACGATGCAGCTCCAGGAGAGGGAGCGAGAGGATTTCTTCCGCAGGAAGAGGATCAAAGCCCTGATGGAAAGCAGGGAAAAAGGCAGTTAGGTGTGTCCCCATGACCAGGGTCAGGAAGTCCGCATACAGGCAGCCTGTTACGGCCAAGGGCCTGGAGAAGATCGAGAACGGTACCCTTGAATGGTTCGACACCGAGATGTACTCCAATCTCAATACGGAGGTCCTGGAGGAATACCTGGACCACAAGAACAGGACCGCCTCCTTCGAGAGATCGCATTTCTCCTGGGCGAAGCTTCTCATCGTGGTTCTCCTCGTGGGGCTTCCTTTCACGCTGATCTCCCAGTACATAGCCCTCAAGATAGGTCTCGTGACGGGGGGGGCGTTCTATGTTTCCTACCTTGTGGGAATGGCCATGAAATGGAAACCCAGCCAGGTGAACATCGCATCGGGGTCGGCAACTGCCACGGACAGGACCGTTACCGGATTCGTTTTCACATTTCCGGCCATCTACCTGCTTGCATACTCGTCGCAGTATGTCATGTCCGATGGAAATCCGCTTATCGACCCCGCAATGATAGAGGGCTCGAAAATCGTCCCTCTGGCCATGGTTGCATCCCTCTTCGCGTCCCTCATGGGAATGATGTACTTCATAATCTTCAGGAGGCTGTGGCAGGTCGAGGACCCGCTCCCCGCCCCGGGCTTTCAGGCGTTCGTGAAACTGCTCGACATCTCCAACCATCTCAGCGAGGGGGGCGTCAAACAGGCAGTGAGATCGATCAAACTGGTATTCAAATCATTCATGGCCATGCTGGTCTTTGCCTTCCTCAGGGATTTTCCCCTGGGGGCCGGCAGAATACCCATCCTGACCAGGGTCATGCAGGCCATTGGCCTTGGTTCCGTTTACAGCCACGGCAGGATCCATATCCCGTTCTCCATGTCAAAGTATACCCATCTCTCGTACGAGTTCACGGGAATAGGGTTCGCAATCGGATGGTTTTTAAAAATGAGAGCCTCCCTCATCGTTGCCGGAGGATCGTTCGTCACCTGGTTCTTCGTGATACCCATGGCCGTCGCCCTTGATGTGCCGATCTACATACCGATCCTCGAGAAATACGGGAGCTCGGGGTACATCTCGACACATGTCCTTCCCATCAACAGCGATGTGCTGTCCCAGTACATCCCGTATGCTGCGCCGTCCTTCGGTGCGGCCCAGGGGATAGCAAAGATAATCGCCATAGGCGCCATACTCGGAGGGGGAACAACGGCGCTCGCAAAGATGCTTCCAACCTTCAAGACCGTTATCGTCGACATAACAAAGACACAGGAGGGGGAGAAGAGGGAATGGGTCCCGGGTAAGGGCTGGTACGAATGGCCGACCCAGCATATCATGATCGTGGTGATCGTTGCTTTTGTTGTTATCGCCGCGGCCTTCTGGCTCTTCGGCGGCTTCCCGCTGATATCCTCCATAGCATTCTCCCTGCTCCTCGTTGTCCTGACATTCATGCTCGGAGCCATAGCGGTGAAGATCTCGGGGGAGGTCGGGACCACGCCGGTATCTGGGACATCGTTCCTCACACTTCTCATGCTGTTCGGGGTATTCAGTCTCATAGCCGTCTTTCTGCCTTTCCCGCAGGGGAAGAGCCAGATAGTACTTATGGCCCTTGTGGGAACCACAGTCTTCGGTTCTGCCATCTCGCTTTCATCCGAGATAATGTGGGATTTCAAGGCCGGACTCTACGCCGGGACCAGACCGATGCATCTGATAAAGGGTGAATCTGTTGCCATAATCGTCGGAACCCCTGCGGCAGCGCTGGCCGCATCTTTCTTTGCAATGATGCTTGCTAAGGGAACCCTTCCGCTCGAGGCTCCCCAGGCCCATGCATTCGCGGTTTTTGTACAGATCCTTGCAGGAGGAAAGGTGATGTTCTCCCTGTTCTTCCTTGGAATGTTCATAGGTTTCACCGTGGAGATGCTAACAGGAATGGGAACCGCCTTCGGTCTCGGGATGTATTTGCCGCTGCAGTACACCTTGATGATGGTCACCGGAGGGGGGGCCCGTGAGCTCTGGGAGAGGAGATACCTAAACAGAAAGGCCGAGAGACTGAAATGGGGGGAGGACCAGAAGACTCTGAAGCTTCTGGATTCCTACATGCTCATGACGGGGCTCTACATAGCGGAAGCCATCATCGGGACGATACTTGCCATCTATCTCGTGTTAGCCGGTTGAACCCTGAAAGACCCGCAACGGCTAATTCTTTTATACCTTATGGAGATATCAGACCGGCATGGAGAAGGGCAAGAGGAAGAAGCTCATAATAATCGCAGCCCTGGTGGTCTTCTTCGTCGTGATGGTCATACTTCTCGCTTCAGTGGGAGCCGATGTGGTGGAGATAATCGTCCATATCGACCCCTTCTATTTTATTCTCTCCATCGTCTGTTTCCTCGGGCTTCAGCTTGCCTGGGGGATCAAGTTCCATATGCTTGTGAAGAGAAGGGTCCGGAAAGCATACTTTCCCTGCGTCCTTCTCGCAAATATGTCCGGAAACTTCGTCAACGTGACCACACCGAGCGGAAGAATGGCGGGGGAGCCCGTGAGGGCGAAGATGATATCTTCCTGCTACAAAGTGAGGTTCTCCAGGGTTTTCGCCGCGACCATGGTGGACAAGGCCTCCCTGACGATCGCCATGCTCATCCTTGTTATCTCCCTCACCATCTACGCATCGCAGAAGTACGAGATGCCAAGGATGCTGCAGTATCTTACGGGTGCATTCGTTCTCTTCTGGGTTCTGGTCGGCATCACTTCCTATCTCATCTTCCAAAACCTCGGCGAGAGGCAATCGAAAAAGGTCGGTTCCTTCGTACACCGGGTCTCGAGGTTACTGCTCGGGAGCAGGTCCAGGGACCGGGCATACTTCATGGAAAAGGCAAAAAGCGGGATCGCGGAGTTCAGGTCCACATTCGGTTTCCTTGCCAAAAACCCCCTGGCAATGGCCCTTGACATCTCGCTGGGACTTCTGACCTATGGGTTCCGGTTCGCCTCCGCCTACATGCTCTTCATTGCAACGGGTCATTCGGTGGACTTCTTCTCCGTTGCCGTAGTTGTGATGATAGCCTTTGCCATAGGATTGATGACACAGGTCCCCGGCATGATAGGTGTTGCTGAATCCACCATGGCGCTTATGTACAGAGCTATAGGGATCAACACCGCATCCGCCGTTGCAGTGGCGATACTCACCCAGATGAACTCTTACTTAGTAGAGATCGGTCTGGGATACGCTGCCATGCTCCTGATGAACTTCATCCTGGCGAGGATCAAGACAAGAAGGTCACGGGCTTCAGCCGGTTAGCTCATCCGCGACCCTGGAGACCACCTTCTTCATCTCGAGGTACCATTCTTCTATGGCCTTCTCGAGCTTTTTCTGCACGAATACCGGGTCCACCGGCTCGTAGATGTGGAATATGCCGCCCCCCTCCCTGTTGAAAAGCTTTTTCCCTGCAAGATCGTTTTCCACCAGGGCTGTTAACGACCTGTAAGCGGTCGACCGGTCCCTTCTGATCCTGTCCCCTATATCCAGGGCGGTTCCCGGACCGTTCTCGAGAAGATCCCGGTATACCCTGAGTTCGAGGGGTGATAGGTCGAAGAAGCATCTCATTGCATTCTCGCAGTTCGTACCGATGTTTCTCGGAAATACCTTGGCGGCCATGGATATCAGCACCTTATATCATGGGGGCAATGTCAGGGATGATGGTAGAAACAACCTTATAGTTTTCGAATGTTTCGCACTTTCGCACTTGAGCATCGAAAAAGGGGGCCATAAAGATGAGCCATGACAATGAAGGTATTGTGGAACTATCGGACAGTGATTTCAACACGTTCATGCTGAACAACCGGGTCGTACTCGTTGACTTCTGGGCGGCATGGTGCATGCCCTGCCAGATGCAGGGGCGAATGATAGAGGGAAGGATAGATGAGCTCCCCAAAGGAGCCCGAATAGCGAAGGTCAATGTCGACAACTACCCGGGGATTGCGAAGATGTACAAGGTCAGGGGCATCCCGCAGATGTATCTCTTCGTGGAGGGGAAGCCTGTGAAGGGTTGGACAGGAGTTACGGCTGTTACGGAGCTGTTCTCCGAGATGCAGAAGCATCTATGATCCCGGCCCCCTCATATCAATCCAAGGATGGAGCAGTCCAGGAGATGGGGTGAATCCATTTCCGTCATGTCACCCGCCCCCCTTTCGGGGATGGGAAGGATCCTTGCCGAGAGGGGCTTGCCCAATCTCACCGACATGTATGCGACGTCCCTGAGTACCGCTGCCAACTTGGAGTGGGGTGTGTCACCCGGGATCGGTACAACGTCGAGTCCGGTCCCGCATACGGAGGAATAAAGGAGGATCTTCTGGATGTCGAAGGCTCCGATCTCCGTTCCCCGGGCGAGACCCATGTCCTCCATCACCGGGAGCATTAACCCCGAATAACCGCACCTTCTCACATCGATATCCTTCAAAGAAGAGGTGATCGCCGCGCAGGCGGAAAGGGTGCCCTGGGATCCGAAAGGGGCCCCTATCAGCCTGTCGATGGCAAGGGCGATGGAATATCCTTCATCCAGACCCGGGGTATACGAGA
>Ga0272444_10003242_pt1 | contig 14743 bp, 34 predicted proteins | sample SSMForm13_FD_201033 | JGI IMG/M metagenome (GOLD analysis project Ga0272444, IMG submission 201033) | Marine sediment archaeal communities from Little Sippewissett salt marsh, Falmouth, MA, United States - SSM-Form-13 | ecosystem: Environmental > Aquatic > Marine > Wetlands > Sediment ...
GAGTATATACTCTTTATATTTGTCAAGTTAAAAAAAGTGCTGTATTTTAAAGAAAGTGCTTGACATATTTAATTAAATAACATTATATGGAACCAGATAGAGTGAGATAGAAAAAAAGTTAAAAAATAATTTGCTTTATTTATTTAATTAATTATCTTATATATATAACAGGAGGCTATGATGAAAAGTGAAAAAACTTGTAAAAGCTGCGGCCGTGAGTTCATATTCGATCTGGACGAAATAGTGGAAAGTTACAAAGCTGTCGAAAACGGTATTAGTTTTGATGTAAAGGTTACGTTTCAAGTAACTTGCCCTCATTGTGGGCAATCACAAGAAGTTTAAATAGTGGAAGAAAGTCAACTAATGATTTATTGGAAGAAAACGTAAGGGGGTATTAAGATGAAACAGGAAATTAAAACATTTACAGATGGCTTCGAGTCAAATTCTTTGTGGTTTAACGATAAAGCGGATTTCTATAATCCGCTTGAATCCCTTGTTAGGGAAAACTGGAATTCCAAACTAAAAAACGAATACATTGAATTTTTTAACAAGTATGAATATCCTGTTATTTGTCACCCAGAACCGTGTAGAATGCCGGAAATTGACGCTTGCTCTTTAGAGGCAATCCTTCTTTATAAAGCAGGATTTGGCATCCCTGCATGGGCGAAGGTTGCAGTTGAACTATGGGAAAAATGCGGAATGATCTTCGCATTTGATGGCGATTGGAAGTGGAAAACATTTAATATAAAGAGGATTGAAAGATGAAAGAACCAAAAATTGACATGACAAACCTGAGAGTTTTAAAGACTTACTCTATCAGCATTAAGACAGTTGAAAAAATCGAATGGCTGGAAGAATTTATCGGGATTAATAAGTCACGGGTGATTGATAAGCTCGTGGATGATTCTTACAGAAAAAATGGGGGTGAAAGATGAAAGTTGTATGCGAAACAAGAACAGAATCGCAATGGAATTTTGACAGCTTGAAAAAATCTAAAGAATCAGGGGCATTGGAAGAATCAGTTACGATAAAAAATGATTCTTACAAAGTAGAAAACAATACTGCATACTTTAAATAAAAGGAAGGTACGAAATGGAAAATATAAATGTAGTTATTCGCACACTGGAAGGGGAGTTAAGAGAATTTCTGGAAGATTACGGAATTGACCAAATCGGTCTTGGGATAGATTCGGATGGAGTGATTGGCTGGTACGTATTAAATACACATGGGATAGGGGACAAAAAAGTATGTAACGCATGCGAAGAATGGAAAGAACACGCAAAAAAAATGAACAACCTGAAACTGTAAAAAAAACCTTTCTCAGCCCACTTGCCCTCTTAATCGAGGGCTTTTTTATTGCAAAAAACCGCCAGTTTCCCAGCGGTCATACATTCTCATAGTTTATACTCATTCCAGTTTTGACAGACTTGGTGGTCTTCTTCTCAGCATGGTGGTAAATCAGCCATTGTTTCCCCTAATTTATACAGACTGCATTCGGCTTTTCTTGACAATCTTCTGTGTCATCAAAGGAATGCTCTCTTTTATCAAAAAAACCAAAAGATGGCGGCAAATAAACCAAACCAAACCAATTCCCATCGTCCCCATTTGAGCAGACAACATCAAAATCCAATATTTCTGGATTCTTTTTGGCAAGCTCATATAATCAGTCTAAATATTCTTTAAGTTTCATTTTTACCTCACTTGCTTATCCCCATCCGTTCCAACGCAACCCGGCAAGCTTTATAATCCCCGATTGTCGGATCAGCGTCAACTATAACCGCATAGTAATTTAAAAATTTTTCCTTCTGCTGTTCGTCAAGTTCGCAGACTGCTATACTGAACTCTTGCCACTCAGTAAGGTTATCCATTCCGCACCTCATTTTTGAAATAATAAACATTCCCTGCTGAATAATGTAGAATAAAATTTTTATAGATTTCTGGATATAACATCTGTATTCTTTTCCAAAACTCTTCTTTCATCTTTACGGATTTTATATTACACTTTACAGCTTTTTTAAAACCAAATGGCATTTTAACATATAGTTTTGCTGTTATGCTATAAGCTGTAGCTTCGGAAATTATGTCTAATACCTCTCGTGGAACGTCCAAAAATACTCTTTCATCCATTATAAACCTCGTATTCCTTGTCGGTATATTCTATCAACTGATTATTAAGAATATCATACATCTTGTCTGCTATTTCTTTCCAATTCCCTGAGTCCATTTGTTTAGCCAAATCATATAATTCGTCATAATACATAATCACCTCGCCTTATAACGTTATATACACTTATGGTTTTCTATTTTTATAATTCTGCTTTGACATGATATAATTTCTTTATCTGTCCAAAAATCAGCCATACTTAAATTTGTCCTTATTTTGTACCAAGTTCCACAATAAAATTTTCGCCAAAATCTATACTGTACTAAATCGTGTTTTATTCCCAATATTTCTATTATATTTTTCATTTTAATTTCCTTTCTGTTTACGTGTTTATAACAACCGTTTCCACTTTATAATCATTTCATCCTCTCTTTATAACAATATAACCATTTTAATCAGCCATGCAACCGAAAATTGACCGATTACCGAAAAAATATACCTGCCTTGTTCCTGTCATCCCGTTTCGCTGTTTTGCAACGTCAATCAAAGCTACGTTTTCGTATTCCTCTGTTCCCTTAACGTACTCAATTCCGTTAAATTTGAATATCTCAGGTTTATAGTTTTTTGGTATCATCGTAAATATAACAATATCGGCATCTTGTTCAATCCCGCCTGAATCACGCAAATCTGACAGCATGGGAATTTTGCTCTTTCTCGAATCAACTTCCCTGTTAAGCTGTGATAATAAGACAACCGGGACGTGTAACTCTTTAGCAAGGATTTTCAATCGCCTTGTGACTTCAGCAACAGACAGGTTCTGATTTTCTTTCTTGGGCATAGTCATTAATTGCAGGTAATCAATTATTATTGCATCTAAGCCTTGTTTTATTTTCATCATCTTAGCTTGTGCAGAAATTGAATTGATTGTCTGGCTTCCTGCGTCATTGATAATAAATTGACCTTTTTGTATATGTTCCGTTTCCCTGAGAATCTCGTTCATTTCATAGTCAGTAAATTTTATTGACTCTGCCAGATACTTTGAATTGATGTTTGTTCTCGCAGATAGCATTCTAAAAAATAGTTCATTTGCACCCATTTCAAGATTAAATGCTAAAATCCTTTTGTGTAAATTATGAAGCAGGAAATTGTTGAAAGCCAAAGATGACTTCCCATGTGCTGGTCTTGCCCCGATAATCACAAGCTGTCCGGGCTTGAATCCGCCTATCATGTCGTCAATTTCATAAATTCCAAGTTTCAACCCGATAGTTTTTTTTGTCTCTACCCGGTTATTCAATTCCTGCAAAGCAGACAACCCGATCTCGTTGGCTGTCTGGAAATTGTTTTTATTGCTTTCCTGTAACTCGATTATTTTATTTTCCCATCCTGAAATTACTTCCTCAGCTTTCATGCTTGCTATATTGTCAACCGTTTCACCTGCAAGCAGTCTTAATTCCCTTAATCTGTAACATTCCTTTACAAGTTCGATATGATGTTCAATATTCGCAGAACTGAGAACCATGTCTGAAATATCATTAAGCAATTCCTCACCACCAGCCAAAACAAGCCTGTCAGTCCGCTTCAAATGATTAAGCATAGTAATTATATCTACTGCCTGATTGCTCTCATGTAAAGACTTGATGCAGGTAAATAGAATCTTGTGCTGATTGCTGTAAAAGTGTTCCTCTTTCAATTCAGATAAAGCCGTCTCGATTGCCACGTCATCATTCAGCATCATTGCGGATAATACAGCCGCTTCTGCGTTTAAATCCGTTGGTTGTTTCATACTTTCCCCTAAAACTCGAATCTTAATTGTGCTATCTCTGCTTCGATTCGTTGCTTTGCTATCTCGCAGTATTCTTCTTTCCCATCAATCCCTATCCACTTTCTTTTTAGCTGTTGTGCTCTCAATGTTGTTGTTCCTGTCCCATTAAACGGGTCAAGGATAGTGCCACCTTCAGGACAGCCAGATATTATACACTTATCAATCAACTTAGTGTTGTATGTAGCAAAATGATTTTTCTTTGACGGCTTTGTTGGTATATCCCAAAAATCAGAAACATCACCGGGATTCTTGCCTTTTTTATTATATCTTTCTTCTCTTTTTCTGCCAATCCAATTTATATTATCTGCCTTACTATCCCCTGATGTTTTACATTGTTTACCAACTAATTTTAGGTTATCTTTATTTTTCCATGAATGCTTATCCCTTATCTCATCCAAATCAAAGTAATATTTCTTGTTCTTAGCCATAAAGAAAAAATACTCATGCTTTTTTGAAAACCTGTCTGTAACTGATTCAGGCATTCCGTTCCGCTTAGCCCAAATGATGTCGTTCCGCATAATCCAGCCACGATCAATACAACCGATTGCGAATCTGTGAGGGATAAGCATAAGGCACTTATCTATTCCCCTATTAACAATCGCTTCTCTCGGATTGCCAAATCCTGCACGACCGTTATTACTTGCTCTTGAATTTGCACCGCCATAAGTATCCCCTAAATTTATCCATGCAGTCCCATCATCTTTCATAATACGCCAGATTTCATCCATCATTTTCCAGAGATGATCAAGATATTCTTGGAAGGTAGGTTCTAATCCCCATTGTTCAGGAAAACCATAATCCCGCAGTTGCCAGTAAGGCGGTGAGGTTATTACACAATTAACTGACTTATCATGTATTTGTTTCAAGCCTGACATTATATCACAGCAGTACAGTTTCCCGTTCTCTGTTTCGTAATATGGCTTCATTCTACCACCTAAAACTCTATAACGTTATTATCAGATTCTCTTGTATAGTCTTTTATCTTGATGTTAAGCCTTCTCACACAGTTTTGAGCCATTCGTTGCCAGTTTTCCCTTCCCTTCCACTTTCTACCTTCCCAATAATCCCAATCGTTATGCAAATGACAGTCAAGCTTCAATCTATAAATAGAAAAGTTATAATACCCACAAGCATATTTATATGCGTAGTCTTGCCACTCTTTCAAAGTTGGCGGATTTTCAACTTGCTTCTGTGTCTTTTTTTTCCTTGTAGGTTTGGGGGATATAGGGGGAGTATTATTATTATCATTATTAACATTCTTATCATTATTGTTTAGTCTCACTGCTGTCACACCCCTGTCACTTGCTGTCACACTGCTGTCACAAGCTATATCCTGAGCTGGGTTATAAGTGTTGTAATTACAAACTTTTATGTGAGTTCCAAAGGTGTCACAAGGTATCTCTATCATTTTAAGTAACTCTAATGTTTTCAGCATTCTGCGTACTTTCTCAGGTGACCACTTAATTAATTTGTTATTTTTAAGATAATGGTTGTCATCTGCAATATTCCTGAGACTTGTAACAAGTTCCCCTCGTTTAACTTCAAAATTAGGATACTTTTTTGGTTTGATTTTGTGTCTTGCTTTCCCGATTAGGTAAAAAAATAGTTTCAAAAGACTGGGATCAGATGTCCAAATTTCTGAGTCGTAAATTTTCCTATAAATTTTAAAATAACCTTGATCCACATAAACCTCTGCTTAGTTTATTTTCCTCTTAGTGCCTATCCCACCAAAGGAATGTGGGGACTCGTAAGCCTGATTAAAAGCAGATACAGGCAAGGTTTGCAAAGCCCTGTCCGAACCCCATAGCAAAACTGTGTTTACTGTTCTGATTGTCAAGATTATTTATCCCTGCCGATTCCGAATGAAAGGATGATTAAAGACAGATAAAAGAACAGGATAGTATAACCGTTTACAGCTGATAAAGTGAACATGATGTAAACAAGCAGAAGCCAGCAGGCAAATATCATGCTTTTCATTTTAACACACTTTCCATTGTCTTTTTGTTCTTTTTCATAAGCCTGTTGTATTTAGCTTCCGCAACCATCTGTCTAAAATCCCAAGATGAATGGGCTATGATTGTAGGGTTTTCCGGGTCAAGATTGATCTCGTAAACGGGTTGATTTGCAAGGTTATATAGACGGCAGGAAACAAGGGCAGATTCTCTGTTACCTTTATAAATTGATACAGGTTCATGGAATATTGAATTGTATTCTGTGCTTTTTACTGTAAGCAAAAAAGAGCCATCCGGCCTCATGTCATCTGTCCTTCTTATCCTTCTTATCGGATTCAGTTTGTGCAGTTTCTTTTTCATCTTTCACCTTCCTCGTCAATATATCTAAATATTTGAAGTCTTGCAAATCTTATGTTATCTTTATAGTAAAAAGATTCCTTAGAACCGAAATAAAAATTTGATTTCCATCCTTCAGGTATATGTTTCTTTGCTATTTTTTTTATCGTTTCAATATTGGCATATCTGTATTTTTCTGGAAGTTCAAACTCTATTTTTTTTCGTTCTACCCTTTTCCCAACGTTTCCAAGATTTCTTGTTACGAGTTCACAATCAACATAACCAATCCCAGTCAATGCTTCTGCAAAATTTGAATAGCCTATTTCTACCTCTAAAAATGATATACCAGATAATTCATCATGGACAGAAATTAAAATAAGCTTAGTTCCATCACCGTAACACGGTCTTGAAATAGTTATTTTCCCTTTTAGTTTCTTTTTCATGTCACCCCCTTTTATTAAAACTTAACAAAAAACCATAAATCTCAAAATTATTTTTTGATTTTATCGAAAATAGGTTATAATATTAGAAAAGCAGGAGGTGCGAAATGAAAAACGCAATGGAAAGACTTTTGATGTTGGCTGAAATGTGGTTGCGATACAGTGAGCTAAAAAACGGATTTGAAAAAGTGCTATATTCTGATGATTTTGTGTATTGTTATTTTAGTAAAAGAGGTAAAACAAAGTCAGTTTATTTTGATTACAATTTAGAATATAGGCAAATAACAGAAGCATCTTTTCCTTATGGGGAAAAACTTCCTATTATTACCATCGCAATGGAAAACAACAATCCAGAATACATCAATAATCTTTGCAGTAAATATGAGGAACTGCTTAAAATAGAAAGGGGGCTGGAATGAACATCGTTGAAAAACTTGTAGAAGCAAGGAAGAAGCTTGACTATTTTCAGAAAGACGCAAAAAACAAACATTTTGGATATATGTATGTTTCTGGTGCAAGTATTTTGGCAAAGATACAGGTGTTGTTAAATGAACAAAATCTTTTACTTTACCCGGTAATTGACTCTCATATTATAAAATCAGATACCTACGAAGCCAACGGAAAGCGGAAAAAAGAATATGTTTATGAGGGTATCGGAAAAATGGTTTTCAAAGACGCAGAATCAGAAGGTATTATAGAAGTTCCATTTTTCTGGACAGGCTGTCAGGATGATCCGTCAAAGGCTTTCGGGTCTGCTTTGACTTACTCGGAAAGATACTTCCTGCTGAAGTTCTTTAATATCCCAACAGATGAGGATGATCCGGATCGATTCATCAAAAAGCATGACACAGGAAATGATTCAAAAGATGACACCAGTAAAGAGAAAAAGCCAGAAATAATAACACAACCAACTGAATTTGAAAAAAGAAAGGCTGTGTCGAAAAAACGACTGCAAAAAATAACCTCAATTACACACGATAAACAGGTAAAAAAGATTTGTGGTGAGTTTTCTGTAACAATTGACTCATATACAAACGGCACTGATCACTTGAACTTGTTTTCCCATACAGAAGCCCAAATCTTGACGCTATTGCATTTATACGAAAACAAGGCAGTATTTAATGATGATGTACTTGAACATTACAGGAATGAGATATGCACGGCAAAAAAGGCAAAGCTTCAAAGTATTTATTCAACAATAACGGCAAAGAAAAAAGGGGCTGCAAATGAGTCTTAAATTATATGAGATACCAGAAGCATACCGCAATTTATTGGAATTGCTGGAAACAGATCCCGAAAATGATGATTTTAAAACAGCTTTAGAAAACATTGAAAATAATACAGTTGCAAGGCTTTCGAGTCTTGCTTCTGTAATTGACGAAACAGAATCTGAAATGACAATCATTAAAGACAAAATTTCTGATCTGAAAGCCAAACTTGATACGAGAAAAAATGCTGTTGAAAAAATAAAAAAATATATCCTTACATTCATGCAGGAAACTGGTCAAAGTAAAATAAGCAACGGAATCTTGACTGTTTCTATAAGAAAAAATCCTGCTAAAGTAGATGTTATAAACGAAGAAGCAATACCTGAAAAATATCTATCAACAAAGATTGTTTTAACTGTAGATAAACGGAAAATACTTGATGATTGGAAGAACAACGGAATCGAGATTGAAGGAACAAGAATAATTCAGGATGAAAGGGTTTGTATAAAATGAAAATAATGATGTATAGGTTGAAAAACCGAAGGGTTATCATTTCAAAGAAAGATGACAACTATTTCATTAAATTCACAAAGATAGGTGAACATAAAGAACCGCCAGTTGAATGTAAACACAGAAAAGGGAAGGTTTGGGATACGTATATAACCCTGTCAGAAGAAGCCGTTTCCTGCATTGTTGACTATTTCCTATTACATGGGAAAGAGGAAATTGATTAAATGAAATCCATAAAAGTCAAAATCAAAGACGGTCAAATCCTTCCTTATGCAAAGAAGTATTTTGACAACCTGCTGAAGAACCTTGACGGTAAAGAGATGATGCTGTCTTTAGATAAGCCAAAATCTATTAGATCAGTAGAAGCAAACAGGTATTACTGGCTTTTGATTGACCATATTTCTGAATACACAGGTGAGGATAAAAATGCTTTGCATGAGTACTTCAAGCAGAAATATCTATCCGAAGAAATACTTGTCATGGGTTGTCCGGTTCAGAAAAGAACGTCAACAACAAAACTTTCTGTCCGCAGGTTTTATGAGTATTGTGAGAAGATCAGGGCTGAGATGAGCGAATTCGGGTTTGAGTTACCGTCAAAAGATGATTGGGAAAAGCAGATTGCGTGATATAAATAAAACCTAAGAGGAGTATATTATGGAAAATTTACAAAAAATAAAAAGGATTATTGAAACATCAAGAAAATTAAGAGAAAAGTTAGATGGGTGGAATAATATAATATCAGAGAATTCCTGTGACAAATATGGGCTTGGATTTAATAAGGATTCAAGGTTCAGTTCAACAAAAATTTCTTTGAGCGTTGACTCATGGGTGGGATATTATGGTAATTCTGGATGTTCAACATATTTACAAATACAAGATCAAGAATCGTTTAAAAAGGCTTTTATATCTGTCCTAAATGATAAATTTAGAATGCTTTTACTTGAGACTTGTGCTAAAATGGAAATGGATGCGAAATCTTATATAGATAAAGCGAGAGAAGAGATTAGAGAAAATCTAAAAGTTATTGACGAGATAGAAAAAAAATAATCAAATATCAGTTTGGAAAGCAGATTTTATAGGATTTGCTTTTTATCCATATCCGATTATATTATAAGAGAGGTGAAAGATGGAAACTAAAAAAGATGTATTTTTTCCCGAATTATCGAAAAATGGGAAAGACGAGGCAATTAAATTAATTGATGATTTTAAATCAAAATTGAAGGCTGTAGCAGATGATGTAATTGGCGATTTATATTGTGAGATTCTTCCATATATCGAAAGTGACAGCTGGTCAAATTTTAGAAATCAGATTATGTCAGGATTTAGAGACTATGGTAACAGCAAGATTATGGCAAAATATGATTTTAAAGAAATAAGAAAGTCAATCCTTGAACATCACAGGGAAGAACTAATAAATGACCTTAACCAAGATTTATTAGAAGAAATAAGATCATTAAAGGATAGGATAATATCACTTAATGAAATCTTGAGGTTGAGGTGAAAGATGGAAGAAAAACTTATAGAAGAACAAGTAAAGTTTTTGAAAAAAGGATTTTCAAAATGGCAGATAAGGGACAATATTTTCAGGTTTGTTTTCAGGGCTTACGTTCCAAATCAGTCAATAGATAATGCTATACATATTTGTATGCATATTTATTCTGATGTTATCTGTAAATATAATAATGAGGTGAAAGATGTTTAAATTAAATTATGTTGTTTTAAGTGGTCGTTTGACCCGTGACATTGACCTGAAATACACCAATTCAGGCACGGCAGTTGCAAGTCTTGACTTGGCTTTTGATCGAGGATATAAAGACGCTTCGGGAAATTGGCAGAATAAAGCGAATTTTATCAGGGTCAAATTATGGTCTAGGCTTGCTGAGAGATCGGCAGAGAATCTTAGCAAGGGTGATCCCGTAACCGTTGAAGGTTCGCTTGAAATGGAATCTTATACAACGAAAGACGGAACAGAGAAAAAGTCAATCGTAATCGTGGCAAGGTCTTTACACTATGACTGGAAGAAAGATGATAGTGTAAAAACAGATGATGACGTCCCGTTTTAGGGGGATAGATGAGAGAGATTAAGTTTAGAGGTAAAATGGTTGATACTGGTAAATGGGTTTACGGGTTTTATTTAGAAGAACAATATAGTAGCCTGAACGGAGATGTTAGACCATATATAGTTGAAAATTCCATAAGGCATGAGGTTTTTGCCGAAACCGTTGGTCAATACAACGGATTGAAAGGCAAGAACGGAAAAGAGGTTTACGAGGGTGACATTATGAAAATAATCTATCATGGAACAAACTCAACTTATGACATTTATAGACCTGTTTGGTGGGACAATGAAACAACAAGATTCATTAATGCCTCTAAAAAATATGAAGTTATCGGAAACATCCACGATAATCCAGAATTGATAGGTGAGTAAAATGGATGGGATGATAGTACTTTATGCCGGAATCGCAATTATCTTGCTTCTCATAATCTATAAATTCCACCGAAGCCATGTTGAACTTCATGACAGGTTCAAGCAGATTCTTGAGGTTGAGCGGATTCGGCAGGATATAGAAAGAGGAAGGGAAGAGGCAATGATTTCCATGATTAACGATAATGTTGATTTGAGGAAAAGGGTTGAGAGGTTGGAAACAGAATGTTAAAAAAGCATAAATATCATGTTTCAACCGATAAATCGAAAAGGGTCGCAGATGGGATTTTATTCGATTCGATTAAGGAAAAACGCAGATATATAGATTTGAAGTTATTAGAAAAGGCTGGTGAAATATCGAGGTTAGAACGGCAAAGATCATTTACTATTATCCCTTCTGTATATTTTTCTAAAAACGATTTACGATATTCATTTGACAAGGATGACAAAAGCTATGTTTGCGTAAGAAGGTCGGAAAGGTATGTCGCTGATTTTGTGTATTGGGAAAACGGTAAACTTGTTATCGAGGATTGCAAGGGGTTCAAAACGAAAGAGTATAAAAGAAAAAAAAAGTCGATGAAACAGGTTTTTAATATTACTATTTTAGAAACTTGAACAAAAGGGGGTAGTGTGGAACCGAAAAGTTTTATGGAAAAGACAAAAATAGTGATTGATGAACTCAAAAAACGCTATGGTGAAAAGAATGCAAATATTTTAATAGCTTTTCTCTTTGAGAACCATTCATTAACAAGCTTCGTAAAGAACTTTGATAAAGAACATTTCAAAGGCAAGAGAATTATAAATGGTATTTCAAACTCTTTTTACTGGGAAGATACGCCACGAGGTGACGATTATTGGCGAAATCTTAATGATAAATGGCAATCCTACTGCGAAGGAAACAATATAACTGATGAAGAAAAAATCGGTGAGATTAATGGGCATGACGTTATTGTGGATGAATCCCCAGAAATAAAAGGAACGATTAGCTTCTCTTTTATACCAATGCCAGATATAAAAAGAATAGTCAACAATGACCCATATACAATCGTGTTCTGGTCTGATGGAGAAAAAACCGTCATAAAGAGAAAGAAGGGCGAAAGAAATGATATAGAAAATGCTATTGTCTGGGCTTATTTTTACAAGAATTCAGGTCTGAGCAAAGTAAAAGCAAAGCGTTTTCTTGCTGATATTGTGGAAGGTGCAAAATGATCTACAAATATGGATATTTCCGGTTCGAGTACCTGCTTAACGGCAAACTCAAATCAGAGCAGCATTCATTCACGCCAAACACTGAATCGGCTGTGATGGAATATGCTAAAGAAGATTATAAAAACAAGAAAGGGATCGGTGAAATCCGCCGTTGTGTTACGGATGGTAAAGGTCGCTGGTCTCAGGAATTTATTGAAAAGGGGGTAGAATGAAAATGAAAACCATGAGCAGAAAATTAGAGGCTATCCTGAAGGTAGGCAGTTTGGATGTCGTTCATAATCAGTGGCGTTTTACACCGAATGATCGAAGGGGATTCAGCTATAAAACATCACCAAGTGATGTATCGTTGCCAGACTTCATCACAGAAGTCTATGATATGTGTCGGGTATTTTGCCCTGACTTTGTTCCGATAATTGACTTAGCTGAGTATGAGGCGGAATGATGTACCTTGTAAAGATAACCAGACAACAAGATCAGATGATGTCTTTCTATTTATGGAACTTCAAAAAAGGAAAGATCGAGTTCTGCTGTTGGCGTGCCTTGCCTTGCCAGTTGCCAGAGAAGTATATCAAAGCTGATATGATGGCAAGCTTCATTGACTGTGATGGTATTTTCAGATTGATTGACGAGAAAGAGCTTGTTAAGTTTATTCAGATCAATGGCATATATGATGTTTCGATTATATATGAAACAGGTGTTCCAGTCGGGATGTCAAAAGAGATTGAGATAAAGGGGTTGTGATGGCAATTTATATCAAACAAGGTGCTAACATTAAAGAGTTGCACATCGTTCTCGAAAAGTTCCTTGCTTTTTTGAATATTTGTATTGATAGTGATGTTTATGTTACCTCTGGAAATGATTCAAAGCACATGGCAATGTCATTACATTATTCTAATAAAGCGGTTGATTTTGGCGTAAACATAAATGAGGAAACTTTTATCGAAATTAGAGATGAGTTTTGCAAGGAAAACAAGATAAATAAATCATTCTTGCAATATTATCAAATATCAAAAAGAGGATATAAAGGCATTCCATACTACCATGTTGAATGGGATGAGTTCGGGAAGTATGTAAAAGGAAGTGATAAATGATACTCTCTGAATTTGAATTCCAGATGTCTTTAATTTTCCATGAATTGTACGGGTCAAATACAGACAATATAAAAGAACAAGCATGGTGGGAAAAAATACAGACGCTAAAGAAATTGGCACAAAAGGAAGTGATAAATGATAACAAAACTGATACCTGAAACAATCCTTGAGTATTTGGAAGAGAACCCAAAAGTCGGTCGGAAAACACTTGCTAAAAGGTTTAGCATACCAGAACAGGTTTCAAGGCACTATATCTGGGTTTTTAGAGAGATTTCTAAAGGAATGACTTCAATAACCGTCAAAGAGAATCTTTCCGCAATAGAGCAGTTAAAATTAGAAGCTGAACGGCTGATAAGAAAAGAGATCAAAAAACCATGCAGGATTGGTCATTTATCAAGAAAAACAAATCTATCAAAAGAAATCGTTGTCGAGATATTACAGAAAATAGAGAAAGAAACGGGGCTTCCGATTGAAATTGATAAGGGAAGTGTGACCATTAACAAGCTTATGTCAAGTACAATAGAACCTATAAATCTGAAAGAGCTGTATAGAAATCATTTAAAAATCGGATTGGTTTCAGATACACACTTCGGAAGCAAATACCAACAACCGAAGCTTCTTCATTCTGGTTATAAAATCATGGAAGATGAAGGCGTTGATTTTGTAACCAATTCGGGCGATTTGTCTGACGGCTCACCAACCATGCACGTTGGCATAATGCACGAGCAGTTTATTCATACATTTGAAGAACATTGTGACTATATAACAGAGTTTTACCCAAAATCAAAGTATTTCAAAACATACATACGCCCCGGCAATCATGATTATTCATGGGTAAAGTCAAATGCCGGCGATCCTGTCCGTGTAGTTTGCAAAAATAGAGATGACCTTATTTATGTGCCACCAGCAAACTCTGCTTTCAAGGATAAGTTTGATAATGTTTTGGTTGAGCTTTTCCACCCTTCCGGCGGTTTACCGTATGCAAAGTCATATCGGGGTCAAAAACTATATGAGGGAGCTGTTTCGTCTGCTCTTTCTGAATACCACAAAAGCCAAAATATAGAATTACCTCAGATACTTGCAATCGGACACCTACACCAATTTGATCATTTTATTCAGGGATATACAAATGTCATTCTTTTGCCATGCTTCCAAAGTCAAACACCGTATCTCAAAAACAAAGGATTATCACCTATGGTTGGGTTTGTTATAATTGACATTTATTTCGATGACGAGGGGTATATCTATAAAACTTCGCAACAGATATATAACTTAGGAAAACAGATTAAGGAAAAGGATTTCTAAACATGGTTCTAAAAAGAAGTGCTATAGCAGTTTATAAGGATATTTAGCAACGAGGTAAATATGAAAAAGCCAGAAATGTATTGCTCAAACCATTACTGCCCCGTGCAGTTTGACCCGGAAAAAGAGCCATGTAAGTCTTGTAATTCTTGTAAACTAATTGAAGAGATTATGAAGTGTGATGATATTCTGAAGGATTTAAAAGACACTTTCGGGTTTAAGGATTGATGAATAGACTGAAGATCATAAAAAAACTGAAAGCACTCTTTATCTTGCTTAAAATCCATAAAATACTTGGCTTCATGGCAGATTTTTCAATTTATTTTGGGTATTTATTAAAG
>Ga0272444_10003245_pt1 | contig 14739 bp, 8 predicted proteins | sample SSMForm13_FD_201033 | JGI IMG/M metagenome (GOLD analysis project Ga0272444, IMG submission 201033) | Marine sediment archaeal communities from Little Sippewissett salt marsh, Falmouth, MA, United States - SSM-Form-13 | ecosystem: Environmental > Aquatic > Marine > Wetlands > Sediment ...
TGGCCTCTTCATACTGGCCCAGTTCTCCCAGGGATATCCCTCTTTGGAAATAGGCGCCACTATTTTCAGGGTCCAGTTCAATGGCCTTTTGGAAATATGCAACCGCAGCCTTGTCATTTCCGTAAGTGGCAACCAATGCCCCTTTGTGAAGCTGTTGGGTGGAAGGATCCTCTTTGGGGGGCTCAGGTGGCTTTTCCTTCACCTCGGCTTCTGCCCTTGCCCCAACAGATTCAGCCGGTGCCTTGGCCTCTTCAGTGACTGGAGCCGCTGGCCCCATGTTCTTGAAGTGCGCGATCATGGTCTTGATGTCGTCCGTCATGACTGAAAAACTTCCGCTGGCCCGGCCGGCCTTCACATCAAAATCAGTGACCATTTTGCCCAGCTTCGGCAGGGGCGGGGCGCTTTGGGGCATCATCTGCGCGAGGAAGTCCAGATACCCACCCAGATCCATGTCCATGGTCATCAAGGGCCCCTCGGCCGGTTCCTCCTTCACGGTCTTGGCCACATCAATGAGCCTGGCTATCCCCTCGTCCGTATCAGCTACGAGCAGGAGATTGCCAACGGTGGTCATGCGCATTTCATATGCTGTCCAGGCCAAGGTCTCGTCAGCACCCTGCATCTGCGGTCCCTGAGGAAAGGGGAGCTGCGTCTTCATGCCGATAACCTTATATCCTGCTACGGTGCTCTCAGGTGTCGTGGCGTAAAAAGACTCCATCTTAGTGCCTGTCTGCTGTTCAAGCATGGTGGCTAAGTCTTGGCTGTATTTTGCCATCCAGGGGACATATACTGTTTCCAAGAAATCAGGCGCAGCAGTGGTTTGCGTGTCTTTCAGTACACTGATGACCTCCATGGCGATGCCTTCTTTTCCAAAGGACAGCCCTCCTGCCATCTCTCCGGTGAAACTTTCACACATGGCCGCGATCTCAGAGAAATCGATCCCCATCTTCTGGTAGAGATCGCCAAAACAATCATTGATGAATTCCATCAGCGCCGCCATATCGAAACTCCGATACCTGAAGTTCATCTGATGGGTCGGCTTGAAGGACTCTAGGAGGCTCGTCTTGCCACTTTCAACAAACAGGTCGGCCAGCTTGGTCTCAGGCCCTGCTTCAAGTTCAAAAGAGGTGGCAAAACGGTTTTCATCAAGGTCGAGGCCTATGGTGAGCACTTCCACCTGACCCGCTGTCTCCAGCATCTTCATGGCAGCCTGCTTGATGTCTTGAGGCGTTGGGCCGAACTTCTGAGTCCCTTCAGGGGGGGGTATGTTATCCAGGTTCCCGAGGCCGGCTCTGATCTGGGCATCAGCCGCGCTCATCAGCTTGCTGAGGGCCATCTCCATGGTCAAGACGCCCTTTGATTCAGATGTGGCGGCAGCGACGAGGGCCTCTTTGGTGGCTTCGGAAATATCTTGCCCGGGGCCGGGCGGAAGGCTCATGAGATAATAGTCGGGTCCAGGCAGGGCGTTAAAGGCCGACTGAAAGCCCTCATTGGCCTCTCTAAAGGGCACGAGGAGGCTCGCCTTAGGCTGGCCCTGGCCAGCGATGAACTCAAGGCCAATGACGATGGAGCGGGTGGGGTCAATCCAATCGGTGCCCTGGAGCATGCCCTTGAGTTGGGCTGACGGAGACTGCCCTGGTTCCATGCCTGCGAGGTCGTCAATGAGGTCCAGGGTTTCCTGGATTCTGGTGATTTTCACCACGAGATCCAGGGGTGAGGCTTGGTCTTGTTGTGCCGGCAGCGGGCCAGGCCCTCCAAGAAGAATGGCTAGACAAAGCAGAACCGTGGAAAGCTTAGGCTGAATAGGCTTTGTGTTCATCTCATGCTCCCTCTGAAAAGGTTTCAAAAGATGTAAATGAGGACCCCGTTGGTCTCAGATCTGAGTAACGTTCACAAGTTGTGGCATCGTGTATCCCTGCGCTTACTCCCTATCCCTTGAACTTCCCGGTGAAAGGGGTTGCCTCTCCTGTTGAACGTTACCCTGATCTTTGAAAGCAAGAATTATGCCTTAAGGGCCTCCCATCCTTGTGACAAATGGAGCAAGGGGGGCATGCCGTGCCCCCACAGTGGCCTAAGCGTTCGGCCTGCAAGCCAGGAACAAATCCATGTAGGTGGGAATGTGCTAGGCTTTTTTCTCTTTCTGAGCTTCTTCGGTCAGCAAGCCCTTAGCTCTGAGTTTTTTTCTTTTCTTTCTGCGCCTGCGGCGGCGGTCTATCTCTCGGTGTCTTTCGATTTTTTTATGACGTGCCATATGCCTTTCCCTCTTTTCCTCCACTCATGGTCTATCGTGTGCACGCTGTTAAGACTTTCCAAGGATTTCCTTGACGGTGCCCACGATAGCCTCAGTCGTAAAACCGAATTTTTCCAAAACAACGCCTCCAGGTGCAGAGGCTCCAAAGCGTCCGATACCGATGACCTTGCCCTGAGATCCCACATAGCGCTCCCACCCCATAGGCACACCAGCCTCTATGGCGAGGCGGACAGGAACGTCTGGTGGAATCACTTCATGGCGATATTCCTCGTTTTGTGCCTCAAAAATTTCCCAGCTTGGCATGCTGATAACGCGGGCTGCAACGCCTTGACGGGCAAGGTCCTCATGGGCGGCCAAGGCCAGAGGGACCTCTGACCCGGTGGCCAACAGGGAAATGTCAGGCGGGCCCTGTGGCGCCTCAGCAAGGACATAGGCTCCCCTTAAAAGACCCTCGGCTGAGGCATACCGGGTTCGGTCGATGATCGGGAGTTTCTGTCTGCTAAGAATCAAGGCAGTGGGGCCTTGCCTGCGATTCAAGGCCAACTTCCAGGCGAAGACCGTTTCGTTGGCATCGGCGGGCCTCAGGACAACCAGGTTGGGGATGGCCCTTAAGGCTGCCACGTGCTCCACCGGTTGATGGGTGGGCCCGTCTTCTCCAACGGCCACAGAATCATGGGTAAAGACATAGATTACCTGCAATTCCATCAGGGCCGCCAGCCGAATGGCGGGCCGCATGTAGTCGGAAAACACCAGAAAGGTGGCCCCGTAGGGGACCAGGGCTTGGCTCAGGGCCATGCCGTTTAGTATCCCTCCCATGGCGTGTTCCCGAATGCCAAAATGGATGTTCCTTCCGCAAGGATCTGTGTTGAGAACGCCCAGGCCTTTTACGAAGGTTTTTGTGGAAGGGGCAAGATCTGCAGAGCCCCCCAGCAGGGCGCGAAGCTTTGGCGCGATGCCATCAAGGACTTTGCCTGAAGCACTGCGGGTGGCGATGGGGCCGTCGGCAGGTTCAAAGTGTGGCAGGGCCTCTTCCCACCCCTCAGGCCAACTTCCTTCATGAAAGGCCTTCCACTGCTGGGCCAGATCCGGGTATTCTCTGCCGTAAGAGGCAAGGAGGCTCCCCCACTCCTTCTCCTGATGTTGGCCCCTTTCAACAGATTCTCTAAAGCGTGCCAGGGCCTCTTCCGGAACATGGAACAAGGTTTCAGGCCAGTTGAATCTCTCTCTCACGAGGGCGGCTTCTTTGCCTCCAAGGGGTTCACCGTGGGCTGAAGCCTTGTCTTGTTTGTTCGGGCTTCCATAACCCAAATGGGTCCGGGCAATAATGAGCGAGGGCCTAGCGGTCTCTTTTTTGCCTGCATCGATGGCCGAGGCAATTTGCGCCAAGTCGTAGCCGTCTACCTTCTGTACATGCCATCCGTAAGCGTCAAACCGTTTGCCAACATCTTCTGTGAAGGTGAGGCTAGTGCTGCCTTCAATGGTCACCTCGTTATCCAGGTAGATGTAGATCAATCGGCCCAGACCCAGGTGCCCTGCCAGGGAGGCCGACTCCGAGGTAATGCCCTCCATCATATCTCCGTCGCTGACTACAGCATAAATAAAATAGTCAATCACGGGGTATCCAGGGCGGTTGAAGCACTCGGCCAGATACTCTTGGGCCATGGCCATGCCCACGGCATTGGAAAACCCCTGTCCCAAAGGCCCCGCAGTGGTCTCTACACCAGGTGTGGGGCCGAATTCAGGGTGGCCCGGTGTCTTGCTCTCCCATTGGCGGAATTGGCGAATCTCCTCAAGGGACAGATCGTACCCCGTAAGGTAGAGAAGCCCATACAGGAGCATGGAGCCATGGCCTGCTGACAGGACGAACCGGTCGCGGTTGGGCCAACGAGGGTTGCTGGGATTATGTTTGAGGAACCGGGTCCAAAGGACATAGCCTATGTCTGCGGCCTCCATGGGCATTCCAGGGTGGCCCGAGCGGGCCTTTTCAACAGCGTCGACAGCCAGCATGCGTATGGTGTTGATGCATAGCTGGTCCAGCCTGTCTGATCCCTTTGTCTTTTCAGCATCCGTTGACATTCCTTGAGTAGATTCCACTTCCGTCCTCCGTCTCTGTCATATTATTCCGGGCTGTTGCCCAAACCAGAATCCCTTTGAGCCGTTCAGCGAATCGTTTTTTGTCCATACATCTTGGCGAATCCGCCGAAGACGGATCAAAAAGTGGTTCAGAACAAGCGAAAAGGGATTTGGGCAACAGCCCGATTCGGTTTGACACTGACGACACCCCAGCAAACCGGCCTAGTCCATGACGGCACCCTACATATGGCACAATCTTTTCTGGTTTGAAAGGCCTTGAGAAAGTTTTTTTGCCGGTCCACGCTCTTTCAATCAGGCTTGCCTGAAGGGAAGGCGAAGATGCCGCAAAATTGACAATGTCAGGGGCGTCATATAGGTAGTAGGTTATAAGGAGGCTAGCCATGAAATCCTATAAAGACGGGATCGCATTTCAGTATATGAAAAAGACCAAATACGATCGCACTTCGATTCTTAGAAGAGGTGATTTTGGCCCGGTGCCGAGGGTCCCGGTCTACAAGCGCTATCCAGATGCCCCGAGAACAGCGTTACCAAAACCGGCCTTTCCAGAGACAGGAAGCCTATGGAGCATCTTAAACGAAAGGCGTTCAAGGAGGCGTTATACCTCTGAGCCGATCGGTACACAGACGCTGGCCACCCTGCTTTGGGCAACGCAGGGCATTACCCTCCATGCCTCTGGCTATCAATTCAGGACAGCCCCTTCGGCCGGGGCGCTCTATCCTGTGGAGACCTATTTGAGTCTCCACAATGTTGAGGGTGTGGAAAAAGGGGTCTATCATTTCAATGTGGCCGATTTCGTTCTGGAGGAAATAAGTTCTCAAGACTATGCTGATTTTCTGACAGGCGCTGCACTGGATCAGGGCATGGTCGCAAAAGGGGCCGTGCTTTTCATATGGACCGCCGTTTTCCTCCGGTCCCTTTGGAAGTACCGTGACCGGTCCGTCCGCTATGTCTGCATGGACGCCGGGCACATCGCACAGAATCTGCAGCTTGTGGCCACGGCCCTGGGTCTTGGTTGCTGTCCCATTGGGGCCTTTTATGATGACGAGATCAATGGCGTGATCCGGGTGGATGGAGAGGAAGAAACTGCTATTTACCTGGCAGCAGTCGGAAACGTTGCTTTTTAGGCCACAGGGCTTGCCACGACCCCAGGTCCACTTGGTTTTCATTTGACATTTTGAGGCGTTATAGGATATGAGCGAGAATCATCTTGAACCAAAATGTGGGTGAGAGGGTGACATGGATGTCAGATCAAGAAAACCTGATCGAATGAGACAAGATGCGCAAAACATCTTTCTGGCAGGGGTCAAGGCCGTGGACGCAGAGGCCGCCATAAGGCGTCATTGTAAGGTCCAAGACGACCGGTTTGAGGTGGACACCAGGGCCTATGACCTCAGGCAGTTTGAGAACCTAACTGTCATTGGAGCTGGAAAGGCAGGGGCCTCTATGGCCAAGGCCCTGGAGGAGATGCTGGGAGAAAGGATCACCGAGGGCCTTGTCAATGTCAAGTACGGCCACGTGGTTCCCCTGACACGGGTAAGGATCGTGGAAGCGGGCCATCCCGTGCCGGACGAGGCCGGCCGTCAAGGGGCAGAGGCCATCATGGAACTGGTCGGCAAGGCCGGGGAAAAGGATCTGATTCTTTGTTTGATTTCTGGTGGGGGCTCTGCCCTGCTTCCTTTGCCCGTTGACGGGGTGACCCTTTCTGACAAGCAGGATACGACAAAGATCCTCCTTGCCTGCGGAGCCACGATCCATGAAATAAACGCCATTCGCAAACACATCTCCGTGGTAAAAGGGGGCGGCTTGGCACGGGCGGCCCATCCCGGGACCCTGATCTCCTTGATCCTTTCAGACGTTGTAGGGGACGACCTGGACGTCATTGCCTCAGGGCCGACAGTGCCGGATTCCAGTAGCTTTGATGACTGTATGAAGATCTTTGACAAATACGGCATCGCCGAAAAGGTGCCCGTCGGTGTCTTGAGTCATATCCAGAAAGGCGTGGGAGGGAAGATCCCTGATAACCCAAAAGAGGGAGATCCCATTTTTTCGGCCACGCAACATGCCATCGTGGGGAGCAACATGGAGTGCGTGTTAGCGGCCGATAACAAGGCCCGCGAGTTGGGGTATGGGACGCTGATCCTTTCCACCATGCTAGAGGGGGAGACCAAAGAGGTGGCCCATGTCCATACCGGCATCGCTAAAGAGATCTTGAAGACAGGCCATCCCTTGTCACCACCTGCCTGCGTGCTTTCAGGTGGTGAGACGACCGTGACGATCAAGGGAGAGGGCCTGGGGGGGAGAAATCAGGAGTTCGCACTGGCTGCGGCCATAGGCCTTTCGGGCTGGACAGAGGTCGTGGTGCTGAGCGGGGGGACCGATGGTACGGACGGGCCTACCGATGCGGCCGGGGCTGTGGCTGATGGGCTGACCGTTGAACGGGCCCAAGGCTTGGGTTTGAACCCGGCCGCTTCTTTGTCCAACAATGATGCCTACCCCTTCTTTGATAAACTCGGAGACCTCGTAAAGACCGGACCTACCAACACGAACGTGATGGATTTGCGCATCATGCTGATGGTGAAGGCTTGATCAAGTCCGATATCCATGCACTGCCCCGGCCCTGAGACAAACTCGGGGCCATATTGACATGGTGGGGATATTATCATGAGTGAATTTCATCAAGAAGGCGACATTACGACCATCCACGGGTTTTATGATCTTTTTGATCCTGAGGAATACCTCAAAAAGCTGGAAAGCAAACTGGAAAGATTTTCCAGGCACATGTGCATCAGCCTGCTTCTCCCGTGCCTTTATGATGAAATCCATGTGCCCGGGGTCCTGGACAAGATTATAGCTCACATCAACCGGGTCCATTATCTCTGTTCCGTTGTGGTGGCCCTCGGGGGTGCCAGGGAAGAAAGGGAATTTAGGGAGGTAAAAGAGTATTTCCGCAGCCTGAAAAGGGATGGCCGCGACGTCAAAATCGTCTGGGTGGAAGGGGCCAGGATAGGCAGGATCTTCAAGAAACTGGAGGAGCAAAAAATCCCCATTGGTGTGCCGGGAAAAGGTCAGTCGGTGTGGATTACCCTGGGGTATCTTTTTGCAAGTGATGTCAGCGATGTCATTGCCTTGCATGACAGCGATATCGTTACCTATGACCGGTTGCTGCTGGGTCGTCTTATCGAGCCCACGGCAAACCCCAACAATGACTTTGAATTCTGTAAAGGGTACTATGCCCGCATTTCTCCCGCAGACAGAGAAATGAAGGGCAGGGCCAAAAGACTTTTTGTGGCCCCCTTTGTGGAGGCCCTGGTCAACATCATGCACGATGGGGGCCACACGACGCTGGAGGAGTTCTTCCGTTATCACCGGGCCTTCCGTTATCCCTTAGCCGGCGAGTTCAGTTTCTTAACCCGCCTTGCCCGGGCCATCAACATTGGCTACGACTGGGGCCTGGAGGTGAGCACGCTTTCTGAGGTATACAACCGTCTCACGCCAAAAAAGATCGCCCAGATCGAGCTCTGCAAGAACTACGAACACAAGCACCAGGATCTATCTGAAACGGATTCTAAGACAGGTCTCCATCGGATGGTGGTGGATATCACCAAATTCTATCTAAACTACATCCGTTCCCATGGCATGCCGATTGACGACGGTTTTGTGGACATGCTGCAGCACACCTATTACAACACAGCACTGAGCTTTGTGAAGAGTTACAGTGACGACGCAGAATCAAACGACCTCGTGTATGACCGACACAAAGAAGAGCTGACCGTGCGCTACTTCAGAGACTTCATTGCCACGGCCTGGGATCAGGCGAGGGCAGAGAAGGAGGGCACCCTGATTCCGTCGTGGAACCGGGTCATCTACTCTGTACCGGACATCTATGATGACCTGCTGGAGGCTGTGGAAAAAGACAATGGATAGGTGGCCCGCTACATGAAGGAGTCTCTAAAGGTCTGGTTTCTCTCACCAGAGGTGGCGCCTTTTGCCAAGACAGGGGGCCTGGCGGATATGGCGGGCTCTTTGCCTGGAACCCTCAGGAAGCTGGGCGTGGATGTGAGGGTAGGGCTTCCTTGTTATCGGATGGTGCGGGAAGGACGTTTCCCCCTGCGAAAGGCCTTGGGCGGGCTGGCGGTCCCCTCCGAACGAGGGGAGTTGCAAGGGGAGGTGCTGGAGACAGAGACAGAAGACGGCGTCCCTGTGTACCTCTTTGACAGGAGAGGGTTTTTTGACAGGCCTCACCTGTATGCCACACCAGAGGGAGACTACCCTGATAACCTGACGCGGTTTGCCTACTTCAGCCGTGGAGCCCTTCTTTTTGCCAAGGCCGTGGGATTTTGTTTTGATGTGGTTCATTGTCACGACTGGCAAACCGGATTGGTTCCCGCCTATCTCAAGACCCTCTACCAGCGAGATCCTTTCTTCTCGCTGGCGGCTTCGGTTTTCACCGTTCACAACATGGGGTATCAGGGGCTTTTCCCTGCCGAGGCGTTTTCGGCCTCGGGGTTGCCGGCTTCTGAGTTCCATCCAGAAGGCATTGAATATTGGGGGAATATCAGCCTGTTGAAGGCAGGCATCGTGTATGGGGATGTCATTACCACGGTGAGCCCCAAGTACAGTAAAGAGATTCAAACGCCGGAATTCGGACTGGGCATGGAGGCCATCCTGGCAAAGAGATCGGCTGACCTATACGGCATTTTAAATGGGGCAGACTACAGTACCTGGAACCCAGCCACGGATTCCCATATCAGGGCCAATTACAGCGTCAGCAGCACAAAGGGCAAAGAGATCTGCAAAACAGCCCTGGTCCGTGAGATGGGTCTTGATGAGCGCTTTTTAGAGCGACCGGTCCTTGCCATGGTTTCCCGGCTTGCAGCGCACAAGGGCTATGATTTGCTCCTTGAGATCGCAGAAGATGTGGTGGCGCTCGATGCCGGGTTGGTCGTGTTGGCTGCGGGCGAACAGGAGTATCAACGGGCCTTGGGCCAGGCAGGAGGCCGCTTCCCTGAAAACGTGGCAGTAAAGATAGGATTTGATGAACCCCTTGCCCACCGCATCATGGCCGGTGCGGATATCTTCTTGGCACCTTCCCAGTATGAGCCTTGTGGACTGACTCAAATCTACGCCTTGAAATATGGGACAGTGCCCGTTGTCCGAGCCACAGGAGGCCTTGACGACACCATTCAGCCATTCGAGCAGACGTCGGGGCAGGGCAACGGCTTCAAGTTTTCTGAGTACAAGGTGGAAGATTTCTTGGCCCAGATTAAGGAGGCCTTGGAGATCTATGACAACAAGGCTGCGTGGCAGAAGCTGGTGGAAAATGGGATGAGGGCCGACTTCTCTTGGGAAGAATCGGCAAGGAGATATGTTCAGCTATATGAAAAGGTAAAAGAGAGAAAGGCGACCGGTTAGTGCCACCCAACCCTTGGACTATTTGGTGACTGCACGTGAAGGCCCTTTGCCTGAGGAGAAGGGGTGGACGGAATTCTTCTGAAGGGAGTGTGACATGACTAAGAAATTCAAAGAATTGTCTCCAAAAGACCTCCGGCTGCACATTGACCCCAAGAGCATTGACATCGACTCAACCAAGAAGATTCGTACTTCCGCCCATAGGCTGGTGGGCCAGGACCGGGCACTTGAAGCCATCAAGTTCGGCATGGGAATGAGTGATCCGGAATACAACATCTACGTGGCCGGCGCCACAGATACGGGGGCAACCTATATCGCCCGGTCGCTCTTGGAAGAGGCGGCCAAAGATCAACCCCCTCCCCCTGACTGGTGCTACGTTCACAACTTCAGCGAACCGGACAAGCCCAAGGCCTTGAGCCTTGCCAGGGGAGAAGGCAAAGTCCTCAGAAAGGCCATGGACGACCTCATTGAGGCGCTTAAGACAAGTGTCCCCGCTGCCTTTGCCACGGATGACTATCAGTACAACGAACAGGTCCTCAGAAAGGAGTTCGAACACCATCGCCGCCAGGTGATTGATGAGCTGAAGAATAAGGTTGAGGCAAAGGGCTTCCTTTTGCGAGTGGACCCGCAGGGCATTTCGATCATACCCGGCAAGGACGGCAAGGTCGTTCCTCCGGAAGAACTGGCTGATTATTCGGCCGAGGAGAAGAAGGCCTTACGGGACAGGGGTGACAAGCTGTCTGTGGATATGAATCAGGCGATGGTCGATGTGGGCAGACTTGAGGCTGACTACGTGGCCCAACGAAAGAAATTGCATGAGAAAGTCGGCCTCACTGTCGTGGGAAAAGGGATGAAGTCTGTTTTCCAGAAGTTCAAGAAAGACCCTGGGGTGACGAAGTATCTTGAAGCCGTAGAAGAGGACATCCTCCAGAACATACAGGATTTCCGGAAAGGGACTGAGGAACAGGCTGCTCAGGGACCTTTGGCCGGAAAGGATATCTCTAATAACAAGTATAAAGTCAACGTGTTGATCAGTACCCCTGAGGCAACAGGTGCCCCGGTGGTCTACACGTCCAATCCCACCTACCCGGCGCTCTTTGGAAGGATTGAAAAAGAGGCGGTTTTCGGCGCCCTGGTGACTGATTTTACCATGATCAAACCTGGTGCTCTGCACGAGGCCAATGGGGGATACCTTGTCTTAAAGGCTGGTGAGATCTTGAAGTGGTATTATGCCTGGGAGGCCCTTAAACGGGCTGTTCGGCACAAAGAGGTGAAGATTGAGGATCTGGGTGAGATGTTCGGATTTATGACCACAAGGACCTTGAAGCCTGAACCCATCCCGCTTAATGTGAAGCTCGTGGTCACGGGCGACCCGTATCTGTACGAACTTCTCTACATCTATGACGACCGTTTCAAGCAGATGTTCAAGATCAAGGCCCACCTGGACGACCAGGCTGATCGGAGCAGAGCCAATGTTCGCCAATGCGTTCATTGTATGGCAAGGTTCTGTGAAGAGCAGCAGCTCAAGCATGTCGATCGGACAGGGATAGCCAGACTCATGGAATATAGCCTGGAGCTCACCGGCAACAAAGAGAAGATGACCCTTCGGCTGGGCATGGTAGCCGACATCATGAAAGAGGCGAATTACTGGGCCGAGCAGGAGAAGGCAGAATACATTGGTGCTGCCCATGTGGAAAAGGCCTTGGAAAAGAAAAGGTACCGCGCGAGCCTCGTAGAAGAGCGGGTCCAGGAACTGGTGAAGAAAGACATCTTCTGGGTGGAGACCAAGGGGAACAAGGTAGGCCAGATCAACGGACTGAGCATCCTTCAGACTGGCGACCACTTTTTCGGCAAGCCCGGCCGCATTACGGCCAACATCTCCATGGGCAAGGAAGGCGTCATCACCATCGATCGACAGTCCCGACTAAGCGGCAAGATCCACACCAAGGGCGTCATTATCCTGAGCAGTTACCTGCGGCAACACTTTGCCGAAGACAAGCCCCTGGCCTTGACGGCCAGCCTTTGCTTTGAGCAGACCTACGGCATGGTCGACGGCGACAGCGCGTCGAGTACAGAGCTCTTTGCCCTTCTTTCTGCCATTGCCGATGTTCCCATCTTCCAGGGCCTTGCGGTCACAGGGTCGGTGAGCCAAAAGGGAGAGATTCAACCTGTAGGCGGGGTTACACGGAAGATCGAGGGATTTTTCGATATCTGTGAACACAAGGGACTTACGGGTGAACAAGGGGTCATCATGCCCCAGAAATGCGTGAGGGACCTCATGCTGAAGCGCCCCGTGGTGAAGGCCGTGAAGGATGGCCGTTTCCATATCTATCCTATCAAGACCATTGAGGAGGGTGTGGAGATCTTGACCGGGATGAAGGCGGGCAAGCGGCGAAAAAGCGGTGCGTATCCCAAGGGGACCCTTTTTCGGTTGGTCGATGACCGGCTCAAAGAGATGGCTGAAAAGGCCAGAGACTTTGCCAAGGAAAACAAACAGGAGAAGTAGACTCGAGGTGACGATGGCAGGCAACATGTGGGTGTTTGCAGCGTGCGGGGTAGTCGTGGGCGTTGGTGCCGCCTTTTCCGGATTGGGGGGTGGTTTTCTCATGGTACCCCTGTTGCTCTTTCTGGGCTATACGGCACAAAAGGCCGTGGGGACCTCTTTTCTTGCCATCTTTGTCATCTCCATTTCTGCCCTTATCGCCCACAATAGACTGGCAAACGTTGACTACAAGGCCGGGATTTTGCTCGGCCTGGGTGGGATCATTGGGGCTCAAATCGGCGCCCACCTGGTAGAACACATTTCAACGGCGAATTTCCGCAAGGTCTTTTCTTTCATCCTCTTGGGCCTGGCAGCCTATCTCTTTTTTAGAAAGTGAGTTTGGCTTGTAAGGAGGTAACTCAAGTCTTCTAGCCTTATCAACCATTTGAAATAACGACTAACAACGTGCCGAGGTTTCAAGAAAAGGGCTGGGCACCGGTTTGGGCCTTTTCTATGCAATGGAGGCCTCGGGATGGGGACATCCGCTTCTCTTCGGCCTCCAATGCCTTTGGTAGCCGTGCAAAGATGGCGGGTGGCAATGGCTATAGGCCCCTGTTCAGAGATGTTCAGCGAATTTCCCCATCCCTCTGTTGCCAAATCCGGGGGGGTACAAGTCTTGCCCACCCACTGTCAGTGGAAACGAGGGGTGCGCCTCTTTTGAAGCCGCCGGGCGCAAACTTGTGGAGGTAACTTCTCAAAAAGTTACGGCGACAGGTGGTTTAATTTGAAAATGGCTGACTGTTTGAGCGCATTAGTGAGCATTAAGAAAAAAGGGATATCTTCCCGATCGTTTTATTACGGTACGTGATTTCCAAGTCTAAGGACCGGCCATTTGACATCATCAATACCCTTTTTTCTTTAGGCTCACTCATAAGCGAGTTTCAGACGTTTTCAAATTAAATTGCCTGTCTGCCGACCTAACCTTAGGGGCTTTGTCGGAACTGAGAAGTTACGTAAGGAGGCGTGCTATGACCACCACTGTGCGTGATGTCATTGGAACCATGGAGACCATGGCCCCTGCCTGGATGCGTTATCCAGACGACCCCATCGGTCTCCATGCAGGCCATCCGGACTGGAAGGTAAGAAGGCTTCTCTTGGCCCTGGACGCCACCCTGGCTGTCGTGCGGGAGGCAAAGAAGCGTAAATGCCAGATGCTCATCACCCATCACCCGCGCTTTTACAGGCCGCTAAAGAACCTGGACGAATCCCAACCCATGGGGGCATTGGCTGCGGAGATTGCGCGGGCCAAGCTGGCGGTTTACTGTGCCCACACCAACCTGGATGTGGTCCCGGGGGGAGTAAACGATGTCCTCGCCGATCTTGCAGGGATGGGCGAGGAGAGAGCGCCCATGGTCTCCGTGGCCCAGGACCGGTTCCTGAAACTGGTCACCTTTGTTCCCGAAAGCCACGTCGAGACCGTGCGGGAGGCCCTTTGCAGCAAAGGGGCGGGCGTGATCGGCCAATACCAGGATTGCTCATTTCGAACAGCCGGCACCGGCACCTTTAAAGGGTCTTCCAGCACAAAGCCCTATGTGGGAAAGGCAGGACGCTTGGAAGAGGCGGAAGAGTGGCGGCTGGAAGTGCTTTTAAAAGAAAGTGAATCCGGGACCGTTTTAAATGCCCTGCGAGAGAAGCACCCTTATGAAGAGCCGGCATACGACCTGTATCTGCTCCACAAGAAAAAGCCCTACGGACAAGGACGCATGGGGCTGCTCAAGAGGCCTACCAAGCTGGGGCTTTTGGCGCGGAAGATGAAAAAGGCCACCGGCTCCCCCGGCACGCTCGTTCTCGGTGATGCCACGCGACCTGTCCGGCGCGTAGGCGTTTGGAGTGGAAGCGGATTTCGGGGAGAGGGTGTGGCAGATCTGGCCCTTGATGCGATCATCTTAGGTGAGATTGACTACCACACCTGTGAGATCCTGGAACAAGTCAACACCGCCTGCATTGCCCTGGGACACGGTCCCTGCGAGCAGGTTGTCCTGCCCTGGGTGGCCGAGAACCTGCGGAATGCCCTGCCTGACATCACCGTGGAGGTGGCAGCCGAAGGGGTCGTCAAAATGTGGAGCCTGTAGCTTCCCCTTCGCCCCTACCGTCGTCCATCATCCATCATCTGTCGCCCCTCGTCACTTTCCCTCGTGATCTCAGGGCCTCCGCTATCTCTGTGAAGAATTGATGATCAAAAGGATAACTGTTCAATATCCTAGACTATAGGGCAGGGCTGTGATAGACTATCTAGTGTCCATCCATAAATGGCCCTTTTCCGCAATCTCGGCGTCAATCTGCGGGATCGCTTGTGCGACGTACCTCGGCACGCCTCCGCGCAATCCCTTGAGTTTCTTGACCTTGCGAAAAACTGCTCATTTCTGAATTGGAAACTGACGCCAGTGCCCACCTTCTTCATGGGCATTCGTGGATGGGCACTATCTAAATCTTGGCACCCTTGAAC
>Ga0272444_10003246_pt1 | contig 14731 bp, 5 predicted proteins | sample SSMForm13_FD_201033 | JGI IMG/M metagenome (GOLD analysis project Ga0272444, IMG submission 201033) | Marine sediment archaeal communities from Little Sippewissett salt marsh, Falmouth, MA, United States - SSM-Form-13 | ecosystem: Environmental > Aquatic > Marine > Wetlands > Sediment ...
CCGAGTCCGCCGCCGATAAGGGCCAGGATTATCGATTCGTAAAGGAATTGAACGAGAATGTTGCGCTGCTTGGCTCCCAGAGATTTGCGGATACCGATCTCCCGGGTTCGCTCCGTCACCGAGATCATCATGATGTTCATGATAACAATGCCGCCGACCACGATCGACATGAGCGGTAAAGATATCATCAGTACCTTAAAAGCGCGCGTGATGTCGTTGACGAACGTCAGAATGGCGTCGGGCGTCACGATAGTGAAGTCGTCATCGTCGGCGTAAGGTACCCCGCGGGCGGCGCGGAGAACCACGCGCACCTGGTCGATGGCTGCCTCCCGCCGCTCGAGCGATTTCACCGACACCACCAGATTGACCGGGTTCCCGGATTGACGGTAAGTCTTCTGAAAAGTGGAAAGCGGCATGGCGGCGAATTCATCCAGACCGCTAACCAGCGGGCCATCCAGCTTTTCGGCCACGCCGATCACGGTGAAGCGTCGGTCACCGATCATGATTTTCTTGCCGATCGGGTCCTCGAACTCGAATAAGCGCTGGTAGACTTCATAGCCGATGAACACCACCGGGCGCCGTCGCCGCTCATCCTCCCACGAGAGATACCGCCCCATGATGACGTCGAAATTTCGCATGGCCAGGATGTTGGGTGTTTCGCCCCGTACCTCGGCCCAGCGGAACCGCTTCGAGCCGTATTTCAAATGCCGCGAGGTATAACCCTCGGCACCGACTTCTTCGCAGTCCGGACATCCGGCCATGATCGGTTCGATCAGGCCGCGGGTGAGTTTCTTGCGCCGCATCCTCTCAAGATATTCATTCCACGACATGGCGAAACCGAACCGCGTGACGGTAAAGGTCTTTGGCCCCAGCGAGAGCAGTGACCTCTCCATATCGGCCTGCATGCCTTCGACCGTCGAGACGATGGCAATCACCGAGGTAACCCCCATCACCATGCCCAGGATGGTCAGAAACGACCGCAGGCGGTTGGCCCAGATGGCAGCGAGAGCTTCGGGAATCAGTGAAAACGAGACCATTGGTTTCTGTACCTTGTTGTTTGCCGGAGGATCCTGCCGCTAGAGGTCATTCATCCTCTCTATCGACTCCTGGGCGACCGTGACGGCATCGCCTTCCTTCAACTGGCGAAGCGTCTGGAACGAGCCGGAGATGATAGTGTCCCTGTCTTCCACGCCGGTAAGGGCGGCCACATTGCGATCGTCCGCAATGCCGGTCTCGACCTCGGTGAACCGGGCGATGCCCTCCCTGATGCAGAAAACACCGGACTTCTTTATTTTCTCTCTTTTCTCCCGGTCTTTGCCTTTCTCCTCCGGTTGGTCTTCGGTGATCGAAGCCGGGATGACTTCCACCTCAGAGTCTTCAGCAGCCAGCGAATCGTCGGCTTGAAGCGAATCAGGATCGAATTCGCGGGTCACGATCGAGGCATAAGGCACCAGAATGACATCGGTGGCCCGGGCCGTGGTAATGTCCACCGTCGCCGACATGCCGGGCCGGATAACGACATCGGTTTCGGCGAAACGGACTTTCACGCGGAAGCCGGTGGTGTAATCCTCGGTCCCCTGTCCGGAGACGATGGCCGAGTTACCGACTTCCACCACCGTACCCTCGAACACCGTGTCGCGGTAGGCGTCGACGGTGATGTCCGCCGATTGACCGGTTGCCACTTTGGCGATCTCGCTCTCGTCGACTTCCACCTCGACCTCGAACACCGAAAGGTCGGACACGGTCATCAGGGTTTTACCCTGGGTGTACGAGGTCTGTCCCTGAGCGATCTCACCCACCTCGGCGTTGAGGTAGGTGATCACCCCGTCCATGGGAGCTTCGATGCTCGTTTTGGTCAGGTTATCCTGAGCTTTTTCAAGACGCGACCGGGCCGTCTTTACCTGTGCCTGGGAAGCTTCATAGTTCGCCTGGGAGTTTTCGAAGGCGAACCTGGCGTTGGTATAGGCGGTTTCGCTGGTCAGCTGCTGTTCATAAAGGCGCGACTGACGCTCGAATTCCAGCTTGTCCTTTTCGTAGAGCGTTTTGGCCGCCTGGGTCCGGGCGACGATTTCATCCAGGGAATAGCGCGCCTGGGAGACGTCGGATTGAAGCTGCACCGTGTCGAGTGTAATTAGTCCCTGCCCCCGGTACACCTGATCCCCCTCCTTTACGGCCACATTGATTATCTTGGCCGAGACCTCGGAGACAATATCTACTTTGGTTTGCGGCTGGATACGCCCCGAGGCGGACACGATTTCATCGATATCATCGACATAGGCCAGGTCGGCCTGTACCACCGTCTGGTTGCCGTTGGAGCCGCCCAGGACGAAATTCAGGGCCACCAGCACAACAATTACCAGGCCCCCGATTATCCACCACCGTTTTTTGATTTTCTTGAAAGCCATCTTGCCGTCCTCTTCTGACTCCGGTCACGTGTAGACCCCCGCCGCAGGCAAACTTCACCCCGGGGCGGCTCCGGCCGCATTTGGCTGCGCCGCCGAACGGATGGGATTCACTCGGACGTTGATTGGTAGCTAAATACTGCCCTATTAGACCGATTGGTCCGGGCAAAGGTTGCAGCCGGTCTGATTGGCCTTTCGAACCGGACCAAAAACGGTTATTTTGGACGAAATACGAACTGGAAAAGGGGAAACCTATGATAGGATTCGAGGGAAAAACGGCCCTGGTGACCGGCGGTTCGCGGGGCATCGGCCGGGCCTGCGTGAAGATGTTCGCCGAGACCGGGGCCAACGTAATCGTCAACTATCGGAGCGACGAAAAGAGCGCTCTCAGCGTCTGTGCCGAAGCGGAAAAGGCCGGTGTCAAAGCGATTGCAGTCAAAGCAGATGTCGGTGACCGGCAGCAGGTTGAGGCGATGGTCCAAGAAGCGCTGGCCGAAATGGGGCGGATCGACATTCTCGTCAACAACGCCGGGATCTGGGAAGAAAACCCGATCGATGGCATGAAGCCGGAGCGCCTTAAGGCCACTATCGACGCCAACCTCTACGGCACTTTCTATCCGATCATGGCGGTAGTGGCACATATGAAAGTCAAGAAATCGGGTGTGATAATCAACATCTCTTCGACCTCGGGACAGCGCGGGGAGGCGTTTTACTCACCGTATTCCGCCACCAAAGGAGCGGTGATCAGCCTGACCAAAGCGCTGGCCCTGGAGCTGGCCCCGCACAACATTCGGGTCAACTGCGTCGCTCCCGGTTGGGTTGAAACCGATATGAGCCGGCCGTCGCTAGAAGATCCCAAGGTGGCCCAGTCCGTTCTGGCGGTGACTCCGCTGCGGCGGGTGGGGAGGCCCGAAGAACTGGCCGGTCCGGTCGTCTTCCTGGCCTCCGATCTGGCGAGCTATATTACCGGGGAGATTCTGAACGTTAACGGCGGCTCCGTGCTGTGCGGATGAGGTAAGAACTCACTTGACCACAAACGCAATTGTCCGCGAGCGCCCCTGGTCATCGAGGCACATCAATTCGTGGCGTCCCTCGGTCGGCGTGTAGAAAATGCGCTCGACCGGATCGCACGAGGCGTACAGCTTCCGATCCACGAACCAGTGAATCTCCTTGCACCCCGAAGCAGCTGAGGCTTCGAGTAGAATCTTCTGGTATGACGACGGCACTCCATCGATCAAGACGAACTCCGCTTCGGCCTCCGGCGATGTTATCATAGGCCGCTCCGTGTACATGATTCCGGCGCAGTTGGGATTGTGCGGCGGAATTGGATCGTATCGCCCGACAGATTTCAGCCAGGAGGCCAGCCGGGCCGGCCAGTTTTCCACGATGATCTCATCGTGCGGGCAGCCATCGCTGCAATATCTGCAGAGACGATAGCCGGTAGACCGGTCGACCATTATTGCCTGGTGTACATCGCATGTCCGCGAGGGGGATTTGCCGGGGATGTAGCGCTCCAGCACCTTCTCCGGGCAGTGCTCGCCGGTCGGCATGCCGCTCACCGCACAGACTTCCCGCACGCTGATGCCGGGGGGCTGTTCGAACCAGTCCACGTCACCGCCGGATATCTCGTTGAAGACGTCGAACATGATCGGCGCGGCGATTTCGGCTCCGACGATGTCAATCGAACCCTCGCCATCGAAATTCCCCGCCCACACCCCGACCGTGTATTTGGGATTGTACCCGATTGTCCAGGCGTCGCGGCGGCCGTACGAGGTCCCGGTTTTCCAGGCTATTTTCGGAAGGTCCCGGGTGAACTCCCAACTGGTGGGAAGGTCGGGGCGCTTGAGATCGGCCAGCATGTCCGAGACGAGGTAGGCAACCTCCGGCGAAAGCAGGCGGCAGCTGTCAGCGGCAGTATCCGACACCAGTTCCCGGATATCCCGGTGCGATCCGCCGCGCGCGAGAGTGGCGTAGAGGTTGGAAAGCTCCAGCAGCGTGACCTCGCAGCCTCCCAGCACCAGCGGCAGGCCGTAGTTGTAATACTCACCCTTCAGGGTGTTTAGCCCGCCGTCTTTGAGGAGATCGAAGAACCTCTTTAGACCGACCTGCGCGGTGAGTTTAACCGCCGGCACATTGTAGGAATGAACGAGCGCCTCGCTGACCGAGACGATACCGTGATATTCGGCGTCGTAATTCTCCGGGCTGTACCCGGCATAATTTACGGGAATGTCGGCCAGGCGGGTCGAAGCGGTGGCTAGGCCATCTTCGAGAGCGACGGCATAGGCGAACGGTTTGAGCGCCGAACCGGGAGATCGCGGCGCCAGGGCGCCGTTTATCTGCCCCTGGTTTTTGCTGTCGGAGAAGTCAGGCGACCCGACCAGGGCAAGGACCTCGCCCGATGCGTTGTCAAGTACGACAATCGACAGATTGTTGATCTCCATCGGGGTCAGGCGGGCATGGTGCCCTCGCGCCAGACGCTCGCAGATCATCTGCGTCTCGCGGTCGATGGTCGAACGCAGGTTCACGCTGTCGGCGAACGAAGCGGTCAGGCTCTGGCTGTGGTGAGGCGCTATCTGCGGCATAATTACCCGCTCCGAAGGTATCTCTTCGGATTCAGCGTGGAGAGCATCCGTCTCGCTTATCACGTCTCCCGATTTCAGCGTTGACAGAACCCGCACCCGGCGCTGACGGCAGGCCGACATATCCAGATCGGGGCGGAAATTCGAGGGCGAAACCGGGATAGCGGCCAGGATGGCACACTCCGAAAGCGAAAGCTCCTCGGGGGCTTTGTCGAAATAGAAAAGACAGGCGGCCCCGACGCCCTCGATATTACCACCGTAGGGCACCAGGTTGAAATAGAACTCCAGGAGCTCGTCTTTGGAATAGTGCGCTTCCAGTTGCAGTGCCCTTGCAATCTCCACCAGCTTGTTGCCGATCGTGCGCGCCTTGGGCTCCATCATTCGTGCCACCTGCATGGTGATGGTCGACCCGCCTCTAACCACCTTTCCTGCTTTGAGATTCTGCCAGGTCGCGCTCGTCAGAGATATGAAGTTCACCCCGGGATGGTAATAGAACCATTGGTCCTCGCACCGCAACACCGTCTTGATGAGAAGGGGAGAAATCTCATCGAGCTGCACCGGTTTGCGCCAGTAGCGGTCCGATGATGTGTAGGCGTGAAGCAGCCGGCCTTCGCGATCGTACACGAACCGGGCGTGCGGACGGGTCAGCTTCTCGACCGGCAGGGGGAAAACCCACCTGTCTGCCGCCAGCGCGGTGAGAATCAGAATCAGTGCGCCGGCCGCCAGCAATTGTGCGTATGTTCTCAGCCTTTTCATCATTGCGTAGGCAACACTCACGTGAGCGGTTTATTCGCCACCTTGTCTTATGATCGTGAGCCTTCCCGATGATGCCGCCCCGGCGATGAGCGGGTTGTACATGCACTCGGCGGCGATCGGCGGCACCTGGAATTCCCCGGCCGATACCGCCCGCAGGCTGTAATAGAACTCCAGGGCGTTGCTGTGATAGAGATTCGCAAATATCAACAGGCGGTCGTCGCGGATATCGACATTGTCGATTTTCAGGCGGCTGTCCTTGATCCACGACAGGGCGGGCGATGTCTTGAGGCGCGGATTCTCGATCTCAAACCCGGCCGGGATGAGATCGTTGATCACCGCATTGTAGAGCGTCTTGTCCCGGGCCTGGGCGGTGATGCGGGCCACCACCCGCGTACCGAGAGGCACATTGGCGGGATCAATCGGCTCGCCCGCCTCGGTCAAATACTCGCGGCGAACGATAATCCCCCTATCAAACTCCTCGACCGCGTGCGATGTGCTCACACCGCTCGCCTGCCAGTAATAGAAACACGTGCCTTTGCCGTCGATAGATATCTCGATCTCCTTACCGCCAAGGTCTTTGCTCTGACGGAAAAACGAACCGGTGTCAATGGCATATGTTGAATCGCCGCGGACTTTTAACGAACCAACAAAGTCGTCCTCCGGCCGATCCTTGAAGTACTTACCCAACGCCATCAGCGCAAACGCCGATTCCTGCGTGGTGTACCAGCGTCCAACCCGTGCCCCCTCCATGAGCGACTGCACCAGTACCGGGATCGAAGGGTTGGTCGGATCGATCGCCATCAGGGCATCGAGCAGGATGGCATCGGTCCGCACCGCCGAATTGAAATTCCCGCCGGTTTCCGGCTCGAAATTGTTCGGCTGGATATCGGCCGGGAGCAGAGACAGAGCGAGTTCTTTCTCACCGACCCCGGCCATTGTTGCCGCCAGTTGATAGCGGGAGTAGACCGGAAGTTGAACCGTGTTGAGCTTGCGCAGGTAGTTGATGATACGGTTTTCCATCTTGCCGGCCAGGGAGAGAACGTAGGCGGCATAGATACGCTGGGATTCATCGAGATCGTTGTAATTTCTTCCTTGGGCGATGCGCCGGATGTTGTCGAGCACTCTTTTGTAAAAAGCACCTTCGATCACATACCCCGCCCGGCGGGCCTCGACCAGAAAATGACAGGCATAGATTGAGGACCAGTGATGGCGGTCGCTCTGCCCGGCCCAGTAAGAGAATGAGCCGTCGCTCATTTCCACGCTCATTAACTTGAGTATACCTTCCTGGATGAAATAGTCGGGACCGCCCCCGCCGAACAACGACGGCTGCACGAACTTCGCCAGGTCGTTGAAATAGATGAGAGGGAAGAGGCGCGAAGTGGTCTGTTCGAGACAACCGTAAGGATAAGAGAGGAGATTCTGGATATTGCGCGCGAAAGTCACCCCGGCCAGGGAAGACGTCCGCAGTGTATACTCATCGGTTCCCTCAAGAAATTCATCAGGCAATGTGAACGTTACCGCACTATCCGGCGTGAGCACACCCGAACCGTACAGCGTATACAGGGGTTGAGCCGGGCGGTTGGGCAGTTCGAACTCAGCCCGCGCCGTGTCTGCACCACTGAACGCCGTCAAACGGCAGGTGATCCTGCCGGGTTTCAAGCCGGCTCGAAAACGGAAATCCACACTGCCCTCGGCGTTATTGGCAATGTGTGCGGTCCGGATCGAATCGGAAATGAACTCCGCCGGTCCGTCCAGCGTCAATTTGACCGTGACATCGGCCGCCTGCCCGGTGTTGTTGAACAGTGAGACAAGTCCCGCGATGATGTCGTTGGGCGCGGTGAACCGTGGGAAACTCTCCTGTATTACGATTTTGTCGCGCACGACCGTCTCCGCAGAAGCCGACCCGAACCGGCCTCCGCCTGCCGCCACCGCCAGCGCCACCAGCTTACCGTTGAACTGCGGTATGTCGAACGTCACGGTGGCCATCCCCCGGTCATCGGTCCTGACCACGCCGGACCAGAGCGATACCGGTTTCACACGCTGCGCGGTTATCGGATTTAGATGACGTTTGCGCGCTTCGGCGAACTTCCTGTCCCCGCCGGGCGAGAGGTGGCTTCCGGCCCGCTCGACTTCGGGGTAAACGAATGAGTACATGTCGTACTGGTTCAAGTGCGGACGTTTCTTTCCATAGAAGAAATCAAGCGGGTCGGGGGTCTCGAAGTCCGTCAGTTGAAGTACGCCGGCGTCGACAAGAGCTACCGTTATGTCCCGCATTCCCGCAAGGCCGGTCGACAGTTTCAGCGATACTCTGGTGAGAGGCTTGACGACCGATGGCGCTTCGATCGTAAGCGGCAGAGCTTTCTCCGAGTTTTCCAGCATGATCGGCGCCATGCCGAACGCCCGCGCCGGCGCATGCTCCCTGACCTCACCGGCTTTGCGGATCAGCGTGGCGACAATATAGGCGTTAGGGAAGAAGTCGCTCTTGACCGGCAGGTCGATCTCCGCCGTGTTCTCGCTCATCTGTACCGTCATCATGTCAATCACCCGATCGCGTTCAACAGTCAGCAACAGCGTACCGGCAAAAGGCGACCTGATCTGGACCTTTGCGGTTTGACCCGGCGTGTACTTCTCACGATCGAGGTCGATCTTGATCCGGTCGGGCTCGGCCATCGACCACGGCGCGTAACCCCAGCCCGAAGCGTAGAATCGCGCTGTGGCGGCATGGCCTTGGGAGCCATCGGCAATCTCGATCAGGTAGCTGCCATAATCGGCGGGAGTGAACTCAACCACGCCGCCCTCGGCAGGGATGTCAACGAAAGCGGAATCGATCAACTGGAGCTTTCTTTCCGAAACATACCGGTAATAACCCTGGCTGTTTCTCCCAAGAACCGAGTTGTAGACGACCCGATAGAAGCGCGCCACAGCCTGTGTTATGGCGAGTGGCTGCCCTTCGGCATTGAGTGCAATGACGTCCGCGGTAACCGGATGTCCTGGGTCGGCGTACCCCTCGAGGTTCAACTTCATTCCCAAGTATCGATCGTACGGATGCAAGGTGATTTCGCGGTAAGCCCCCACCGTCCGCCCCCCGGTTTCCGTGACCGCCACCGCTATCAACCCCTTGAGCGACGAGGGCGCCCCCGGGGCTTCCGGAACTGCCGCCGCATAGTTAAACCGGCCGCTGTCGTTCAGAACCGTGTCCGCCAGCTTGATCTCTTTACGTGAGAATTTTCGCTCTTCGGAAGTGAAACTGTACTTCGACCAGCCCGAGGGTTTGAACAAGTCCGACTCGATCGTCACACTGCCGGAGACTCTGTGGCCTTTGGCCGGCGGTCCGAACAGGAATTTGGCCTCGGCCTCTATATCGATCGTATCGCCGGCCGCGTAGATGTATTTCGAAGTGGTCGCTGTTACCTTGATCCGATCCGGCATGAACTCCTCTACCATGATGTCCGTCTGGCCGATAATGTAGTCCTCGCCGATCCTCGCAATCACGGCGTACCTGCCGGTGGGAGCAAACGTCGGGATTTCGAAATCGACCGCATCCATGGTTCTTTCACCGGCCGTCACACGGTAGGATTTGAATTCGCGCCCCCGGGGATCGCGAACCTCCACGATGTACGGAAACGGTTTGACCGTTTCATCCCCGGCGCCGCGCACTATCGAAACCAGGTGGGCGGTGTCGCCGGGACGATAGATCCCCCGGTCCGGGTAGACGAACGCCTCATACCCGTCGGCCAGGTAAGGCCGGCCGGCGACTTCAAAATCGCTCGTGGGCAGCAGGCAGTCGGCAAACAGCAGATATGAGAGGTCCCCGTCCTTCTCTACCGTGACCAGGTAAGGCTCGAATCCGTCCGTGGCGCTCTTGAGATGGTCGAACGTGACCAGACCGCGCGAATCCGTTTTTCCCTCTATCAGGATCTGGTTGTTTTTGCTGATCAGCGTCACTCCGGCCCTGGAAATCGGGCGGGTGTCATCGAGCGAGTGCACCCAGACCATCAGGTAGTCATCGGCCAGGCGTGCCGAGATGCCGATGTCGGTCAGCATCGCCGGCCGGGAGTCCCTGATCCACCGCTGTTCTTTGTGCCGGGCCGACACGACAAACACCCCGCGGGCGGTGTCGCCGATTATGCCGCCCAGGTCGACCGTCGTCCTGAGTTCCTCGTTCTTTTGATAGGTAAGTTCTTTCTCCTTGAAAAAGATGCGGCGGCCGAGGAAGTTGGGGTCAGTTGTGTAGTTGTTGTATTGAGTGTTATAGCCGCCGGTGAGGAAATAGACAAGGTTGTTCTCGAAGACCTGTTCTACCTCGACTACCAGTTCGTCGACGTTAGTCGTCTTCAGCTCAATATTACCCGAACCCTCCCGGGGGAGGAAAGCGCCGACCGATGCAAACGTCACGGAAGGCGGCAGGTCCGGCACCTGTATGCGTGAGGAAAAATCTCGCTCCAACAGAGTGCCGTCGAGAGCCGGGGCGCCTTTGGCGACATTGACCGTGTACGTCTCACCCGGTTTGAAATCCCCCCTTAAGATCAACCGGCTGCGGCCGCCTTCAATCCGGAAATCAACTTCAGGTTCGAGAGAGATATATTCACGGACGTCTTCGACAGCCACATGAGCGGACAGGTCAACTAGGATGTAGAAGCCGGCGCCGGCGCCGAAAGCATCGAGCCGTGACACTCTCAACGGCTCGGCTTTGCGGATTATCAGGGCCTGGCGGAAGTCCGAAGCCAGGGAAGTACCGCATCCCGCGCAGGTCAGTCCTTTCTCGACCACGAGTTCATATTCCTGTGATTCGGTCGAGACTTCGAACGGTTCGGTCTGGATCTGATAGCCACCACTCCGCCAAATGGCCACATCCGCCGTTTGCCGCGATCTGCGGCTGATGACTGTGCGACGGGGGCCGGTACCCCGCGATATCTCGAAAAACAACTCGGAATGTGCGGCGTTTTTACTCCCGCGAATTTCAAGATGATCGGTCAAATCTTCCGGCTGAACGTCGTAGTTGGCGTGAAGGTTGATCGCCAGACGCACATAGCCGGGTCTTCGCTTCTCCGGCACTGTTTGATAATTGACGTCGGTTATCTTCAAATAAGGTGTATGGAATCCGAACGTCCGGGGCTCGCTTATCCGGTTACCGTCGATGAAAGCCTCTCTAGACCCGACCGTGACCTCATATTCGGTTGCCGGTGCCAGCTCTCGATCCGGATAGAACCGGAGAACATCGGTCTCTATCCAGCGGGCGATACCCGCCACCGCAGGCTTGATCCTGACGGGTGGTTGCAGCACCGGTTGATCAAGACTGTCGGACGATACGAGGTCGTTCGAGAATCGAATCGTGATGTTGCTCTGGCGGTCGGTTTCACCCGAGGGCTCAAACGCAACCACCTTTACCTCGGTGTCGGGCCCCGGAGGTTCGCTGAAAGCCGACATCTGCACGGCGAAAGCCAGCGCAATGCAACCGGCCAGTGTCAACAGCAGATCGCTGATAGTCAGGCGTCTGGATTTGATGGAATTCCTGTCCGACATGATATCCTCCCTTGAGCGCCGGCCAATCTCGCCCTGTCCCCGGTTTGCCGCCGGGCGCAATCCGCCGGACCTGTATTTCGACAATATATACCCACCGTCGCATTACGGCAGCTTCAATGTTGGCATTGATAACAGATTCGGTGCCGGCCCGATAATCTATTGTGAGTCAATAAAGTAGTGGGCTCGGTCGGCTTGAGGTGGAGGGTCGGCCGTGTCCGTCCGGACACACCGGTCCGCGGCGATTCTCAGAACTGACTGCTGCGCATCCAATTGAGTGCGGCCGCCGGGACACATCCGGTGCCGAGATCAGGCGGGCGATGTAACGTCATCGCGTGTGGACTTCTGTCCGCCCTGCTTGCCGGGTTGCTGGCGGCAAAATCGATCCACCACCGCTATCAGTTCCCGGACCATCGGCAGATTGCTGAAGTTCGCCGCGCCTCTTTCCCTTACATCCAGAGTGGGATATTCGAGTTGATCGCCGAAGATCGTGACAAACGGAATACCGGAGGTGTCGCAGGCGTCTGTCATGTGAAGGAGCTCCCCTTTGGCCGGGAAGCGCGCGTCGCATACGACCAGATCGGCAGCGTCGCGAAGGTCCCGGGGAACCGCGGCGAAGTTGTCGGCCGTCATGAGCTTGACACCGGTCGCCGAAGCTTCGGCGTGAAGGCTGCTCACGATGCTCTTGTCCATCGTGAAGATCAGGAATCGCAGGGACCGCCCGGTCGCCGGTCGTGGCGTCAGCGTGCTCTCGGTGGTGTTTTCGATGGGGATTATCACGGTGAAAGCCGTCCCGATGTCGAGCACCGACTCCACTGTCAAATCGCCGTGGTACTCGCGCACGATATTGCGGCAGATGGGGAGTCCCATACCGGTACCGACGACATTGTCTTTACCCCATACTCCTTTGCTCGAATAGAAAGGATCGAATACCCGGTTGATATGCTCGGGAGCGATGCCGCTCCCGGAATCGCCGACCACGATCTTCACAGCATCGCCGGCGTTGAACAGGGCGATAGTGATGACGCCGTCCTCCTTGACGGCGTGGGCGGCGTTTATGAGCAGGTTCAGCAGCAATTGCTGAATCTTGCTGGCGGAAACCTCGAGCCGGGGGACTTCCTCGAAGTAAGTGGCCACCTGGATTGAGCGGCTGGCCATCTCCTTTGAAACCAGGCTCAGCGACTGCTCGATTATCCTGCGGATGTTCTCGGCGCCGACCACGTCGGGTCGCGAACGCGAGTAGGTCAGCAGCGACATGGCTACCTTGTTGGCTTTCTCCGAGAGGTTCACTACCAGTTCGAGAGCCTCGCGGGCGGTCAGGAGTCCCTCCGGCTTATCAATATCTTCCAGGGCCAGGGAGGCGTTGCCCATGATGCCGCCCAGGTAATTCTTGAACTCGTGGGCCACCCCGGCCGCCAGCATACCCACAGCCGACATCTTGTCTTTTTCGATAATCTGTTGCTGGGCTCTCAACTCGATGGTGATATCCTCGCCGACCGAGATATAGCTCTGAATCTTCCCGAGATCATCAATGACCGGTGAAATCGTCTTCCGTTCCCAGTAGAGCTCGCCGTTCTTGCGGCGGTTTTGCACCTGGCCCGTCCAGGTCCTTTTGGCCGTGATTGTCTCCCACAACTCCCGGTAGAACTCCTGGGGATGTGTCCCGGATTTGAGCAGATTGGAGCGCTGACCGACCGCCTCCTCAGGCGTATAGCCGGTCAGTTCGCAGAATCGGGGATTGACGTACTCGATTACGCCGTCTACATCGGTGACGGCAATCATATTGGCGGACTGACTGACTGCGGCCGAAAGCCTCCTCAATTCCACCGCCGTTCGGTCCTTTTCGGAATAGTAGGCCCTCATGCGCCGGAACTGCTGGAAGTAATAAACGATCATCACCAACAGCAGCAGTACGAAACCGACCGCGAACAACATGGCCTCTTCGTCCTGTTTGGTGGGCGTGGCGGCAATCCTCCAGGTGACACATCCGATCACATCCCCTGCGGGATTATGAACCGGGTCGGTCATTTCGAGGAGATAATCGGAATTTTGCGAGGACCAATTCCGGACGCATGCACCCGTGGCAGCTACCCGGGCCTCCAGATCGGTGGCGGGGCGATTCAAATTCGACCAATCGTTTGCAGCCGCTACTTCCAGCCTGCCGTCTTCGGTCGAGGCCAGATACTCCAGCCCCAGAACATTTTCATCGTATTTGGACAGAGCATCGATCTCGTACTGGATATCCGAAACGTCCCACTCATCCCTCGAACTCCGGGATTCGATATGACTGACAATAACACGACTTGCCGCAACATACATCTCTTCGAACCGGCCGCGAAGTGTCTCACCGGCCCGCAGAAAGGCCAGGGTCGAGAGAGCCAGGAAAAGAACCAGGATTACCGTCGGCAGGACATGCCCTGGCGGTGCCGGCCAGCGGCGGCTTGATCGAGCTGTGGCAGTGCTTTCTTTCACGGTCTGACTTTGGCCCTTGTTGTCCCGACGCGGGCCATTTCCTCTGGACCGGTCGACATGAACACCTGGTTGTAAACGGAAAGATCCCCCGACGGAGAGCCTCCTTTTCCTTAGCTCGTTTATCGTCATACCGGGGGCTTTTTTGAGCCTGTCGAAAGATGCCGGGCGGAAATCGACCGCTCAAAACGACGGAATGAGGGATTGTTCCTTTAAAGCACAGACCGAAAAGGTCTTTAACCTTGCCCGGTCCGAAAATCCCGCCGATATTTGAAGCCTCGTAGGATTGCAATCTTCACCAACGCGGACACCAGAACCGCTGACCGATGAAAATCGATATGAGCGCTGAGACTTACCGGATCTTCGACGGACACAACGACAGCCTGACAAAGGCCCTCAAGCTTCACGACGGCGACCTCGGGAGCTTCCTGCAACGCAATGACATCGGCCATATTGATCTGCTGCGAGCCCGTGAGGCCGGACTGGTCGGCGGCTTCTTCGCGATACACGCCCCGGACAGCCTGGCCGGTGGCTCCGATGATCCCGAGCCGGTCGAGGACGATGGGAATTCCTACCGGTTCGATCTGTCACCCGCGTTGAATTGCAGCCTGGCTCGCGAATACACCGAGGACGTGATTTCGAAAACCGAGCGGTTGATTGCCGAATCTTCCGGCCGGCTTTGTATGGTGACCGATGTACCCTCGCTGGATCAATGTATCGACGAGGGCAAACTGGCGATTGTCCTGCATCTCGAGGGGGCAGAGGCGGTCGATGCCGATCTCGGGAATCTGGACGATCTGTATCGGCGAGGGGTCCGGTCAATCGGGCCGCTGTGGAGCCGGCCCAACCGATTCGGACACGGGGTGCCTTACGTTTTTCCCCACTCTCCCGATACCGGCCCCGGGCTGACCGGGGCGGGGAAAGAGCTGGTGCGGGCGCTCAACCGTCGGGGAATCGTGCTCGATCTGTCCCATCTCAACGAAAAGGGTTTCTGGGATGCCGCCG
>Ga0272444_10003247_pt1 | contig 14730 bp, 14 predicted proteins | sample SSMForm13_FD_201033 | JGI IMG/M metagenome (GOLD analysis project Ga0272444, IMG submission 201033) | Marine sediment archaeal communities from Little Sippewissett salt marsh, Falmouth, MA, United States - SSM-Form-13 | ecosystem: Environmental > Aquatic > Marine > Wetlands > Sediment ...
GCTCCCGCCCCCACCACGGTGATCAAGTCGGCGGCCATCAGGCCTTCTCCCTCAGGTGGAGCCAGGTGTCTTCCAGGTTGGGGTTTTCGAGAGTCTGCAGGAGATAGTCGGTAATCTCGGCCGCCCTGGCCCCGCCGGGACGGCCCGTGACCACCAGCCGCCTCTCGTATTGCCCGCAGACGTCCAGGGCCATCTCCAGGCGCCGGGCTTCGTCTATCCGTCCGATGTGATTCAGGAGCATGGCCGAGGCCCTGAGCATGCTGAAGGGGTCGGCGTACTCTCCGCGGCCCTCTTCGATCATCCGCGGGGCGCTGCCGTGGATCGCCTCGAACATTGAGTAACGCCAGCCGATGTTGGCGCTCCCGGCAGTTCCTACTCCTCCCTGCAGCTGCGCCGCCTCGTCCGTCACGATGTCCCCGTAGAGGTTGGGGAGTACGAAGCTGCGGAATTGGCTCCGGCGCTGGGGGTCGAGCAGCTTGGCCGTGATGATGTCGACATACCAGTCGTCGGCCTCGATCTCGGGGTACTCCGCCGCGATCCGGTAAAAGGTGTCGAGGAAGAGGCCATCGGTGGTCTTGATCACGTTGGCCTTGGTTACTCCCGTGACCCTGGGAATCGAATTCCGGCGGGCATTCTCGAAGGCCAGCCGGATGATCCGTTCCGAACCCTGGCGGGTGATGGCCTTGAAGTCTATGGTCAGGTCATCTCCCAAGCGTACTCCCCGGCTACCCAGGATGTAAGCCCCTTCCGTGTTTTCCCGGAAGAAGATCCAGTCGATGTCCTCGGTGGGGACTCGGACCGGCCGAACGTTGGCGAAGAGGTCGAGCTCGCGTCGCAGGGCTACGTTGGCGCTCTCGATGTTGGGCCAGGGATCGCCCTTGCGCGGAGTGGTGGTCGGCCCCTTCAGGAGCAGGGGGCACTGCTTGATCTCGTCCAGGACGTCCGCCGGAACCGCTTCCCCCCTTTCCGCCCGGTTTTCTATGGTCAGGCCCTCGATGACCTTGAATTCCACCTCGCCTTTCTCTAGGGAACCGGCCAGGATGTGCTCCAGGACCCGCCGGGCTTCCCGGCAGATGATCGGCCCAATCCCGTCTCCGCCGACCACCGCTATCTTCAGCGGAGACAGGCCCCCGTATTCGAGCCATTCGCCGCCGGCCTTCAGGTTGTCCACCCGCTCCAGCTGTTCCTCGAGTATTCCCCGGAACCGTTCCAGGGCGTCGTTGATCTCACTCGTGCGGCTCATACTTGACGTCCTCTTCTTCGAGTTTGGCTGCATCCTCGAAACGGATGTCCGCTCCCAGCACCCCGATGATCTCGTCGCGCTCGTCCCGGATGGGACCGGAGACTGTGATGCAGAGCACCCCGTCTATGCGGGAAATGTAGAAATCGGTGGTATGGATTTCCCCGTCCTTCATCGGCAGGATGAACCAGCTGCGGTCGGAAAAATCCTGATTGTCGATGAAGGCCCGGTCGTAAGCTGCCTTGTCGTAGGCGTGGGCGACGTTCGGGGTGATCTTGCTTCCCCTGGTATCGGTGATGTAGAGGTACTTGATGAAGGGGACGTCGGCGATGCACTGTTCCATTACCGGCACCTGCCGTTCGGGGGTCATCGAACGGATCTCGGGGGAGCCGGTCAGGTTGGACACGATCCCCGTGGCCACCGCGCGGACCCGGGCCTTGATCAGGTCGAATTCCGACTTGAACAGGTGGGGCAGGTGCTTGCGGACCTGGTGCTGCATCTCCTCCGAGGAGATGGAAGTGGTTCTTCCATCGGCATATTGCTCGTCGATCCAATCCCTGATGTTGACCACGCCGGGATGGCTCTTGCTCAGGCGATCCCCGTTCAGGTCGGTCTGGGTCTCGATCCAGTAGAGGATGCCGGAGATCCCCGACTTGTCCGTGATCGAGACCGAGGGAGGCCGGTTGAGAATGGTGCCCGTGTCGAAGACGTTGTAGATCTCCTCGTTCTTGATGGCGCCGTCGGCGTGAATCCCGGCCCGCGTTATGTTGAAATCCCGTCCGACGAAGGGGGTGTTGGGGGGGATGCGATGGCGGATTTCTTCCTGAAAGTACTTGGCCATCTCGGTGATCACGGTCAGGTCCATCCCGTTGGTCGACCCGGTCAGTCCGGCATAGTGGATGCAGGCGGACTCGATGGGCGGGTTGCCGGTTCTTTCCCCGAAACCCAGGACCGTGGCGTTAAGGGCGGAGCAGCCATAGAGCCAGGCGCTGATTCCGGCGGCGGTCACTAGGTGAAAGTCGTTATGCCCGTGCCATTCCAGCCATTCCTTGGGGACGCCGGCTTCCTTGGTCAGGGCGCGGATGAGCTTGGGGACGCTGCGGGGAAGGGCGGCCTCGGCCCAAGGCACGCCGTAGCCCATCGTATCGCAGAGCCGGATCTTGACCGGCGTGTTCGCCTCCCGGGCCAGGAGCATCAGTTGCTGGGCAAAGGGGACGATGAAACCGTAGATGTCCGCCCTGGTTACGTCCTCGAAATGGCAGCGGGGCAAAACTCCTTCTCCCAGCGCGATCTTGACCAGGCTCAGATACTTGTCCAGGGCTTTCTCGCGGTCGAGCCCGAGCTTGAGGAAGATGTGATAGTCGGAGGCCGAGGTGAGGATTCCGGTCTCCTTCAGGCCCATCTCCTTGACCAGTTGGAAGTCCTTGGCTACCGCCCGGATCCACCCGGTCACCTCCGGGTAGGGGTAGTCCCGCTCCAGTATCCTCCGGACCGCTTCCTTGTCCTTGTCGGTGTAGAGGAAAAACTCGCACTGGCGGATGACGCCGTTGGGTCCTCCCAGGCGATGCAGAAAGTCATATATGGTCAGGATCTGTTCCACCGTGTAGGGCGGGCGGGCCTGCTGTCCGTCCCGGAAGGTGGTACAGGTGATCCAGAATTCTTCGGGTGGGTCGGTCGGGATCGAGACCCCGTCAAAAGCCATCCGCGGCACCTCGGAATAAGGGAACAGGTCCCGGCGCAGATTGGGCTCCGATACCTTGGCCACCTCGGCCGGTTTCCCGGTCGGTTCCTTCCAGATGTCGGACTTGGGCCTGATGAAATCAAAATCTTTCATTGTGTTCTCCTGGTTGTCGGCAGGTCATAAGCCTACAAAAATAGCATAAAGCCCGGGATGGCGGCAATACCCTCCTCTGGCCGGGAACCGCTTGCCGCTTCCGGCACGCTGGAATCCCTTGGGTGGCCGCCCCGGGTGGGGTAATATGTAAAATCACTGTTTCGGGGGCCAAGAGAACCCGATCCGGGAAAACGGAGAAAATTTATGCAGACTCAGGTATGCGTAGCTCGAACCCAGGATGCCTATCAGGGAACCTGCGAGGTTCTCGACTCGCTCGGTTTCCGGGTAAGGGGGAAAAGGGTTTTCATCAAGCCCAACCTGACCGGCTGTCGTCCGGCCTGCGACGGAATGGGGATAGACATAGGTTCAGTGCGGGCGGTACTGGAGCACCTGGAGGATTGCCCGGTTATTTCCCTGGGAGAATCCTGCAGCAAGACCGATCGAGCTTTCGTGGAATTAGGCTACCGGGAATTGCAGCAGGATTTTCCGCAGTTGCGGCTGTTGGACCTGCGCCGGTCCGAGGAGGTATGGAAACCGATCCCGAGTCCGGTCCACACCCGGGAGATGCCCTTCGCCGCGGAGATATTCGAGCACGACTACCTGATCAACATTGCCAAGCTCAAGACCCACTCCCTGGCCGGGATCTCGCTTTGCCTGAAGAACATCTTCGGCTGCGTTCCCACCCGCCGCCAGAAATTGATGTATCATCCCTTCATCCGCAAGGCGATGCTGGATATGAATCAGGTGATCCGCAGCGACTTTTGCCTGATCGAGGGCGTTTGGGGCAATGAGTTCGACGAGATCCAGTCCACTCCGGTCAATGCCGGAGTCGTGGTCGGGGGCGAGAACATCCTGGCCGTGGATGAGGCCGCCGCTGCGATAATGGGGGTAGACGTGGCCGATACCGTGACCTATCCCCTGGCCTGGGAGTTGTTCGGTAAGCCCGAGATCGAGTGGCTGGGTGAGCCCCTGCCCGCGGTGCAGGGGCGTTTTCGCCAGGGCTGCCTGCCCTCCACCCGCCTGCGCTACCTCAAGGAGACGACCGCCAGCCTCTGCTACCGCCTCGTCTACCGCCACTGAGGGAAAAGCAAGGACAAAGGCGCATTTGTAGGCAGGCAGGACAGTCAGGAATTCCCCCTGTTTGCTTTCCGCCTTGTCACCCCGGATTTTTCTACATTCCTGCCTGGTGAATGATTTTCCTTAGCGGGCGAAGCGGCAGTTCCGGGACAGGGCGGCCAGGGATCCGTCACGGATCCAGTGGTCGAGTCCGTCGGGATCCTTGAGCTGCTGGGCGCGTCGCCGGCTGACCGCCACGAAAAAACAAGCCAGTCCCTCCAGGGAAGTGACGTCGCCCCAGAGCTTTTCGGCCTGAGCCACCCGAAAAACTTCCCCGGTTCCCCCGCTCCGGTCTTCCCGGACGTTTTTCAGGGTTATGTAGGTCGGCAGGAGCCGTTCGACTTCGGACAGCGCCGCCTCGATTTTTTCGGCGCGCTGTCGGTCGCGGGCTGCACCCAGGATGTCGTCCCGATCCAGCCCGAAGAACTCAAGCAGGGCGTCTATGTCGATCCAGCTGGTCAGGGAATTGTAGTACTGAAGCCGAAAGTGCTGCTCGGGCCTGGGCAGGGCCAGGTTTTCCACCAGTCGAATCTGCCCGTCCACCCGGGCAAGGTAGCCTCCCCGGTCCCCCCGCCACCGGGGAGTTACCTCGAAGGTAAGGGCACTGCCGCTCCGGACGTGGAGCCCCAACAGGCCGGGATCGAGGGTGGTCCCCAGCGTGTCCAGGTTGTGAACCAGGAGATGACGCAGTCCCGGCGCGGCGCGCAGAAGCCTGGCCAGGGTTCCATTCCGGACCAGGCCCGGGATCTCGTACCAGTGGCCGGCGGGATGGAAAAGATTGTCCGCGGAATTCTGGGAATAGTCGTTCCCGAACCCGCGTTTCCGGGCCAGTCGGATCAAGGCCTCCAGGCCCTCCTGCTCGGCGGGTTCGCTCGTATCCGCGCGCAGGTCCCGCTCGGTGGGAATCAGGCGTCTCCGCAGTGACGGGGTCTGGGAAAGCAGGATCTTCCCCTGGTATCCGTAGTTGTTCTCCCGGCGCAGGACTTGCTTGATCGGGGAGTGGGTCAGGAAACTGGTGGTGAAGACGTGAGGAAAGGCGATGCCCCACCGTCGCCGGCTCAGCTCGCTCTTGCTCAGGTGGATTTCCAGGAAGCAACGGTATCTTCCCCGCATCTTCGCCACCGGGCTCAGGGCCTTGACCACGCCGCCGCCTTCGGACCAGCGGCTTCCCATCCCTCCGGCCAGGGTTATGATGGCCGCCTCCCCGTCCCGGATTGCCCGGATCCCCGCTCGCCTCAGGGCGGCCAGCTCCGAGGAGCCTTTCCGGGGCAGTCGCTGCAGTTTTCGCTCGACGTTCGAGGAAAGTCTGGTTTCGGGGGGGAGACGGTTGCGCTCCAGGCCGATCCTCCCCTTCCGATAATCCCGGCGCAGGCCGGCTTGCCGTTCGGGCTCGAAGCCGTAGCGCCGCCCGAAATCTTCGGGATTTTCTTCAGCTTCGCGCGGCGGGTCCTCTTGCGGGGATAAGTCGGGGATCACGGCCTCGGCTCCCCGGCGGATGTGGCTTTCCAGCCCGGTATTGCTGAGGGAAAAATCGAAAATCCGGGGTTCCATCAGGAACGGAAAGGATTTGGCATACCTGCGCCTCAGGCGGCGAAGGCGCTGGAGCAGGTCCCGGGAGAACTCCCGGTATATCGCGGGATCGATTACGAAGGCCATTCCTCCTCCGGCGGCCCCACCCAGCATTAGAAAACCCAGGCAGGCTTTACCCCAGCGCTGGCGCATCTGGGCGATGAGATCTTCGGTCAGGGGATCGGAAGCGGATGGGATGATCTGTTTCGTGCCTTCCTCCCAATCCCGATTTACCGCCCGGCCCAGCCCGGCCAGGTCGCCCCGCCGCAGAGCCCGCAGGGTCTTTTCGTAAAATGCCAGCTCGCGTTTCCGCGCCCGCCATTCCCGCCGGTAACGGAGCAGGTATTTCTCGGTGACCATCTCCAGGATCGGCCCCACGTTGCGAGCTTGCCCGGTATGAAAAAGGACCAGCCCCCTGCGCAGGGTTTGGGCCATTGAACCGGGAAGATCCGGGGGGGAGAGGATGGTCACCCGGGGCAGAAGCATTCCCCTCTCGCCCCGGGAATTTTCCCCGGTGGGCACACCCTCCATCCGCTTGACTCCCGGCCAGAGCCCGCCGGAATCCTGCCAACCCCCGCCGGAGCCGCCCAGCCACTCGCCCAGGATGGTCCGGGCGGCGACCAACCTCCGGTCGGCTTCGGTCAATCCTCCCTCCTGGGATTCCAACTGTCCGCTCATCTTCATCAGGACGGTGATGACGGCATTGAGCAGGGCGGTACTGACGGCCAGCCGCGAGCCGGGGGGGAGGTTCCTGACCCTGGTCGCGACCTCCAGGCCCCGGCCGGGACCGACCCATTCGGCCAGGATTTCGGTCAGCGAGTCCGGGCCGCCGCGGCTGGCGGGCGGCACTATGCCGGCCGCGATGACGCCGGCCTTGAGCAGGCCGACCCGGTCGGCCTTGGTTTGGAAAAGTTGTTCAAGCCGGCTGATCTCCCGACGGCAGCCAAGGTCGAGGGAGAAAAGGCTGATGACGGGTTTTTCAATTACCCGGGCATAACACTCGATGGGAGGGCCCGGTTGTCCCCGGCCCCGCGGGGATATGTTTACCGATAAGTTGACTACCCTCGCCCCGGTGGGGAAGTCCGTGGCCAGGTGGAAGATGTCGGACCAGCCGCTGTGGCAGGGGTCTATCCGAACCGGGGAAAAACAGGTTTCGACCGGGTAGAGTCCGCTGGCCGGATCCCGGACCAGGTAATCCGCCGAAAGTCCGCCCCGCGCCGGGTTCATCCCCCCCCGGACAAATAGCCGGCGGTTGCCGGGGCGCGCCCGGATGGAATCCGTGACTTGTTCCAGAAGCAGTTCGAAGGCCCGGCCATAGGCGGCGGCGGCCAGGGCGCTGAGCCGGGCGGGGGAAGGCACTTCCTCCGGCCCCGGCACCAGCCGGGCCAGGGCCCGGTCGAAATTCCGCTTTTCCAGCAGGCGTTCGACTGCGGCCCCGACTCGGCCCGGGGCATCGGTCCGGTCGGGATCGAGGAGATGGAACCGGCAGATGGCAAATGTAAAAAAACAAGCCCGGGCCCGATGAGGCCGACAGGTTGAAGCTTTCCGGAAGCATTCCAGCTCTCGCAGGGCCGCGAGCAGGAGAGGGGGGGAAAGACCGTCCAGGAGTTCCTCGGCCGTTCGGTTGCGCACCTCCGGGCTGTTGCTGACGATGGTTTCGATGATGGAGTGGGTCAACTGCCGTCACCATTCAGTAATTTCTCGACCTGTTCCCGCCGCTGCTTCGAGTGATCGGCGGCCAGGCTTTCCTCAAGGGCTTTTTCCGCCTCCTCCCGGCGCTCCAGGGAGAGCAGGGCTTGGCCCAAGTGGAAAAGGGCATCGCCGCGCAGTCGGGACATTTCCAACGGAGTCTTTTTCACCGCCTCGCGCAGGATGGTCACGGCTTCAGTGGGTTGTCCCCGGAGGAAGCTGGCCCAGCCCAGGCTATCAAGGTAGAGAAATCTGTGTTCGGGGTCGGCGGCCAGGGCCCTTTCCAGGAGAAGGGAGGCTTGTTGGGGATCTCCGCCTGTCTCGAGCAGGACCCAGGCCAGGTTATTCAGGGCGTGGGGGTGTTCGGGTTCGTGCTTCAAGGCCTGTCGATAGCATTTTATGGCCTCGTTGTTTTCTTCCAGCTTGACCCAGACGTTGCCCATATTGATCCAGGCTTGACTGAGGGAGGGGTCCAGCCTAACGGCTTGGCGGTATTCGGCCAGGGCTCCCCGCAGGTCCCCGGTCCTCTCCAGGACGACCCCACGATCGTTATGCCCCTCGGCCCGGCCGACATCCCCGTCTTCTTGTCCGCTGCTGCTGGCAAAGAGACGGTCGAGCTCGACTCCCTGAACGTTGACTCGATATGACGTGCAGGCGATTCCCCCCAGTCCGAGCAGGAAAAGGAATATGCTCACAAGCCTGGTCACGGCCAACTGCTCCGCTGCTTGATCTCCAGCATCCAGGAATGCGCCCGCTCCCAACCGGGCACGAACTCTTCCCAGGGAACGACCAGGGCTTGTCTTCTCCCCGAATTCACCAGGAGGGTGCGTCCCTCCCGGTCGTAACCGTAGACGACCATAAAGTGCCCGGTGGCTTCGCCGGAGGAGGGGAAAACCTGAACGATGACCGGAGTTCCCTGCTTGACGGCTTCCAGGAGGGCGGGGATGTTTCCCTGCCGGGTCACGGCCTCGAACCCGTGTCGCCGGGCGGCCAGGGCCAGTTCCAGGTTGAGGGTTCCCCCCAATTCCTCCCGGTAGGTTTCCCGGGCCAGTTGTTCCTGGCTGAAGGCCGCCCCGTAGTGGTTAAGGATCATTGCCAGGCAGGCCGGCCCGCAATGCTTCGGTTCCTGGGACACGAAGGGGAAAGGCTCGATCCGGAACGATTCGCCCCGCGTCGTACTCCCACAGGAGATGACGGCAACCAGGCTCAGGACCGGGGCAAGGAAACGGGCAAGCCGGATCAATTGTTGACGAAGAGGTAGATCCCGGTGATTGCCGCCAGGACGACAAAGATGGTAAGGGCTACTCGCCAGGGCCGGCTGGAATCCTCGTCCTCTCCCGCCCCCACGGCCAATCGGTCAAGAGAGGACGCCAGGAAGAGAACCTCGGCATCCGAGAGTGCGGTGACCCGGGCCTGCGCCTCGCCGGGAGGCATTCCCAGCTCCCGGTAGTATTCAGCCAGGATACGTCGGGCCCCATCCGCGTTGGCGCTTTGTGAATCGAGCAGCGCCCCGGGACTGGACGGGACCAGGCATACCCCGGCGGCGGCAAAGGCCAGGATCACGAAAGGGCGGATACAAAAGATTTTTCTCATCCCAAGGCTCCTCGAATGGCTTGTGCACGGTTCTTGATCCCCGTCAAGCGGGTCGGGAAAAGATTAACGGTCCGTCTCCGGGATTTCAACCAGAAAGGCTATTGTTGTGGCTGTTGTGCCCACCACTGTTCCCACTTGGTAATGACGGCCCTCTGCTGGGCCTTGGATGAGTTTCGGTTGAATCCGAAGTTCCGGCCGGTCATCTCCCGGAGAAAACCGGCCGCTTCCTCGTTGACGGCGCTGTTCTTGTCGGCCACGGGGCTGGACAGGTTTTCAATCAAGGCGGGTACTCCGGAATTGTCCCCCAGTCGATAGAGCGCCCATCCCGCGTGGTTGCGCACCCAGGGACTGCCGTCGCCCAAGGTCCTTTGCAGGCTGGGAACGACCCGGGAATCTCCGATTTGGCCCAGGGCGGTGGCCGAAAGACTGCGGACATAGGAGCTGGGGTCGGCCAGGCCGTTGAGGAGATAGGGAATGGCGTCGGGATTGCCGAGCAGGCCCAGGGCCCGGGCCGCGCCGGACCGCACGTAGTCGTTGGAATCCCTGAGCTTGGGGATGATCGATTCGGCGTATTCCGGTTGCCCGGTTTCGCCGAGCTTGACCACTGCCATATAGCGGACAAAGCTGTCCTCGTCGTCGAGAGCCTTAACTACGACAAGACGGACCCGCTCGTCCTCAAGCATCGAGCCGAGGGCGGCTACGGCATCGTAGCGCAAGCGGCTGTTTTCGCTCTCGGCGGCCTTGAGCAGTTCAGGGATGGCCCGGGAGTCTCCTATTCGGCCCACTGCCTTGACGGCCAATCCGCGTATGGTCTCGTTCCCCTCTCGAACTTCCTTAAGCAGGGGAAGGACGGCTTGCTTGTCTCCGGGGGCGGCATTCTTGGACAAGTAATCCACGGCGGCCAGTCGGACCAGGTAATTGTTGCTGGACAAATCCTGGATGTAGGCGGTCTTGTCCTTTTTCGCTTTCTCTCCCCCCCCGCACCCGGCGGCCACGGCCGAGATTAAAAAAATCGTCGATAGTCTGAGTAGAATTGATTTCATCATCGGGCCCTTCTCGCTACTGCCTGAAAATTGAAGACATTCCGTCAGTTGCCTTCTTTGATAGGGTAGATAACAAGGGCACGATAAGTCAAGTTTAAGTCCGGACAAAAAAACGCCCCGCCGGCAAGGGCGGGGCGTCTTTCGGGACCTGATTGACCTAAGCCCTTAAGCGGGGCTGATGGCGCTGACCGGGCAGACCTCGGCGCAGGCACCGCAATCGATGCACTTGTCGGGATCGATCACGTAAATCGGGTCGCCCTCGGAAATGGCCTCAACCGGGCACTCCGGCTGACAAGAACCGCAGGCCACGCAATCTTCGCTGATCCTGTATGCCATGCCTTTCCTCCGGGTTTGGGTTAATTTCACAGGTTGACGTGCTAACGATAGCCCATCGCCCCCTTGTGTCAATAACAAATTGAGACCCTGACACAGCTCAGTCACCTGGTGGCCGGGCCCGGGCTCCGAAGCGGAGGCAGGAAGTGGGACAGGCTCGGACGCAACGCAGGCAGCGGAGGCACTCTCCCCGCTCGAACTCTCCGGCTTGAGGATCGAGGTTGACCGGGCAGGCTTGCCGACAAAGCCCGCAAGACCGGCAGTCCTTTCGATCCAGGGAGATGGTCAGGACCGAGATGCGGTTAAAAAATCCGTAGATCAGGCCCAGGGGGCAGGCCGCCTGGCAGAACGGACGGTAAACGCAGATGGAGCCGAGCAGAAAGACGGCCAGGATTCCCAGTTTCAGAAAGAAGATCCCTCCGATAAGCTGGCGCAGGCCGGGATCGAAGGTGGGAAGGGGAATGCCTCCTTCCAGGGTTCCCGCCGGGCAGACCCAGGCACAAAACCCCGGTTTTTTCAGGATGAGCGGAACCAGGACGACCAGTCCCAGCAGCCAGGCCCAGCGGAGGAGCCCGACCTTCCGGGGCAGGTTGAACTTGGGGGAGGGAATCCTGTGCAGGATGTCCTGGATGAGTCCGAAGGGGCAGAGCCAGCCGCAGATAAACCTCCCCAGCAAGCCCCCGAGCAGGAGGAAGAATCCGGCCAGGTAGACGGAGAAATGGTAGCGTCCCCAGGCCAGGAAGTACTGGAGAGAGCCCAGGGGGCAGGCCCCGATGGCGTAGGGACAGGCATAGCAATTCAATCCCGGCAAACAGCCCCGCTTCAATGCTCCCTGGTAGATGGCGCCGGGCAGGGGCTGGCCCAGGAGGAAGGCGCAGTTGGAAGCCAGGGCGGCCAGAATCTGGACAATTATGCGGGGAAAGCGCATCGGGTTGCCTACCCCAGCCCGATGCACTCGAAGCAGATGTAGCGGGCGTTGTTGAGCACCTCCAGGTCTTCGCCCCAGAGGAGCCCCAGCAGGAGCAGGATCTCTCCGGTCAGCAGCACCAGCAGCGCCATCGCCTGCAGCCATTCTTCTTTGCCGGGCCAGGTCATCTTTTCTCCAGCAGGGAACTCAGGTCTTTCTCGAAATCCTCCGGGGAATGGTAGCCCACCATCCGCCGCCGCAGGATGCCCTGGCGATCTATTATGAATGAGGTGGGAATGGAGCGGATGTTCCCATAGTCTTTCTGGATCTTCTCCGCTTCCGGCCCCAGGAGGATGGGAAAGGCGATCTTGTGTTCGCGGGCAAAGGCGGCGACCTTGTCCCTGGGTTCGTTGGAGACATTGACCGCCAGCACCTCCAGTCCCCGGTCGCGGTATTTCTCGTAGAGTTTTTGAAATCCGGGCATTTCCGCCCGGCAGGGGGGACACCAGGTTGCCCAGAAGTCGACGATGACCACCTTGCCCCGGTAATCGGCGAGCTTATGCAGGCTTCCGTTCAGGTCGGGGGCGTTGAAGTCCGGGGCCGTCCGGCCCAGAAGTTGTGCTTCCCCCCCTCCGGTCCGGAGAAAAAGGAAGGCGCCCAGGAGGAGAATCACCACAGCCGGCAGAAAGTATTTCATCGAACAGGTCCTCCGTTTCTATCTTCATTATCAGGAAAGTTACCCATTACCGCCGCCTCCGGTCAAGCTCACCCTGGTTGGTTTCTTCTCCCCAGAGTTCGAGTAGCCGCCGGATTTCGTGGGGGTTGTCGGCTTCGGGTTTTTCCGGCCTGGCAACCTCATCGGCCGGAGGGTGGATCATCTCGATGAATTCCCGGCAGGTACAGTGCTTGGCCCTCTCCCGTCCGGTCCGGCGGATGATTTCCCGGTCATCGGTGACCACCGTGATGGAACGGGGATGACGGCTGCCCCGCACGGTTCTCACGATGTATTCGTCGGCGCTGCCGGCGGCAAAGACTGCGGTGATGTTCCCCGCTATTTTTTCCCGTTGGGTTCGTGGAGCCCAGCGGCTGTCAAAGACCACGATGACTTCGCTGCCGGAACCACCGAAGCGGGAATCCAGGCTCCGCAAAAGGCGGTCACGGCCGGGCTCGTCGCAGCTCAATTCGTTCCCGTACAGTAGGTTGTATCCGTCTATGAGCCAGCTGTTCATTGTTATGTTCTTCGCCGGGCAATTGTGTCCGGAAAATTTTTTTCCGGTTGTCAGCTAGGATTTTCCATAACATACTTCTACCGCCAGTAAAGGCAACGAAAAAAGGTGGTGTGTGATGCTTGACGGCAGTTTTTACTCACTCTGCGAGGAAGTCATCAAGGAGTACTGGAACGATCCGGCTTTTTCGGATTTTCAAAAGAAAACCGTGACCTTTGCTCAGGTGGCTAGACGAATAAGCTTTTTCCATCTTCTCTTCAAGAAAGCCCAAATCCGACGGGGAGACAAGATAGCCATCTGCGGCCCCAATTCCGCCAATTGGGCCGTAGCCTACCTCTCCGTATTGACTTACGGGGCGGTGGTAGTTCCCATCCTGGTTGATTTTCAGGCCGAGGACATTCATCACATTGTCAACCACAGCGAAAGCCGAATGTTTTTTGCGGCCCAGGGGGTTTATGAGCGCATCGACGAGGAGAAGATGCCCGGTCTCCTGGCCATTTTCTCCTTGGAGGACGATCAACTCTGTTTCAGTGACGGGTCCAAGATCTGGGGAGCCATAGAGTGGGCCCGCAAGAACCTGGAGAAGGATTCCGTCACGCGGGAAAGCTTTTCCCTTCCGGAATATCCCGGGAACGCCGCCACCTGCGCCCTGGTTTATACCTCGGGTACGACCGGCTTCTCCAAGGGGGTAATCCTTTCCTTCAACTCGATTCTGGCCAACGTCCTGTTTGCCCGGGCCAATATGATTTTGGAGCGCAACGCCCCCCTGGTCTCCTTTCTCCCAATGGCTCACGCTTATTCCTGCAGCTTCGAGTTTCTCTACCCGTTCTCCATCGGCAGCCACATCACCTTCCTGGGACAGCTGCCTTCGCCCAAGATCCTCCTGGCCGCCTTTGCCGAGATCAGGCCCCACCTCATCATCACCGTTCCGCTGGTGATGGAGAAGATATTCCGCAAGAAGATCGCCCCCCTGCTCGTCCAGGGCAAGGTCAAGCTGCTTCTAAAGACTCCGGGCATTTCCAACCTGCTCTGCCGCAAAATTCGCCAAGCCCTGCTCGATGCCTTTGGGGGCAACGTCAAGCAGCTCGTGATCGGCGGGGCCGCGCTTAATCCGGAGATCGAGCATTTCTTTGCCCGGATCAAGCTCCCCTTCGTGGTCGGCTACGGGATGACCGAGTGCGGTCCCCTGATCTCCTATTCCCCTCCCGCCGAGTTCAAGCTTGGCTCGGTGGGACGAGTCATCAAATACCTTGAAGCCAAGATCGATTCGCCCGACCCCGTCAACGTTCCCGGTGAGATTATGGTCCGGGGCGAGAACGTGATGGACGGTTATTACAAGAACCCGTCCGTGACCAAGGAAGTCTTGAGCGAGGACGGGTGGCTGCGGACCGGGGATCTGGGGGTGATCGACGAGGACGGGCTCATCTACATCAGGGGGAGAAGCAAGAATATGATCCTGGGACCTTCGGGACAGAACATTTATCCCGAGGAGATCGAGGCCAAGCTTGCCAACCGGGAGTTCGTCCAGGAAGCTCTCGTCCTCGGCCTGGACGGCAAGATCGTGGGCTTGGTTTACCCCGATTGGGAGGCCATCGACGCCCTGGAGCCGAAAAAGCAGGACAGGCAGGGGTGGCTGGCGGACAGGATGGAGGAGATCCGCAAGGACATCAACCGCAGCCTCCCCCGGTACGCCGCCATAACCCGGATCAAGATCCAGTCCGAGCCGTTCGAGAAGACCCCCACCCAGAAAATCAAGCGTTATCTGTATAATTCCTGATTCGGGTTAAAACTCGTAGCTGAGGGCCAGGAAGGCCAGCTTATCCTTCCCGAAGTAATAGCGCCCGTGGAGGTTGGGGAGAAAAGGGACGTTAAGGCGCGCCCCGGCGAATAAGGACCAGGGGTCGTCCAAGCGATACTTGTCATCGTAGCCGTCCTCCGGATCGCTGGAGGAGTCCTTGACCAGTCCGTCATCGTAAGCCGCCCCCAGGTAGGCGTCGATCACGCCCAGGTTCCAGCCTCCGCGAATGTCGATTCCCCAGTTGAGGTAATCGCCTTGGCGGGAATTTCCGTCAGTCCTGGTCAGAAAAAATCCGGCTTCCGAGCCCAGATAAAGCCCGGACCAGCGCAGGGGGGTCCAGCCCACCCCGCCGCCCCACTCCCAGCCCCACTCATCGTAGTCC
>Ga0272444_10003248_pt1 | contig 14729 bp, 16 predicted proteins | sample SSMForm13_FD_201033 | JGI IMG/M metagenome (GOLD analysis project Ga0272444, IMG submission 201033) | Marine sediment archaeal communities from Little Sippewissett salt marsh, Falmouth, MA, United States - SSM-Form-13 | ecosystem: Environmental > Aquatic > Marine > Wetlands > Sediment ...
CCTCCTCCAGGGAGGCCTCGGCGTCCACCTTGAGGCTCTTGGCGATGGCCACGGGCATCCCAAAGCCCAGGGCATCCTGGACCGAGGCCAGGTCAGGGGTGTTCAGGGCCACGCAACCGCGCGTCTCGCGCGGGGTGACGGGGTCGCCCCGGCCGTGAATCCAGATGCCCGAGCCGGTCTTGCCCTTGATGCGGTCCACGGGGTTTGGATAATTCAGGGTAAAGGCCTGGTCGCCGTAGAGGCCGTAGTCCAGGCCCGAAGTCAGACGGCGCTCGATGAAGTAGACGCCCTCGGGGGTGCGCAGGTCGCCCTGCTCCTGCTTGTCGCCCACGGCCTGGCCCGTGGCGCAGGGCAGGCGTTTGAGTTCGCGCAGGGGGCTTTTCTGACTGTAGATGTAGAACTGCTGCGAGCCCTTGTCGATGGCCAGGAACGTGGACGGCAGCCTGGGATGGCTGGCCAGTTCGGCCTGCCAGGCCCGGGCCGGAGCCGCGCTCAGCAGGACCATCCCCATGGCCATGACCGCCACGCGCACCAGTCCGATCATGGCCGGCCGCCCTCCGGCCACTGGAATTCCACGCGCCCGGCCGGTCCGGACATGACCAGGGTCGCGGGACCGGGCGGCAGGATATCGAAACGCAGGCTGTAGAAACGCTGCCAGCGCTTCCAATAAGGGAAAAAGACCTCCAGCTTGGCCGGGGGCCAGACGTCCTCGTCCAGGGGAGCGATCTCCAGGGGGGCGTGCTGGTCGCCGTTCGCGAGTATGAACACCCGCCACCTGGAATCCCGGAAGTCCAGTTCGGTCAGTTCCCGCTTGGGCCCGGACAGGGCCAGGATGACCTCGGTGTGCTTGGCCATGGCCGCCAGTTGATCCATGCGGAAGGCCTGGGCCTCGGCCGGGGGCAGGGAGTAGACCTCGGCGTAGCGCTGGGCGAACGCCTTGCGCCAGGGCTCGGACAGCAGCGTGGCAGTGGCCAGGAACTCGGCGTCGATGCCCGAGTAGATGGCCTGGCTGCGCGTCCAGGCCCTGGTGGTCTGCTGGTATGGATCGTTCAGGTCGGGCCAGAGCAGGTCCACGGGCTTGATGCGATAGTCCTGGGAACAGGCCGAAAGGGCCAGGATGGCCAGAAGGGCCAGAAGGGCCGGGGCGCCAAGGGCCCGGACCGCGGCAAGGCGCCTGAACGCCGTGGGGCTAGTCGTGTGTGGCCGCCTCAAGCAGTTCACTCCTGGTGAAAATGGACTTCAGGTTGTATCCCGCCTGGGCCAGATTCTCCCTGCCGCCTTCCTCACGGTCCAGCACGCAGATCACGGCGGCGATCTCCAGCCCGGCGTCCCGGACCCTGTCGCAGGCCTTGACCAACGTGCCTCCCGTGGTGACCACGTCCTCCAGCAGGGCCACTTTCGCGCCGGACGCGAAGTTGGACATGCCTTCGAGGTACTGGTTGGTGCCGTGGCCCTTGGGCTGCTTGCGCACAATGAACCCGGGCAACGGCCGCTTGTTCACGTGGGAGAGCACGGTCACGGCGCTCACCAGCGGATCGGCGCCCAGGGTCATGCCGCCGACACCGGCTATATCATAGTCCTTGAGAATGTCCAAAAACATAAGACCCAGTAAATACGAGCCCTCGGGATGCAGCGCGGTCTGCTTGCAATCAAAGTAATAGTCGCTTGTGCGGCCCGAGGTCAGCGTCACCTCGCCCTCAACGTACGACTTCTCCATCAGCAGTCGGGCCAGCCGTGTGCGGTGTTCGCTCATGCATTGTCTCCGGGGCCTTCGGTCGTGCCGAAGACACGCTCGAGAATGAGGTCTTCCTGACGCAAATAGAAGCCGAGGTCAAACACGTCCTCGAGCCGCCGGGCTCCGAGTTGGGCGGAGATGGCCTGATCGGAGCGGGCCTCGTCCGGGAAAGACAACCCCTGCTCCCAACAGCGCATGGCCACGGCCTGGACCATCTCGTAGGCCTGCTGGCGCGCCACGCCCGTCTCCAGGACAGCGCCCAGCAGGCGCTGGGAAAAGAACAGGCCGTAGGAACTCCAGAGGTTGCGCTCCATGTTCTCGGGGATGACGCGCAGGTTGCGCACCACGCCGGCCAGGCGCGTGAGCACGTAGTCCATGATGATGGTGGAGTCGGGCATGATGACCCGCTCCACGCTTGAATGGCTGATGTCGCGCTCGTGCCACAGGGCCATGTTCTCCATGGCCGCCATTGCATTGGTCCGCACCAGGCGCGACAGGCCGGTCATGTTCTCGGCCGAGATGGGATTCTTCTTGTGGGGCATGGCCGAGGAGCCCTTCTGGCCCTTGGAGAAGCCCTCCTCCACCTCGCGCACCTCGGTGCGCTGCAGATGCCTGAGCTCCACGCACAGGCGCTCCACCCCGCCGGCCATCAGCGCCAGGGCCGTGAAAAAGTGGGCGTGGCGGTCGCGCTGCACGATCTGGGTGGAATGCGGCTCGGGCTTGAGCCCCAGGATCCCGCAGGCGATGCGCTCAACCTCGGGGTCCAGGAAGGCGTAGGTGCCCACGGCGCCCGAGAGCTTGCCGAAGCGGATGTTCTCCAGGGCATCGACGAAGCGGGCGCGGTGGCGCTGGAACTCGGCATGGAACCCGGCCATCTTCAGGGCGAAGGTGGTGGGCTCGGCGTGGATGCCGTGGGTGCGGCCCATGACCATGCGGCCCTTGTGGGCCAGGGCCAGGCCGCGCAAGGCGTCCATGAGCCCGTCCAGGGCCGTGAGGATCAGGTTCCCGGCCCGGGTCAGGAGCACGCCGTTGGCCGTGTCGCCGATGTCCGACGAGGTGCAGCCCAGGTGGATGAAGCGCGACGACGGCCCGACCTTCTCCTCGACGGCGGTCAAAAAGGCGATCACGTCGTGCTTGGTGGTCTGTTCGATCTCAAGGATGCGGTCCAGGTCGAAGTCGGCCTTGTCCCTGATGACCCGCATATCCTCGTCGGGGATGCGGCCCTGGCGGCACCAGGCCTCGCAGATGGCCAGCTCCACCTCCAGCCAGACCCGGAACTTGTTTTCCAGGGTCCACAGGGCGCCCATTTCCGGCCGGGTGTAGCGATCGATCATGGCGCGGTCCTCGGCGGGTGTGGTGGGGTTGATGGGGCTTCCCGGCGGAGACGACCCCCGGTGCGGGACAAAAAAAAGGCGGCCTGCGCCGCCTTTGTCGGCCTATTTCGAGGCGTCGGTCCCCGTTGCCGGCGCTTCCTTGCCCTTGGAGGGCGGGGATGCGGCCTTGCCCGAATCCTTTGACTCGGCCTTGGAAGCCGAGCCGTTGCCGTTGCCATTGGAAGGCGCGCTGGCACCCTTCTTGGCGTAGTCGGTCACGTACCAGCCCGTGCCCTTGAGCACGAAGGTCGTGTTGGACATGATGCGATCGGACAGGTTGCCGCACACGGGGCAGGGCACCTGGCGCTCCTCGAAGTCCTTTTGCCACTCCTCGAAGATCTGCTCGCAGTCGGGGCAACGGTATTCATAGATGGGCATGAACGGTTCTCCTCTGACGCATTGACGACGGCCGGGACGTCCTGTGGACGCCAGCCAAGGACATAAGTCCGCCCCGCGGGGTTGTCAACGAGGCGAAGGCGCGGGCCGCCGGTCGGAACCAGGCAGCCAAGGGCCGCGGCCCCTACTTCTTGGCCTTGCCGGCGATGGCCTCGCGCACGCGCTCCTTGGCGCGCTCCTTCTTGCGCTTGCGGCGGCGGTCCAGTTCCTTCTTGCGTTCGTGCTTCTTGTGAGCGCCCATATGTCTCTCCTTACAATGATATGATCTCGGGGAAACGTGTCCCTTACTCCCATGGCGGACGGTTGTAAAGGGGCTGTGCGCATTGCCCGCCGCCGGGATCGGTCCGCCCCCCGAAAGCTTGTTTGTCGTTTTTTTCTCGCCGTCACGAAAAGCCGCTTGACACCCTGGCCGATACATGCAAAACGGCCGATTGAATCATCTGTTTCAATCAATTGCTTCCATCATAAGTTTGCACCCATCCGCAGGAGACATCATGGCAGCCCGACACGCACCCGCTCCCGGCCGGGCCCAGACCGAACCCGACACCCGCCAGAAGCTCATGCGCGCCGCGGTCCACGTCTTCGCCCGCAAAGGCTTCGAGGGCGCCACGGTGCGCGAGATATGCAGCCGCGCCAAGGCCAACGTGGCCGCCGTGAACTACCATTTCGGCGGAAAGGCCAGCCTCTACGCCGCCGTGCTGGAAGACATCTTCGCCACGGCCTACCGGGACATCCCCACGGACCAGATGGCCCTGGTCCTGGACGACGAGGCCGACCCCGTGATGCGCCTGCGGGCCTACGTTCGGTCCTTTTTCTGCTGGGTCTTCGGCACCGAGGACACGCGCGCCGAACCGGATGAACGCGAACAATGCGCGGACATGGGCGCCGTGTACATCGGCGAGATGGCCCGGCCCACCGACGCCCTGGACGGCATCGTGGAGCGCTGGATCGTGCCCGAGATCAACGCCCTGCGGTCCATCATCATGGGGCTCTTCGCGCTCCGGGGCGTGGAAGCGCCCCCCGAAGCCATGGTCCGCGCCTGCGCCAATTCGGTGGTCGGGCAGATCCTGCACTATGCCCACTCCCGGCCGATCATCGAACGCGTGTTCCCGGACGAGCCGCCCGTCATAGAGATGCTCGACGAGCTGGTGACACACGTCATCACCTTCACCCTGGGCGGCCTGGAGGCCGTCCGCAAGACACTGGACACGGAGAATCCCTCATGACCCGCGACAACCGCACGGCCCCGGCCTTGCCCCTTGTCTGTGCCCTGACCCTGGCCCTGCTGACCCTGGCCGCCCCGGCCCTGGCCGCCGACACCTTCACGGCCCAGGCCGCGCCGCGCACCGTGACCCTGACCGGCTTCACCCGGGCCAGGGCCGAGGTGGACCTGGTGGCCGAGGAGTCTGGCCGCGTGCAGCGCGTGGCCGCGGACGTGGGCGACGAGATCGGCGCCGGCGGCGTGTTCTCCTGCCAGGACCCGACCTTCCTGCGCCTGGACCTGGCGGCCAACGAGGTGGAGCAGCAGCGGCTGTCCTCGCAGGTGGCCTACCTGGACCTGGAGGCGGGCCGCTACCGGACCCTGGTGGCCGAACACACGGCCCAGCAGTCCATACTCGATGAAATGGAACAGAACCTTGACCAGGCCCGGCACCAGTTGGAGGCCCTCAAGGTGGCCGCCGACGTGCTGCGCGAGCGCATCGAGCGCCTGTGCGTCAAGGCCCCGACGGGTTGGCGCGTATCCGAACGCCTGGTGGAGCCGGGCCAGTGGGTGACCGCAGGAACCGTGGTCGGCCGGGCCGGCGACTACTCGATCCTGGTGGCGCCGTTCGCCCTGTCGCCCGAGGAATATCAGGCCCTGCGGCGCGCCGACGAACTGTCCCTGACCCTGACCGGCCTGGGCCAGCAACTGCGCGCCCGCATCCACACGGTGTCCCCGTCCTTTGACGAGAACACGCGCAAGATCACCGTGGAACTGGCCATGGACGCTGGTCTGGCCGAACGGCGCGGCGGCCTCAGGGCGCGGCTGAAGTTGGCCACGGATGACGAGTCCGGGGCCGTGCTCGTGCCCCCGCAGGCCGTGGCGGAGCGTTATGAACAGCACTGGCTGACCCGCGCCGACGGCTCCCAGGCGGCCGTGGTGCTCCTGGGCCCGGGTCCCTCGGGCACCCTGCGCGTGGCCGGGCCCGGCGTGGCCCCGGGCCAGCAATTTCTCGTCCGGCCCACAAGGGCCGGGGCCAAGGCCGGAGAGTAGACCATGAAGGCCGTCGTCCGCTTTTCCCTCAGGCAGGTGGTCTTCTTCAACCTGGTCTTCACGGTGCTCATCGCCGTGGGGGCCTGGGCCCTGCTGGCCCTGCCCGTGGAGCGCTACCCCGAAGTCAACTTCGGCAAGGTCTTCATCACCACGATCTACCCCGGGGCCTCGCCCCAGGACATGGAGGCCCTGGTCACGGACAAGATCGAGGACGCCCTGGAGGACATGGAGGACATGGAGTTCATCCGCTCCATGTCCTATGCCCAGCGCTCGTCCATCATGGTCAAGTTCGTGGACGACTCGGACTACGACACCCTGTACGAGGAACTGCGGCTCAAGGTCCTGAACATCGCCGACGAACTGCCCGACGGGGCGGACCCGCCGTCGTTCAACATGATCCAGGTCTCGGACTGGCTGCCCGTGGTCAGCGTGAACATCGCCGGGCCGCGCTCCAACCGCTCGCTCACGCTCATGGCCGAAGAGTTGAAGATCCCCCTGCGCCGGATCCCCGGGGTCAAGGAGGTCAATCTCCAGGGCGAATACGAGCGCGAGTTCCACATTCTGCTCAATCCGGACCGTCTGGCCGCCCTGGGCGTGACCTTCGACCAGGTGGCCCAGGCCCTGGAGGCGGCCAACGTGTCAATCCCCGCGGGCGACTTCGAAAACGGCACCGGAGAATTCCTGGTGCGCGTGGACGAACGCTTCCGCACCCGGGCCGAGGTCATGGCCGTGGTGGTGCGCTCGGACGCCGACGGTTCCTTCGTGACCGTGGCCGACGTGGCCGACGACGCCCTGCTCTCGCACCGCCAGCCCTCGGTCATCAGTTCGGTCAACGGCCGCGACTGCGTCACCCTGCAGGTGCTCAAATCGCCCGAGGGCAACGCCCTGGACATCGCCGAGGACGTCCGGGCCGTGGTGGACCGCTTCGCCCCCGTGTTCGAGCGCGAGGACGTCCGGATCGTACTCACCCAGGACTCCACCAGCTACATCAAGGAGTCCATCGGCACCCTGGGCTCCAACATGCTGCTGGGCATGGTCCTGGTGGCGGGCATCATCTGGTACTTCATGGGCCTGCGCAACGCGGGCCTGACCACCATCGGCATCCCCTTCGCCTTCCTGGTGACCATGATCTTCATGCACCTCACGGGCAACTCCCTGAACGAAGTAACCCTGTTCTCCTTCGTGCTCATGTCGGGCATCATCGTGGACGACGCCATCGTGGTGGTGGAGAACATCTACCGCCACGTGCAGAAGGGCAAGCCCATGGCCCGGGCCGTGGTGGACGGCACGTCCCAGGTCATGCTGCCCGTGGTGGCGGCCACCAGCACCACGGTGGCGGCGTTTCTGCCCATGCTCATGATGACCGGCTCCACGGGAGAGTTTTTCGCGCTGATCCCCAAGGCCGTGGCCTTTTCCATCGCGGCCTCGCTCATCGAGTGCCTGTTCATCCTGCCCATCCACTACATGGACTGGGGGCCCAAGCCCCTGGTGCGTGAGGACAACGACGGCGAGACACCCGTGGAAGCCGACAACCTGCTCATGCGCTGGCTGCGAGCGGGAGTGGAGCCGCTCATCCGACTGACCCTGCGCTTCCGGGTCCTGAGCCTGCTGGCCGTGTTCACGGCATTCGTCCTGGCCATGGCCGTGTTCGTGCTGTCCTTCACCGGCAAGGCCCAACTCATCCGCATCAAATTCTTCCCGGACGACTACAAGCTCTACTACGCCATCCTGGAAGGCCCGAACACGACCTCCATCGAGGACATGAACGAACGGCTCAAGGACATGAGCGACTTCATCATGGCCGACGGCCCCCAGGTGGCCAGGTCCGCGGCGGGATTCGCCGGATACTACCTGAACGAGGACTACGAGGCCGTATTCGGCAACAATCTGGGCCACGTGCTGGTCACCCTGCCGGACAAGGACGCCCAGACCTTCCCGGACAACCCGGACAACGACCCGGTGCGCCATCTCGAGGTCATGCGCAAGCGCCTGGCCGAGCGCTACGCCGGGGACGGCTGGAACCTCAAGGTACGTGCCGAAAAGGACGGCCCGCCCACGGGCAAGGACGTCAACGTGCGCGTGCTGGGGCCCAACCATGAATCCGTGCACGCCCTGTCCAAGGCCCTGCTGGACTTCATGACCTCCCACCCGGCCTTGGCCGGCAATCTGCTGCAACTCGACGACGACCTGGGCAGGCCCTCGCGGGTCTTCCGCATGGCCGTTCGCGAGGACCGGGCCGCAGAGTTCGGCATCGGCGCGGGCCGGGCCGCGGCCCTGGCCGCGGCCGTGCTGGACGGCCGCTACGTGGGCAAGTTCCGCACCGACGACGAGGAAGTGGACCTCAAGCTCAAGGTCAACCCGGCCGCCCTGCACTCGCCGGGCGACGCCCTGCGCATCCCCGTGGCCGAGCATTACAGCGGCCCCGTGCGCCTGGGCGATGTGGTCGCGCCCACGACCTACACCGAGCAGGACACCCTGAACCGCTACCAGGGCCAGCGGGCCGTGACCGTCACCGCCAACATCGCGCCCGGCGCGTCCGTGGCCGGCCCCACCGTGGTGCGCTTGGTGAACGAATTCTATGACGCGCGCAAGGCCGACTACCCCGGCGCGACCATCGCCTTCGGCGGCGAGCACGAGGACACCCGGCGCTCGTACACCTCGCTGATGTACGCATTCGGCGTGGCCGTGCTGGTCATGTACCTCATCCTGGCCACCCAGTTCGGCAGCTACATCCAGCCGCTGATCATCCTCTCGGCAGTGGTCTTCTCGCTCATCGGGGTCATCATGGGCAAGCTGATCACCCAGTCGCTGTTCACCATCAACAGCTTCATCGCCGTGGTGGGCGTGACCGGCGTGGTGGTCAACGACTCGTTGGTGCTCATCGACTTCATCAACCGCAAATACCGGGCCGGGCTGCCCAGACGTCAAGCCATCGCCGAGGGCATCCGCATCCGGCTGCGGCCCATCGTGCTCACCACCCTGACCACCAGCCTGGGGCTTTTGCCCATGGCCATCGGCATTCCGAGCTATTCCCTGGTCTGGGGGACCATGGCCTCGACCTTCGTCACCGGCCTGGCCACGGCCACCTTCCTCACGCTCTTTATCGTGCCGGTCCAATGGGATCTGCTTGAGGGGCTCAAATGCCGCATCGCGCGGCTGTGCGGCAAGGACGTTGACCCCGACGCCGAGCGCGACGCGGGCGGCGAACACGCCAGGGAGGACGCGGAGTAGGGAGGTCAGCGCCCGACCACGAGCACCCCGTCGCGTTCGGGGTCGTGGTTGCCGACGTCGAAGTGGAACCAGCTCATGTCCGGGACCCGCTCGATGCGGCAGATAAGGGAATAGGCCTCGGCCCGGGTGTCGGCTGCGGAACGCGGCGGCCGCCCGGCCGCCTGCCAGGCCAGCAGGTCCTCGCGCACCTCGTCGGCCGTGACGTCGCGGAACTTGCAATCGAAGGCCCGGCCGAAGATGTGCTGCGACAGCCGGGCCCCGGTGCCGGACCCCATGGGCCTAAGCCCCGAAAGGCGGAACAGGCCGCCCCAGGCCCAGTCGTTCACCGTGAGCGGGCCGAAGCGGCGGCGCAGGGCGTCCAGGCAGGCCAGGGCCCGGGCGTCCAGGGCCAGAAACAGCCGCTCGCCGTAATCCTTGTTGACCTCGAAAAATTCGGGCCAGACCAACTCCCGTATCTCGAAATGCTCAGGCACGTACATGGCGGCCTCCAAGAGTTTGGGTGCATGTGATGCCTTGCATTATATACGCCTACGGCGTATAATTAAAGTCAAGCTTTACACGGTTCGGGGTAGATTTTTCAAAAAAACTATGCTATGGGCGCAAAAAATGCGGTATTATCCGCTCACCGGATCCCTCCAAGGAGGCCGCCATGTCCGCACACTCCATTGCCCATGACCACCAGGGGCCGTCCTTTGACCAGGCCGAGACGGGCGAACGCTTCCGGGCCGCCGTGAACCGGCTCCTGGCCCTGCGCGGCCGGGGCGCCCAGGCCGGTCTGGCCCGCGACACCGGGCTGTCCGCCTCATATCTCAACGACATGCTCCGGGGCCGCAAGGACGGCTCCGAGGGCGCGCGCCGGGCCGTGGCCCACTGCGCCGGACTGCGCTACGACGCCCTGCTGGAGGCCGGACGCATGATCCTGGGCAGCGGCAACGTCGCCGCCGCCGACCATCTCCTGGAGCCCGGCGGCGAGGCCCCGGCCGGAACGGACCAGGACGACGAATTCGCCCTGGTGGCCAAGGTCCGCGCCCGGGTCAGCGCCGGCGGCGGCAGCCTGGAGGTGGACGATTCCGTGGAGTCCTACTACGCCTTCCGCCGCGACTGGCTGTCCTCCAAGGGTCCTGTGTCGGGCATGCGCCTTTTGCACGTGTCCGGCAACTCCATGGAGCCCGAACTGCGCGACGGCGACCTGATCATGGTCGACCTGGCCCAGGACCAGATCCGCTCGGGCAAGATCTACGCCGTGCGCATCGAGGACGAGATCGTGGTCAAGATCGTGGTCACCACGCCCGGGGCCCTGGTCCTCAAGTCGGCCAACACGGCCCAGTATTCCGACATCCGCGTCCCCTTGAGCGAAGGGGCCAACGTGGAGATCATCGGCCGGGTGGTCTGGTCGGCCCGCGAATACTGAGCCACCCGGCCCGGTTCCCTTTCCAACCGCCCGGGTTGACATTCCCCCGCCCGTAACCAACATAGGAAAACGACGGCCCCTGCCCGGCCGCCGAGACTGATTGAACCGAGATTCCCGAACCCGAAACGCCCCAGGGCCGGTGCCCGCAGGGCAAAGGAAACCCCACATGCGCACTGCCATTCTCATCGACGGCGGCTTCATGAAGAGCCAATACCGCTACTCCAACCGCGGCGCATACCCCGACGCCGACGAGGTCATCTCCATCTGCCGCGACCGCATCATGCAGGCCCCGGAAACCAAGGGCGACGACCTGTTCCGCATCTACTTCTACGACTGCCATCCCTACATGGGCTGGGTGACCGACCCCGTGACCCAGGAGAAGACCGACTACAGCCAGACCCCCTCGGCCCGGGCCCAGGAATACTTCCTGCGCGAGCTGGCCAAGAAGGAAAAGGTGGTCATCCGCTCGGGCGAATTGGCCTACAACGGCTGGAAAGTGCCCCAGGACAAGGTCGAGGACATCATCTCCTACGGCAAGTCCATCGAGGCCGAAGACCTGCAATACGACTTCCAGCAAAAGCAGGTGGACATCAAGATGGGCCTGGACATCGCGCTCATGTCGCTCAAGCGCTTCGTGGACAAGATTGTGCTCATTGCCGCCGACTCGGACCTGGCCCCGGCCATGGAGCACGCCCGCGACGAGGGCATCCTGGTCTACCTGGCCACCCTGGGCGTGAACGTGAAGATGGCCATGATCGCCCATTCCGACGGCCTTATCGACGTCACCCTCTAATCCGGCCCATCATCCCAATCCCCTCGACCCGGCTCCGTTTGTTCGGAGCCGGGTTTTTTTTACGTCTCGAATACTCTTTTAGCGTATCTATTAACTTGACTTGTTCTTCTATAAGCGTATTATGGGTTCGCCGGCACGGGAACGCCCCTGCTGGGCCGTTCGGCGGACCCGACCACGACGAGACGGAAACGGGGCCACGGCGGCAGCGGCGCGGGGCGCGTGTCGGCGGCAACCACAGCCCCGGAGAAGACGCATGCCCTACCTCTCGACCTGCCCCCGCCGCGTCTGGGACCGCCGCGCATGGGTCTGCGGCCTGGACGCCCTGGACTGCCCCCCCGACGACCCCGCTTCCTTTGGGGACTGCCCCCGCTTCGAGCCCGCCAAGGGCGTCTGCCCCGAATGCCTGTCCCTGGGCCGCGCCTCGCAACTGGCCATCGACACGGACATCCCGCGCTCCATGCCTCCGCACTGGGCCTGCCCGCATTGCGGCTGGCACGGCGGCCCGGCCGAACTGCTGGACTGCCTGGCCGGGGTCTGCTCGGACCTGCTGGACGACGTGGGATTCTGGCGTTCGCGGCCCGAATCCCTGGCCGTGGACATGGGACGCCTGCAACGGAGGGCCGGCCATGCGCGATGAAAACCGTCCCTCCGAAGACGCCAAGGCCAGCCTGTGCCTGCGCGGGGCCAGGGAAATCTGCGAGGCCGTGGCCGAGAGCCCGCGCAGCATCCTGCATCTGGTGCGCGACGAGGGCCTGCCCGCCTGGCGGGCCCGGCCCGGCGGGGTCTGGAAGGCCCTGCCCGAGGACCTGCGCGACTGGCTGGCCCGCCAGCGTGACCAGTCCCTGGCCGACGTCGGCCCCGCACCAACCCGCGGCCGGCCGCGCAGCTCTTAGCCGCACCCCTGTCAAGCTGAATTCTTGCGTCAATCAAATGCAATGGCCCGCAATGACGGGCCATTTTTTTCCGCGCCCAAAACCCGGGGCTAGAATGGGCTCCACTTGAGACGAGGGCCCTCGCGGCGCTCCCCGGACCCGGTCCGGCCCCCTTGCGGGACCACGGCTGGACCGTCGCCCGGGGGAGCGCCGAAGGGCCGGCACCCTTGACACCCTTCAGCCGTTGGCGAGCCTTGCGAGCCTTACGGATGAAGAGAGCAACGCTGCGCCATGGGCCGCGCCCGCCTCCTTCCCGGGCGCGGCCACGGCGCACAACCCTTCGGAGGCTTCGTGGGCATTTTCTCCAGCATCGCAAACCTGCTCGGCGGCGGCGTGGCGAGCGCCGTGTCCGAGACCATCCAGGCCTATTTCCCGCCCGACATGTCCGAGGCCGACAAGGCCAAGCTGTCCTTGGCCATCAAACAGGCCGAAATGGAACACGAACGCGCGCTCCTGGAGCTGGCCCACCGGGCCGAGGCCGAATTCGACAAGCGCCTGGCCGAGTTTGAGGGCACGGCCTCGGACCTCAAGACCCTGCCCGTGCTGGGACCCGTGCTGCTCTTCCTGCGCGGCTGCCAGCGCCCGGCCTGGGGCTTCGGGGCCCTGGCCGTGGACTGGATGGTCTTTTCCGGGGCCTGGGACGTGCCTCTGGCCCTGCCCCAAGGTGGCTGGACCCCCCAGGGCACGGCCCTGGTGGCCCTCAACGTCCTGGTCCTGGGCTTCCTGTTCGGCGAGCGGGCCGTGAAAAACGTCATGCCGCTCGTCACCCGCATGCTCGACGCAAGGAACACCCGATGACCATCCACGAAGAGGAGTTGCGCGCGCTCATCGCCGAGACCGTGGCCGACGCCGTGACCGACGCCGTGGAGCAGTCCCTGGACAAGTTCACCTCTCCGTGCGCCTGCGACATCACCCCCGAGGCCAGGACCGAGATGGGCCACCTCATGGGCATGGTCCGCGACCTGGGCCGGGGCGACACGGCCAGGGGCGTGGAGAGCATGCGCGAGTCGCTCAAGTTCGTGCCCGCGCTCATGCATCTTCGCAACCGCATCGGCACATGGGTCCTGTCCGCGGCCATCGCGGCCCTGACCGGCGGGCTGCTGGCCCTTGTCTGGCAGGGCCTGACCCTGCGCCTGGGGGGCGGCAAATGAGCCGCGCCCCAAAAACCCGAGCCAAGACCCCCCGCAAGGCCGCCGTCACGGACCTGCCCGAACGCGTCATGCGCGAGGACGCGGCCGTGGCCTTCGCCGACCCCCGGACCTGCTTCGGCCCGGACGGCGCGCCCCTGCCCCCGTCGGATCTGCCCGCGGACATCGCCCGGGCCGTGGCCTCGGTGGAGTGCAAGGAATCCACCGCCAAGTCGGGCGCGGTGTCCAGGACCTGGAAATACGCCTTCTGGAGCAAGGAAAAGGCCCTGGAACGCCTGGCCCGGCACCTGGGCCTGGCCAACAAGGACCCTGAAAAGGGCCGCCGGGCCGTGGTCAACTTCGTCATGGACCTGGGCCCGAGAGGGCCCAAGGGAGCCCCCGACAATGACGACGCCAAGGATCAGCCGGAGACCGAAGATGGCCGCTGACACCCCGCTGAATCTGCATTACCGCGCCGCGCCCACCCTGGCCGCGTTCCACGCAAGCCCGGCCTTCGTTCGCGGCGTCATGGGCCCGGTGGGCTCGGGCAAGTCCACGGCCATGTGCATGGAGCTCATGCGACGGGCCTGCGCCCAGGCTCCGGGCCCGGACGGCGTGCGCCGGACCCGCTTCGCCGTCATCCGCAACACGTTGCGCGAATTGCGCGACACGGCCCTGCGCACCTGGCTGGACTGGTTCCCCGAGTCCGCCTTCGGCGAAATCAACCGCACGGACATGCGCCACACCCTGCGCTTCGAGGCCCCGGACGGCGGGGGCGTGGAGACCGAAATCCTGTTCCGCGCCCTGGACGCGCCCGGCGACGTCAAGAAGCTGTTGTCCCTGGAACTGACCGGGGCCTGGGTCAACGAGGCCAGGGAGATTCCCAAGGCCGTGGTGGACGCCCTGGGCGACCGCGTGGGCCGGTTCCCGCCCGTGCGCCTGGGGGGCTGCGCCTGGTCCGGGGTGGTCATGGACACCAACCCGCCCGACGACGGCCATTGGTGGTTCCGCCTGGCCGAGGTGGAGCGCCCCGGGGGCTGGGCCTTCTTCCGCCAGCCCGGCGGCCTGGTGGAACGCGGCAAGGCCTTCGTGGACAACCCCGAGGCCGAGAACCTGGCCAACCTGCCGCCCGGCTACTACCGCCACCGGGCCCTGGGCAAGAGCGCCGAACACGTGCGCGTCTACTACTGCGCCCAATACGGATTCGTGTCCGACGGCAAGCCCATCTTCCCGGAATACGCGGACGCGGTGCACTGCGCCGAGGGCGACCTCGCTCCCGTACCGGACACGCCCCTGGTGGTGGGCATCGACTTCGGCCTGACACCGGCCGCGCTCATCGCCCAGCGCCTAGCCTCGGGACGCTGGCTATGGCTGGACGAACTGGTCTGCGAGGACATGGGCGCCGTGCGCTTCGGGGGGCTGCTCAAGGCCAAGCTGGGCCGCGACTACCCGGGCTACGCCATGTCCATCTGGGGCG
>Ga0272444_10003250_pt1 | contig 14725 bp, 10 predicted proteins | sample SSMForm13_FD_201033 | JGI IMG/M metagenome (GOLD analysis project Ga0272444, IMG submission 201033) | Marine sediment archaeal communities from Little Sippewissett salt marsh, Falmouth, MA, United States - SSM-Form-13 | ecosystem: Environmental > Aquatic > Marine > Wetlands > Sediment ...
GCGCCTTGCGCGTACTTGAACTCGATGAGACGTGCACGCTGAATCGTTTCTTCGCGAACACCGAATAGACCGGTGGCGATCTGCGTAATCACATGATCGCGATAGGGGATCAAATCGTCCGGATACCCGCCCTCGCCGGTCGAGGTAAAGGTACCCAGTTCGCTGGCGGCCATCGCCCGCCCCTCCATCACCTGCAAGGAGATGGAGCCATAGGACATACCGCCGCCGTACCAAGGCAGTGGAATGGTGACGTCGCCGACAAAATCTTCCCGGCGATTAAGCGGGATGGAAAGATCGACATCGTCGGCATGAACTTTTGTTTCACCGTCATAGGCACGGATGCGTAACCGGTCGAAACCGCCGCCGGAAGCGCCGACCAACTCGCCCAGCGATTCGTCAGGCGGCAATCCGGTTCGCGCCTGACGGTAGGTTTCCTTGAGCAAACCCGCCGTCCAACGATAATCGCCCAACACATCGTCCAACGTACTCGGCTGCAGGCTGATCGCCTCCCACGGACAAACGGTGACGCAGCACCAATCGTTCTGCTCTTGGCACCGCAAACCGATACACTTACCGTGCAACGGTTCTTCCAACGCGGTTTTACCCGCAAAGCGCCGATGTACGCCGTAGCGGCAACTGTCAACGCAAATGCCGCAATCAACACACTTATCGCGGTCGACGATCACCAGCCAATCACCCGGCAGCACCGGGAAACGACGCGGCGCCTTACTTTGCATCGGTGTAATTTGGTCCACGTTGGCAAAGGTGCTAACCGAATGCGTAGTCTGTTTTTCATCGATAACGTTGGTTGGTTGTCCCAGGCGTTTGACAAAATCCGCGCCCGTGCGATCGGCAAAGATTGCGCGTCCGGTTTCGCCGCGCAACCGGCGCACATCGCGGATGCCCATTGCTCCGAGAACTTCGAGCAATTGATCGCGCCATGAGAGAATCAGGTTGATCACACGCGTCGCGCCCCACTTGTAATACGCCTGCGGCCCCCGCACATCGGTCCATGTTTCGTCAATTTCGCCGACATGCCGCGGACAAGCTTCCCCATTCAGACACCTACCGCACACGGTGCATTCCATTGCTACCAGAAGGGGCACATTGATGAACACAGCGTCTGCGCCAAGGATAATCGTCTTGGGAACATGCTCAGCGGCGGCAATGCCACCCGAGGCCAACAACGTGATTTGGTCGCGCCATCCGCTTTCCACCAGGCGGTGATGTACAGACGCAAGGCAATCGAGCAGATTCGCGCCGTCGTCGCCGCGCCCGTAAATATCGGCACTGAGATGAATGATTTCGGCGCCACGGCGGGCCAGATCCAACACCCGCTCTTCCGCTCCCTTCATCACCGGCACGCGCAGCATCGTGACCAACTGTGGATTAACACGACGTGCCTGCTGAACGGCAGCCAATTGCTTTTCGCCATGTTCAATCTGCACCATCGACGCCCAAGTGACCGACTCGCGATGTGCTTCAACTTTATCGGGCGATAAACGCAAAACGAGATGGTTGAAGAAATCCATCATCGACGCACTGGTATCGTTTTCATCGCCGGGGCAAACTTCCGCCGGTGACAACGCCAGAAACGTCTGTAATTGGCTGGCGGCCAAAGCTAAGGCCAGGTTGACATCGGGGTGCAGAGGAAACGGCGACGCCTCGAATAAAATCGGAATCGGAATTTCACGGTTCGGCGGGATGTGCGATTTCAATCGCCACTGATCATCGAATTGCAGACCGCCCAGATCGGTGATCTGCCTACCCAGATTGATCGTCGTTGAAATATGCTCTCGACCGTGAATACCGTCGCGGGTCGGGCGCACGATTTCAGACATGTCGGTCCACATGTTGTCATAGCCCGTTCCGGAAAAGCGTCCTGTATAGCCTGCACCGCTGACCGGAATTTTTCCCGCCGCCGCCTGTTCGTGCAACGATAGGATCAACTCCGGCGTGTAGACTTCGCCGTCGCCCATGCTTTCGTAAGCCGGGTTGATTTTCATAATCAGCGCATTACGTGGACAGCGTAAAATGCAGGCGAAGCAATTGCGACAGCAGTCGGGTTTCGGATCGGCCATTTTTCGCGGGTCATCTGACTCGCGTTCATGGCATTCGTAAATGCAGGCGGTGATGCAGGTACCGCAATTGATGCAGCGATCACTTCGCTCGATGAGGTAAGGGCGCGGTGCGGGATGAAGTGCGTCGGCCTGACGCGGCGCCAAGATGCGCTTTTCGCTCATCGCCCACCTCCGATCAACTTGTTGCGGGCGGGCGAAATACTTGCGACCATATTCTCCGGCGACCAATCGGCCAGATCCAACCCGAAGGTGACGGCAATCCAATCACGGTTTTGATCGATCAGTTCGGTGAACGCATCGCGTTGCTGTTCAGGCCACGGGCCCAAGCGCGTCGTAATCCGTTTTTCCATTACGTCGTAGCAATCGCGCAACGGCAAACGCGTCTGACAAACCTCTTCGCATAAGCCGCAGCGAATGCATTGAAACGGGCTGAAGGCTTCGACCGCTTCAATCGTCTCGCCCTGCAACAGCGCATCGCCGAGTTGCAGTTTAGCACGGCCGGTAACACGCTCGTCGCCGGTCAACCGGTAAGCTGGGCAAATGGCAATACACGCGCCGCAATGGGTGCAACGCTGGGCGGTTTGCGTCAACAGGGAAAAGCCATCGTCGGCTTCGACGTCGGGAACCGACCAATGGTGGTTTGGCTTTCCATTGAGCAACCGGCTGAACAAACCCAACACCGGTGCCAAAACACCGGCAACATCCAGCAACAAACCGAACGTGCGCGGAGCGAACAAAAGTCCGGGCACATTTGCGAAGCGTGAACGTACTTCGAAAAATTTATTGGGATTGAGTAGTTCGTCCGGATCGTATCGCCGTTTGGCTTGCTGCAACACTTCCAAATGTTCCGGTGAAAAATGATCGGCGATCATCGCCGCATTCCAGATGCCGATACCGTAAGGCGCAGCGCCCAAACGTACTCCGACGCGCACCATGAGTTGCACGAGCAACAAATGCAACGGATAACCGAATGTACGTCTCGCATCGCCGGCAAAGGAAGCAATGACGACACAACGCGACTCCCCGTCAACGCGCGAGACGATCGCTTCCACGGCCAGCTCGACGCCGAAGCGTGCAGCGATTTCGCGTGCCTTACCGAAAAAACCAGACAAAAACGAAGGCGAGCCGACCAACTCCGCGGCCAGCAGATTAGGCCCCAGGCGTTGACCCTGTAGCGGAAAATAGCGTTCGGCCCATAAATAGCGAGCGGCCGGTCCCTCGACCGTCGCGATAATTTCCTGCTTGGCGATCCAGACTTCCCAATGACTAAATTCTTCGGCGTCATCAAAGTGCAGTAAGACAGCATCGTGTTCCGGCGCGACAGGTTGCACATGGCCGGTGCGATCGATAAACAACCGGTTTTCCTCGGCCAAGCGAGCACGACTGTAAAAAACAACATGCGAGGGATGAATCTTCTCTTCCTCGAATTGCTGCAACAATCTCGTTAGGCCGGCGGCATCAACTCCTTTGATCAACACCGGCCGGGAAAACGCAGGTTGTTTCCGTAATTTGAGGGTTAGCTGAGTGATCAGTCCCAGCTGTCCTTCCGTACCGATAAATAAACCGAAGTCATTATCGTCGTTGTTCAGCGAAAGGGTTTCGCCTGTCGGCAACACAATGCGTAGAGCTACGACGGCGTCACGGAAATGCCCATACTTGTATCCATGCAGACCCAGCCCACCGGTCGCCGCCCAACCACCGATCGTCGAAAAGCGACTGGTCGGATTGGTCGCCGTGGTCAAGTCGTAAAGCTTGAGCCGGGCAGCCAGATCCGCCCAGCGCACACCGGATTGAATGACGACCGTCTGATTCTGCACATCGACTTGTTCGATCGCATTCATGCGGGAGAAATCGAGGACAAGACCATTGCGCGTCGGAATCGCACCGCCAAAGGCCGACGAAGAAACGCCGCGTGGCACAACGGTGAGGTTGTGCTCAGAAGCAAAACGCAAAGATTCAATTACATCTTGCTCGCTGAGTGGTTGCACCACCAACATCGGCGTGGTGCGAAACAGCATTTTTTCAAGAAACGACGGCAACGGCGCCAAGTCGCGCGAATACAATCGGCGTTCAAAATAGCCGACAAGAATTCGACTCTCCGGTGTCAGGTGAGCCTGCAGGAGATCCTTGATTTCGGCAATACGCAGTCGCTGCCTGGGCGTATCACGATCCAGCAGCCGGTACCACAGTAAACGCGTGCGTAACAACAGACCGCCGACAGCGAGGTACCAGAGCAACCGTAAACGTCCGTACAATCCCAGACGCGCCGGGTCCAACTCCAATAAGCGGACTACCGCGCGCGGCGGCTCAACGCCGTAAATCCGCTGACGGCGCACCAATGCATTTCGAGCTCGATTCACAATGGATTGAACACGAAACACAAGCACCCCAAAACAAAGATTCTTTTATGGAAAATCAGGGTTTTCTTATACTGAATGACCTGAATGATGTCAAGGAATGACACCATATATTGTAGCGAAAATGTAAAAAAGATACTTTATCTTGACAAAAAGAGGGTCGGCTGACTTTTCGCCGGCCGACCCTGACAAGGATTCATTCTTCTTGCTGCGTTCGGTTGAGTTCTACTGATTGTCGATGGAAATCAAACGGTACGTGCCGTCATCATTCTTTTGCACCTTGGCAATGATTTTCAAATTCGCATCGTCTTGTTTTAGAAACTCGACGACCTTCTTTGCACTTTCCTCGTCCAGTTTCAAAACGGTTCCATCGGCTTGAACGATGTTCATCCCACTGTTCACGCAACTCGGCATCAACACACATTGCTTGGTGTGACCTTTGACGAATTCAGCCAAATTATCGCTGTGGGCGGTCAAGCACATGGTGTCGATAATATCGCCGCGGACGGTCATGGTTTCTTCGCTTTGCCCATTCACCGGTAAAGACAGCATCAAGACCACTGCTGCCAGCAATCCGATCAAAGCGCTTCTTTTCATGATATTGTCCTCCTTGTTGTTTTATTGAGCCTGGCGATCAATGAATCTCCTGACTCCGGCCACATTCCTTCATGGATGGCCGTGTTGTTGGCACAACCTAAGTATGCTGAGACCGAAAGCAAGGAATTAAAAGAAAAAGGCCGCCAATTAGGCGACCTCTTCCCAAAACAGTTTATTATCTACTTATTCAGCAGCCGCAACCGTCATCGTTATCGTCATCATCGTCGTCATCGGCTGCGTCGTCGTTATCGTCGTTATCGTCATCGTCGTTCGTGTCGTCGTCGACTGTGTCATCATCGTCGTCGTCAGCACCAGCGACGTCAAAGTCAACTTCCAGTTCGTTGCTGGCATTGCCGCACAGATCTTTCACGTAAATCGACAACGTGTGCGAACCGCCCTCGGTGACGCCGGGCAGTGTCAGATAGGGCTGTTTTTCGGGTGCGGAAACCGTATCGACGAAATCGACCAGCGGCTCCTCGTAGCGTTGGAACTCGCCACCGTCGACGGCGTACCACAACTCAGCGCCAGCCAGGTCGGCTTCGAACGACTCATAAGCGAATGTGATGGTCAAGTCCTCGCCCGGTTCGATTTCACCCTTTGCAGTATCCATGTAAAGCGAATTGATCGAAGGCGACAGGTTGTTGCCACACAAAAGCTCGATATCAACCTCGATATCCATCGACTGGTAACCGAAAGCAAGAAAACCGGATTCCCACTTGTAACGGAACCAGCCTTCTTCGCCCCACTCGGTACCCCAACTGTTTTTGCAAATCCAGTATTCGCCTTCGTCGTCGTAACCGACAATGGCGATTCCGTGCCCACCTTGAATCATTCCGCCGGTGTTCTCGTAGACTCCTCCGGTGTACGTGAAAAAGTCATCGCGCACCTGAAAACCGGCAACGATCGGGCCGTCTTGCAAAGCGGCTTTGATCTGCTCGGAACTGGGCCACATCATCATGCGATACGACTTCGTTTTAAAGGCACGGTTGCTCCAATCATCGCAACTTTCGCTGCAAGGCGGACGATCACCGAAGTTCTCGCAGTGATAGGGGTAGCAGGTCTCGTCCGGCGCTCCGTCGTTCTTCAGGTAAGCCATCGGATGGAAAAATGTATACGGCATGAAGCCTTCGCACGAGTACACGTGCTGCTCGGAGAAATCCGGCACGATAAACGGATTGTCCACTGCGATTTTAAACAGCGCCTCGAACGCGCCAATCGATGAAAATGTAGCGCAGGTTCCACAAGGGTGCTGATCCTTAATCGGCGTGGTGAAATCCTGTCCATCAATATCCCGCCAATCCAAATGCGCCGGCATGTCTTCGGGAATCGGCAGGTCGAACGTCATGTCGTACCAATTTTCCGGAATCTCGATATTCAAATTGCAGTATTGTTGCATTTCTTCCGGGCTGAGATTCGAGACGGACGTCTCGCCCGCGGTCCAGTTGGCTCCGGTGGCTTTAATCCTGGCACGGACCTGCTCGATGTCGACGGCCATTGCCGTGCCGGCTAGGCTCAAGCAAGCAATGGTTATCAGCATTAACATCAACATGCGTTTCATCATTCTCTCCGTTTCCTGCCTGCGACGTGCATTCGGTCTATCTATTTGTAATAAACGCTCTTTTTCTTATTCAAGTTTCGGTTCTCCATAGCCGAAAACAATAATACAAAGAGCAATGAACAGGATATTATTTCCTGTTCATCAGGTGTGATTTTAACAGCGAACCACAAAGTTTGGCAAGGTCTTTTTATTTGTGGTGGCATCGGGTTCGAATGTCAGATTCTTGAATGTTCCGATTTTGCGGAAAAATCACTTTCTTAGCGTAATCCCTACTTTTGCCAAGGGGTTTGAATGTGATAAGATCATTATGAGGATTCTTCACGTACAAGCGGGTATTCAATGGATAAATGGAAAGGGCGGGCTCTCGGTTCTATCCTCTTCGATTCGGAGATGATCACCCAGGATGACATCGAACGAGCGCTGGATGAACAGCGTCGGAGCGGCGTACGTTTTGGCGAAGCGTTGGTCAAATTGGGGAAGATCTCGACTGAGGATCTAAACTGGGGTCTGGCACAGCAGTTTAATATTCCCTTCGTTCATATCCGGCCGGAAATGATTGATCCGGAAGCGGTACGCCTGGTTCCCGAAGAACTTGCCCGGCGATACAATTTGTTGCCCTATTTACTGATCGGCGACGAACTGACGGTCATCATGGAAGACCCGACAGTCAAACGGGCGGTTAACGAGTTGGAATCGGTAACCGGCAAACACGTCACCATCGGCGTCGGCCTTCCCGAAACAATCCAAGTCGCATTAAACGAAGTTTACGGCGAATGGACCAACGGTGGTGATCTGAATCTCGAATTCACTCCCGGCTTGTTCGATGAGAAACAAACCGAACAGATCCTCACCGATTACACCAGCGAAACGCTCATTCGCTATCTCTTCGCCGCTGCCAATCAGCGTCACGCCACCAGCATTCACTTCGAACCGCAGCCCGACAGTTGCAACATCCGCTTCCGCATCGGTGGTCGGCTGGAACAAGCGGCCCATCTCAGCCGCTCATGGGCGCGGGGTTGTTACCATCGATTAAAGAGTAACCTTTGTTATACCCAACACCGGAAAGGGATGGTCGAAGGGTTCTGCAACGTCAACGACAACGGTGCCAAGTACTTCTTTCATGCAACCTTTGTCGACACACCTCTGGGTGAAACGGGAACGTTGATCAACCTCACCGTTTTCGACACGCCTTCATCGGTCGAAGAATTGATCGACGATGAAGCGGAGCAAAATCTTCTGCAAGATATTCTTTCACGGCGCAGCGGCCTGCTGTTCCTGGCCGGCACCGACCGCATCGAAAAATACAAATTTCTTGAGTTGCTGTTAACTGCAAAAGGCGCGCAGCAACAAAAGACAATTCTCGTAGGACGCCTGCCCTGGTTTGTCGATACCGGCTATACGCATTTGCGGCCAAACGACGAACGCTGGGAGGAAGTACAGGAAACGATAAAATTCAGCCTCTCGCAGGATCCTGACCTTCTCGTACTGGAAGACCTGACCCGCACGCAATTGCTTAACACCGTGCTGGCCGAAGCGGTGGCTCCGCATTTTATTATCGGCAACCTGCGTTTTGTCACCGCGCTTTCGGCGTTGGAATACCTGCTGGAAGCGGCGGAAAACCGTACGGTGTTCTGTGCGGCGACCCGAGCCATCGTTTCTTGCGCGTTATTCCAAACCCTGTGCCCACAATGCAAACAACCGGATGATCGCGCCGCCCAAGCCAGTAAAATTCTCGGCGTCTCGCGCGCAGAGGTTGACCGCTCACAGTTCATGAAAGCGCCGGGTTGCGATGCTTGCCACGGCAGCGGTCACAACGGTCGGCGCTGGCTTGTGGAGATTTTACCGATCAATGAGCCTGTCGCCGCCCTGCTGAAATCGGGCGAACCCTTTACGAAACTGGCACCGCAACTGCGCGAACTGCATGCTGAGTCCATGGAAATCAAAGCCCGCAAGCTGGTCTTGGCCGGCGAAATCGGGATCGACGAATACGCAAGCGTTTTGGGGATTAGTCGCAATGCCACAAATTGATAAATACTTTCAATTGATGATCAAGGAAAAGGCTTCCGACTTGCATATGCCGGCGGCAGCGCCACCCTACTTACGCGTGCATGGATCCCTGCAGAAACTGAATCATGCTCCGCTCACGCACGATCAGAACATGGGGCTTTTTACGGAAATTATGAGCGAGCGCAACAAAGTCGAGCTCAAGCAGAAAAGACAAGTCGACTTTGTTTATGCATTCGGCAAATCCGCCCGTTTCCGCGCCAACATCTTTATGCAGCGGCGCGGCATCAGTGCAGCCTTTCGCCTGATTCCCAACGACATTCTTTCAACTGAAGACCTCAACCTTCCCGAGGTCATAACTCAATTATGCAATTTAAAAAAGGGCCTGGTGCTGGTTACCGGCCCAACCGGTTCGGGTAAATCAACAACGCTGGCGGCGTTGATCGATTACATCAACCGTCATCGAACCGACCACATTCTAACCGTCGAAGACCCGATCGAATTCGTTCATCAGAACAAATCGTGCCTGATCAACCAACGGCAGATCGGCGAAAACGTCGACAGCTTCGCCGATGCGTTGCGCGCAGCGTTGCGCGAAGACCCGGACATTATATTGGTCGGCGAAATGCGCGACCTGGAAACGATCTCGCTGGCCATTACAGCCGCGGAAACGGGTCACCTTGTCTTCGGCACCCTGCACACAACCAGCGCGGCGAAAACAGTCGATCGCATCATCGATGCCTTTCCCACGACCCAACAAGAACAAATCCGCACGATTCTCTCAGAGAGCCTGAAAGGCGTCATCGCGCAGGCGCTATTGCGACGGGCCGACGGTCAGGGACGTGTCGCTGCGTTTGAAATTTTGCTCGGCATTCCCGCGTTGGCCAATTTAATTCGCGACAATAAGAGCTATCAAATTCCTTCGTTGATTCAGACCCAACGAGGAAGCGGCATGCAAATGATGGATCAAGCGCTAATGGATTTGGTCAAGCAGCGAAAAGTTACTCCCCAAGAAGCTTTGTACTACGCCGTCGACAAAACGGCTTTTCGAGCCGCAGTGGGAGGAAAAACTTAGCCGATGAATGCAGAAAACAGCAGTTCCGAAAAACGGCCGCCCCAAAAATCCAAGCGCATCCTGATCATCACGAGCGACCAACGTGAAGTCGACAACATCACACCCTATCTGGATGAATTCGATTACCAATGGAAACACGCTGCCGATGCAATCAACGGCGCCGTCGAATACGAAGAGTTTCAACCAGACCTAGTAATTCTCAGCGCCCTTGTGCCAAAAGGCGGTGGATGGGAAGTCTGTCACGCGATTCGTAAAAAAAATGACGACCAGGACACCATCATCATCGTGACCAGTCCGGTTGCCAGCGGAACCATACAATTGGAGGGGCGCGTAAAATGGGGAGCCAACGAAGTCGTTACGCTTCCGATATCCATAAAACGCCTCATTCGCCTGATTGCCCGCCTGTTGGGCGAAGAGGACCTCGTCTCCCAATGGTCGTCCGGCGGACATATGATTGTACGAAACGACACCAGCATTACACTACCGACGAAAAAAAAGAAGATTGCCAAATCGGGAAATTTGAACGATGTCTCCCTCGGTCGACTGCTTAGTCTCGTCGTTAAAAAGAATTACACGGGCAAGCTGATCCTTGGCGAAGGAAAGTATTCACGCATATTGCTGGTAGAAGATGGGCGTATTCTGGGAATTGAAAGCGGCTACATCGAAAACTTGGCGCTCGGCGAAATCCTGGTGCAACTGGGATGGATCGACCAACAGGTCGTGCATGTTTACCTGGCAGAAGCCAAGCAGAAAGGGCAACGTTTCGGTGAAATATTACGTACCGCCGGGATGATCAGCGAAGATCGTTTGATGCTGGCGTTACAAGAGCAAGTCGTACGAAAAATCGGCGATGTTTTCAGTTGGAAAACCGGAAAATACGAATTTCTCAAACAAGATCATATCGACGCGGTAAGTGACCCCTTGAACTTTCCCTTGGTCAAGGCCACATTCCGCGCCGCCAAATACAGCGCCAACCCGGTTGATTTCGAACAAGAATACGCGCTCTGGCTTGACCGTACGATAACGTTGCGTGAAACGGCGGCCATTCGTCCCAACTTGATCGATCTTAGCCCGGAAGAGATGCGTTTAATCTTCAGCCTGACCGGCGACCGCACGATTCGGGAAATTTTGGCAAAAAGTCCCCTGCCGGTAAACGAAACGCGAACATTGTTCAGTGCTTTGCTTCGCTTGGGTATGGTTGGCACCAGCTGAATTAAATATCCTTCAATTTTCCGCTGAGCCAGTCGGCTAAACGACGGATGCTTTCTTGATCGCCGATGGTAATCAGGTTGTCGCCGGGTTCCAGGACTTCATCCGGCGACGGATTGAAATGAATGTTGCCTGTTGCTTTCTGAATGCCGATGATGATCAATCCCAGTTTTTGCCGAATGCCTGAATCGCGCAGGGTCACACCGGACAAGGGGCTGTTGGCAAAAACTTCCGTACCTTCGATCGCCAGATCCAAACGCGAGTCGAATAAGAGGTCGTCGATCATATCGTGTACGGCCGGCCGTAAAATGGCGTTGGCCATGCGCTTGCTGATCAACTGATAAGGAGAAATGACGCGGTTGGCGCCCGCCTGTCGCAACTTGCGCTCGTTATGTTCTTCGATGGCGCGGGCGATAATGAACAGCTTGGGGTTCATATTGCGTGCCGATAAAATGATGAACATCGCTTCGGCGTCAGAACTGACGGTGACCACCAATCCGCGCGCTTGGGCGATGTTGGCCTTCTCCAAGGTTTCTTCTTCCGTAGCCGATCCCTGCACTACAAAGATCCCATCTTCCATCAGCGAGTCCGCGATAGCCGGGTCCTGCTCGACAACCACCAGAGGTATTTTTCTAACCTGCAATTCATGGGTGACCCGTCCGCCGATGCGTCCGCTGCCGCAGACGATGTAGTGCCGGCTGAGTTTGTTGATTTGTTTTTCCACGCGTCTCCTCCCCATAATTCGCCGCAATGAACCCTCAACGGCAATCTGAGCCAACACGCCGAAGGTAAGCAGAATACCGCCGGTTCCAAAGATGATTAGTATCATCGTAAACACGCGACCCGATTGGGTTAGCGGAAACGTCTCGTTAAAACCAACGGTCGAAATCGTGATGATGGTCATGTATAGCGCCTCAAAAAACGATACGTGCTCGATCAGCATGTAACCGAACGTACCCCAGGCGACGATGACCGAGAGCGCCAACAAGACGTAACGAATTAAGCGCAACGACTCCACTTGAAAATCCCATCTGCAATCGATGAAAGATCATAACGGTCGCCCTTCACTCAGGCAAGAGCAACCACAAACGCTAGGTTGCGTGATGCTTGCCCTCTGGGTAATTTCTTTGCCTGCTAATAAAAATACTGCCGCCGTGGCGAAAGCCTATATTGGAACAAGTTGCCTAATTTTTCGTCCAATGCTAGAATTACAGCGATTCTTTGTGGAGAGTGTGTATGTTCAAAGTCGGTGATAAAGCTGTATACCCTGCCTATGGGGTTGGCATCATTGAGGGCATAGAACAAAAGGAAATCGGCAATTCTGTGCTTACTTTTTATATGCTGCGTATTTTGGAAAACGATATAACGATCATGGTGCCCACCGATAAAGTGGATAAGGTGGGGATGCGTCCCCTCATCGGCAAAACCGAGATCCGCAAGGTGTGGAAAATCCTGAAAGACAAGAATGTCGCTCTGGACAACCAAACCTGGAATCGCCGTTACCGCGAATACATGGAAAAGATAAAAACCGGCAGCGTGCTGGAAGTCGCCGAAGTCCTGCGGGATCTATGCGTTTTGAAAAACGATAAAGAACTTTCGTTCGGTGAACGCAAGATGCTGGAGACGGCGAAAAACCTGCTAGTCAAGGAATTGGCGATGGCTACCAGCAAAACCCAGGATCAAGTTAACGCACAACTCGACGCCATTTACAGCGACTGACTGTTCATCCATTATGTAATCCGTTCCATCAAGATCAATAACCGGAGGATACCTATGCGTTCTCGCCTCTTCGTGTTCACCCTCCTGGCTATCGTGCTCGGCGTCTTTGCGGCCTATGCCGGGGTATTGCAAGTCTGGCCGAAAATCGATGGCTTGCCCAATTACCATATCGGGCTGCCGCATGATGTCTACGGCGTCCACCCTATCGACCGGGAATCGTACGGCGAGGGATACTTCTTTTTAGGCTCGTACAATGACGGTTCCTATTCCTTCGCCAACGTCTTCATTACCAATCTTGGTCCCGGCGACCAAAACGCAAACGTCGACATTTCGGTCGTCGAACCGAATGGAAAAAACTATTTCGCCAAAACAGATTTTGACGGCACCAAACCACAAGCGGCAACGGATCACATGGACGTCCGTGTGGGCGATAGCCGCATCTGGGGTAGGCATCCCAATTTCAACGTCAAACTTAAAGCCAAACAACTGGCGCTGAACTTGAAATACCAGGCCACCCTGCCCGGCTTTGCCATCAACAGCGGCCGCGTCCTCTACGGCAGTAATGAAGATTTCTACAGCAGCTACATTCTGCAACCACGCGCCAAAATCAGCGGTTCGATCACCACACCCAGCGGTACCCGCCAGGTCAACGGCTACGGTTACAACGACCACGGCTGGGTTACCATGATGCCGCACAAGTATTCCAAGCGGTGGTTCTCCCTGCGCTGTTTCGACGAAAAGTACACACTCGACATTCTGGAATTCACCGTGCCCTCCGAATGGGGCAGCAAAAAAGTTCCGATGATTATCTTCGCCCGCGACAACAAGATTCTCTATGGCGGCACACGTTATTCACTTAAACCCAGCCAGTGGCAAACCGATCCGCAATCGGGGTTGAAATGGCCGAAGCGTTTCGAATACAGCATCGACCGCCCCGGGCGGGTGAAGGTTACCGGCACCTATACCGTCGAACGGCTGTTGGAAAAGATCGACCTGCTCAGCACGCTGAGTTTCCTCGAACGACAGGTCGCCCGCTTTTTCGCCAAGTCGTACATTTACCGTTTCATCGTCAAGGTCGAAGGAACCGTCACGTTGCCCGACGGCACCACCGATACATTCGCGTCGCCGGCCATCAGTGAAGTGCTTTACATTCTTTAGAGGTTTCGCTTGGAAAGTCTGATGCCGCCATTTGTCGCCCGTTTGCTGACACTACCCGGCATGCGTCACCTGGCCGCACGCCGCATCAATAAATTCCTGCAACATTTTGCCGATCTGATTCCCGCCGATCTGGGCCCGGCGCTTGAAGCGGTGTTGGTGCATGATTTGATCGGCAACGTTGACACCGACGGCGACGGCGAGCCCGATGCTTTTCGCATCGCCATCACCAACTGCTGGTTCTATCAACATCTGGTCGGCGTCGAATTGCGGGTCGACGGTAAAAAGATCGCGCCCGATAAGCTGCTTATCGACAACGGTTTCGAACAGTTCGATGCAACAACGATCAAACGTATTCGCTACGAACCCGGGTTACCCTTTACGCTTACCGTACCGGGTCGACCGCTGCCCGACGGGCTGCACTATGTCGACATCGAACTGCATGGTGAAGTTGCGCCGTTGTATGCACTGTCCGTACCGATCGCCATGAAAGACGGCGTCGGTATCATTGCTGTGTTAACCGACCCGCCGGATCCCGCATTACACGTAAGCCTGCCCGCAGAAGCCAAGGCGACGGTGCACTTTGTTCCGCACGTTCACTTCGACCTGGAATGGTTGCGCGATCAAGACACCTTTGCGCGTCTGGCGGTGGAAAACTTGCTGGAAGCAATCGATATTCTCGAACAGGACAAACAAGCCACCTTTGTCATCGACCAGGCCCCGCAATTGGACGCCTTGGCCCGGCTCGCCCCGGAAGCCATGCCGCGCCTGAAAGCACTGGTCGATCAAGGGCGGATGGAATTGTTGATGGGCTTCTACGCCGAACCCGACGTCAACATGGTGCACGGCGAATCGTTGGTACGCCAAGCGATTTACTGGCAACGCTACTGCCGGCGTCACTTCGGCAAGATCAGCACCATCGGCTGGTTACCCGATTCCTTCGGCATGTCCGCCACCCTTCCGCAAATAC
>Ga0272444_10003251_pt1 | contig 14725 bp, 11 predicted proteins | sample SSMForm13_FD_201033 | JGI IMG/M metagenome (GOLD analysis project Ga0272444, IMG submission 201033) | Marine sediment archaeal communities from Little Sippewissett salt marsh, Falmouth, MA, United States - SSM-Form-13 | ecosystem: Environmental > Aquatic > Marine > Wetlands > Sediment ...
GGCGGTTCAGAAAGACGCCGAGTCTTTCAGCCAGGTCATTAAGCGTGTGGTGCGAAGGCCGCTGGACGTCCGGGATTTTCGCAAGAGACTCGGCGCGCTGTCGATGAGTGACGAGGCCGCCAGTGCGATTGAAGCCCAGGTCCGAAGGCGACGTCGTCCCTCCAGCCGGAGCCGGTAATGGCGTGTCTCGATACTACCATATTGATCGATCTGGCGCGCAAGAAATCGCAACGCAGGCAAGCGGCCTTCAGGAAGATCGAAGAGTTGACGAAAGCCGGACAAGGGTTGGCCACCACCCGCTTCAACGTTGCCGAACTCTATGTCGGCATTTCGCGATCCAGCCATCCGCAGCAAGACGAGAAGGCTATCCATCAACTGTTGAGCGTGTTGGAGATTCTGGAGTTTGACGATGCGGCAACGCACGTCTTCGCGTTCATCACGGCGTTTCTTCAGCGGATCGGTAAGCCAGCCGGTGACATGGACGTTTTGATTGCCGCCACCGCCATGGTGCACGGTCACGCATTGATCACGCGAAATGCAAAGCACTTCAAGCACATTCCTCATCTGCAGGTGGAAGAATACTGACCAGAGGAGTCAGGGACCCGGTTCGCGCTTTCTACGTCGGTCTCGCAGGAGGTCAAGGGAAGCGGTAGGCCCGGATTTGTATGGGGCGCAGCGTATGGGGCCGGCTCGGATCGGGCCGGTGGTAGACGCCGAGGCGGTCGTGGGGGCGCAGGGCTGTCAGCGGCTGGGACCGGCCGTTGAGGAAGACGTCGGTTGCCTCGTCGATGAGCAGTTCGTAGGTGGGCTTGTCGCGCGTCTCGGCCAACCAGGCGCGAACGGTTTCGAGGCGGTTCTTGACCGCCGGGCCGAATGCTACGGCTCTGTCGCCGGCCTCGTTCCAGAAGCAAATGCCCTTCATTCTCTCTATCGGGGGAAGCATGCGTTCGACGAGCACGCGCTTGCGCGCCGGGTTCACGGACACGACCTGCGCGGGCATCCACACGGCGCGCTCGATACGCCTCTTGAGTACGTCGCGGTCGCGCTGGGGCGGGAGCCGCCAGCCGGGATAGGGCGTCTTGATCTTCTTATCGTATCGAGAACCGTTGGCGAAGAAGCTCGCCAGGCGGCTCTCCAGGTGGTTCATGCGAATGGTGAGAAACTCGTAGGGAAAGTTGACTGCGTTGGGCCCCCAATGCGGCGGGATGTTCTGGTGGTAATCGGCGTAGGCGATTGTCCCGGCGCGGTCGACGAGCACGATGTAGGCCCCCCCGCCCTGGTCCATCCACTCGTTGCGGAAGTGCTGGGCCATGTCGTCCAGCAGGTAGTCCGTCGTGCAGTCGGGCCAGCCCATATAGAACATCTTGCAGATGCGGGCGCGGTGCTCCATTGCGGTTTCGTGGACGTAGGCACTCTGGCCGGCCTCGGGTCCGATGAAGTCCATCGAGCGCATGCGCGTATCGTGGATGGTCGTACAGATGAAGTACACTGCCGCGCGGCCGCCGAGGGCCTGCTTGAGCGGCTCGAACATCGGTGCGATCCGGCCGTGCCAGGCCCACGGATCGGTGGCGTTTATGAAGACCATCAGTACGGGCTTTCTGCCGCGATAGTCGCTCAGCCGCACATACTGCTCCTCCAGACCGGGGACGATCTCGTAGGGTTTGGGGACGACCTGACCGTCGCGCAGCTCCAGGCCGGACATGACCTGAAGAAACTCCTTCACCGCCAGCGGCGTCAGGATGTCCACCGGCTCGCGCGGGTTGGCGTCGCTATAGGCGAGTGTGTCGAGGAAGGCCTCCATACGCGCCAAGGCGAAGTCGGGCGCCGCCTCGCCGGGCATGCGGAAGCCTTGGCCGCCGTACCGCGAGCGCGTCACGCCCAGGTGACACGGCAGCACGCCGTTACCGGTGCAGCGGGCATCGACGAACATGGCGTAGTCGCGGAGCGTGTCGATGTCCGCCGCTGTCAGCTTTTGCCTGCGATAGCCTTCGACCAGCGTCTCCCGGCCGGCTTTCTCCACCGCCTTGGCGTAGTCAGCAATTTTCTGTTCCTCGGGTGACAGAGTCTCCTTGCGTTTCTCCTTCCGCTTGATGCCGTGGCGATGGTAGCGATGCACGAGCGTGCCACTGGCGAGGAACCGGTACTTCCGCTCGTCTTTGCCAACCGGCTTGCCGGCCAGAAGCTTGTCCGCGACAGCGCGGGCATGCTCGTCCCAAACGCGGCGGTACGCATCGTAAAGCCACTTCTCCTCGCCCGTGAATTTGGCGACGATCTCAGGCCGGCCGTCCCACGGGTCCAGCGCCAGCGCCGCCCCGCGCATCACGTCCCACCATTCGTTGTCCCACGCATCCTTCTCCGCTGCCGCTTGGGCTTCGATCGCATCGAGCCATTGCGCAGGCGTCTTAGCCGAACCCTCGCGCGCCACCGCTGCGCAGGAAAGGACAGACAGGATCATCGTCAGAACAACCATCTGCTGTATTTTCACACCCTGCCTCCTTAGCCCCGGTGTCCTCGTCCATTGCTTATCAGAAGTTCCTGCATTTGCATGCCTTGCGTGACGTCCGCGCAAACGCTCCTTAAATTGCCAACGGCGTACGCGGGGTCACTCCTGCAAGCCAACTGCCTCCGTGAAATATGCAATCAATTCCCCAACCAGAGGCTCGTCGTCCTGGTCGTAGTTGAGGTGCAACTCCTCGTGATGACAGAAGTGCACCTGGACAGTTTCTCGAATTTTGATGTAGAGATCATCGTAACCTAACCAGCCCAACTCCTTAGATTCGGCCGCTTTGATGTGAGTCTCAACGTCACCGACCTTGACTGCCTGATCTTGCCAACTTACTTCGCCGAGGTCCCAATCATATCCGTATATGAGGACGACCTCGTCGATTCCGTGCCGCTGAAAACATCGCAGCAACCAATCGAGTATTTCCCACGCCTCGTTCTCCGTTGTTTCGCGAGTGGTGAGGTTGCATCTGGTCTTCAATATCATGCTCTGACCTCCAAACACGATCGTGCTCGGCTTCAATGCATATTTAGACCCAGCCAGGCCGTAATGCAAACGAAAAGCAACTTGGTGAGATCGCTCGCTTGTCTCCGACGAGACCTGACTTCTCGCGTGGGGACGGTGCGCTCGCGGGTTGATTCCTTCTTGTTGATGACGGACAATGACAGTCGATGTGAATGTGTTTGGTCTGAACAACTTGAGAGCGAAGAACCTCTCTTTTTCTGGAGGAGCCTTTCGTATGGTGTCTCGTCTTCCGATCGGCGTGAGTGCGTGTGTTCTCGTTCTCGTGATCGTAGCGCCGTGTTTCTGCGCGGCGAACTTAGGCCTGCCGGGGGACAATCCGGCGGTGCACTACCGCTTGGCGTGGACGGACTCGTTGAAGTGGTCGAACGTGGTCAGTATCGAAGACTTCGCTGGACAGAGCATCGAGCAGCGTCTGGAGAAGGCCCAGCAGGCGGTCGCAGAAGAGGGTGGAGGCGTCGTCTACTTCCCGGCAGGCGCCTACACGTTCGCCGAGTCGATCCGGATCAGGAGCGGGATCATTATCAGGGCAGCGCGGCCCCAGGGGACGAGCGATGCGCGGCAGGAGGGATATGAGCCGCCGACGCGGTTTGAGTTTCCCAAATACGAGCCGACATTTGAAGGACAAGGCAGGCCCATCGAGACGGCGTACAAAGGCATCTATCTCGAAGATCCCGAGCGGGCGAGCGACTGCGGCATCGTCAACGTTTCGATCAACCGCGGGCACATCGACTTTCAGGAAGGCCCCGACCATCGGTGCGGGCGCAACCGGCTCGTGTACGGGTGCGTGCTGCGCAACGCGGCGGTGGCCGATCCGCGCGTGCCCGATACGAAGCGCGGCCAGCACGCGTGGCAGCGTTTCACGCACCGCCACCACGCCGCGGTCACCGTCAAATCGAGCGAGAACGTCCGGATCGCCAACAACCGCCTGCCGAAATCGGGCGACGACAGCTTCGCGATGAAGGGCTACCTGCTCGAACGCAAGCCGTTCGACGTGGTGTTCGACTACGACAATCGCCCCGGTCTGTACATCAACGATTACGGCCCCGGCGGCAAAATCAAAAACGAGGCCGACGCCGCCTGCGAAAACAACACCGGCTACGAGAGCATTGAGTAGTCGGCCTTAGACACGCTCGGGCGCGGAACGACACTGACAGCTACGGTCATCCCGAATTCGTCAGCGGCTTGCCTTGTAGTTCGCATTATTGCTGCCTGGGGTCAGCTAACAGCCCTTGAACAGCCGCATCCACTCGGGCCAGTCGCCAGGTCGGAGTGAGCGAGACCCGTATGAATGGCCGTTTGCGGGCGGTGGCGGGTAAATTTTCGGCGAAATCGGCGTTTTGGCTGCAGGGTGGCGCGCTTTCGATTACAATGGAGCGGTTTTTAGGCTTCGTTGAGGATAATCTGGTTCATGAGCAATCATCTGGAGAAGATCAAGGGCCCGGCGGACTTGAAGAAGCTGTCGCCCGAGGCACTGGAGGAGTTGGCCGAGGAGATTCGGCAGTTCATTCTGCATTCGGTCAGTAAGACCGGCGGGCATCTGGCGAGCAACCTGGGCGCGGTGGAGCTGACGCTGGCGTTGCACCGCGTGTTCGACTTCAGCCGGGACAAGCTGCTGTGGGACGTCGGCCACCAATGCTACACGCACAAGATCGTCACGGGTCGCAAAGACGGTTTTGCCGGTTTGCGGCACGTCGAAGGCATCAGCGGCTTTCCCAATCCGGCCGAGAGCGAGTACGACCAGTTCACGGTCGGCCACGCCGGCACGTCCATAGCCACCGCCATTGGCATGGCGCTGGGCGAGCAACTGAAGGCCAAAGACAGCGAGCCCAAAGCCAAACCACCGGGCCAGGACAAAGAGAAGGATAAGCCGGACGCAGCGAAGATTGTCGCCGTCGTGGGAGACGCCAGCATCGTCAACGGCGCCTCGTTCGAGGGCATGAACAACCTCGGACTGGTCAAGAGACAGATGCTGATCGTCCTCAACGACAACAGCATGGCGATCGACGCCACCGTCGGTGCGGTCGCCAAGTATTTCTCCCGCTTCCGGCTCAACCATACGTACGAGGAGCTGCGCCGCACGACAAAGAACATCCTCGAACACGTGCCCGGCATCGGCCGCAGCGTCGAGGAAGCCGTCGAGCGCATCAAGAAGAGCATCCGTATGGTTGTACTGCCCAGCCAGTTGTTCGAGAGTTTGAACGTACCTTACTTCGGCCCCGTCGACGGCCACGACATCGAATCGCTGATGAAACTCTTTCGGGCGCTGGGCGAGGTGAATCACCCCGTCCTGCTGCACGTCTACACAAAGAAGGGCAAAGGCTTTCGCCCCGCCGACAAAGGCCCGACCAGGTTCCATTCGACCGGTCCGTTCAAGATCAACGGCGATACCGTGGAATCGACGGCCGTGGCACATGGGCCGAGCTTCACGCAGTCCTTCGGCGACGCCCTGACCGAATTGGCCCAGCAGGACGAGAGGGTCGTGGCCATCACCTCGGCCATGTGTGACGGCACGGGCCTGGTGGAGTTTCGCAAACGCTTCAGCGAACGGTTCTACGACGTGGGGATCGCCGAGAGTGCCGCGGTGGACATCGCCGCCGGCCTGGCCAAGAGCGGACTGCGGCCGGTCGTGTGCATTTACTCGACCTTCCTGCAGCGCAGCTTCGACCAGATCTTCCAGGAAGTGGCGCTGCAAAACCTTCCGGTGGTCTTCTGCGTCGACCGCGCGGGCATGGTAGGCGCCGACGGCGCGACGCATCATGGGCTGATGGACATCGGCTATCTGCGCATGTTGCCCCACATGATTCTGACGGCCCCGGCCGATGCGGTCGAGATGAAGGGGGTCCTGCGCTTCGCCCTGGAGCAGAGTCAGCCGGTGGTGGTTCGTTATCCGAAAGACCTGGTTCCGCCGGAGGAGTTCATCCGGGCCGCGTCCGAAAAACCCTTCGAGTTGGGCAAGAGCGTGCAGGTTCGTCGCGGCCGCAAGTCCGTTTTGGCCATCGCCTCGTACGGGACGCTACTGCCCGAGGCCCTCAAAGCCGCCGACGCGCTCAGTTCCGAGAAAATCGCCGTCGACGTCATCAATGCGCGCTTTGCCGCCCCGGTGGACGAGAAATTCGCCCAGCTTCTGACCCGCGGCAAAGCCCTGATCACGATCGAAGACCACTTTCTCGCCTGCGGATTCGGCTCGGCTGTGCTTGAATCCGCGGCGGCCGCCGGCCAGAACGTCAGCAACATCCGCGTCCTCGGCGCGCCGCGACGCCTCGTCGGTCAGGATTCCCGCCACGCCCAGCTTATGCAGGTCGGGGTAACTGCCGATGAAATAGTCAAAACGGCCAAAGAAATGCTGGCAGAACGAACCGGTAAGCGCAAACGAAAATGAGGCAGGAAAAGCCGCTACCCAGGCTGGTCATATTCGGCGACCCCAAGAAGGGTCCGGTCGCCGAGGCCATTGATGATTTCTCGCGTTTTCTGAAAGGCAAGGCGCAGGTTATCTGCGGCTGCTACCTGGAGAAGTGTACGCCCGATGTCCTGCGCGACAGCGACTTCGCCGTCGTGCTCGGCGGCGACGGCAGCATCATCTCGGCGGCGCGCGACCTGAGCGAAGCCAATGTGCCCGTCATCGGCGTCAACTTCGGCAAGCTTGGCTTCCTGGCGGAATTCAGCGTCAGTGAGTTCAAGAGCCGCTGCGATGACATTTTTTCAGGCAAGGCGCCGATCGAGAAGCGGATGATGCTGGGCTGCCACGTTAGCGAGCGGTCCGGCGCCGCTGAGGAGAAGTTTTACTCGAAGGCGGTCAACGACGTCTTCATCGCAGCCGGGGCGCCCTTTCGGGTCATCGAGCTGCGCATCGCCGTGGACGGCCAGCACGTGGCCAGTTGCGTCAGCGACGGACTGATCGTCTCGACGCCGACCGGCTCGACGGCCTACAACCTCTCGGCCGGCGGGCCAATCCTGGCCGGGGCCATGGAGGCGATGGTGATTACGCCCATCTGCCCGCATTCCTTGAGCTTTCGGCCCATCGTCATTGACGCGAGCAGTGAAGTGGAGATTTGCTGTACCCGCGTCAACCAGGGCACGACCGCCTCCACCGACGGGCAGGTCTCGGTGAGCCTGTCGCCGGACGACAGGGTCACGGTGGTCAGAGAAAAGAGCAGCTTTCTGGTGGTGAACAATCCGTCGCGGACACGCTGGGATACGCTGGGAACGAAACTGGGCTGGGCGAAACAGCCCACGTACACGGCGGATTAGTTGGTTTTGAAGCGAGTGGGCGCAGCACGGATGCGTCGGCCCCGACGCAGTTGAATCCGGTTGTCACGGGCAAGGCGTCACGGATCAGGATGGCGGTGGATTGACCTTGCCGGTGTGCCGCAGGATGGGACTGACGCCATGAAACAGGCACCAGTCATACGACGCACGTATGCCAGGGCGTTCACACGGAAACGAAATTCCCAGGGCGATGCCGCTGCCTTCCGCTGGCTGGCCGGGTGTATCCTGGGTCTGTTCCTGCCGGTCGGTGTTCTCGCAGGGTACGGCAGTTCGTCGATCCAGAGCCCCGTCCCTTCGCCGACAAGACCGCCCAGCAGCTACCGCAGTGGACTGATTCGAACCCCTGACTCGGGCAGTACCGCAGGCAACCTGGTCGTCACCGGCAACGTCGGCGGGACCAGGCAGTTTCGCGCGCCCGTTCCGTATCAAGCACCCACGCGGTTTCAGGGAAAGCTCGGCTCGGCGAACCCGCACACCTATGGGTCCGCCGCCCATCCCAATGCGTTCTACTCGCCGACGGGCACCGTCAGCAAGATGAACGGTGGACGGGCGAGCGGTTGGCGTGTGGACGACAGCGCCGCGCCGATGCGCGTGGACACGCAGGCGACGAGCATGGATCAGACCGAGGTCGTGCAGCCGCAGGTCGTGGGCCCCCAGACCTCGAGTGTGAGGGATTGGCGCATGTGGGACCCGGTGGGCAACCGGTCTGCGTCCAGGTTCTCGGCGAACATGTGGAACGCCCTGTCACCGAGCCGTGCGCAACCGCCGACGGCCCCGCGGCCCTCGCAGCAGACCGAGGCCGCGATTCCCAACCGAGACGACCCGCAAGTCCGGGAGGGTCCCGGTCGGCGCGTGCCGGCGTCAACGAACACCGCGCCCCAGCGCACAGGTGACACCGATCTCGGTGTCTCCGATACCGGGCAGCTTTTCGAACGCTTGGACAACCTGCGGCACGGATCGGCAGAAGCAAGCGGCCGTGCCTATCCGTATCCTCTGGCACCGTCGGCCGACGGGCAACCACAGGGGGTTGCCCCTGCGGCCTCGCCGCGCGTCTCGCTCCCGGACGGTTTGCCCGGTTCGAACGAGCGACCCGGCGCCGACGACGCACGCCGTGACAGCCTCACAGTTCGCGATCTGCAAGCCGCGCTCAACCGGCGAACAGGACCGCCCGAGTTGGACGCCCGAAACCGACTCGATAACGCCTTCTTACCACCGCATGCCGAGGTTACAAAAAGAGAGTCCGCGCGAGACTCCGGCACGGTACCCGCCCTCCAGCGGGTCCAAGAGACGGCGCGCCGGTTCGATGTCCCGTCGGAGTTGCTGCGTCGTCCGTCGAACGACCGGTCCAGCGCTATCAACCGGGCGCATCGCTCCACCGACCGGTACGCGCCGGCGGCCGCGCCCTTGGAAGGTCGCGTCTCGCCGCCGCCGGAGCGTTTTTTGACAACGTCAGGCCGCCGACTCGGCGCGGCCCCCGCCGGCCCGGAGGATCAGAACGCGACAAGGGATGCTGCCCCGGAGTTGATGGGCGACCGGATATTGCGGAAATACAAAAGGCACAGCACTGTTTCTACCAATGATTTCGAGCGGCACCTGCACGCGGCCCGGGCGTATATGCGACAGGGTCGGTACTATCGCGCCGCCGAGTCCTTCACGCGCGCCTCAGTGTATCGGCCGGGTGACGCGCTGCCGCACCTCGGTAAGAGCCTCGCCTTGTTCGCCGCCGGCGAATACGTCAGCAGCTCGTTGCTTCTGGCCCGCGCCATCGAGTTGAATCCGCAGTGTGCCGTGGCGCAGGCCGACCTCGTCGGTGCGGCGGGCGGGCCGGCGACGTTCGAGTATCGTCTGGCCGACCTGGAGCAGTGCCTCGAACGCAGCGACGCACCGCAACTGAAGTTCCTGCTGGCGTACGTCTATCACCAGATCGGACGGCCGCAGGAAGCCGCCCAAGCCGCTGTCGCCGCGCAGAAGGGAATGCCTTCGTCGATGGTCGTGGACATCCTCAAGGCCGCCGTCGCGCCCTGACGGCATACGCGAAGCGCGAGCCGATTCACGCCTTGCGGAAGACGGCGACGACGTTTTCCACCTCGACGACGAAGAGGCGGTTGTCGCCCTCGAAATCCACCGGGATCGCGCCCTTGGGATTGAACAGCACCTTGTCGTATTGCAGCAGCGGGATCTCGGGCATGGTCTCAATCTCGGCCGAGACGGCGACGATGCGCCCGGTGATCGTGGGGATCTCGATGTTGTCCGGCAGCTTGATGCCGCCCTTGGTTTCCTTCTTGTCTTCGTCCTTACGAATGAGCACGCGTTTGCCGATCGGCTCGACCGTCTCGAACGATTGGGTATCGGTGTTTTCTTTCTTGGCCATGGGCGACGCCTTTGCATATCAGAGTTTTCCGATGCACGGGGTATTATAAAGGCATCGGCGCCTTTTGAAAAGCCACCTGGAAAAACCCGCCGCCCCGAAGAAGGTGGAAGGAGGGATCTCAAAAGCCCACCCGTCGCAGGGGCACCGGCCGTGGCTGCCCTTTGCCGTATCGCGCAACACCCCAAGCGGCGTTTCGTTTGAGCAGGCACGGGGCCTGCCCCGGCAGCCGCAAGCGCAACGATCCCTCCGATGCGCTCGGCGCGTGACCGCACTGCGCGCCGTCGCTGCGAACCCGCCGCGCACCATCGACCCTGGCAAACCGAAAGTCGCGGCTGAGCCTCGCTTCACAGTTTAGCATATTGTAACTCCTTATACGCTACAATATTCAGCAGGCGCACGCGACGGTGAGCGCCGCGCGGCGCCTCTTGAAAAAAACAATCAGCGCGGCGAAATTTTTCCTTGACTTTTCCGAAACAGGGCGTATACTACGTCAGCATCGAAACGGAACGGGGCGGGGTTAAGAACCGGCGGCATCTTTTTTGGGTTCGGACGTTGGTAAATGATCGCCGGGGAAATCCAGATAACGTGAGCGTAGAAGGAACGGAGTAGGATGAGAAACGGAGGATGTTATCGCCTGTCTTCATTTCGGCCGTAAGGATTCCCACGCTGACTTGACGAAGGGGTGATCTGCACAACCGGGAGGATCTCAACTACCCACCGCTGCGTGGTTCGTCGCGCGGAAGGACTGTCCGTACGGATGCTGGGACGGTTCCGTCGCGACGGGCATTCCGGAGAAGGTCTGTACACTTACGGGATAGCCATGAAAGCGTGCTCGATAAGGAGATCGAGGCAAAGGGTGTTGACGCCGGACAGGATGTCCGCTGCTGTCACGACACACACATCGACTCTGCCTCACCCAAGGCGGCAAGGCGACTCTTTCCTGTGGTCTCACTCTCGGCGCAGCGACGCCGACGCACACACGGGCGATCCCTTACCACGACATGACCCGCGCCATCGGAGATGTACTATGGTCATTCGACGCGAGCGAAACGTGCGCTTGCGGGGAGAAAGGAGGTGTTATCGGATTCGATAACATACGAAACGGGTGGTAGAAGTGCCGGAGCAAGATAGGGTGTCGCGCCCGGCATGCAGAGAGAGATGTATCATGGATGTGTTGGATCGCCGATGCGTTGTCGGAGATTCAACGCGAGCGTTAACGCTTGAAACGGAAAGGAGTCTTACAATGGGTAGAGTAATAACAGTTTCGGCAGTCGTGGCGGTTCTCGCCTCCAGCGCCTTCGGTCAGCTCGGGATCGGCAACATCGGGCCCCAGGAACAGCGTTGGGGTATCGGCCTGAGCGGTACGGTGGGCATGAATAGTGGTGACGGCACTGCCCACAACAGTCAACAGTTCGGCACACTGCTCATCCAGGGCGCATCGAACGACGAAGGGACGCAAGCCTGGCAGGGCACGGGCGCGCTGATATGTCAGTACGCCAATGTGACTGCCGACGGTGCCCCGGTGAGCGCCAATCAGAGTGTCGGCATCAATGGTGACGGCATCCTGGTGGAAGACCCTCAGAATCCGGGGGAATTCCTGCTTTTGCCGCTGGGTCAGAGGCAATCGGTCGCCGCCAATGCCGGGCCGTCGGAACAGTACGAAGGTGTTGCTGTCGAGGCGGAGCAGACGCTTGACAAGGACGCCGGCGGTGCCGGCGATGCCGATGCCGAGAACAAGGTTGTCACGGGCATGGCTCAACTCGCCGACAAGGACTGCACGACCATGGGCCAGGGCATGCTCATGGGCGGCCACCAGTATTCGACCCTGGACGGCACTACCTGCAGCTCTTCCGGCTGCGTGACCAGTAACTTAGGCATCACAGTGGTGCAGAGTCAGCAGTCGGGCTGCCCGTTGAACCTTTGCCCGACCACAGACTAAGCGACGGTTGAAGCATCTGGAAGATGAACCCGCTAAGGAGCCCTGAAGTGACGTGCTTGAGATAACGTTGAGCCGCCGGCTTCAGGGCTCCCTTTTTCTGTGACGGTTTTGCCCCGAATGGATGGGAACGGAAACGGAAGACCAAGGGGCCTTTTTGAGAAGGCAGTTGCTGTTCCAGGCGGGCATTGAAGCCTGGAGGCAGTAAGAGAAGAGAGAGGGACACCGGCTCGGTTTGGCACTGCCGAGCGTCGAACAAGGGATGCACGCGGACTCGCGGCGTCCCTGTCAGCAGGTTACACTTGGAGCCCTGAAGCCCGTCGTTTGCAGGGAGGCAAGCCGGGACCTTCAGGGCTCTTCTCTTTTGCGCCGCCGCGGCAAGCGCGACAAGCACGGGGCGAGTTCAACGCGCGGGATGCACCGCGACACACGAGCGGGGAGGCTCCGGGCCAGGCGGCAGAAGTCGCAGTTCCGTGAGCGAACGTCGCAGGAAAATCTGCGGCGCTACTTTTTGCTCGTTTTGGTCTTCTTGCTCTTGAACTGATCGAGAATCTCTTTCGCCTGCTCCGGCGATTCCGGAGGCCACTGACCCTGGGCCTGGAGCTCCTTGAGATGGTCGAGGGCCTTCATGCTGACAATGGTCCGGCAGCGGGGGAATTTGTTGCAGCCCAGGAACGGCCCGCGTTTGCTCTGGCGCACTACCAACTCGCCCTGCTTGCACTTGTAGCAGCGCACGCCCGTCGGCTCGGGCTTGGGCTTGGGGGGCAGCACGTTGCCGTCCTTGTCCAGGCGCATCGTCGTTTTGCACTCGGGATAATCGCTGCAGCCCAGAAACGCACCGTACCGGCCGTTCTTCTGGACCATCGGCTTGCCGCATTCCGGGCACTTGTGCTCGGTGACCTGATCCTGCATCATCTTTCCCTCCTTGTCGCAGGGACAAGCGAACTTGCATTCCGGGTATCCCGAACAGCTCAGGAAACGACCGTTCTTGCCGAAGCGATACACGAGCTGGCGCCGGCATTCCGGGCACGTATACTCGCTGGGCGTGGACTCGGCCTTGGCGTGCTTCATTTCCTTCTGGGCGGTTTCGAGGTTTTGCTTGAAGGGATGATAGAAATCGTCCAGGACGCCCCGCCAGTTCAAATGCTGTTCCTCGATCTCGTCGAGCTGCTCCTCCATGTGCCGCGTGAAGGCGACGTCCATGATCCTCGGGAAGTATTCGTCGAGCTTGTCGGTGACCACCTCGCCGAGGTCCGTGGCGTGGAATTTCTTGTCTTTCTGCTCGACGTACCTGCGGTCCTGGATCGTGCTGATGATCGGAGCGTAGGTGCTGGGCCGGCCGATGCCTTCCTTCTCCAGGGCCTTTACGAGGGAGCCTTCGGTATATCGGGCCGGCGGCTTGGTGAAATGCTGCTCGGCCTGGATGTCCACCGCGGCGAGATCCTGGCCGACTTGGGTCGGTGGAAGCACCTGCTCGGCCGAAGATGTCGGCCAGACCCTGGTATAGCCGTCAAAAACCAGCACGCGTCCCGTCGCCTTGTACGCGGCCGGACCGAGTGTCGTATCGGCCGTGATGTTCAGCGTTGTCACGTTCCACCGGGCCGGCTCCATCTGACAGGCGACGAAACGTCTCCAGACCAGGTCGTAGAGCTTGTACTGCTCGTCGCTGAGAAACTGTTTGATTTCGCGCGGCGTCAAATCCACGTCGGTCGGCCGGATGGCTTCGTGGGCCTGCTGGGCCGTCTTCTTCGACGCGTACACCTTCACCTTCTCCGGCAGATAATCGGGGCCAAACTGACTGCGAATGTGGTTGCGCACCTCGCTCACGGCTTCGTTCGAAAGATGAGTGCTGTCGGTACGCATGTAAGTGATCAGGCCGAGCGAGCCCATCGAACCGAGATCGATGCCCTCGTAGAGCTGCTGCGCCACCGACATCGTTCTCTTGGCGCTGAACCCCATGCGATTGGCCGCCGTCTGCTGCAGCGTGGAGGTGATAAACGGCGGCGACGGGCGGGACACGGACTCTTTGGTCTCAATATCGGCGATCTTGAACCGGGCCGACTGGAGTTCCTTGAATACCTTCTCGGCCGTTTCCTGATTCGTTGCTTTAAACTTCTCGTCGCCGATCTTGTGCAACTCCGCCTTAAAGGCGTGATGCTCCGCCAGCCACTTGCTTTGCTCGCGCAGGGTGGGACCTTTGTCGTCCTCGCCCTTGGGCGTGACAAAATCCAGCCACTGCCGGTGATAGTCGCTGCCGAGGTCCGTCGTGAAAACGGCCGGAATCAGCCAGTACTCCTCCGCCGTAAACGCGCGGATTTCGCGTTCCTTCTGCACGATCATTTTGACGGCGACGGACTGCACGCGACCGGCCGACAGGCCGCGAGTCACCTTCTTCCAGAGCAGCGGGCTGATCTGGTAGCCGACGATTCGGTCTAAAATCCGCCGCGTCTGCTGGGCCATGACCTTGTCGGTGTCGATGCGGCCGGGCCCTTCAAATGCCTGCTTGATCGCGGATTTCGTGATAGCGTTAAAGATGACCCGATAAACGCGGTCCTGCGGAACGCTGAGGATCTGAGCCAGATGCCAGGCGATGGCTTCTCCCTCGCGATCGAGGTCGGTCGCCAGATACAGCTTGTCGCACTTCTTGGCGGCGGACTTTAAGGCGTTGACGATGCGCTTTTTGCCCGGCATGATGTCGTACGTCGGTTCGAACTGGTTCTCGATATCGACGTTCAGGCCCTTGGAGGGCAGATCGCGGATGTGCCCCATGGAGGCCTTGACCTCGTAGTCCGAGCCGAGATACCGGTTGATCGTCTTGGCCTTGGCCGGCGATTCAACGATGACCAGCGATTTGCTTGAGTTCGTGCTCATTTTCCCCAGCGATTTCGGTTTTTCCGCCGTATAACGATGTCGGACGCGTCCGGCGTTGGCAACGGCCGCAGTGTACGCGCTGCGGCCGATGGTGCTTATCTACCCCTGCCGGGACGGATGAGTTCGATCATGGCCAAGTTCATTTCCGTTCCTTATCGGCCATTTCACGCCCGCAATTTAGAACAGGACACATACAGGCAGCACCGGGACGTGTCAACAGAAAAGGCCGGCGCAGCCGACAATCGCCCGCTAT
>Ga0272444_10003252_pt1 | contig 14723 bp, 8 predicted proteins | sample SSMForm13_FD_201033 | JGI IMG/M metagenome (GOLD analysis project Ga0272444, IMG submission 201033) | Marine sediment archaeal communities from Little Sippewissett salt marsh, Falmouth, MA, United States - SSM-Form-13 | ecosystem: Environmental > Aquatic > Marine > Wetlands > Sediment ...
AGATCTTACTATAGATATTTCTCCGATATCTAGTTACCATATCGTACATTATGGGTTTTTAATATTGTGCATGTAGTTCGTCACGGTGGGATAAGGCCCGAGCATCGTATTACTTCCATATCCAGGTCCTTGTATGCCAGGTTCATGCCTAAGGAATCGCTTGCCATGTGACCAGCGATTATAACATTGAGGTTCTTTTCCATTACCAGCTTCCTGTGCTCTTCCTTCAGGTGCATGAGCACCACCGTACCAACACCCACATCCACCATCTCCTCGTACATGTCCTTGGAGCAGGCTGTGCCTCCAGTGAATTTCACCAGAACCTTTCCGCACCTGTTGTCACCCTTTCCAACAACATATTTCGGTCCTGCATTCAGCTTGATCGCCTTTTGGTACTCCGGGATGGTCTTGAGAACCTTCACGATGTCCTTGACATACCTGGGTTCAGATTCGTTGATCTTGTTCTGAATAAAGGTCTGTACATGGTTGTCTGCTGGGGTGTGGGTGCACATCATGGGATATCCCAGCAATGCAGCGGCATCCACCGCCTGGTTGTGGTTCATTGGCATGACCTGTCTCTCGACCTCTCCTATTCTTTCCCTGGTAAGAAGCTCGGCCACGTTAATGGGTATGCCCCAGTTGGCAAAGAAATCCTCCTGCAAGTGCATCACATCATGCAGTGCTGCCAATGCCTTGCCCCTCGGGTGGTGGCCAATGATGAGGTCAATGGGCTTGCCCTTGTCAGCCATCCTGTCTGCGAGAAGGACCTCGGCAGTGTCGATATTGATGCCCATGAGGACCCTTTTTACCTCCTTGTCCTTGTCACCGGTCAGGAACCTGGAGTCGGCATAGGGGTTCCAGTGCCTGTCCTCGTCATAATACTGCTTTTCATCCTGGGAAAGCTTATCAAAACGCTCCTTTTCCTCTTCCAGGTAATGCTGGACGACCTCCTTTCCCCTCGGATCCTGTGAAATCCCCTTCTTGATGATTGTCTCGAATATCTGGTGTGCTTTCATGTTTCTCCCACCTGAACAGTAATGCACTTGCATGACAAAAGGGTTTTGGTTCACAGGTCAGGTGCGTCGGGGAGGGAATATTTTTCTTTCACCCACTTCCATCCTGTGGGTCATCCTTCACATTCCGTGTTTTTTGTTGTTCTGCTCCTTCTTCTACCCCCGTCTTGGCTTCATTTTCAGGTTCCTTCGATGGCACCTCGGTAACTGAAGCATCGTCCTGTGCTAATGTCTCGATGCTTTCTTCTTTATTATTCTCTTCTATTTCAGAATCCGAGGAGATGGCCCTCTTTTTCCACATTTTTAGCAATACAATGCCAAGGAATGCCACTGCTGCTATCTCACCTATGACGATGAACAACCATGTATCGAACTCGAACCCCTCATCTGGCTCCTCAGGTTTGCTGGATGCGTCAAATGGATTCGTGCCCTCATTGTACTCGTCCAGGTTCGTTGCTCCATCATCATCAACGTCCTGGAAAGCATCCACCGGGCTGTTTGGGTCAAGCCCGTACTCCACCTCCCATCCATCAGGTATGCCGTCATTGTCGGAATCTTCGTCCCTCGGGTTGGAACCAGCAGCATACTCGTCCTTGTTCAGGAGGTCGTCCTCGTCTGCATCCAGTACTGCATCGTTGACAAAAGGGTCCATATCGAACTGCAGCTCCCATCCGTCAGGCAGCGTGTCATTATCGGTATCTGACAGGGTTGGGTCTGTCTTGAAGGTGTACTCTCCGAAGTTCGTCAGACCATCTGAATCGAAGTCTCCTTCAGCATCTGTTGCATTGAATGGGTCAAACCCGAATTCGATCTCCCATCCATCATCCATTTCGTCACCGTCATTATCAGAGTCCTCTGCGCTTTTGGTGGTGAAGTTCCATCTTATCGGAGCGGTGATATGATTGCCCACAAGGTCCTGTGCCTGGGTGTTCACCACGAAATGATATTTGGTCCCGTAATAAAAGTAATCATCTGGTGTGAATGTGAACTTGGTCCCGTCCTGGTTCCATTCCATGTGTCCATCGGTGATGGTCCAATTGCCTCTGGTATCATCGAAATACGCAAAAGCGGATTCTACCGTAGTTTTGTTCATTGGCTCGTCAAAGGTGAGGCTGACCTTGGTGGTGATTGACACATTACTACCTGAGGGCCCTTTCTTGGAGGCCTGGGGCGGGACCCCTTCCAACACTGTAATGATCATGGACTTGGTAGCATTGCAGATCATGTTGGATACCTGCAGGGTGATGTTATACTCACCCTCCTTTTCGAACACATGCTCGAACACGGTGGCAGTGTAATCAGGATTTTTCCAATCCAGTCCATCACTCCTGTTCAGATCCCACTTGAAGCCATCAGCATGCTTTGAGGGTAAACCGTTGAAAATATGCTCCAATCCGGCTCTTGCAGTATCATCGATTTCGAAATCCGCTATTGGATAGTTCTGGATCTGGAACTTCACCACATCATAAGTCTCATTGAACTCAGCATACCAGGAAGCTGTACCGTCAGAATAACCAGCATTGAACCTGCTTGTGAATCCGAATTCTGGAAGGCAGAAGGCATGAGCTCCTTTATTTGTCACGGACCAGTTCGCTTCAACATCGCCGATGTATCCGGCAGTGTCGTTGTAGGAGGCGCAGTAACCCCTGATCTCCTTGTTAGCTACTACTATCTGGTCCTCTATATCGTAGTTACCATCGGCCTTGAAGTAAACGATCTCGACCCTGTCCACTTGGGGAGGGATAACATCATAATAGAGCGTGTGGGTATTGCCTTTCTCATCCTCGGCTATGATCCTGACATATCCTCCTTCCAGACCAGATAGGAACTGCGTGCTCCATCCATGCATACTGGTTATGTAGCCCTCGCAGTTCTCGAAGGCCCTGTAGCTCCAGTTAACCTCCATCTCCTCCACCGGCCCGGAGGATTCATTGAAACCTCCAGCGTACAGGCTCTTCGTAATACCTACTGGGAATGCCCTGTCAAAGGCAATATCTTCGAACTCCCCTGGGCCCTCGAGTATGCGAATATAATCTACCGTTGGAGGCAGAATGGTAATGTTCATCGCATCGGTCCTGCCGGATGAATCAATTGACCAGACCTGTACAAGTCCAGGTTCAAGTCCCATGTACACCGTGGCATTGTGATCATTGGTCTCGTTGAGCTCTGATTGTGAACCTTGGGAATTGGTTAGGAGCCATTCCACCTTCTGAAGCTGGACAACACCAGAGGTGTAGTTCCATCCAGCGGAGTGGAGTTTCATGTACTTTCCTACTGGTGCGTTCCTATCATGGTACTCGAAATGATTCTCCTTGGCTATGTAAATATAGTCAACCTCTGGGGGCCTTATTGTGATCGTGATAGTAGTAGAGTATTGATCCGGGATCTCTGCTTTCCATATCGCGGTACCGCCATGATGCCAAGCCTGGAACTCGGATGACTTGCCGCTCCTGTTCACAGATATGGCAGTGGAGTTACCTATGTTCTCCACTTCCCAGAAGGCTTGAACATCCCTTACATATCCAGATGTATCATTGAAACCCGCAAGGTAGCCCATGATCTTGAAACCGACATTAACGGTCAAAACCGTTATCTCCGAACCAGAACCCTCAGGAGCATCATGTATCTTTACGAAATCGACCGTGGGTGCAATTATGGTAATCACAACCTCATCTGTCATTCCAAGATAGGTTATTCTCCAAGTAACAGTATCCTCCGCTAGACCTGCCTGGAATTGGCTTGACTCACTTGGTGAGGGTGTGGTTGTGGATCCCCCTCCACCAATAACGCTCACTGTCCATTGGGCCTGGACTCTCTCAACAAACCCGGATGTTACATTCCAACCCTCAGCATATCCAATTATTGTATGACCGACAGGTACATCTTGATCGGAGATTTCAATCTGGTTGCCCTTGGTCAATCTTACATGGTCCACCTCTGGTGGCATGATCTGGAATTGGACTGTATCCTCCATGGATGAGAATGATGCCCTCCAAGTGACATTACCCGCTGTGGTCCCAGAATAGAACCTGTGTCTGAAGTTCGTCTCCTTTGTTGTGGTAGCAGATCCACCATCAGAATTGACCACGCTCCATGTTGCTACGAGCTCACAAACATATCCAGTAGTGTAGTTGAATCCACTTGAAATACCTGTTATTGTCTTTCCAACAGGTACATCCCTGTCCATGATGTACATGGATGTATCGCCTGGCACAACGATAAGCAGGTAGTCCATTGTTGGAGCCATGACATCCAAACTCTCTATGATCTCCAGGCCATGATACTCTCCCTTGATATCAAGGGTTCCTCCGAACCAGCCGGATGTAATGTTCGTGGATGTTCCATTGAGCATGTCTATCGTGGCATTGGTGCTTGCGTCATTGACCAAGGTCCAGTTGCTTGCTGCATTTCCAATGAGCCCGGTGGTTTTATTGAAAGCCATGAGGAATACCTGGAATTCTTGGCCCACCTTCAGAACCATGTTGGTGACATTGACACCTGTACCATCAGAGCGGTTCATGATCGCAAGATAATCCGGTTTGGGTGGAGTGATGGTGAATGTGACAGTATCAACGATACCCCCATACTCAGCTGTCCAGGCAGCAGTACCTGGGTTCCAGCCGGAATAGAGTGTACTTGACGTACCGTTAAGGGGGCTGCAGCTTGCATTGGCGCTGGTATTTACTATGGCCCAATCCGCAGCCACGGTGTAAAGCCGCCCAATACTGTTGTTGTAAGCATGAGCATGGGCCAGTACATCCACACCAACAGCGATATCCTGGTCTTGAACCTCAAGGGCCGCGGGACCGGGTCCATCCATGACATTGATATAATCTATGGTCGGCGGGAGGATGTTGATCTTGAGGGAATCATTTTCCCAGGTATTGTTCCAAATATTGAAATAACTGGCATTTAGGTAGCTTATTCCATCTGCAAGTCCAGAAAACAGCTTGCACTGTCCTCCAAGGACCGAGGGGATGTCTGGTTGGAACCTGCATTCTGCCCCGTGCAGGTTCGTAATGCTCCAGTTCACATCCGCTAACCCAACGTATCCACCCACGCTATTGTTGAAACTGGATGCATTTAAGCCCAGAAATACCCCCACTGGAAGGTCGATTGTATCCAGGTTCGTTCCATTTGGGACGTCAGTGATGTTGATACATTCGGGTTGAGCCTGGCCCAAAATGAGGATCATATCCATGCTCTTATTCACTCCCACAACCAAAATGGAATAATTTGTACCATTGCCAGCTTTGAGCTTGTATGGAGATAGGTATTGTGTTCCAGTAATGTTGTGTTTATATTCCTGGACTTGAAGCAAGCTTCCTATCTCCCCGTTGATATCCGTGTTCTCTTCATGCACTAGCCGGTCGACATTATCAAACACCGCTACCTTTACATTTTGAACCGGGCTTCCAGCACCATCCTCCACGTTCACATGCAGGTACCAATGGACCATCAACGTGGAATTTGCATCATTGAAATGCAAAACAGAGCCGTTGAAAGTGGTGTTGAAGGCCGTTATAATGGTCTCTGTGAGGTTCAATTCCTCGACAATGGTCCCGAAAAAAGTACTGTTGGATATGGTTAAATTAGCAGTTCCTTGGCTGGATATGGACCTGTTGCAGTTTTGAAAGGTGCATCTTTGAAGACTGACATTCTCAGCTCCATCACATCTTATTCCAGTAGAAGTATTGAGCAAAACCAGGTTGTGAAGGGTAGTGTTATATGCGTTATCAAGATAGATGCCTGTGTTCCTGAAGGCAGTTTGCTCTATTGTGATATTATGAACCGTTGTATTGGTGCAATTGATCGTTAAGGAGGACCTGTTCGTACCTAGTTCCAATACTACCATTTCCAAATGCTCACCACGAATTATGCAGGGAATAGCGACAGTAACATTCCCATCATAGGTCCCATTGAAAATGAATATTACATCCCCTGCAGTAGCATTGTCAAATGCTTGCTGCAATACTGTATAGTTCTCAGCTGGATTCGCTACACCAGATCCTGGTACATCATCCACGTAAATGGTGTCGGCACTGGAGATGTTGGTTGATACTACTATAAATACAGCTAATAACAGCCCTGCTAGGGCCAGCATCCCTGTCTTGTTCATGGACATCATCCCTGTTATTCTTCTGTATCATCGTTTCCAGGGTTATTAAATTTTGCCCATCCGAAATAACCTAGCAATACTATGACAACAACGAGTATTACCACCACGATTATCAGCAAGGTGAAGTCATCACCACCACTCTCCGCATCCGTGGGGTCTGTGCCCTCCTGGTATTCCTTGAGGTTGCTCCACCCATCACCGTCCTCGTCCTCGTCAGCATCATCCATGAGTGGGTCAAGTTTATATCTCACTTCCCATCCATCTGGCATCTTGTCCCCATCGGTATCCTTATTATTGGGGTCCGTGCCATTGCGATGTTCCATTCGATTGTTGAGCCCGTCATTGTCTGGGTCTAAACCACCATCTTTTACCAGGGGATTAAAACCATTGTCTATCTCCCAACCATCTGACATGGCGTCCTGGTCCGAATCAAAATCCGTTGGGCAAGTGCCAAGTAAATACTCTGCCCAGGTACTTATCCCGTCCTCGTCTATATCAAGAAGAGTATCATCTGCCTTTGGGTTTAAACCTTGTTTTACCTCGTAATTGTCATTCAAACCATCATCGTCCGTATCGTTGTCCAGGGGATCTGTATAGCTGTTGTATTCCTTTCTATTCGGAAGCCCATCTCCATCTGGATCAGATTCCGCATCATCCGCATTCAGTGGATCGAAACCGTAATCTATCTCCCATGCATCGCTTATCGTATCACCGTCAGTATCTGAGGTCACAGCTGTTTTTGTTGAGAAGGTCCAGGAATAAGCATCCAGCATCCTGTTTCCCACAAGGTCTGAAGACAGGTTCGAGATAGAAAAAGAGTATTCAGTAACATAATTCCAAGCCGGATCCGGGGTGAAGGTGAAGGACGAGTTGTCGTGGCTCCAGACCAACTCCCCATCCGTTGGAGGTGAGATAGTAAATCCAGGCTCCACGGTAGTAATGTTCATTGGCTCTGAGAAATCCACTTCAATTGGTAGGATTATTGACCTGCCGGTTCCAGTCGGGGTAGCTGTGACCACTTCTGGAGGAACACTTTCGATGATCACCATCTGAACGATCTCCATGTCGATATTGATGGGGTTCTCTACCCTCAAGGTAACCGAATATATGCCTGGTTCCGAGTATGAGTGCGTAACAATGGGCCCGATATGATCCGGATTATCCCAATGCTCGGCATCGCTGGTACCCATGTCCCACTTGTAAACATCCGCAAACTGGGATTGTGAGCCGTCCAGTGTGAAATTCTCATCCTCTTTGAACCTTCCAGCTCCCAGGATTACGGCAGATGGAGGGTTGAAAACAATGAAACGGACGGAATCCTCATGGCCCAAATACTCGACCTCAAGCAGAACATCGCCGTTCAGGTCCCCGCTCTCGAATGTGATCCTGATGCCGTCAAGGGTGGACAGGTTTGCATTGGAATTGTTATTGGTGAGATTCCAATTTGCCGCTACTGTTTCCACGAAGCCCTTGGTATCATTGTAAATTGCAGCATAGAAGAAGTTACTGTATCCTGTGCTGAGGTTCTGGTCCTCGATGAGCTCGTCCCCGGAATCCTTGGTGTTCACTATTTGGAAATCATCGATTTCCGGTGGCAGGACGGTATAGTTAACATAGTGCTTGTGTCCCTGGTCATCGGACAGCTCGACCATGGCCCTTCCATCTACCAGTCCAGCATTGAATTGAGAGCTTGTACCAGATAAAGGGGATACGATGCTCTCGACATCATCGAACTGGTACATGTGCCAGCTTCCCAAGAAGTTACCAAGATAACCCTTTGAATTGTTGAACATGCCTGTATAGAGTCCAAGTATCTTTCCGATGGGAACATCCCTATCAACCGCAACATCATTGGGTTCGTTGGCAGTGTTGAGTATCCTCACATAATCCACTGTTGGCTCGAGCATTGAATAGAGCAGGTCATAGGTATGTCCGTTCCCATCATCTGCGGTGATGGTGATGTTACCCATTTCCAAACCGGAACTGAAGACAGTGTTGTTGCCAGTGGTGTTCGTCAATGCACCTTCGGCACCATCGAGGTTGTTGATGGACCAGTCTACGGTAATGAGGTCCAGGAATCCAGTGACATCATTGTAGGCCCTGGCATAGAGCGTGGCATTCTGGCCCACGGATACATTCCCATCAAGTAGCACGTTACCAGAAACATCGCATATCGTTATGCTGTCGACATCCGCAGGATCGGGCTCAGCTTCCGCGCTCGAAAGCATTGAGAAACCAATCAGCATTACCATACCAAATAACAATATTGACCATCGGGACATACAGGCATGTATCAAACTGCAAGCACAAATATTTTTCCTGCATTGTTGTCTTGTCAGATGCCTGTAGATTTTCTTGACAGCCTATAATTATTTATAGGTATTCTCTATTTCCCACAACCACCTATACATATAGAGGTCATACCATGTCTGGAGTACAACTTCATGAAATGATTTTGCGTGATGCACACCAGTCGCTTTTGGCGACAAGGATGCGAACTGAAGAGATGCTTCCCGCTTGTGAAAAGCTCAACGAGATCGGCTACTTTGCCATGGAGGTTTGGGGAGGTGCGACATTCGATGTGCCCATCAGGTACCTCAACGAGGACCCATGGGACAGACTGAAAGCCCTCAGGCAGGCACTGCCTGATACCAGGTTGCAGATGCTTGAGAGGGCAATGAACATCGTAGCGTACTGGAACTTCCCTGATGATGTGGTAAAAAAGTTTATCCATTATGCTAAAAAGGATGGTATCGACATCTTCAGGATATTTGACGCCCTTAACGACCTGAGGAACATGAAGGTCCCCATAGAGACTGTGATAGAGGAAGGAGGTCATGCCCAGGGCTGCATGAGCTATACGATATCTCCGGTTCACACCGTAGATTACTTCGTTGAAAAGTTCATTGAGCTGGAGAAGATGGGATGTCATTCACTATGCGTGAAGGACATGGCAGGTATGATCACACCACAAAGGGCATATGATATTATCAAGGGAGTGAAGGATGCAGGCTCCAAGGTACCAATGGTCTTACATACCCATTGCACCTCCGGTTGTACGGAAATGGCGTACATGATGGCTTGTGAAGCAGGAGTAGATGTGCTTGATACGGCCATGTCGCCAATATCAGGTGGTACGGCAGCACCGGCCACGGAATCCGTGGTGGCAGCGCTACAGGGCACCAAATGGGACACTGGCTATGATCTTGAGAAATTGGTAGAGATCAGGAAGTACTTCCTCAAGGTATGGGACAAGTACCGCCACCTCCACAGGATCAACGCATTGAAATGCGACCCGGAGGTCATGGTCCACCAGATACCCGGCGGTATGCTCTCAAATCTCATTTTCCAGCTGGAAGAGCAGGGAGCAGGTGACAAGTACTACCAGATACTTGATGAGGTACCAAAGGTGAGGGCGGAGCTCGGGTACCCGCCTCTCGTGACCCCAACATCCCAGGTCGTTGGTGTACAGGCCGTTATGAACGTCCTGTTCGGAAGGTACAAGAAGATCACAAAGGAAACCAAAGATTACGTTAAAGGCATGTATGGTAAATCCCCAGGCCCGATCTCAGATGAGATCAAGGCACTGGTACTCGGACCGGGCTGGAAGGATGAGATCATAGATTGCAGGCCAGCAGACCTCATCGAACCCATGTTCGATAAGAGGAAGAAAGAATTGGATGAGATGGACCTACTCAAAAAACCGGAGGACGTAATTACCTACGCGATTTACCCAGAGGTCGGCTTGAAGTTCCTCAAGGGTGAGGCGGAACCGGAGTTCACCTCGGAACAGCTGCCGCTACCAGTTGATCACATACTGACCCAAAAGATGGTGCTCTCACAGTTTCCGGAGCTCACCCTGGACCAGGTCAAGGGCCTGGGCTCAGAAGGCGGCGGAGGACCCGCAGCTATACCCACCGAGTTTAACGTAGAGGTCAATGGCGAGTTCTACGAGGTCAAGCTCGAGCCTACCGGAGGCTTTGTGGTTGCTGGAGGAGGGGGAGCACCAGAAGCAAAGATCCCCAAGGGAGATGTTGAAGGCGGTGTCAAGTGCAACGTGCAGGGCAATGTCTTCAAGGTACTGGTCAAAGAAGGCGATGAGGTCTCAAAGGGAGATGTCGTAGCCGTCGTTGAAGCAATGAAGATGGAGAACGACATTACCAGCGAGCATACAGGGAAGGTCGAGAAGGTATTCATCGAGGTTGGAGATACCGTAAGTCCAGGCGATAATGTAATGGTAATCAAGTAAGGTGAGACCAATGCTCAGCAAGGTACTTATCGCCAACAGGGGCGAGATAGCCATTCGAATAATGCGGGCCTGCAGGGAGCTTGGCATCCCTACAGTTGCGGTTTACTCGGACGCGGACAAGAACGCGCTCTTCGCCAGGTACGCGGACGAGAAATTCAACATCGGCCCAGGACCCGCAGCCCAGAGCTACCTTCAGATGGATAAGATAATCGAGGTGGCAAAGGAATGCGGTGCAGATGGTATTCACCCAGGATACGGCTTCCTGGCGGAAAACGCACCATTCGCAAAATTATGCAAGGACAATGGAATAGAATTCATCGGCCCCCCAGTTGAGGCCATGGAGCTCATGTGCTCCAAGATCGATTCCAAGAACTCCATGATCAAGGCAGGGGTCCACGTGGTTCCTGGCGTCACAGAGGCGATATCAGACCACGACAAGGCCAAGGAAATAGCTGAATCCATCGGATATCCAGTTATGCTCAAGGCATCTGCAGGAGGCGGTGGAATAGGAATCCAGATGGTGGACGGCCCCGAGAACATGGAGAAGACCCTTGAATCCATCAGAAGACTGGCAAAGAACAACTTCGGCGACGATGCCGTGTTCATAGAGAAGTTCATAGACACACCAAGACATATCGAGTTCCAGGTCATAGCTGACAAGCACGGCAACGTCATCCATGTACTGGAAAGGGAATGCTCAGTGCAGAGAAGGCACCAGAAGCTCATTGAAGAAACGCCCTCCTGCGCCCTGACCCCAGAGCTCAGGAAGGAGATGGGAGAGCAGGCAAAGCTCGTTGCCAAGACCGCTGGTTATTACAATGCAGGTACCTGCGAATTCATGTTCAGGGACGGGAAGTATTACTTCCTGGAGATGAACACACGTCTTCAAGTGGAGCATCCAATCACGGAAGCTATCACAGGCATAGATCTTGCTAGAGAGCAGCTGAGGGTCGCATCAGGCCTGGAGCTGGAGTACGAGCAGAAGGATGTGAGGGCAAAGGGCCATGCCATCGAGTGCCGTATCAATGCCGAGGACCCGCTCAACAACTTCATGCCCGCGCCAGGCAAGATAGCAAGGTATGCAGAGCCAAGCGGGCCAGGTATCAGGATAGACAGCGGTGTGTATCAGGGATTCACGATACCCACGTTCTATGATTCAATGATAGCTAAGCTCATTGTCTGGGGCGAGGACAGAGCCAGATGCATAGAGAGAACCAAGAGGGCATTGTGGGAGTTCCAGATCGGTGGGGTTAGGAACAACATTCCGTTCCACGAGGTTGTCATGAACCACCCGGAGTTCAAGGCTGGCAACTACGATACCAGCTTTATCCCCAAGTACAATATTCTAGAAGCTGTTGTCAAGTACGTTGAGGAGATGAAGAAGAACTCTGGAGTGGGTGCGCAGGTGGCAGCCATCGCAGCGGCAACAGCTGTTGCCCAGGCAACACAGATGCAAAAGAATTAATCCCCATGAGCATTTGGGGTTGCCATGGCCGATAAGGATGATGGGCGGAATAGGAAGCGCAGCCACAGGGTTGCAGCACTGCTGGTCATTTCCATTACGATACTTGCACTGCTTTTCCTTTTCACGGATACCGAAAAGGTACTGGACCTACTCCTGAACGCAGATCCACGCATCGTGGTCCTCATCATCGGCCTGTACCTAATTGGACTGGCCACCAAGTCATACCGGTGGAAGGTGGTATGCTCGTCTGCTGGAGAGAATGTGAGCTTCAGGAAGATATTTCCTCTCTTCACAATCGGCATGTTCATTAACAACGTTACACCCGGAAGGATCGCTGGTGAACCCCTGCGTGCGTACCTGCTGCACAAGGGTCATGAGGTAAGGGGCGGCAAGGCAGTATCCACGGTCTTTGTTGAAAAGCTACTTGATCTAACTATCCTCTGCATCATCAGTTTTATTGGCGTTGTATTCCTGGTCTTGGATGAGAACACGGAACTGGATAGCGGAACCAGAACGACCATGCTGGTTTTCATCCTCCTTGTTGCAGTTGGTATCGCGAGCTTGCTCTACATCTCCAGAAAGAAACATCTGCTGGAGGTTGTAGTAGTACGGACAGTAGGTACTTTCTACAGGTTCACGAAGTTATCCATTGCCAAGAAGGCCCAGGACAATATGCTTGACCTTGTAGACCATTTCCATGATGGTGTGGAGAGTGTTGTCAAGGGCAAGGGCGGCGGAACAGCAATGGGGCTTACGGGTTTGATCTGGCTCAACGAGAGCCTGAGGCTTTGGCTGGTCCTGCTGGCCCTGGGAACAGATACCTTCTTCGGAGCAGTCCTCTTCGCAGCATGCATCGCTTCATTATTTGGTATACCTCTGCCCATAGGTGCGGGTAATGCAGCGATCATTACCACGGTGTTCTTCATTCTGGGGATGGACATTGAGCTTGCTTCCACCGCCTCCCTTCTCATGATAATGACCTCCATCTGGATATCGGTTCCAATAGGTTTAGCATTCATGGTCCAGCTGGGAGTAAAGTTTAATGGTAGGAAGGTCATGCCGGAATCGAGCTGATAGGATGAAGTGTCTGGTTACTGGTGGAGCAGGCTTCATTGGAAGCCATCTTTCCGAGCGGTTGTTGGAGCTCGGGCACGAGGTCACGATACTGGATAATTTCGACAAGTATTATGAAGGAAAGGAGAGAAATATCGAAAGTATCGTGAATGATATCCATTTGATCAACGGTTCCATTCTGGACACACCTGTTCTAAACAAGGCAGCAAAGGACATGGATTTCATTTTCCACCAGGCTGCCCAGGCCGGGGTAAGGGCATCTTTGGATAACCCGCTCAAGACGATCACCACAAATATCACTGGCACTGTGAACGTTCTCCATGCTGCCAGGGAGCAGCACGTGAAGGGCGTCATCAATGCCTCATCCTCCTCCGTGTACGGCGAGATACCAAGGGAAAGGATAACGGAGGAACATGCCAAGGACCCGATCTCACCCTATGGCCTGAGCAAGCTCACAGCAGAAAGGTATCTGGCCATGTTCCACGAGCTGTTTGGTTTGCAGACCATCTCACTCAGATATTTCACGGTATATGGCAGAAGGCATAGACCGGACATGGCAATAAGGATCTTCGGTGAAGCCCTGAAGAACGGGGGTACGATACGTATTTTCGGAGATGGGGAGCAAATGAGGGATTTCACCCATGTCTCTGACATAGTAGAAGCAAACCTCTTGTCAATGAAGGCCGCGAAGGAAGGAAAGGGCAAGGGCCAGGTCTACAATATTGGGGGTGGGAACACCGTGTCAGTGAATGACCTGGTATCAAGGATGATAAGGATATCAGGCAATAATACGGATATCATCCACGAGGACGAAAAGCAGGGTGACGTGAAGATCACCTGGGCAGACAATTTCAAGGCCAGGCAGGAACTTGGTTGGAGACCAAAGATAGGATTGGATGAGGGACTGGAGGATTTCTTCGAATGGCTGGAGGCTGGGAAGAGATGACTACAAGTGGACTGAAATGCTCGACAATACTACTGCTCTATAATGAGGAGGGAAATGTCAGAATACAGACCCAGGAAGTGCTGGATTCCTACAAGAACCACGGTATAAACGGCGAGATTCTGCTCATAGATGACGGCTCCGAGGACTCCTCCCCGATGATATGCGATGAGATGGCCGAGAGGTACAAAGCGGTCAGGGCAATACATCATAATCCAAACAAGGGCCGCTCCTTTGCAATCAAGACCGGTTTCATGGAGGCAAAGGGGGAAATCTCCATAATAATGGACGCCGACAGGCAGTATGACGCAGACGAGATACCGCGGTTCATCGAGAAGATTGAAGAGGGATGGGACGTTGTATCTGGGAACAGGGTCACAAGGAAGGACGATGCTATCAGGAGGTTCATCTCAAGGACCTACAACAAATGGATAATAGGAAGGTCCATTGGCATGGACATCAAGGACCAGAATTCCGGTTTCAAGGCATTCACTGACGAGGCAGCCAAGAACATGTGGTTCGAGCCAGAGGGTTACCTGGGCCTGCACAGGTTCATTCTACCGCTTGCAGCCTTCAGCGGTTACAGTATCACCGAGATTCCCATCAAGCACCTGGATAGGCCGGAGGGGAAGTCATACATCAAGTTCTATTCTGTGCCCCTGATCACACTGCGAGATTACAGGAAGCTACGAAAGCAGCTGAAGCTCTTGAAGAAGCAGAAAGAGCAGAGTGAAACAGAGAGAAGAGCAGAGGGAAACAGAGAGAAGAGCAGAGTGAAACAAATGGAAGAACCGAGTGAAACAGAGGGAAGAACAGAGTGAAACAAATGGAAGAACCGAGTGAAACAGAGGGAAGAACAG
>Ga0272444_10003253_pt1 | contig 14722 bp, 11 predicted proteins | sample SSMForm13_FD_201033 | JGI IMG/M metagenome (GOLD analysis project Ga0272444, IMG submission 201033) | Marine sediment archaeal communities from Little Sippewissett salt marsh, Falmouth, MA, United States - SSM-Form-13 | ecosystem: Environmental > Aquatic > Marine > Wetlands > Sediment ...
GTCCGGGACCGTTTGTTGTCTCTCGTGATGTCTCTGCTTGCGGAAGGTTGCCCAAGCGCCCTCAGGGCCTTCTTGCAGAAGTCTTCTTGAGGGGCCAAGCCATTCTTCGCGTAGAACTTAGCCAGCTTGCGGTACCTTTCCGCGGGATCGGCCCCGCTGGCCCAACAGGCCTTGGCCAGGCATTGAGGGCACAGGGCGATCGGTCTGCGATCGGCCTCGGCCAGCCCGTTGCTTCCACACATGCCGCACTGCCAAGCTGTGCAGTGCAACATGGAAAAGATGTGCCCGACCTCGTGGGCGGCAGTCTTCAATGTCCGGAGAAGAACTCTCCGGTACTGGGCAGGACCGGCGTCTGGGTCTCCGTAGCGGTAAAGCGACCACACGCCGACGCGTTTTGTCGGCGAGGCCGAGCCGAACACGAAGTTCCATGCTTCGCCCGGCCAGAGGTCAGCGGGGGTCAGCGCTATGTATGCGAAGGCGTCCTCAGGCATTCTCGGTAACAGGACCTTCTCCATGACATATCCGGTGCGGATTTGCATGTTACGCCATTGGGGGTGAATCCGCCTTGCGCCTGTTGGCACGACCGAGAGCGATAGGCGCTCGAGCAACTTGACATCCAAGTTGTAGTAGGCGCCAAGGAACTCCGCGGCTGATTCGACCAGTCTCTCTTGGGTTGGAGTGAACCTGCCCAGGGGCTGGACATATATGGTCTTGCGCCTGGAGGTGGGAACGACGGGACTGGCTGCGACGTATTGTGCAAATGTCTGTCCGGGTTCTGCGTGTTCGCTGAGCCATTCCCCAGGTCTGGGCTTGCCCAGCTTCCGTGCCAGCGGCTTGAGTCTTGCGGTCTGGACCCGAAGCGTCTCGATTCTACGCGGATCGGCGAATCGTGCAGCGGGCTTTGTAGCCGGCTTGCTTGCCGGTTCGGCGGCCCAAGCCACGGTCGCGATGGTGAAGGCTGCCGCAATTGCTTTGGCTATGGCCATTACGTGGACTCCAATAGACACGCCGCCAACGCGCCACCTAGTGCATCATACAGCATATGTTACAGTTATTGCCCGGAATTGCGTTGCCTCAGGTTGGATCAGCAGATAGCGTTACTGACCGATCCAAAGCCTGAATTGTCGCGTCAGGAAGAGAACTTGAAGACCCCAAAGGCAGCAACTTACGCGTCTCGCAGGCGGAACGTATTGAAGGTGGCCGCCAACCAGAAAACCGTCGATGCCATAGTGGTTACCTGCCCGGCTGATGTAGGTTACCTTTCCGGCTTCACGGGTGACGACAGCTCGCTAGTCTTCTCGCGGATGTGGGCCTGCCTGGTTACGGACGGCCGCTATTCAGAACGCGCCGACAAAGACTGCGCGGATATAGACGTGCACGTTCGCAAAGCAAGCATGTCTCAGGCAGTAGCCGACGTTCTGAAGGGGTGCCGAGTCCGAAGGGTTGGTGTTCAGGCTGAGCACATCACGCTTCGATCAAGAAACGCACTGGCGGCAGCTTTGGGCGGAAGGCAACTGCGGGAGTTGGATTCGGTGACAGCGCCCTGTCGAGAAACCAAGGACTCCTGGGAGCTTCGCGCAATCCGCAAAGCAGTTCGGATCGCCCAGCGTGCCTTCCTTGATCTGACAGCAGGAGGCGCCGATGCGCTGATCGGGCGCAGCGAGAGGCAGGTTGCCGCAAGATTGGACTATCTCATGCGGTGTGCGGGGGCGGACAGTCCAGCCTTCGATACTATCGTGGCGGCGGGGGCACATGGCTCCGATCCGCACTATAGCCCTGCGGACACAAAGATACGCAAGAGCCAGGCCGTTCTGCTGGATTGGGGAGCGATGTTTGGCGGGTACTGTAGCGACTTGACCCGGGTCGTCTTCACAGGTAGAATCCCGCCGGAACTTGCAGAGATCTATGAGGTTGTGCTTCGGGCTCAGGCTGCAGGTCTGCGGAAGATTGCTCCAGGTATCAGCTTGAGGGCGGTCGATGCCGCTGCCAGAAAAGTGATCGAGCAGGCGGGATACGGACGCCAGTTCGTGCACTCTCTGGGCCACGGATTGGGACGCGATGTGCATGAGCGTCCGGTCCTGGGCGCGAAGGTGCGCGGAAGACTCCGCAAAGGAATGGTCGTGACCGTCGAGCCGGGAATCTATATTCCTGGAGTCGGCGGCGTTCGCATAGAAGACGACGTTCTTGTCACGTCGAACGGGCGGCAGAAACTGAGTTCGCTGCCGCGGAAAGCCGCACAAATGGTCTTGCGATAGCCCGCGCGGGCCCAGCATCGGAGATGACGCCAATGCCGGTGAACATCAAGGAAATCAGGCAGCTAATCAAGCTGATGGTCGATAACGACATGACTGCGTTGGATGTGGAGTCCGGATCGACCAAGGTGTCGCTCAAGCGCGGTCATGGCGGGGCGCCTGTCGTGGTCGGTCAGCCCGAGATCTCCATGCCGGCGCCGCCACCTGTTCAGGACTCCAATGCAGGTGCCGCCGACTCGGCCGAGGACGGTATCGTAGAGATCAAAAGTCCGATGGTGGGCACTTTCTATGCTGCATCCAGCCCCGAAGGAGATCCGTTCGTCAACGTCGGTGACGCGATTGGTCCGGATTCCGTTGTCTGCATCATCGAGGCGATGAAGGTCATGAACGAGATCAAGGCTGAATGCAGCGGAACTATAGTCGAGGTTTGCACAGGCAACGCCCAGCCGGTCGAGTTCGGGCAGGCGCTTTTCCGGGTGAAACCCTCTTAGGAACCGAAGGAAACCATCGATGTTCTCCCGTGTTCTAGTTGCCAACAGGGGCGAGGTAGCCCTTCGGATCATACGAGCCTGCAAGGAGCTCGGTATCGAGACGGTGGCTGCCTTCTCCGAAGCCGACCGAGATGCCAGCTATCTCCATCTTGCCGACGAGCGGATCTGTATCGGTGATGCGCCCTCAGCAGAGAGTTACCTCAATATTCCTCGGATAATCGCTGCCGCTGAAATCGGAGATGTGGACGCCATACATCCCGGATACGGTTTTCTCGCCGAAAACGCTCACTTCGCGGAAGTGTGCCGGGACTGCAAGATCGAATTCATCGGCCCGAGCACCGAGTCGATGCGGACCCTTGGAGACAAGATACAGGCCAAGCAACTCGCCAAGTCCGCCGGTGTTCCCATGGCGCCCGACAGCAACGGCGAACTTGAGAACGTTGACTTCGCGGTGGAGACTGCCCGGAAGATAGGCTATCCGGTGGTGCTGAAAGCTGCCGCCGGAGGAGGAGGTAGAGGCATACGCTTCGCTCACAATGAGGCCACTCTTAAAACGGTTTTCAAGCAGGCGCAGAGCGAAGCCGAGATCGCATTCGGGGACGGGCGCCTATACATGGAAAAATGCATCGAGAATTTCCGTCACATCGAAGTGCAAGTACTTGGTGATCAGAGCGGCCGGGTCGTACACCTGCACGAGCGCGAATGCTCCGTGCAGAGGCGGCGGCAGAAGCTCATCGAAGAAGCGCCGGCATCCGGGCTCGACCCGGACCTGCAGGAAGAAATCTGCAATTCGGCTGTCAGATTGGCCGAGGAGGCCAATTACCATAACGCCGGGACCGTGGAGTTCATGCTGGACCAGGACGGGCAGTTCTATTTCATCGAGGTCAATACCAGGATACAGGTCGAGCACCCGATAACCGAGATGATCACCGGCGTGGACCTGGTGAAGTGGCAGTTGCGCATCGCATCCGGAGAGAAGCTGTCGATGGACCAGCGGGATATCGCCATTGCCGGTTCGGCGATCGAGTGCCGCATAAACGCCGAGGATCCAGCGAATAACTTCAGGCCTTCTCCGGGTAGGATAGACGCGCTGGTCGTGCCTGGCGGGCTTGGCGTGAGGTGGGACTCGCACGTTTACCAGGGCTACACGATCCCGCCCACCTACGATAGCCTGGTGGGAAAGCTGATTGTCCATCGGCCTGGGCGTGCGGAAGCGATAGCCGTCGCCAAGAGGGCGCTGGAGGAATTTGTGATATATCCCACCAAGACAACTATCCCGCTCTGCAGGGAAATTCTGAGCCACGAAAAGTTCGTCAATAGTCAGTGGGATACGATGTACATCGAGAGAGAATTGCTCGATGGGAGATGATGGGAAGTCGCCCGTCTAAGACCCAACAAAGCGAAGTGAAAGGTTCCCGCATGGCAAAGGTTCTTAAGGGCAATGCAGTTATAGGCCAGTCAGGCGGGCCGACTGCGGTGATAAACCAGTCGCTTGTCGGAGTGGTTGAGGAGGCCACCAAGCACCGGTTGATCGGAAGGCTTCTGGGCGCCAGGCACGGTGTCCGGGGGATCATCAACGAGGATTTCACCGACTTGAAGAAGATAAGCAAGTCCAGGCTTGAGGTGCTGGCCGGAACTCCGGCGGCGGCTCTGGGCTCGACGCGCGACAAGCCCGATACCGAGTATTGCGAGCGCATCTTCGAAGTTTTTGAAAAGCACAATGTTAGGTATTTCTTCTACATCGGCGGAAACGACTCTGCCGATACCGCCCGCATAGTGAACGAACTGGCGGACCATGCAGGTTACCAGTTGCGTGTCTTCCACATACCCAAGACGGTGGACAACGACCTGCGTGTAACCGACCACACTCCAGGCTATGGTTCGGCAGCCAGGTTCGTCGCATCGGCTTTCATGGGTGAGGACCGGGACAATTGCTCGCTTCCGGGAATCAAGGTCAGCGTGGTAATGGGAAGGCACGCAGGTTGGCTCACCGCGGCCAGCACGCTCGGAAGGACATCCTCCGGGGCAGGCCCGCACCTTGTCTATGTGCCGGAGGTCGCGTTTTCCCTGCCGAAATTCGCTAAGGACGTCAAGCGTGTCTATAGTCGCCTTGGACGTTGTCTGATAGCGGTTTCCGAGGGCATCGCGGATAGGTCAGGAACACCCATCGCACAGGCCCTTGCCGAGAAGATGCACCTTTCGGTCGAACGTGACAGCCACGGAAATGTGCAACTGTCGGGCTCGGGCGCTCTGGGTGACTTCCTGTCTCGTTATATCAAGGAGAGCTTTCCCAGGAAGCAGAAGGTCCGGGTTCGTGCGGATACTTACGGCTACTTGCAGCGCTCCTTTGCCGGCTATGCCTCGCCGGTTGACCAGGCCGAGGCTCGCAAAGCAGGGCGGAAGGCAGTACAGCTTGCCATGTCAGGAGATATGGACGGTTCGGTCGTGCTCAAACGGGCCAAGGGAAAGGCCTACAGAGTCACCTATCAACGGGCGGAGTTGCACCAAGTTGCCCGGGATACCAAACACTTGCCGAGGAACTTCATCAACAAGGCAGGCAACGATATTACAAAGGCATTTCGCACCTACGCAATGCCGTTGGTCGGCGCACTGCCCGAAGTGGTGACGCTGTAAACTCTGAGACAGGCTCAGGCGCCGAATTTTTCGAGCTTGCCCGCATGGGCCATCGCCAGCGGGATGATTGCCTTGGCCGGGATCGTGCCAATCTGACCGCCCCGGCAGGCGACCTCGTCAAACGTCGGACCGTCACCCCCGCGCAGGTGAGGCGCCGCCATCAGGATCGGCACCGGGTGCCAACTGTGCGCTTTCAGACTCGGGGGAGTGGAATGGTCGCCTGTTATCACCAACACGTCCGGCTTGGCGGCCAGGAGCTTCCCGATCGCGGCGTCCATTTCCTCGATGCGGGCGATCTTACCATCAAGGTCCCCATCCTCACCGGTCTTATCGGTGTATTTGAAGTGCGCGAAGACGAACGTGTGTTCCTTCAGAGCCTTTGCGGCCTCGTCGCAGATGTCTTCAGCGGTAGTCGGTTGGGAGACAACCTCCATCCCGACCAGCCTTGCCACGCCGCGGTACATGGGGTATCCGGCCACTGCGGCGGGATCCATCTTGAACCGCTCCGCAAACGTCGGCCAGGATGGGAACTTGGCGAATCCGCGGGCGAGAATCATGTTGGCCTGAGGCTCGTCGGCAAGGATCTGCCGGACTTGCTCGGCGATTTCCTCATAGGCCCTGGCGGCTGCGGACTTGTCGTGCGGTGGCCTGGTCGCGCTGAGCGGGGGCGCCCCGACGGTCTGGGGGTCCGTCTCTGCGATGTCGTCGTCAAGTTCGTCACCTCTAAGCACTAGCAGAGCCCGGTGTTCGGCGACGGTTTCCACCATCACCTCGATGCCTGCGGGAGGCTTGATCGACGAGCGTATCTTTCCCAGTACCCGCTTGTTTTCATCGTCGCTTATTCTACCCGCTCGCCTGTCGGTTACGTTGCCGGATTTGTCAAGCGTGCAGAAGTTCAGTCTGGCTGCGACGTCTCTGGGCGTCAGCTTGAATTCTATCCCCAACGCGCTTAGTACACCGCGCCCGACTTTGTAGATCAGCGGATCGTATCCGAACAGGCCTAGGTGTCCAGGACCGCTTCCGGGCGTTACACCTATCTCGACCGGCATCGACAGGCCCAGGGCGCTCTTGCCGGCAAGTGCATCGAGGTTAGGCGTACGTGCTATCTGCAGGGCGGTGCCTTTTCCGTCGTTGTCGCAATCGCCGACGCCGTCCATTACCAGAAGGCAGATTCGCTTGTCGTTGGGCTTAGCCAGCGAACTGATAAGATCTCCGTAGGTGTCTTCCATCGGTGCGGCTCCTCATACTTCGGATGTTATTGTGAAGATCAATGAGTCTAGCAGCAAGGAAGGGCGAAATCCACGCTGGGTATCAGTGCAAAGTGGGCGTGGCAACAGGGGGCGACTGGCCCTTGAGTTGGCTCTCAACGATCTGCAGGTTCGCGGCGGCGGGGGGATAATTGCCTTTGATCGCCAGAGCCTCTCGGAAACAGTTGCGCGCCTGGATGAGCAGGCTCTTGTTTCCGGTCTGCCTCAGTCGAAGGCTTCCACGCCGGGCCAGGCAAAGCCCCCTCATGTTCCACGCCTCGTGGTATGATGGCTCTTCGGTCAGGGCCGCTGCGAACACCTCCGCAGCCGCGCCGTCCCATCCGAGATGAAAAAGCGTCAGCCCGCCGACGTGCAACGCGTGAGCGGGCATGGGGTCTGAAGCTTTTAACTTGGCAATGTGCTCAGGCAAGTCTAATCCCGCCTCCGTGATGGCATCGGAATCAGGCAGACCGCGCACGAAGACCAAAAACATCGCGTCCATGTAGGCCAGTTGCCACTGCGAGCTGCGGGAAAGCTCGCCTACCAGAACGGAGGTCGATCGGTCGGCGCGAATCGCAACACAGTCGAAGCCGTAGCTGCGCTGCGCCTCGGCGAAGTAGTGTCCTCCGAGACAGCTTGCGAGTACTTGCCGCATCACGTCGGGAGGGTAGGCCCAGGTGTTGGTCACGATCGGCACCGGCCGCTTGTCGGCGAAGTAATGTATGTTCGACGAACTGGTGTAATCTGTCCAGCACTTGCCCTCCGGTCGGTTGGTCTTGATCCATTCTGCGGCGTCGGTTGGCAGTTGCATGCATGAAAGCCCCAAGCCGAACCTGGCGCCGGATCGCTCGTTGAAATAGAACCGCTGCGTGGCGATCCCTACGCACAGCCACGCCGCTAACAGAAATAGCGCCCCGGCGCCTTCCCGTGTGGTTTCACGGCGGAGTTTGGACGATCGTCGCCTCCAAACCCCCCGAAGTGCGCCGCATATTCCTGCAATCGCCAGCGGCGTAATCAACACCGCAGCCGGTGCGATGTTCCTTCGCATCGACAACGATACAGCGACCATTCCCACAATTACGGCCAGCCATTCCCAACGGCGTTTGATTCCCGACGCTGCCGCTCCGATCCCTGCCAGTAGCAACAGGCAAAGGTATGCGTACGTTGCCTTCGTGTGCAGGAATCCCCCAGCCAGAGGTCGGAAGAACTCCCCGATATAGGACCACGGGTGTCCGCCCGGGCCTGTAAGCTCTCCACTGGCGATCTCGTTGGCTCGCATGAAAAGCAGCGTCTGGACCGGCAGTATCGCCAGTCGCCACGTCCAGGGGTTTGCCAGGCACACCAGTGCTTGCAGGGCCAGCGCGACGGCAAGCAGCTTGACGTGTTTGTGGAGTTGCTGCACTCGGAAGCGCATCAAGGGCGGTCTCAAGATGGGAAGCTTCCACGCAGCGGCCTGCGCAAACAGGAAAGCTGTCGTCAAGGCCGGGCCGACCAGGAAGTAGCTGTGAGCGTTCACTAGGATAAGTTGAAGCACAGCCAGGCCCACCACGGTTTTCCACGTGGTCCGCCTTCCGGCAAGCAGGGCGAGTTGCGCGGCAAGCAGCAGATATGCGAAGACTTCCGGCCTGATGGCCATACGCATGTATGCCGTCATTGATGCCAGGAGTATCCCCGCGGCTACCCCCGGCCAAGGAACGCTCAGTAGCCGCATCGTCAGTGACATTAGCGCGAAGATTCCCGTCACGAGCATCGCTTGCAGAATGCAGAGACCCGTCGGGCCCGCAGCTCGCCATGCGACAGCCATTGCCACCTGGCTGAGCCAGTTGGCGTTTGGGAAGCGATACCTTCCCTGCGAATCGTACCAGCATCCCGGTCCGGGACTGGAAATGGCGGCGCTAGCCTCCAGAGTATAGAGAAACGCGTTGTGGTCCACGATTCGCCCGGAGTCGAGGAATTCCTCACCGTAAGCGAGGTGGTAGCCCAGGTCCGGGCTGGACAGAGGCCTGACCCCGAGCAGAACAGCAAGCGTGAAAGACGAGGCGACGGCCAGTGCCGTAACAAGCCACTGTCCCTTGGCCGTAGTTCCGACCGGCGAGTTGACCGATAGTGAGCTTCCGGACATTCAGCGGATTGTATTCTCGTGCGAGGGGGCTGTCACGCCTGAGGCGCAGCCAAAAGCCCGCGCGGCGAACGCGCGGGCCAATGACCCCACGGGGAGTCGAACCCCGGTTGCCGGGATGAAAACCCGGTGTCCTAGGCCGCTAGACGATGGGGCCAATCAGGCCCCAGCCGAAAATCCTTCGGCGTGGGGGAGCGAACATCATAATGATAACCACTCGGCGGTCAACACCAAAGCCGCCTTCAATGAGGGAGCTGGGACTCGAACCCAGGACCTACGGCTTAAAAGGCCGTTGCTCTACCAACTGAGCTACTCCCCCGGACCGGTCAGATTTCTTCTATCTCATCGTTCTTGGCTGCGAGCATCTCGTCAACCTTGGACTCGTAGCTTCTGGTGAGATCCTGTATCTTCTCCTTTCCTTTCTTGGCTTCGTCCTCAGTGAGTTCGGAATCCTTCTGCTCCTTGTCCGCTTCCTTGTTGCCGTCGCGCCGGGCGTTGCGGATAGCGACCTTCGCTGCTTCGGCCATCTTCTTCATCTGGGCTGTCAATTGCTGCCTTCGCTCGCCGGACAGGGGCGGGACCATAAGGCGGATCACTTTTCCGTCAACGCTGGGCATTATGCCGAGGTCGCTTGCCTGTATTGCCTTCTCGATGTCCTTGATCGTTCCCGGGTCAAAGGGCTTGATGAGTATCATCGTCGCTTCAGGAGTGGATATCGTTGCCAGTTGCCTTAGATCGGTCGGCGAACCGTAGTAATCGACCTTGAGATGGTCAACAAGCCCTGCCGAAGCACGTCCGGTCCGGACGCCCCGGTATTCCTGGCGGAGGTAATCGAGGGCCGATTCCATCTTTTCTTCGACCGACAGCAGTATCTCATCCATCGCCATTGCCGACTCCTTCACGGGTTCCTGTTCGGCGCCCTTACCGCACCGCTGTGCATGGATTATAAGCAGGTGTTCACGGAATCTGAACCGCAAACAACGAGAAAGGACCCGTAGATTCCGCCATACAGGCCGGTCCGGTCGCCTGGCTATTGACCGACCAGCGTGCCTACGTGCTCGCCCCGCACCGCTTTGAGCAGGCTACCGGGCCTGGAAAGCTGGAAGACGACTATCGGAAGGGCGTTTTCCATGCACATGGCTACGGCAGTCATGTCCATAACGGCCAGTCTGTCGGTGATCACCTTCTGGTATGTGAGCCGATCAAACTTGGCGGCTGCGGGGTTTGCCTCAGGGTCGTCATCAAAGACGCCATCGACTTTGGTTGCCTTGAACAATACATCCGCGCCGATTTCATTTGCTCGCAAAGCGGCGCACATGTCGGTGGTGAAGAACGGATTGCCCGTTCCGCCGGCAAGTATGACTATCTGCCCGGCCTGCATACGCCGCTCGGATTCTGCAACGGTGAAAGTCTCGCATATCCGAGGTGTGGTGAATGCGCTCAACACGCAGGCGTCCAGACCTTCGGCGATCATATTGTCCCGAAGTGCGATCGCGTTTATTACGGTTGCCAGCATCCCCATGTAATCGGCAGTTACACGACGAACGTTCCCGTGATGGAAGAAGTCCCTCCCGCGAAGGAAGTTGCCTCCACCGATGACCAGCCCGACCTGGACGCCCAGATCGACGACGGGCCTGAGTTCGCCGATGACGGCGGAGATGGCCTGTCCGTCCAGACCGGCCGCCCCCGGCGAGCACATTGCCTGTCCCGATATCTTCAGCAGGATGCGTTTGTATTGAGCCTGGTCAGACATCTTCCCATGGACCCGAATCAGATCTGGGTATTTGGGCTCACATTATACCGCGAGCCAACCGCGCGTGTTGCGTTCCGAGCAGGGCTTACTGCCCGATCGCATAGCGGGCAAAGGCGGTGACCTTTGCATCGCCAAGAACCTGCTTGACCTTTTTTTTATCGTCGCGGACGAACGGCTGCTCCAGCAGCGCCTTTCCCGCGAGGAACTTGGCCATCTTCCCGGCGACGATTTTTTCGGCTATCTCCGGCGGTTTTCCACTGGCGGAGGCCTCCTCCAAGGCGAAGGCCTTTTCCTTTTCCACGATGTCGGATGGGATGTCGTCGGTCGTGATGCCCATCGGGTCGGCAAAGGCGATGTGCATGCAAAGGTCGCTGAGAGCCTCTTCGGATATATCGCCTTCTACTGCGACCACCACGCCAACCTTCTTGTTGTGGTGCAGGTACGTGCCGATCTTCGGCGCGGCGATTTTGACGCCGCGCACGTACTTCATGTTCTCTCCGATCTTGGCCAGCGCATCCTGTACAGCTTGATTGATCTCATTGGTGGGCTCGATCTGGCCTTCAGGGGCTGCTGCCGCCATCCCGGCGACTTTGGCGACCATTTCGGAGAAAACCTCGTTACGCGCGCAGAAGTCGGTCTCGCACTGGATTTCGACCATCGCGGCTGAGTTGCCGTCATCTGACGCCTTGATCCCCACCAGGCCCTCGGAAGTCTGTCGGCCCGCCTTTTTCTCGGCGACGGTCAGGCCTTTCTTGCGGAGTAGGTCCGCAGCGGCCTCCATGTCTCCGTCGGTCTCTTGGAGCGCCTTCTTGCACTCCATCATCCCCTGGCCCGTTTTCTCTCGCAGTGCCTTGACTGTGGCGGCGGTTATCTCAGTCATTGTTGCTCCCGAATCTAGCCAGCCTCTAGGGGTGGCGGGTATTTCTTATGTGTCCGGTAAATTCAGGCTTTTGAAGGCCTGACGTGGAAGTCACTGATCTGTGGGCGCATCTGCCTGGTCTGCCTGGGGTGGTTGATCGGCAGGCGGGTCCTTTTTAGCAACAGGTGCCTGGGAAGCCGGTTCTGCCGGTTTGGCATCTGTTGCTGTTGCAGGCTCATGCGCCTGTTCTGCGGTACCCATCGGGCGCCGTCTGCTGCGACGGCGGGGCGCTGTGGCAGAGGCAGGCTGATCCGTCGCCTTGCCGCGGATGCCCGCTCCCTCCGCAATCGCCTCGCAAAGCTGGCTGACGATGATCTGTATCGCTCGCATGGCGTCGTCATTGCCGGGGATCGGGATGTCAACCAGGTCGGGGTCGCACTCTGTATCCAGCAGGCAGATCACGGGGATGTGCAGTTTGTTGGCCTCCCTGATGGCAATGATCTCACGCTTTTGATCGATCACGACCATCGCGCCTGGAAGCTTCTGCATCTTGCGTATTCCGCTGAGGTTCCTGCTGATCTTGCGCATCTCGCGACGCAGAGACGAACCTTCCTTCTTCGAGTAGGCGTCCATCAATCCGTCGGCTTCCATTTGCTCAAGTTGTTCGAGCCTTCCGACCCGCTTGCGGATTTCGCGGAAGTTCGTCAGCATCCCGCCCAGCCAGCGGTTGGAAACGCAATGCATTCCGACCTGCTCTGCCCCTTCCTCGACCGCCTTGCGAGCCTGGCGCTTGGTGCCCACCAGAAGAACGTCTTTACCGTTGGAGACTGTCTGGGCCAGGAATTTCTTGGCCAGCAACAGGCCCTTGACCGTCTCCTTGACGTTGATGATGTGGATCAGGTTGCGCCGCCCAAAGATGTAAGGTTGCATCTTGGGGTTCCAACGGCTGATCCTGTGACCAAAGTGGATTCCCGACTGGATGAGTTCTTTCACCAATTCCGCTGCCAAGTGTACACCTCCACGGTTGGCCGGATTTTGGCATCCGACCAAGGCGTCCGCTCGCGTTAATGGCACAGGCTTGCTGTGCGCCCGTAGGTCTGCGGCGTTGCAATGTGGAGAAACCCTCTCCGCATCCGCCGCGTGGAACGCAGTAGAATAGCGATCACACGCCGGGAAGGTCAAGGGCATTGTTGACAAAAGCCCGGTTGCCGGACGTGCCCTCATGTCCTGGCGGCAGCTTCTGCTATCTGGCCCGCGGCTTTTCTCAGCAAAGATATACACCTGTCGGCCTCGGTGGGCGGCATCTGACTGAAGGGCCGTACCAGAGTCAACACGCCCACCAGGTCTCCGGCCGGCGCGAGAATGGGCGCTGCCGCGCGGAACAGCCCGTCGCGGACCATGGTCAGCAGACCCTCTTGACGCACGATGCCCAGGCACCGGTCCAGCAAGGCACTCGTGCCCCAGTAGCATTGGGCCTCGGACTCCTCCAGAGGTTGCCTGTGGCGGAATTCCCGGATCTCTTCTTCATCCATGTAGGCCTGCAGCAGCAAGCCCGTCCCGTACGGGTTCATGTGCCATCCCCGAGAGTACTTCGTCGGCATCTGTTCCGCCGGGGACGCCTGGAAGCGGGTAATCGCCTCTCCGGCCAGGTATTGCCCGAGCGAGGCCGAGCCGTTTGCCTGCCTCGACAGCCTCATCACTACAGGCGTGGCAATTGCCAGCAGACGGTTCCACTTGGCGTGGCGGACGCGAAGCCCCTTCATGACTGCCCCGAGCTTGTAACGAATCGGCGAGGATGTCCTCTGGAGATACCGCTTAATTACAAGCGTTCTGACCAAGCCGTGAGCTGTTTGCTTCTTCAGTCCAAGCCCGTGGGCTATGCCGTGCAGAGGCAGGCCTGCCTCGCAGCTGCCCACCAGCTCAAGTATGTCCAGGGCTCGCACAACGGATTGTATCTTCTTGTACTTGGACAAGACGCACCCAACCAAAAGTACGGCAATACCGGACATTATGCAAGATCGAGTTGATGGCACCAGAAGTCAAGATAGACTGTGCTCTCGCGGGTCCTCCGGCCCGCAGTCGGTGTCGGTGTCTTGCCGGACAAACCAGGTCGCGGTGCGGGCATATCTCATCCCGCCTGTTCTCAAGCGGCCCCAACAGAAGAGGAGATACCCAATGTTCAGAGAAGTGCCATGGCGATGTCTATGTCTTTGCCTTGGGTCGGCTGTTCTCTTGGCAATTGTGTTGCCCTTGGAAGCGGCGCCATCGATCTCATCGACGTCGGGCACCTTTGCCCACGACAACTCCGTGACGATCTCAGGAAGCGGCTTCGGAAGCAAGGCCACTGCCGCTCCCATCAAGTGGGAGACGTTCGAGGACGGAGTGGACGGCACGAATGTCACCACTACGAGTTACTGGGACTGTGCCGCCGGAACGGACAATGTGCTCTTCGACGACGGAACGTATAACAGCACCCGTCACAGTGAGTCCGACATGCACGTACGCTGGCGTAGCACGGGCTCGACCTTCGACTTCTACAAGGAGGGATTGGGCTTTTCGAGCACGCGGAAGGCCTACATCAACGCGTGGGTGTATATTGATTACGTCTCTGGCGATCAGGACGGGTGGCAGGTGAAGCTGATGTACCTTCACAACACCCACGACCATTCGTCCCGGCCGGTCTTCAACGTCAATACGGTCACAGAGGATGCCCAGACGGCAGACTCAGTGCAGTGGCACTATAGTGACGACGGCCTTTACGGATACACGGTTTACTCCATGTATGCTACTGCCAGCATGGTCCGAGAGGGATACTGGATCAACCTGGCGATGCAGTACCTGGACTCATCCGATCCCGATGAGGCCGACGGATCTGTCAGGTACTACATGTCAGACTATGACGCAAGTGATCCATACGAGACGGATTTCAAAACCGGAGTCACCACTCGTAGCCAGACCGGCGGCGCGACTGGATACGTTGACTGCCTGTCCCTGGGATATCGGCTTGCCAACGGCGCGACGGAAGGGATCACCTACTGGGATGACGTTTACATAGACAAGTACTGGGCTCGAGTGGAGATAGGCGACGCGTCAACGTATACCAACTGCACGCATCGTGAGATACAGATCCCCACTGATTGGGACGTCGACTCGATCGACGTGAAAGTCAATCAGGGCAGCTTGTCCACCGGTACTGCTTATCTCTACGTTGTTGACGATGACGGGGCGGTGAACTCGTCGGGCTACCAGATAACAATCTCCTCCGGAGCCGGCACTTCGTACACCTTGACCGTCAACAGCGGCTCGGGAAGCGGAACGTATTCGGAGAACGACGTGGCCAACATCTCGGCCGACGCCGCGGCAAGCG
>Ga0272444_10003254_pt1 | contig 14720 bp, 13 predicted proteins | sample SSMForm13_FD_201033 | JGI IMG/M metagenome (GOLD analysis project Ga0272444, IMG submission 201033) | Marine sediment archaeal communities from Little Sippewissett salt marsh, Falmouth, MA, United States - SSM-Form-13 | ecosystem: Environmental > Aquatic > Marine > Wetlands > Sediment ...
TCGACCATGTCCTGTATTCCCCTGGTTCGCGACCGTGAGAAGGAACGATACAAAGACGGGGTTTCCCGGATTCGAAAGGAGATACGGAAGGGGAACATCCTGCAAGGCGTGCTTTCACGCAAGCTCGTGCTTCGAACCGAGCTTCCCGCGCTGGAGGCCTACCGCAGGCTCCGTTCCCTGAATCCGTCGCCCTACATGTTCTTCCTGGATTACGGGGAGTTCCAGCTTTTCGGCGCTTCACCGGAGATGCATGTGAAGGTGAAGGACGACCGTGTCATTATCCGCCCCATAGCGGGAACCAGGCGCCGGGGTGCAACCCGTGATGAGGACCGGGCGCTTGAAAAGGACCTCCTGGCGGATGAGAAGGAGCGCGCCGAGCACCTCATGCTGGTTGACCTCGCGCGGAACGATATAGGCAGGGTGTGCGTGCCCGGAACAGTGAAGGTGAGCGAGTTCATGGGTATAGAGCATTACTCGCACGTGATGCATATCGTGTCCCAGGCGGAGGGGACGCTGGACAGGCAACGCGCGGACGGAAGCGGCGGTTTTGAGGGGATAGACGCCATACGCAAGACATTTCCGGCGGGTACGGTCACGGGCGCTCCGAAGATAAGGGCCATGGAGATTATCGACGGACTGGAGCCCGAGCAACGGGGCTTCTACGCCGGGCTGGTCGGATACCTCGAGCCAGGCGGGTCCCTGGACACCTGTATCACCATACGCAGCGCCCTGAAGCGGGACGACCTGCTGATACTGCAGGCGGGAGCCGGGATTGTGTACGACTCGGTGCCGGAACGTGAATATGACGAAACAACCGCAAAGCTGGCGGCATTGACTAAAAGCCTGGGAATGGAAGGAGAGAGTGCATGTACCTGATCATCGACAACTACGACTCGTTTACCTATAACCTCTACCAGTACCTCACCCAGATATATTCGGGACCCGTGACCGTGGTGCGCAACGACCGAATTACGACGGACGAAATCGAGCGGCTGAACCCCGAGGGGATCATCATATCGCCGGGTCCGGGAAGGCCCGAGGAGGCCGGGATCTGCATTGATACGGTCAACCGTTTCGCCGGAAAAATTCCCATACTGGGGGTTTGCCTGGGTCATCAGGCAATCGGCGCCGCTTTCGGCGCGGGGATTACCGGCGCCCGGCGGATCGTGCACGGGAAGACGGACGAGGTTACGCACGACGGCCGCGGCCTTTTCAGGAATATACCCTCGCCGGTCCGGTTTACCCGCTACCACTCGCTGGCCCTGTGGCGGCAGACGCTTCCCGGCGAGCTGGAGGTTTCAGCGACCTCGAGCGACGGAGAGATCATGGGAGTCAGGCACCGGTCTTATACGGTCGAAGGCATACAATTCCACCCCGAGTCCATAGCCTCCGAGTTCGGAATGAAGATTTTACAGAATTTCCTTCACTATCGGCGGGATACTTTGAAGTTCAGTGTGGTCATATCGGGAATTCTGACCGGGGACGAGCTCACTCCCGAGCAGTCCGCATCCATTATGGAGGACATTACCGAGGGAGATATGCCCGGGTCGCAGGTCGCCTCCTTTCTGACCGCGATGAATACCAGGACGGTTTCCGCCGGAGAGCTGTACGGTATGGCCTCGGTTCTGGATAAGAAGATGACGTCGATCGAAAACGAGCTTCCGGCGCTCGACACCTGCGGGACCGGGGGAGACGGCGCTGGAACGTTGAATATTTCTTCCATAACGGCCCTGGTTGCCGCCGCCTGCGGCATCAGGGTCGTGAAGCACGGCAACCGGTCGGTCAGTTCCCGGTCGGGGAGCGCGGATTTCTTCGAGTCCCTGGGCCTTCCCGTGGACCTGGACCCGGAATCGGCGGCGCGGCTTCTCGAAGAGGAAGGCTTCACCTTTCTTTTCGCTCCCCTGTACCATGGATCGATGCGTCATGTCGCACGGGTTCGCAGGGATCTCGGCATTAAAACGGTGATGAACCTGCTCGGTCCCCTGGTGAATCCGGCCCGTCCCTCCTGCCAGCTTATCGGTGTTCACCACGAGGCCCTGCTGGTTCCCATGGCGGAGGCAGCCGTCCGCCTGGGCAGGAAGTCGGTAATGACGGTACACTCCGTGGACGGGCTGGACGAAATCTCTCCCTGCGCCCCGACTCGTGCCGTTCATATCGACGAGCACGGAACCAGCGATTTCATAATAAGGCCTGAAGAGCTTGGGATAGGTCCCTGCGACCGCAAATGCGACCTCAGCGAACTCGTATGCTCGTCGCCTGGAGAGAGCGTTGAAATCGGGCGGGACCTGCTGCGCGGCCGGGGTCTTGGGCCGGAAATGGAAATGGATGTGCCGTCCACCGCCGTCGTTTTGAATGCGGGGGCCGGGCTGCTGGTAAGCGGCGTGACCGGGAACCTCGAGGAGGGAGTCGCTCGCGCACGAGAGGTCATCTCCTCGGGCGAAGCGGCGAAAAAACTGGAACGGATCATACGGGCCGCGGTGCGGCTGAAGGGGGAATCGGTGAAGAGCGGTCCTCAGGGAGTTTCAGGATGAGCATACTGGATACCATTGTCCGCGACCGGAAGAACCGCATCCGGGGCGAGGGGTATGCCCAGGGTCTGAGCCTGCCCGCACGACGTGACGTTCCGATCGTTCAATTCGGAAGACCGCCTTTTCTCATCTGCGAGATAAAACGAGCCTCACCCTCGAGGGGCGGTATCGCGGCCGGAGCGGATCCCGTTGAAACGGCGGCCTCCTATGCAGCGGCCGGCGTGAAGACGGTTTCCGTTCTCACGGAGCAGGACCGTTTCGCCGGGTCCCTGGAACACCTCTATAGGGTAAAAAAGGCATTTCCCGACCTGTGCGTTCTGCGGAAGGATTTTCTCCTGGACTCCGAAGACCTTGAGGTCTCTTTTCGCGCCGGGGCCGACGCCGTTCTGCTCATAACCTCCCTTCATTCAGATAAAAAACTGAGGGAACTGTACCGCGCCGCCGCGGGTATGGGACTCGGCGTGCTTCTGGAAGTACATTCAAGGGAAGACGTTGCACGGGCGGCGTCCATTCGCCCTGCTGTTACGGGCATCAACAGCAGGAACCTGGAGGACTTCACCGTGGATCCGGCGCACCCCATCAGGCTGAGGCACGCGATAGACTGGGACACGACCGCTGTTTATGAATCGGGCATATCGGGAAATCAGGAGGCGCGGGTTGCGCTCTCGTCCGGGTTCGAGGGCCTGCTTGTGGGTGAGGCCGTCATGTTGGACCCGGCGCTGGTCCCGGGCCTCCTGGGGGCCTTCACGATGGAGCGGCGCGACTTCTGGCTGAGTCTCTTCACCCGTGCATTTATGGACCGGAAGACCGCGGGGCCCGACAGGTCACCCGGCCATTCGGGTGTTCGCCCTCGATGGGAGAGACGGACGCTGGTCAAGGTTTGCGGGATAACGAACCGCGAGGACGCTGTTGCGGCCCGCGACCTTGGAGCGGACGTTTTAGGCTTTGTGTTCGCCGAGTCGCCGCGCAGGGCGGATTTCCCGCTGCTGGAGGAACTGGCGGATCTCGAGGTGCTCAAGGTGGGCGTGGTCGTGAACCGGGAAGGCGCGAAGCGCCTCGATCCCCGGGTGGAGTACCTTCTGGAACGGGGCCTCATCGACGCGGTGCAGCTCCACGGCGAGGAACGACCCGTGGACTGCGGTAACCTGGGATTTCCCTGGTACAAGGCCGTTCGCCTTCGCGACAGGGGGTCCGTCCGGTCGATCGATGACTACCGCTGCCCGCGGGTCCTCGTGGACGGCTATGTGAAGGGAATACCCGGAGGCACGGGAAAAAAAGCGGATCCCGGACTGGTAGGCCGGGTCCCGGAACGCGGGCTGTGGCTTGCAGGCGGTCTGGGGCCGGAAAACATACGGTCTATACTCGAGACATTTCATCCCGAGCTCGTGGATGTCTCCAGCCTGCTTGAAATTAAACCGGGCAAGAAGGACCATGCCCGGATCGAAGCCTTTTTTCGTGAAGTAAACGAATACGAGGAGGACGGAAAAAAATGAACGAACGTAAGGTGCGATCCTTCGAGGATTTTTTCGGCGTGTACGGGGGGAGTTACGTGGCCGAGACCCTCCGCGCGCCTGTGGATGAGCTGAAAAAACGATGGCTGCAGGAGCGGGAAGATAGGGGATTTCAGGATGAATTGAGCGGCCTGCTCTCCTCATACGCGGGACGGCCCACGCCCCTGCTCTTTGCGGAGAACGCGACTCGGGCAGCGGGAGGCGGCAGGATATACATCAAGCTGGAGGGCCTGGCCAACACCGGGGCGCACAAGATAAACAACGTCCTGGGCCAGGCACTGCTCGCCCGCAGGATGGGAAAAAGGCGTGTGATAGCCGAAACCGGTGCAGGACAGCACGGGGTCGCCACAGCCGCGGTGTGCGCAAGACTCGGCCTGGAGTGCAGGGTGTACATGGGAGAGGTCGATATAAACCGTCAGCGGCCCAATGTTTTCTGGATGGAGCTCTTCGGCGCAGAGGTGGTTCCCGTGAAAACGGGGTCCATGACCCTCAAGGACGCCATAAACGAGGCGCTCCGTGACTGGGCGGAGAGCTTCGACAACACGTATTACCTCATCGGTTCCGCGCTCGGCCCGTCCCCGTACCCGGACATGGTGCGGGAGTTTCAGTCGGTCGTGGGCAGGGAGGTGGAATTCGAGATAGACAGGCAGGGGATCGAGGTGGAGGCCCTGGTCGCGTGCGTGGGGGGCGGGAGCAACGCCATCGGTTTCTTCGCCCCGTTTATCGATCGGGACAATCCCCGTCTTATCGGGGTCGAGGCAGGGGGAAGGGGAAGCGGCCCGGGGGAGCATGCCGCGCGGATGAACGGCACGGGCTCCGTTGGAATCGTGCACGGGTACAAGTCGCTCTTTCTCCTCGACGGGGACGGCCAGGTGGGAGCCACCCATTCGGTGTCCGCCGGTCTCGACTATCCGGGAATCGGTCCCCAGCTCGCATACCTGGGCGAGACGGGCAGGGTCGAGTTCACCCGGGCTTCGGACCGTGAGGCACTGGAAGCGGTTCGGTTTTTCGCGAAGCACGAGGGAGTGGTTTTCGCCCTGGAATCCGCCCATGCGGGCGCAGAGGCCCTGCACGTTGCGGCCGACACGCCGCCCGACCGGGCGGTCGTGGTGAACATGTCCGGCAGGGGCGACAAGGACCTTTTCATACTGGCGGAGCATCTGCAGGGAGCCCAGTGGGGGAATTTCCTTCGCGAAGAGGCGGCGCGCATGGCCAGGTCGGGGGCGCGCATATGAACGCACGAATCATGACCGCACGGATCATGTCCCATCTGGTGGCCTTTTTCCCGGACCGGGCGGGCTCGCTCGAGGCGGCCCGCGGGCTGGCCGACGGGGGAAGTGCTTACCTGGAAATACAGTTTCCCTTCAGCGATCCTGTCGCGGACGGACCGGTGATCCAGGAGGCGTGCACGCGGGCGCTGGAGGCGGGATTCACCGTGGATGAAGGGTTCGAATTGGTCCAAAAGATCGCGGGTTCCTCTCCCGTACCCCTGTTCATCATGTGCTACGCGAACACGGCCTTTTTCCACGGTATCGGGGAGTTCGTGAAGCGGTGCGCGGAGTCGGGCGTTCATGGCCTTATCGTTCCCGACCTGCCCGTGGATATGGACGAGGGGTTGTACGATGCGTGCGACTCAAACGGGATACACGCGGTTCCCGTGGTTTCTCCCTCGGTATCGGATGAACGGCTGTACCTCATACTCGGACACGCATCTCCCTACGTGTACGCGGCGCTCAGGCGGGGCATCACGGGGTCCAGGACCGTCCTCGACCGTGAGAGTAAGGCTTTCCTGGAACGAATCCGCTCACACCACGTTCGGGAGCGTAAGGGGGAGATCCGCATACTCGCGGGCTTCGGCATATCGGAACCCGGACAGGTGCGGGCACTGTCCGGGCTTGTGCATGCCGCGGTCGTGGGCTCCGCCTTTGTGCGGACAATCGCGGACTCGGATAGGGACGATATCTACTCCGCGGTGCGGAAAAAGGCGGAGGAGCTCTCATTTCAGGAGGAACGCGCGTAGTATATGAAATAGCCCCACATCAAGGTATAAACATATGCAGGGGGTCGCGAAAGTGGAACGGCTGAACCAGTAGACGCAGAAAATGATTTACCGGGGAACGCATGAAGGAGAACGGACCGGACGAATACCTCTGCCTGCGATTAAGCACCTGATAAGGATGAATCTATCGTTACGGGTATAGATTAATTTTTATTTTCCCTTGAGCGACTTGTAGAGCTCGAAGGCCTTGTCCGGCTTCTCCCCCCCGTGGACCACGGCCCTGACAGCCTGCATCATGGCAACGGGATTGTCAGCCTGGAAGATGTTCCTCCCCATATCCACGCCCGCGGCCCCTTCCTGCAGCGCCCGGTACGCCATCTCGAGCGCGTCCCGCTCCGGCCGCTTCTTGCCACCCGCGATCACGATGGGAACGGGGCACGATGCGGTCACGGTGTCGAAGCCCTCGTCCACGTAGTAGGTCTTAACGTAGTGCGCGCCGAGCTCGGCGCACATTCTCACCGCGAGCCTGAAGTACTTGGCATTTCGCTCCATCTCCCTGCCCACGGCCGTAACCGCCATGGTGGGGATCCCGTACCTGAGGCCCGCGTCCACGAGCTTTGTCATGTTGATAACGGAGCGGGATTCGTACTCCCCGCCTATGAACACCTGTATGGCGGTGGCGCACACCCCGAGCCTGATGCAGTCCTCCATGTCCATGGCGATCTGCTCGTCCGACAGCTCCTTCAGTATGCTCGGTCCCCCGGACGCCCTGATGACGACCGGCTTTGTCAGCGAGGGTGGCACCACGCTCCTGAGAATCCCGCGCGTGCACATGAGGGTGTCGGCCTGGGGTACGAGAGGCATGATGTTGATGTCGATTCGTTCCAGGCCCGTGGTCGGCCCCTGGAAGTACCCGTGATCGATGGCGAGCATGATGGTGCGGCCGTCCTCGGGGCTGAATATGCGTGCGAGGCGGTTTTTCATGCCCCAGTCGAGCTCGTTGCTTCCCTTAAGAAAAAAGAGCTCGGATTCCTGCGGTTGGTTTACGTGAAAATTCTTACCTTCCTTATCCTTTTCAGGCATAGTCTTCCTCTCTTTTTTTGATATACCGGTGGATATTTAAGATTTGCGTCAGGGATGCCAATTTCCCTTAGACAGCGGGAAAATAGATTCGGTGCATAAATTACATCCCGGATAAGCGTTTCCTGTCAAGAATAAAAGGAATTCGATGCAATTGATAATGAAATTGACGAAACAGGGAGCCGAGGTGATATTTATAGCAGGGGGTTTGCAGTAATGGGGGTAATTGCAAAAAACATGAATGTCCTGGTATCCAATATACAGCGGTACTCCACGCATGACGGACCCGGAATCAGGACCATCGTTTTTTTTAAAGGATGCCCCCTCAGATGCCCGTGGTGCTCCAATCCCGAGACGCAGGCCGCGGCCAGAATCGTCATGCAGACGAAGACGAACTGCCTCGGGTGCGGAAAGTGCATGGCCGCCTGTCCGCAGGATGCCCTTTATGAGCGGGACGGCGTTATTCTCGTTGATCGCGACAGATGCGACCTCTGCGGAACATGCGTCTCCATATGTCCCACATCCAATATTCAGATAGACGGAGAGTACTATACAGCGGAAGAGCTTTTAAAGCACCTGCTGAAAGACAGGGTATTTTACGACCGGACCGGGGGAGGGGTCACCTATTCGGGAGGGGAGCCCACCCTCTATACGGATTTTCTCGTGTACCTGTCCAAAACAGTGAAGCAGCACGGGATAAATATCGCAATCGAAACATGCGGCTATTTTTCCTATGAAAGCTTTGAAAACCTCCTGCCTTACCTCGATACGGTACTCTACGACCTGAAGATCATAGATGACGTGAAACACACGGACGCCGTGGGCAGGAGCAACAGTCGAATTCTCGACAATCTGGAAAAATTATCCGGGGAAAGGAAGAACGTCGTCATCCGCTTTCCCGTGATACCGGGATTTACCGACGGTCGGGAGAATGTCGAGGCGGTTGCCGTAATCATGAATAAACTGGGACTTGAACGTATAGACGTATTGCCCTACCATCGATTCAGCGAGGGGAAGTACAAGCGTCTCGGTATCGATTATGTACTGAGCGGTATCATGCCGTCGGAGACACGCGAACGGACAAAGGAAATAAAGGAATATTTTGTAAACAGCGGTTTCTCGGTAAAGATCGGAGGGTGAGGCCTGCTACGAACTTCCGGCAGGAGGATGACGGTATCATGAAAATGGACGTGGAAATAATCCGGGAGAAAGACGGGACCGTCAATGCGGTTTGTACCGCCATTCCGGGATGCAGCGGCTCGGGAAAAACAGAGGAAGAAGCACGGGCCGCGTTAAAGGATGCCATCATGACCTGCATCAAGTCACGTGTAGCGCAGGGGCTTCCCCTTTGTGTCTGTTCTCACGACTGCGTGTAGCCTGCATCTTTTTTCATTCCCTTATTCCCTCCCGTACGTCGCTTGGGAATCGGAACCGGCGTAAGCCGGAGCGCGGCCGGAGCGCGGCTCGGCGAGCGTCCTATACCCCGTGCTCGGTTCGCTCGATAATATCTTCCTGAATATTCTGATCGAGATCGACGAAGAACGCGCTGTACCCGGCCACCCTGATAAGAAGGTCCTTGTACTTTTCCGGGTTTTTCTGAGCGTCCCGCAGCTTCTCGTTTGAAACCACGTTGAATTGGATCTGCATACCCCCGAGATCGAAATATCCCCTTACGAGGCCCGCGAGATTTGAATAACCGCCGTGCCCGTGGGCATCCTTTCTTTCCTTAACGTCAGCCAGAGCCATGTAAAACTCCTTTTAAGCCTGATAGCTTGATGTTGTATGACACCGTCTTCAACCTTACTTGAACGATGATTCCGTGATCCTGATATTGAGCAGGGAACCGCCCGACATGTATTTGTGCTCTATCTTTGAAGCCGACTGTACGATCGCTGTCGGGCCCTGTTTGTCCGTGCCGTGCGTCGCCGATTCGACATCGGCGAGTGCCACCCATGCCTTTCGTCCGTCGGGCGTCGCCCCGACGATCTGGCCCATCGGTACATTGGCTGAAACGGACGCGGTGGAAGGATGCCAGGTGCCTCCGATGGGTCCTCTCCCGTACCGCGTATTCTTGTATTTGTCGACGCCCTTGAGAAACACCGAGAAGGCATCCCGCGCGATTTCGTCCACATAATCGACGTCATTTCCATATTTCGGAACCTTGTTGAGCAGCATCTCCCTGATCTCCTGCCCACGGGTCCCTTCAAAATTATCCTTCATGGCATCCAGAATCTCTCCGCCCGTGAGGACCTTCTCCTCGAATACGAGTTTCTTGATCGCGGCCATTGAATTCGCGACATTGGCCACTCCTCCGGTCTGGCCGCCGGTGTAGTCGTAAACGGCGCCTCCCTGTTTCAGCTCCCTTCCCCTTTCTATGCAGTCCTCGACAAGCGAGCTTATAAGGGGGGTGGGGATCAGTTCCTCCCAGGCATAGTCCTGTACATTGTCCTTGACAGCATGGTGTCTGGTATAATACTCAACCTGGATTTCAAATGCCCTGAAAAGTTCGTCGAATGACTTGAAGGTGCTCAGATCGCCGATTCCCGCCTTGAGCGTAACGCCCGTGCGGGGGTCCGTTCCGTTGTAAAGCGCAAGCTCGAATACCTTTACAAGGTTGAAGAAACAGGCGCCGTACCTGCCGCCCCACTTGCCCGGAACGCTCGGTTCCACGCATCCGACCATACAGTAGCCCCGCGCGTCCCTCTCGCTTACGTCCCTGGCCATCATGGACGGTATGATCGCTTCGTCGTTGAAGAAGGCCGGGAGCCCGCCACCCGTACTCACGACTTCGGCGCATCTCTCAAGGAAATCGTCCGACGTCACCTTTGCGATTCGAGCGGTAAGGGAGGGCTGGACCATTCTCAGCTCCTCGGTCGCGTCGAGTATAAGGTAGGAGAGATCGTTCGAGGCGTCCTTTCCGTCAGGGGTCTGGCCTCCGATCGTCAGGTTCTGGAAGGTCGGGAAACCCCGCATAAACTCCGTGCACGCCCAGGACCGGAGCTTGATGACTTCGTTTATCTTGACCTTGAAGAGCTCGAACAGTTCGAGGGCCTGATTGCGGGATATCGTGCCGCTGTCGACGTCCTTTTTGTAGAGCGGATAGAGGTACTGGTCGAGTCTCCCGATCGAGACGGAATGCCCGTTGGTCTCGAGCTGGAGCGCGAGCTGAATGAAATATACGAACTGCAGCCCCTCCTGGAAGGTGCGTGGAGGATTCCCGGGAACGTGCGCACAAACGTCGGCTATGTTCTCGAGCTCTTTCCTTCTCTTCGAGTCTGATTCCTTTTCCGCCGTTTTTCGGGCGAGGTCCGAGAAACGCCGGGCGAACTTTATAACGGCTTCATTCGCGATGATGACCGACTGCCAGAATAATCGTTTCTTTATATTCTCGGGATCTTCCCAGACGTTGAGCTCAGCGAGCTTCTTCCTGCATCGTTCGATGTTGTCTTTGAGACCCGTCTTTACCAGCTTTTCATAATATACGGACAGGTGGCCGTCGCCGTTTTCCAGTACCCAGTTCGAATCGATGGCTCCGATGCCCTTGTCTCCGAGTCCCGCCGAGATAACCGTCTGGTCCTCTCCCGCCATTATGGTTTCCTCAGGGAGCACGGCGATATTTCTATCCCGAACGGTTTTCCCCTTCCAGTAATCGATGACGTCTTTCAGCTTTTCCTTTGTTTCCTTTGACACACGGAATACATCGCCCGGTCGTTTTTCGAAAAAGTCGAGCTCTTCTTCGATGTAATCCACGGTGAATTCCGGAAAAACGGGAGCCGCCCTCAGTCTGCTCGCCTGGTTTCCCACGATAAGCTCGTGGTCCTGTATATAGATCGACATGTCCGACAAGATTCTGTCCAGCGCCACAGCCCTCTTGAGCTGACAGGGCATCTTGTCGTTTTGTCTATAAACGCCGGTAATAATTTCAGCACGCTCCGTGCAGATGGAGGGCTGGCTCGCATAAAAAACCCCTGAAGCCTTTTTTACTTTCGGTGACAGCGCCATTCATATATCTCCTCTCAGTATTTTTTCACAATAAATTCTAACAGACAATTAAAGTTTTGTGCATGAAAATATACATACACGGCGATTAAGAAAAAAAATACCGCGGTACTCTTAATGATAAAGGCGGAAATTGTCCCCTATTTTACATCTTTAGGATAGTACCGGTACGTCAGGGACATTCCATCGAGAAAAGCCGTGTATGCAAAATCCATGACGGTCTTCACCTTCTCTCCGCTGTAAACGAGGTGCTCGTCCAGCGGAAAGGGCAGGGGGATCCGCCGCTCGATAATCTCGTGAACTGGAATGTATTCGATTTCGAGTTTTTTCCCGGATACCTCCTCGAGGACCTCCGCGAGCCTCCCGTAGGAAATGAGCTCTTCGGCCGACCCGTTAAAGGAATCGTTCATCGCCTTTTTATTCCCTATACAGCCGTGGATAATGCGCGCCGTGTCCCATACCGATACCATGGAGAACAGGGCCCCGTATCCCTCGGGCAGAAAGATGGTCTCGTTCCTGAGGATTTTATCGAAAAACCAGCGCTCACGGGGAGCGTAGTTGTACTTCCCGTAGATAAAGGCGGGCCTGATGTTCGTGAATGCGATGGAGACCTCCCCGCATCTCCTCTCGAGCTCCACTTCGGTCATCCATTTGTTGTATGCATAGTCGGCAAAAGCACCGAGCTCAGGCTGCGGACCGGAGAGCTTGACTGCATCCTCGGTTACGGGAATCGTCAGCGTTTTCTCGTACACCGATGCGGTGCTGACGTAGATATACTGCGCGGGCTTCCTTTCCGCAAGGACCGATACCGTTACGGCGACGTCTCCGGGTACGTACGCGCAGAAATCGACCACGGCCTCCCACTCGAGATCGGGAACCAGGCGACGCAGACCGGCTTCGTCGTGCCTGTCGCATACGATTTCACGCGCTCCCTCCTTGCGCAGGGGGATATTGCCCCTGTTCAGAACGTAAGGCGCGTACTCCCCGCGCTCGAGTACCTCCTCGACGAATACCCGGCCCAGAAAATAGGATCCGCCTATTATGAGCAGGTTTTTCACGGATGTATCCTTCCGGGGTTTTTCAGCAGCGTCATGCCTTGTCGGGATCAAGATTTTCGATGTTCTTTTTCGTGAACTCCGCCTTCTTCGTGCTGCCGGTCTTCGTATAAACGGGGAGCGCCTTTTTATACCAGTCAAGAGCCTCCTCGATTTCGTTCTTCATCACGTGTATGTACGCTATGTTGGTGTACTGGTCCGCCATTCTCTCTTCATTGGTACCCGCCTCGAATATCTCCAGGGCGCGGTGATACACCTCGAGGGCCTTGCCGGTTTCGTCACTATCCCGGTAAACCGACCCGATGTTCATGAGCTGTTCCGCGGCACCCTCGTCGTCACCTGCCTGCTCGAAGAGGGCTTGCGCGGAGCTGAAATAATCGACTGCTTTTTCATACTCCTTCTTTCGGACGAGAAGCAGTCCCAGGTTATTGGATACCATGGCCTCGAGTTTTTTCTCACCCAGCTTCTGATAGAGCGGTACGAGCAGGGTGCAGGCCTCTATCCCTCCATCGGTATCCTCCATGGCGTGGCAGGCGTAGGCTATGAGCTCGAGCTGGCGGGATTCGTTTTTCATGTCGTTTTTCGCCCTGTACAGCTCATATGCTTTTCTGATGAGGGGGAGGGCCTTCTCGTGGTTTCCCTTCTTCAGCTCATCGTAACCCCGTTCTGCATACGAATCCGCGCTGTTTTTCGAATCCTTCTCAGCCATACGGGCCTCCTGCCGGACATGGTTATCGCATTGTATATGATTCCGGCGGACATTGCGATATAAATATCGGCGAGAAAAATATCCCCGTATTCCACGGATATGCGGACGGGGGCGGCAAAGAGGTTTTCTGACATAGACGATTTCGGCGGTACCCGGAACGGGGAAATCTGTTGACAGCATATAAAAATCGATGTAACAACAGAGGATGTAAACGACTGTAAAGGAGAAACATGGATGAAAAAAGAACGGATTATTCAGGTCGCCGTTGTGGTCAGGGACGTCGAGGAAGCCCTCCCGCGATATTCGAAAGTGATACATCCCGGACCCTGGGACATCTATAATTTCGGGCCCCCGGAGGTGAAGGACGGCACGTACAGGGGAAAACCCTCGGAATGGTCGGCCCTCATCGCCATGGCATGGGTAGGTGACCGGCATTTCGAAATAGTTCAGCCCGTCAAGGGGCCGAACGTGTATTACGATTTCCTTGAGAAAAGAGGAGAGGGCCTGCATCACATAAAGGAATGGGCCCCTGACTGCGCCTCGCGGGTTCGGGATTTCGAGCAGAAGGGATACGAAATGGTGCAATCCGGACGTTTCGGGGAGGACGAGTTCTACTATATCGATACCTTCGACGAGCTGGGATTTTATTACGAGATCGGCAACAACGGCAAGATCAGAAAACCCGACCGCATCTGGAACCCGTAAACAAGCGGGACAGTATCTTTATCATTCAGATTGATAAAGGCATGTCAAAATACGATAGGCAGTACAAACAGGAGGAGGACCTGTTCGGCCCTCCCTACAGGGAGTTCGAGGAATTTATAAAAACACATGCGCACACTGACGGCAGTGCGCTCGACCTCGGGTGCGGACAGGGCAGGGATGCGCTTTTACTCGCCAGGAACGGCTATACGGTGACGGGGGTCGATTCCTCCAAAGTCGGAGTGGCTCAGATGCTCGAGAGAGCCGGAAAGGAGGGCCTGCACATTGAGGGTGTTGTCGCGGATATATACGAATATAAACCGAACGGTACCTTTGATGCGGTGGTGCTCGACTCGATTCTTCATTTTTACAGGGCGGACAGGCGTAAAGAGCTCGCCCTGCTCGACAGGGCAGGGTCCTGCCTGAACAGGGGCGGATACCTCTGTCTGTTCATACATAAATCGAAAAAAAAGGAGAAGGCGCTGAAAAGTCGGCTGTCGAAGATACCTCTCGTGCTGCACACGGTAAAGGAGGACTATATCGACTACACGTACGAGGAGAAAACCACCGGATTCAAGAGCGCCTTTCGTTATTTTATGCTCATAGTCCGCCGTGAGGATGGGAATTGAAAGGCTATGGTTTTCCCCCTGGTTATCGGTGGGAGGAAAGGTTATTGTCTATCATACACGACCGGAAAGGTACTATTATCGGCCGGTTTTCTCTGAACGCATGACGACAAGGTTGGGAAGGTTTCCTTATGGGAGAGGTTCGAAGAATCAGAAAGACCTTCAGGGGAAAGCCCACCCTCGAGGGAGCGGGCGTGCACCTGAAAAGGGTTTTCGGCTTCGGCGAGGTACCCCTTTTCGATCCTTTTCTGCTACTCGATGATTTTCGTTCGGATGACCCCGAACGGTATTTAAAGGGGTTCCCCTGGCACCCCCATCGGGGGATCGAGACGATCACGTACGTGCTCGCCGGAGAGGTGGAGCACGGCGACAGCCTCCACAACTACGGCGTTATCGGATCCGGGGACGTGCAGTGGATGACGGCCGGAAGCGGCATCATTCACCAGGAGATGCCGAAGGGGGACGAAAACGGCAGAATGTACGGGTTCCAGCTCTGGGCGAACCTTCCGTC
>Ga0272444_10003255_pt1:0-12500 | contig 14719 bp, 16 predicted proteins | sample SSMForm13_FD_201033 | JGI IMG/M metagenome (GOLD analysis project Ga0272444, IMG submission 201033) | Marine sediment archaeal communities from Little Sippewissett salt marsh, Falmouth, MA, United States - SSM-Form-13 | ecosystem: Environmental > Aquatic > Marine > Wetlands > Sediment ...
CATCTATACAGTCTTTTATGTTTCATAATAAAGGATTGTTAAAACAGCGTGGCAAGTCTTTTTATTCTGGGTCTATAATTGAGTCAAATCATGTCGAGTTACATGTCGCATCAATGCGCCCTGATCGTTATAGTCCAATTAAAATCAATAAACAGCTATTTCCTACTTCTGGGTTTATAGAAGAGGCTAAAAGAAAAATTTTAAGCTTTTCTCAGTCAGAAGATGAATGTGATCTGGTTTTTTCTGCAGAGGGATTGTTTTACTTGAGGTATCCTGATGAGTTGAAAAGATTGCGAAATATTTTGCCAAGTGGTGAAGTTGAAGTTGTGGTCTATTTGAGGGAAAAATATTCCTTTCTGGAGAGCTACAGGAGGCAATTAACGAAAATGGGAATTTCATTATCTCGTGATAAGAAGTCTTTTTCATATGTTGAAGAGGATTCTTGGCTTGTTGATTATGATGATTTGCTGTTCGCTTATAGAGGAGAGTTTGGTGAGAACTGTGTTAAGGTTTTTGATTATGAGTCAGTCATGCATTTGGAAAAGACGGTTTTGTTTTCTTTTGTTCGTTGTTTGGGTTTAAATGAGTCGCTTTTAGGCGTTGATTTGTTGGATGATAAGTACTGGTTAAATCGTTCTGGTAAATAATATGTCGTTATATTTTGACTCGTTGCTTGTCTCCTGTCCTAATGAGGGGGGCGGTTTATTTTATGTCCATAAAAATAATGCTTTTTGTCTTGATTCTTTATGGTCAACTGGATTATCTCTTTATAAAGGGGAGATACTTCGTGCTTTGCAGCCATCGAGTCTCATTAGTTATGCAAAGACAGGGGAGATGAATGCATCGTTTGGTGAGATGTATGCTTATGATATACATGATCTGCTTGTTGTTGATGAAAGTTTGTATGTGGTATCTACCGGTTATAACGAGATCAGAGAGTATGGTAGTAAAGGAGATTTAAAAAGGTTTTGGCGCTTCTCGGATACGCTGGACTCGTGGCATATTAATTGTCTTGGGCTTGTTAATGGTGAGGTTCTGTTTTCAGCTTTTGGCGACTTTCCAGAGTCTAGAGGGTATAAAGGTAAGTCGGAGAGGGCTGGATTTGTTCAGAATTTATTGACTGGTGAAAAGATTATTGAGGGTTTGTCTCAGCCCCATAGCTTAATCGATTATGACGGCTCAATATTATTGGCTAACTCTGAGACCAAGGAGTTGATGAGGTATGGATTTGATGGGGTGTTGTTGCAATCGAGAATGTTTGATGGTTATGTGAGAGGTCTTTGTGTGGTAGGTGAGGTTATTTATGTTGGCTTGAGTGCATCTAGAAATATTGATGATTCTGGTGTGGAAAATGCGACTGTTGTTGGTATTGATAAAGAGAGCTGGGAAGAGGTCGGTCGTTTGGTATTGCCTTCGAAAGAAATCTATGATATAGTGGGCTTTGCCGGGCAGGGGGATACTGCTGAGTTTCTTTTGGGCTTTTTGCAGAGTGCTCATAATGAGTATCAGGATATGGTTAATGCGAGTATCAATAAGATTGAAGGACTGAAATCGGAATTGGAAAACAAACGCATCTTGTACGAGGAGTCGATTAGGGGGAGTGATAAGCGAGTTAAGGATTTATATGATAGGATAGATCTTTTGGAACGTGAGGTGGATCGAATTAGCAATAGTTTGTCATGGCGGTTAACTAAGCCATTAAGGAAGTGGTATAAGTCATTTTTAAAAAGGGCTTTGAAGGGGTGAGAGGCATGCTGAGAACTTGTAGGGGTTATAACTTATCACACTTAAGTCAGCTCGAAGCCGAGTCCATCCACATCATCCGCGAAGTAGCTGCAGAGTTCGAGAACCCTGTCATGCTGTATTCGATCGGCAAGGATTCTTCTGTGATGGTTCGGCTTGCCGAGAAGGCATTTTACCCTGGTAAGGTTCCGTTTCCGCTGTTACACGTTGATTCCAAGTGGAAGTTTCGTGAGATGATCGAGTTCCGCGATTCCTATGCAAAAGAGAATAACTGGGACTTGATTGTCCACTCGAACATGGCGGCATTCGAACAGGGAGTTGGACCGTTTTCCCATGGCTCCCAGGTGCATACGGACCTGATGAAAACCCAGGCATTGCTGCAGGCATTGAACAAGTACAAGTTCGATGCTGCATTTGGTGGCGCACGGCGTGATGAGGAGAAGTCGCGGGCAAAGGAGAGGATTTTCTCATTCCGTGACCGTTTTAACCAGTGGGATCCAAAGAACCAGCGGCCTGAGCTGTGGGATATCTACAACACCAAGGTGCATAAAGGAGAGTCTATCAGGGTATTCCCGATTTCCAACTGGACTGAGCTGGATATCTGGGAGTATATCAGGCTGGAGAAGATTCCTATTGTGCCGTTGTACTATGCCAAGGAGCGTCCTATCGTGAACCTTGATGGCAACCTCATCATGGCTGATGATGAACGCATGCCTGAAGAGATGAGGACAAAGGCCCAGATGATGATGGTTCGGTTCAGGACGCTTGGGTGTTATCCGCTGACCGGTGCAGTGGAGTCCTCTGCTTCTACCATTGAAGAGATCGTGCAGGAGATGATGATCACAACAAAGTCTGAGCGTACAACACGCGTGATTGACTTTGACCAGGAAGCTTCAATGGAACAGAAAAAGAGGGAGGGCTACTTCTAATGCAGGATGTGATGAGTTCTACAGATATTGCACAGTTTCTTGAACAGGACCAGAACAAGGACCTGCTTCGTTTTCTGACTGCCGGATCAGTTGATGACGGTAAGTCCACTCTTATCGGGCGGTTGCTTTTTGACTCGAAGAAGCTGTATGAAGATCAGCTGGCAGCGCTGGAGCGTGATAACGTGCGTGAAGGCCATGCTGAAAATGATATTGACTACGCTCTGTTGCTTGACGGCCTGAAAGCCGAGCGTGAACAGGGAATTACCATTGATGTCGCATACCGTTACTTTTCGACCAACAAGCGGAAGTTCATTATTGCCGATACCCCAGGCCATGAGCAGTATACCCGGAATATGGTGACTGGGGCATCGACAGCCAACCTGTCGATCATTCTTGTTGATGCCCGTAAGGGCGTGATTACGCAGACCAAGCGGCATACCTTTCTTGCTTCGCTGCTTGGCATCAAGCATGTGGTGCTGGCAGTCAACAAGATGGACCTCATGGAGTACAGCCAGGAGGTGTTCGAAACTATCTGCGCCGATTACAAAAATTTTGTCACACGGCTCAATATTCCGGATGTACACTGTATTCCTCTTTCCGCATTGAAGGGGGACAATGTTGTTGATCCATCGGAGAAGATGCGGTGGTATGACGGCAAGACCCTGCTGCACCACCTTGAAACCGTGCATGTAGGCAGTGACCAGAACTTTATCGACCTGCGTTATCCTGTGCAGTATGTGCTCAGGCCTTCACAGGGCTATCGTGGGTTTGCCGGAAAGGTAGCTTCAGGTATCGTCCGGAAGGGCGATGAACTGATGGTGCTGCCCTCACGGAAGAAGAGCGTGGTAACCTCCATTACCACCTATGACGGTGAGCTTGACGAAGCGTTTCCTCCTCAGTCTGTAGCACTGACCTTTGCTGACGAGATCGATATTTCCCGTGGGGATATGCTTGTGCGGCCTGATAACATGCCAAAGGTGGGTCGGCATTTCGAGTCGATGCTGGTCTGGATGAGTGAGGAGCCCATGGATCCCACTCGGCAGTATTTGATCAAGCATGCCAACAGCACGACCAGGGCAAGGATCGACAAGATTAGGTACCGGATTGATGTCAACACTCTGAACAAAAGTGAGAGTGATGCATTCGAGCTGAACGATATTGGTCGAACGGTGCTGACAACCAACAAGGCACTCTGCTTTGACGCGTACCAGAAGAACAAGGCAACTGGTTCATTCATCCTGATCGATCCGCTCTCGTTCAATACGGTGGCAGTTGGTATGATGATCGACCGGGTGAGCGAAGATGAAATGCCCTCCAGGATTACCGGTGGCGAGCAGGCTGCTGCGGCAGCTGGACGGAGCATGATCACCAAGGCTGAGCGTGAAGAGCGATTGCACCAGGCTGGTGCAACTATCTGGATAACCGGCCTGCATGGCTCGGGCAAGAACGAGCTTGCCTACAAGCTGGAACGTGAACTGTTTGACCGTGGCGCGGTGACCGTGCTGATCGATGGGAGTGTGGTGCGTGCAGGATTGTCACGGGAACTGGATTACTCTCCCACTGACCGTGCGGAGCACTTGCGCAGGGTAGCGCATATGTGCCGGATGCTCAACGAGCAGGGGCTGATTACCATCTGTTCGTTTATCTCACCCGATGAGTCCATCAGAACACAGGTTGCCGAGATTATCGGCAAGGAGCGGTTCCACCTGGTGCATGTGGATGCAGAGCTGAAGTTCTGCAAGGCGCAGGAGCCTGAGCTCTATGCCAAGGCCGAGCGTGGTGAGCTGCAGTACCTGCCAGGAGTTGACATGGCGTATGATTGTCCTGTTAAGGCTGCTGTTACTGTTGACCAGCAGCATGTCGGGGTTGATCCTCAAAAGGTGGTAAGCTACATGCTGGTTCAGGGGGTGATACGATGAGTGCATCACTGCTGACAGACCCGCTTGTTCAGACAGCCATAGATGCTGCGCTCAAGGCTGGGGCCGAGATACTGGGGATATATAGCCGGGATGACCTCGGTGTCGAGTTCAAGGGCGATGACTCGCCTTTGACGCTGGCTGACAAGGCAGCGCATACGGTGATCATGCAGACGCTTGAGGGAACAGCATTGCCGGTGTTGAGCGAAGAGGGGCGCAGCATTCCTTATGCTGAGCGTGCACAGTGGGAACGGTTCTGGATGGTTGATCCGCTTGATGGAACCAAGGAGTTTATTTCCCGGAACGGGGAGTTTACGGTGAACATTGCGCTGATCGAGCATGGCAAGCCTGTGATGGGTGTGGTGTATGTGCCGGTACTCGATGAGCTCTATGTTGGCAAGGAGGGGCGGGGCGCGCTGTTGATTCGCAATGCTGCTGCTGAACCATGGGAAACGGTAACGTTACCTTGTGGTTGTGCTGGTGATGGTGTGTATCGTGTCGTTGGTAGTCGTTCCCATCTTAATGATGAGACGCTTGCGTTTGTGGAAGAGCTTCGTGCTGAGCATCCGGAGATCGAGATGGTGCAGCGGGGAAGTTCGCTGAAGATCTCCATGGTGGCAGCAGGTGATGCGGATTGCTATCCCAGGTTCGGGCCGACCATGGAGTGGGATACCGCTGCAGGGCATGCCGTGGTTCGTGCGGCAGGGAAACGGATGGTTATTGCCGGGAGTGATGAAGAAGTCCGGTATAACAAGGAAGATCTTCTGAACCCATACTTTTGTGTGAGATGAAGCAGCATATTCATCCAGTGTTTGACCAGATACTGGGACGTGAAGATAAAGAGAGGTTGCTCGGGCAGCGTGGGTGCGCAATATGGTTTACGGGGCTGTCGGGATCGGGGAAAACCACGATTGCCCGCCATGTAGAGGTTGCACTTGCCCAACGCGGGGTACTGACGCAGGTGCTTGACGGGGATAATATCCGTACAGGGATCAACAACAACCTGGGGTTTGGCGAAGAGGACAGGGTCGAGAACATCCGGAGAATTGCAGAAGTGACGAAGCTGTTTGTGCAGTGCGGTGTGGTGACGCTGAACTGTTTCATCAGCCCGACACGGGAGATGCGGGAGATGGCACGGGGGATTATTGGAGCTGATGACTTTGTGGAGGTATTTGTCGATACCTCGCTTGAGGAGTGCGAGAAGCGAGATGTGAAAGGGCTCTACAAGAAAGCTCGGGCAGGGGAGATTTCTGACTTTACAGGCATCCACTCCCCGTTCGAAGAACCCCTGCAACCTGATGTTCATTTGTTGACAGCCCATATGACGGCTCAGCAATGCTCAGGGCAAGTTTTAGATTATTTGCAAAGCAGGCTGAGTTAACCCACCCTGACGTGATATCCATACAACTCCTTTCCGGATATGGTAACCCTTGATGTATTACTATATCATAGGGTAAAACAATATGAACAAGAACTACATATATGACGTTGATCACGGAATATGGATACGTCCAGGGTTTTCTGGGATTTCATATTCAGATGGTGACGAAATTGAAGCACGAATTGCTCAGATCCTGAACAATGTCCAGGATCTGAGCCTACTTTCGTCCGAATTGAAAGCCCAGTGCACGGATTGGGTGACCACCTATCACTTCTCGTCCTCCAGGGCAAATGTTCTTCGCCCTTTTGAAGATCGGTTACGTAGTGCAGAGGTGCTGGAAATTACTCGAGCTCTGTTAGGGTGAGGTGCTTACTGAGGTGCTTTAAGGACGACCTTAGTTTTGAATGCTTCGCTGAATTTCTGGCGGTGATCTCGTTATATTATTACGTATATAATACGTAAGCGTTTCGCTTATTTGATGTAGCTTGTATATATTAAGTATGTGAGAGTTCCGGATCAGTCTCTTTTGACGTGATGTTGGTGTGTGCTTTATACGCAAAATGTTATATTGCTTAACTTTTACTTTTTTAGCCGCTAAGGTTGAAGTGACGTAAAGTCAACTTTACTCTCTAGTTACAGTTTCGCTTTAATGGGAGTGAAGGTGGCGAAGCCGTTGAGATAATTAAGGACGCATCTCTCTCGTTGTTATTTTTGTTTAGTTATGAAGGGAATCATACTTGCGGGTGGCTCTGGCACCAGGCTTTACCCCGCAACTCGAGCGATATCCAAACAGCTTCTGCCAATTTATGACAAGCCTATGATCTACTATCCTCTCAGCACACTGATGCTGGCGGGTATACGTGAAGTCTTGGTTATTTCAACGTCACTGGATCTCCCCCAATTCCAGCGCATGCTGGGTGATGGCAGTGAATGGGGGCTCAATATTTCCTATATCGAGCAGCCTTCTCCTGATGGTCTTGCTCAGGCCTTTCTTCTTGGAGAGGCATTTATCGGGGATGATGATGTTGCCTTGATCCTGGGAGATAACGTTTTTTTTGGGCACGGATTTGCTGATATGCTTCAGGATGCCGTTATGACTGCAACTGAAGAGGGGATGGCAAATATTTTCGGCTACTATGTCAATGATCCCAAGCGTTATGGCGTAGCGGAGTTTGACGAGGAGGGTAAGGTTCTTTCTCTTGAGGAAAAGCCGCAGCACCCTCGCTCCAACTATGCTGTGGTAGGGCTCTATTTCTATCCCAACGATGTTGTCGAAGTAGCAAAAAATGTCAGACCCTCAGTCAGGGGAGAACTGGAAATTACGTCGGTAAACGAAGAGTTCCTCAGGCGGCGCCAGCTGAAAATGTCGATCATGGGCCGGGGATTTGCCTGGCTTGATACCGGTACGCATGATGCATATCAGGAGGCTGGAAATTTCATTGAAACTGTTGAAAAGAGGCAAAGCCTAAAAATCGCCTGCCCCGAAGAGATTGCCTGGAGGCAGGGCTGGATCAGCGACAGTCAGCTTGAAGAGCTTGCCTGGCCATTGATGAAAAGCCAGTATGGCCGTTATTTGGTGCAGCTGCTTCAGGGTCAGCATGAATATCACAAGCAAATCCATTAAAGTTTAGACCTGATGCAGTGTACTCCCACGGCAATTTCCGATGTACTCGTGTTCCAGCCGAAAGTGTTTGGCGACAGCAGGGGCTATTTCCTTGAAACGTTCCGTAAGGATATTTTCCAGGCTCATGCGGGGCAAGTAGAGTTTGTGCAGGATAATGAATCAAAATCCAGTTATGGGGTATTGCGAGGGCTCCACTACCAGAAGCCACCCTACACCCAGGGGAAATTGGTCCGTGTGATCTCTGGAACCGTGCTGGATGTGGCTGTAGATATTAGGAAAGATTCTCCGACCTATGGACAGCATGTATCACAGATGCTCGACGGCGAGAAGAAAAACATGATGTGGGTGCCGCGTGGATTTGCCCACGGGTTTGTGGTGCTTTCACAAGAGGCAGTGTTCTCGTACAAATGTGATAATTACTACGCCCCTGATCATGACGCGGGTCTTCGTTGGAACGATCCAATCCTGAACATTGACTGGAAGGTAGGGCAGCAGGATGTGGAGCTTTCCGAAAAAGATGCCAAGCAGCCATTCATTAATGAAATTGAGCCTCTTGAGCTTTATGAGGTGGGGGTGCAGTGAACATCCTCATTACCGGCGGCGCCGGGTTCATCGGTTGTTACGTAGTGCGTCATTTTAGAGCGGTGCTGATTGTAAGGGACGGAGAGTTAATTATGTCATGGTTATGAAGCTTATAATACAAATACCTTGCTATAACGAAGCAGGAACGCTTGCAATTGCACTTGCTGCTTTGCCACGACAAGTGCCTGGATTTGACAGTGTCGAGTGGCTGGTCATAGACGACGGTAGTAGCGACGAGACAGTGCGTGTGGCTCATGAGTGTGGTGTAGACCATATTGTCCGCCACACTTCCAACCAAGGTCTTGCCCGGGGGTTTATGACCGGGCTCGATGCTTGCCTGCAGCGTGGTGCCGATGTGATCGTCAATACCGATGCCGATAACCAGTATTGTGCGGATGATATTCCATTGCTCACGCAGCCCATTCTTGACAATAAGGCTGATATCGTGGTAGGTGCGCGGCCAATTGCGACCATCGAACATTTCTCGCCGGTCAAGAAGGTATTGCAGAAACTCGGTAGCCGAGTGGTGCGCATGGCCAGTAGGACCCATATCGCCGATGCCCCGAGCGGGTTTCGCTCCATAAGCAGGACGGCGGCCAAGCAACTCATGGTTTTCAATGACTACACCTACACGCTTGAAACCATAATCCAGGCTGGTCAGAAGAACCTTTCGATTATGTCTGTGCCTGTTCGAGTCAATGAGGACCTGCGGCCATCGCGCTTGGTCAAGAGTATACCAGCCTACATCAAGCGTAGCATTGCTACGATCATCCGTATTTTCGTCATATATCGCCCTTTCCGGTTCTTCGGTTCAATCGGGGCCCTGCTTTTTGGTATTGGGTTGCTGATTGGGCTGCGGTATCTGTGGTTCATGTTACAGGGTGAAGGTGAGGGGCACGTCCAGTCTCTTATTCTATCCGCACTACTGCTCGGGATGGGATTCCAGACTATTCTAGTCGCCTTCATTGCCGATGTACTTGCGGCAAACCGCAAGTTGCTTGAGGACATTCGCTACAAGGCCAATCGGCAGATGTATAACGCAACGAACAAGAACTGAAAAAGAGGAGAGTATACTATGGCTGATCAAGGGAGTGAAGGACTCCTTTCTCCGTGGCTGCGCAGCCGACGGATTGCGGCGGCAAAGCCGCATCTGAAAGGCAGGACTCTTGATATTGGTTGCGGAAGCGGGGCACTCTCGGCATTGGTCGAGCCGGGGCGGTACATCGGAGTCGATATCGACGATGGTTCGCTTGAGCTGGCCCGCAGGACCTATCCGCAACATGAATTCCGTAAACACTATCCTGATGAGGGCGAACTCTTCGATACCGTCGTTTCCCTTGCCGTGATCGAGCATACCAAAGAACCGACCTTGTTCCTGCGAGAGCTTGCCCGCTATCTCAAGCCTGAGGCTAAGATGGTGATCACCACTCCTCATCCCTCGATGGACGTGGTGCATGACCTCGGTTCTTCAATAGGCCTCTTCAGTCGCCATGCCAACGAGGAACACGAAGAATTGCTCGATCGCGGGAAACTTCAGGCGGCCGGAGAGCGTGCCGGTCTCGAAATGGTGATGTATCGAAGGTTTCTTTTCGGGGCAAATTCAATAACAGTATACAAGAGAGTAAAAGAGCATGACGCTTGAAATTTCAGGAGGTAAAACCCAGGGGGGAGTTGTTGTAGGGAATGCGTACGATAAATATGCTTCTGCCAATCCATTGGTGAAATGGATAATGAATGGTTTTGAAACAGCTCTCGATGACCTTGTTGCAAAAGCCAGTGCTAAAGATATTCATGAAATTGGTTGCGGTGAAGGTTTCTGGGTGCTACGCCTCCTATCGCAAGGTAAACAGATTAGAGGTTCTGATTTTTCATCTTCAGTAATCGAGATCGCAAGATCGAATGCTAGTAAGCAAGGGATTGATCCTGGCGTATTCCATACAAAGAGCATTTACGATGTTGATTCTGAAGATGATGTTGCAGATCTGGTTGTCTGTTGTGAAGTCTTAGAGCATCTTGAAAATCCCGAACTTGGATTGGCATCGTTGCAAAAGATTGTTGGCCGTCGCCTGATTCTCAGTGTTCCTCGAGAACCAGTATGGCGCATACTCAATGTTGCCCGTGGTAAATATCTATCACAGCTTGGCAATACACCGGGGCATATTCAACATTGGTCCTCATCTGAATTTATTAATCTTGTCAGTCAATATTTCAGGTTGCTGGAAATCAAAAATCCTTTTCCGTGGACAATGCTTTTATGTGAGCCATATAACTGATTGCTAAGTATGAGCCCTTTTCTGAAACGCTTCATCAACGGGCTGGGTAGTGCGTTAGCCATTGGGGGAATCGTGTTTGCCGCAATGCGGCTTCGTGATTACAGCGCTGAACTTGATCTTTCACGACTGGACTCGTGGCTGTTTGTTGCAATGGGGGGGCTGGCCATCGTGTATGGTTCTGCTAATTTTCTGCTTGCTGAAGCTTGGAGGCAGTTGCTAATACAGTTTGGAGAGCATCCCTCAGGAAAATGGGCGATCAGAATATACGGAATATCGCAGATCGCCAAGTATCTTCCCGGCAATATCTTTCACCTTGCGGGACGTCAGGCATGTGGAACATCGGACGGCTATGACGCCAAGGCTCTTGCTAAATCGGCTGTTTGGGAACTCGGCCTTCTTGCCGTTGTAGGGGGATTGTTTTTGCTGCTTGCGGTTCCGCTTCTTTCCGACTTCGTGATGCCTCCAGTCAGCTGGGCTCTTTTCGGCTTCGCCATGGTTGTCGGGAAAAAATGCATCGACAAGATCATTGGGATAGCTGTTGGAAGGGCATTCGTATGGCAGGCAATATTCCTTGCGATTTCTGGCGGGGTCTTTCTTGTCCTTCTTGAGCTGCTTTCGGGAGGCATTCAGGTTTCTTCCATGATATTGCCAGGCATTGCAGCTGCCTACGTTGTGGCATGGTTGGCCGGACTGGTAACTCCCGGAGCGCCTGCGGGTGTTGGCGTGAGGGAAATGGTGCTTCTTCTCTTGCTTAGCCCGATTCTGCCCGAATCTACACTCTTGCTCGCTGTCGTACTCGGGCGAGTGGTTACTGTTGTAGGAGATGTCTTGTTCTTCATGTTTGCATGGATATCCAGTCTGAATGTGATACAAGTTCATGCGTTGGACAATGAATCATGAACTGGTGTTTTGTACTATAACTCCATTATGATAACAGCATCACGTGGTAGTCGGGTGTTATAAAATAACAGAGATTCAATACGAATTGCTTGATAAATGTTCGGTAAATTAAATAAAATTGATGGCTGATGATACGAGGTTTTTCGCCTGCTATATTAGTGCTTTCATTAATTTTTTTGGTTAAAGCGCTTTATCTCGCTTTTTTTGTGACGCCCCTTTGGGATATTCCTGATGAAATTGGTCATTATTCATATGCGCTTGATATAGCTGAAGGGCGAGGGATACCAAAATTAGGAACTTCTATGATACCAGCTCAGGTAATGGAACATGTCACTCATAAAAGCAATATGGAACCACAAGGGAATCAGATTGCTCAACACCCTCCGTTATACTATATCCTTGCTGCGGTTCCACTTAAGATCGGTATGAGTTTTACAGGTGATCCTGAAATTCTGTTCAGGCTGCCAAGGATAATAGCGGCAATTTCAGGTGCACTTCTCATTTTAGTCTTGTATAAGACGATTAAACTTATTGGTCTTGATGATTACCGTGCTACTTTGTTGGGAGCGGCGGTTGGATTTATTCCAATGGTTTCGTATTTGTCGTCAGGGACAAATCATGATATGACTTTGTTTTTATTTTCTGCTTGTGGTGTCTTTTTTTTTACTCGGTATATTGTCACTCGTCATGTAAGAGATGTATACTTATCAGCTGTATGGGTTACACTTGCAGGTGGTATTAAAATGACAGTTTGGGTTATTATTCCGCCATTACTTCTGATATATGCTCTGGAGATTTCGGGTCCTGTTAAATATTGGTTCGGGCATATGATTGGTGTTGGGGCTCTTATGCTGGTTAGCCCTGTTATATGGATGTCTAGAAATTATGCGCTGTTTGCTGATCCTGTATATACGGCATCAACTAATACCTGTAGACTGCTTGCAACCCCTCTGCCTGATACATTTTTTGATTATGTTCGAATCCTGCCTGTATATGATAATTTACTGCTCCATTTTTATGGTTTAATTGGCGGGATTGGGAGTGGAGGTGGGATAGTGAAGGCCTTTGTGATTGCTGGAGCACCAAGAGCTTTTTTTTCACTATTTCTTTTGGTTGTAGCACTCCTGCTCATCGTTTCTTTAGTGCAAATGC
>Ga0272444_10003256_pt1 | contig 14718 bp, 9 predicted proteins | sample SSMForm13_FD_201033 | JGI IMG/M metagenome (GOLD analysis project Ga0272444, IMG submission 201033) | Marine sediment archaeal communities from Little Sippewissett salt marsh, Falmouth, MA, United States - SSM-Form-13 | ecosystem: Environmental > Aquatic > Marine > Wetlands > Sediment ...
CGTCCGGCGCCGCCGGCTTCCGGAAGATCTACGACCGGGAGGGTTTCGAGAAGGCCTACTTCGACGTCGTCCGGATCAACAAGCTGCCGGAATCCGAACTCCCGATGATCCAGCAGCTCATCGAAGGACCGACGACCTGCACCCTCCACCTCTGTCAGGCAGGGAAGGTCCTCGGCGAAGTCATGTATCAGGGCCTTCGGACGATGCCACGATCCGGGGGGACGACGGTCTTTCGCGAGAGCCTGTCCGACCCTGCCTGCCAGGAAGCGGCCGCGAGGATCGTCGAGCATCTCGGCTTTACCGGGCTGTGCGGCTTCGACTTCATCATGGACGAGCAAACCGGCCGTCCGTTCCTCGTCGACGGCAACTGTCGGATCACCCCGGCGGTGACCATGGCGTACCACGGCGGCTGCGACCTCATCGAGGGGTGGACCCGCTTGGCAAACGGCGACGATGTGGCCCCGCTGCCCGAGACGCGAACCGGCGTGCGAACGAAGATGCAGTTCGCCGATTTTGTCTGGCTGCTCGAATCGTACGCGGGGAGCTTCAAGGACTGGTCCGGCGAGCGAAAGCTGCGCAAGGCGTGGTGGCGAGAGAAGGACTTCCACTACGACATCCACAGCTTCCGCGACCTGATGCCGAACATCATGATCTGGGTTTACATCGTGACGAACTGCTACAAGCTGATCTTCACCGACTTCGACTCGGCCCAGCTGTTCATCTTCCACAACCAGTACGTCGAGCCGCAGGAGGTGGAGAACTAGTCCGACCTACGGTGCGCCGCGGACGATGACGCCGCGGCGCAACAGCTCGGCGACCGCCTGATCGGCGGCCGGCCCTAGTGGCAGGCCGCTCAGATCGATTTCGTCGCCTTCCCCGAGGCCGGGGTTTCTCAGCAGCGGCGACAGATCCGCTACATCCGTCTCGGACAGCCCGAGGATCCGCAGTTCGGTCATGCGTTCGAGGATTCCGATGTCCGCGAGGGGGTTCCGGTCGAGCCAAAGCTTCTCCAGATGCCGGAGACCCGCCAGCGGCGAGAGGTCCTCGATCTCGTTTCCCCACAAGCTCAGCCGCCGAAGCTCAACGAGACCCGCCAGCGGCGCAAGATCGACGATCCGATTCGAATCGAGACCGAGACCCTCGAGCCGCGTCAGCGATGCAAGCGGAGAGAGGTCGACGATCCGATTCCCCCCCAGGCTCAGCTTGACGAGGTCGGCCAGCCCGGCCAGCGGGGCGAGATCGCCGATTCCCGTATTCGGAAGGCCGAGCCAGACGAGCTTCTTCAGCCCGGCCAGCGGCGCGAAGTCGTCGATCGGGTTGCCGCTGAGACCGAGCTCGGTCAGCTCGGTGAGGTCGCCGAGAGGCGAGATATCGGAGATCCCGCTGTTCCACAGTCCGAGCCATCGCAGCTCATTCAGACGCGCAAACGGCGCCGCATCGGTGATGAAGTTGAAGTCCAGGTCGAGCACCCGAAGGGATGACAACCCGGCCAGCGGCGTCGCGTCGGCCACCAGATTGCTTCGCAGCACGAGCGTCTCCAGATGCATCATCTCCGCGAGCGGCGAGATGTCGGAGACGCGGTTCTCGCCGAGATCGAGCCGCGCGAGATTCTCGCACGCCTCCAGTCCGCCGAGCGAAGCGATCTCGCGCCCGACGGCGTCGAGTTCCGTGACCCGTAGAAGATCGGCGCGTCGCAACGGCCGGTCGCCAATTGCCAGCGCGTCGCGAACCACCGCCTCCAGATGCGAATCCACGAACTCGACGGATGGACCTCGATCGCCGGCGATCCACAATCCGAGAACGACCGCGATGGCCGCCACGTGAAACCACTTCATCCCCTTCACCTCGCGGCGAAGTGTAGCACGAACGGCACGACGCAACAGCAAACGGAGAGGGAGGGAGGGCGTCGGCTCTCGTTTCGTCGCCCTCCCTCCTGAGTCAAGGAGGCGTCGTGTTCTCTGTTCCGTCGTTACACGATACGGCGCGGGCGCGATTCGACCGAGGGCGAACGTCGGATCGTGGTCGGACGTTGGCGGCCCCGCGGCACCGGATACGACGCGCCACGCAGGACGACACGCGGGGCCCCCTGATGCAGGACACGTGACTGAACGCAGCCTATCGCCGAAGCAGCAGTGCCTCGGTCACCCCCTGGAGATGGTCGAAGGTCGCCAACGGGGTGGCCTCGAAGCCGTGGCTGCTGGCGCGGACGTAGCCGAGGCACGCGACGCGCGGGCACGCACCGATCGAGTAGACCGAACTGGCATCGCTCGCCGCGCCGGCGTAGACAACCAGCTGGAGTTCGACGCCGGCATCGGACGAGATGGCACAGATCTCGCGGAGCAGATCCTGGTCGTACGTCGCGAGCCGGTCTCGGCTTCGGATTGCCGGGCGACCGTCGAGTTCGACCGGGCATTCGGGGACGAACGGACTTCCGTCGATCGCGATGAACACGTCCGGCCGCTCGCGGGCCGCCAGGACCTTCGCTCCGTGGCAGCCGACCTCCTCCTGCACCGTGAACGCGACGATCGTCGGGGAGCGCGGCACCAAAGACTCCAACGCCAGCCGCTCGAGTGCCTGAAGGAGACAGACGACGGCCAGACGGTTGTCGAACGTCCACGCCGCCACCCAAGGAACCTCCGGAGCGCCGAACAGCACCGGCCCTCGAAGGTCGCGCGCCGGGACGATCGGCGTTCCGACTCTCACCCCCGCTTCGGCGAGCTGCGCGTCGGTTCGTCCGGTCAGCACCCGAATGCCATCCCAATCCGGGCAGGCGCCCGCTTCTGCGCGGGAGTGTCCCGATCCGGTTGACACCGCACCGAGAATCGGAGCCCGATCTCCGACGATTTCGACTGCGGTCTCCCCGAGCTTCCACGGCAGCGTACCCCCGAGACGATCGACGCGAAGCGTTCCGCCCTTCTCGATCGCAGTGACGACCAGGCCGATTTCGTCCACGTGCGCGGCGATGCACTGCACCGGACGATTCGAATCTTGCCCTTCGAGCCGCAGGAGGAGGTTGCCCGCTCGATCGACCTCCGGCTCGTAGCCGAAACCGCGTAACCGGTCGGCGACGTACGCGACCATCCGCTCCTCGCGACCGGACGGTGCGGGGATATCGAGCAGCTCCGTAAACAGCCGCAGTCCTATGTGATCGACGCCTATGCCGGTCATCGTGCACTCCCTTCCGTCTTCCGGTACGAGCGGCTGCCGTTTCGTACGCGACCGGCTCCCACGTTCCTCATCAGCACAGCGGAAGATCGATGCGGAACACCGCCCCATCGCCGGGCGTGCTCTCGACGCTCATCCGGCCGCCGTGATCGCGCACGAGCCCGTAACTGACCGACAGGCCGAGCCCGGTTCCTTGGTCACGCGATTTCGTCGTGAAGAACGGATCGAAGATCCGATCCACGATGGCCTCCTGGATTCCGACCCCGTGATCGCTTACCTCCAATCGCAACCAGTCCTGTCCTTCGATGGTTCGAACACGCGCACGGATTTCGAGCCTCTTGTTCTTGTCGTCGCCGGGGTACCGGAGGTTCAGCGCATCGCGCGCGTTCGTGAGCAGATTGATGAGCACCTGCTGGATCTCCTGGCTGCGGCAGCGGATCGCCGGCAGATCGTCCGGGACGTCGACGCTCAACGCAACCCGGTCGCGGCGAAGCAGCGCCGCGTACAGCGACAGCGAGTCGTCCACGATGTCGGCCATCCGAGCGAAGTTCAGATGCTCCTGTTCGTGCCGAGAGAAAGATAGGAGGTTTCGAACGATCTTCGCGACACGAAGGCCTTCCTCCTTGATCCCCGCGGCGAAGGCCGCCAGCTTCTCGTCCTCGATCCGGTCACCGATTAGCTGAGCGTAGTTGATGATGCCGGTCAGCGGGTTGTTGATTTCGTGGGCCACCCCGGAGGCAAGCGTCCCGATCGACTCCAGCTTCTGGCTCTGCTGCAGCTGTGCCTCGAGCCGTTTCCGCTCCGAGATGTCAAACGCTACGACGAACTCCAGTTCCTGCCCCTGGAATTCGAGGAACTGCGCGGTCAGCTCGACCGGAAACACGTCGCCGCCTCGTCGTCGGAACGTTCTTTCCGAGACCTCCGTCTCGATCCGCTTCAGCGCTTCCCATTCGGATCCGCGGTCCTCTTTCGGATACTCCGGATCGAGGTCCCACACGGTCAGCCGCAACATCTCCTCATGACTGTACTCGAGCATCCGGCACGCCGCGTCGTTGACGAAGATGAACCGCCCGTCGGGGCGAACCCAGAGGATCACCGCCTCGGTCGAATCGACCGAATGCTGCGTCAGCTCGAGCTGCTCCCGGAGCGCCTCAGCCTCCCGCTGCGCGTCCCTCTGCTCGGTGATGTCCTCGATCGTCCCTTCATAGTGGAGAACCTCTCCGGCATCGTCCCGCACGGCGCGCGCGTTCTCGCGGACATAGATCGTCGTACCATCCCTCCTCTTCCACGCTGCTTCCACTGCCGTCACGACACCGTCTCGCTCGATCTGCCGCTTGAACGTCTCACGCGGCGTCTCCGGCTCATACCCCTCGGACTCGAGGTTTCGGGCCGCCATCTCCTCGAACGAGTCGTACCCGAGCATCCGAATCAGCGCGGGGTTGGCCGTCAGGATCTTCCCATCCGGCGTCGTCCGGTAGATCCCGAGGATTGCGTCGTCAAACAGCGATCGATAGCGAATTTCGCTCTCCCTGAGTTCGTCCTCCGCCTCGATTCGCTCGGTGATGTCTTGCACCACGACCTGGACACCGTGCGGCGTCCCTTCCCACTTCATCACCGCAACCCGAACGTCTCCGATCCGCGGTGTCCCGTCCTTCTTCGTCCAGCGCGCTCGGAATCGTTCCACCGGTCGCCCGACAAGGATCGAGCGGAAGGCCCGCACGTACTTCGGCATGTCCGCCAGCCGCGCCGGCGGCAGCTTCGAGAAGTGGTAGTTCGCCAGCTCCTCCACGTCATAGCCGGTCATCTCGGCGAACGCGCGGTTGCAGGAGGTGACGATGCCCTTCAAGTTGACGGTGACAATCCCGATCGGCGCCATTTCGAAGATCGATCGATACCGCCGCTCCGACGTCTCAAGCCGTGCCGCTGCCATGCGCTGCGCGGTCACGTCCTTGACGAACCCAAGCATCCGAACCGACCGCCCGTCAGGCTCGACGATGAACTGCCCGTCGTCCTCGACGTGGATGTACTCGCCGTCTTTTCTCCGAATGCGGTAGGACAGATGCGCCACATCTCGTGCTTCGCGGAGACGTTCGATCGCCCGGACAAAACCGTCCCGATCGTCACGGTGAATCCGTTCGATCCACCGAGGCAGCCCACCGGCCATCTCTTCCTCGCTGTATCCGAGGATCCGCTCGAGGTCCCCACCGTACATGACCGTATTCGCTTCGCAGTCCCAGTCGTACAGAATGTGATGACTCGCCTCGACCGCCGCCTCGTAGCGGGTCTTCCACTCGGCAACCGCCCGGGTCGCAAGCACGCGGTCGGTGATCTCTTCGATCACCGTGGCAAACTGCCCCGTCCGCGTGCTGAAAGCCAAGACCGAGTACCATCGGCCGAGAGGTTCGGAGTACTGCTCGAACCGGATCTGCCCACCGTTCAGGGCGATCTCGCCATACCGTCCGATCCAGTCGGCCGGATCGCCCTCGATCCCCGGGAGCACCTCGGTCACCCGCCGACCGAGGATCTCCTCGCGTGAGAGACCGGTCAGCTTCTCGAAGGCGGTGTTCACCTCGAGGAAGACGTAGTCGACCGGCCATCCCGACTCGTTCACGACCACTTCGTGCAGCGCGAACCCGTTCAGCATGTGCTCGAATAGCTGCCGGTACTTCTCCTCCTCCGCCCCCAATGCCTCCTCGGCTTGCTTGCGCTGTGTGATGTCCTCGAAGGCGATAGCGACCCGCTCGCCCGGAATCCGAAATGCACGCAGTTGGAACGTCTCACCGGTGGGAACGACGGTCTCCCGATCGAGGACGCCCCCCTCCCGAGCGATGTCGAGAAGCGGCTTCTGCAGCCGTTCGACCATCGGAGCGGGCCAGTGGCTCGCGAACCCATTTCCGCGATGCGTCTCTACGTCGACGAACGGTGTGGCCGCCTCGTTTCCGGAGACGAGGAGGAGTTCGTTCGGCGCTCGGTACTGGTAGATCAGCATCCCCATCGGTAGCGCCGAGACAACCTCTTCCGCCATCCGAAGTTCATCGCTCGATTGCTGAATCCGGGCCCGTTCGACCGCTTGACGGATCGCATGCCCGAGCCGCTGCTCCGTCAGGTTCTCCTTCGACAGGCAACCGCATGCACCGGCCTCGATCACGCGAGGGGAGAGGCCCGCGTCGTCGATGCCGCAAAGAACGAGGACAGGGATGTCGGCGGCCACTTCACACATGCGCCGGGCCGTAGCGACCCCGTCGCCGTGCGAGCCCGTCAGATCGAGAAGCACGACGTCCCACTGCTCGCCCGCGAGGAGCTCGGTCGCCTCCTCGACGGTGGCGGTGGCTTGAACCTCACCTGGTGTGTCGGATGCAACACGCAGCGCCTCGCGGACGATCATCCCGTCTTCGGAGCCGTGCTGAACCAGAAGAACTCTCATGCGCTTAGGATGCCGTCCGCTTGCCGCCGTCCCTCTTCACGTCGGCGAAACGAGAAGCTTCCAATCGATGTCCTTCGCGTTTGTCGCGGTACATCTCGCGATCGGCCCGTTCGATCAGATCCTCGAGCGTCGGCGAACCCTTGGGGTCAAACGGCGCCACACCGATCGACAACGACAGCCCGTCCGTTCCCTCCGTGCCGGCACTCTCCTCCCGCAGATAGTCGCGAAGCCGGGCGACGAGAGACGGGATCCCCGGAGGATGCGCCTCGACGGCGAGGGCGACGAATTCATCCCCCGCAAGTCGCGCGATGATGTCCGAATCTCTCATCGCACGGAGAAACGCACGGGCTACGGCACACAGCGCGCAATCGCCGACGAGATGTCCGTATCTGTCATTGATCTTCTTGAGTTCGTCGACGTCGGCGAGCAGCAGAACCGACTCACGCCCGTTGCGTTTCGCGAGACGCAGGCTCTGCTCCGCGAGCAGCGTGAACCCGCGGCGGTTATACAGCCCGGTCAAGGGGTCGCGAAGCGAGAGCTCCTCGAGCTCCTGGTGAAGTGCGTGCCGCTCAGCGGCATACCCCACGGCATGAACCAGCAGACTTCCATCTAATTGCCCCTTGATAAGATAATCCTGTGCTCCTTGCCGAACCGCCTCATGCGCCGTCTTCAGGTCGCCCTCGCCGGTCAGGATGATAATCGGGATGTCGGGCGCTTGCGCACGAAGGCGGTGAAAGCCTTCAAGGCCCTGGCTGTCCGGCAGGCCGAGATCGAGCAGGATCAGATCCACATCGCCTGCGTCGAGAATCGATACGCTGTCCTCCAACCGCTCGATCGCGTGCACCGCACAGTCCAGCGCATCATCCCGAAGCGCTATCTCGACCAGACGGGCATCGCCGGGATTGTCCTCAATCAGCAGGATCCTAGTGGACATGCGCCTCCAGTACGGACTCCGCCACGACCGCCCGAAGCGTATCCGGCCGTGTCCTAACGATCGGCTTGGCGATCCTCACCGTACCCACTCCTTGTCTCCCCGGCTATGCATCAGCGTGAAATGGAACGTCGTGCCGTCGCCCGGCGACGATTCCACCCAGATCCTGCCGCCGTGTCGTTCGATGATTCGCTTGCACAAGGATAGACCGATCCCCGTTCCCTCGACCTCATCCCGACCGTGCAGCCGCTGGAAGATCACGAAGATTCTATCATGAAACTGCGGATCGATGCCGATCCCGTTATCTCCTACGCTGATCTTCCATTTGGCGCCCAACACCTGAGCCGACACGTGGACTCGCGGCGGTGCGTCTCCACGAAACTTGATCGCGTTGCCGATCAGATTCTGGAAAACGGAGATCAGTTGGCCTTGATCCCCCCTCACCGTCGGCAGTCGTTCGCTGGTGACGACTGCGCCCGTTTCATCGATCGCCGCCGCCAGATTCGCCCGTGTGTGCACCAAGACCGTGTTCAGGTCGACCGCTTCGAACGGCTTGCCTCGCGTCTGGACCCGCGAGAAGGCCAACAGGTCCGCGATTAGTCGCTGCATCCGTTTCGCTCCATCGACCGCGTACCCAATGAACTCGCGCGCGTCGTCGTCGAGCCGATCGTCGTATCGCCGCTGTAGAAGCTGCACGTAGCTGGCGACCATCCGCAGCGGTTCCTGAAGATCGTGCGAAGCAATGGAGGCAAACCGTTCGAGTTCCCGATTCGACCGCTGGAGTTCGGTCATGCTGCGTCGGAGCCGTGCCTCGGCGCCTCGGCGCCGCTTGATCTCCCGATCCAGCTCATCCCGCGACGCGGTGACGCGCTGCAATTGCTCGATCATGTCGTTGAAGGACCTGGCGAGCTGTCCGATTTCGTCCCGGCCGTTGGCGGGCACTCGAACCTCCAGGTTGCCCGTTGCCAGTTCCCGTGTCCCGGCGGTCAGACGTCGCACGGGGCGGGTTACACCGCGGGCGAATACCAGGGCCACCCCGAGCACGACCACCGCAACGACAAGCCCCATCGTGATCGATGTTCTTCGGAGCCTGGCGATCGGCTCGGTCACTTCTTTCCAATTGACCTCCACGAGCAATCCAAGCTGCAGCGAGTCGATCCACTGATACGAGCCGATCACCCGGACGCCGCGATCGTCGTCGTACTGCCCAATGCCCGACTCCCCGCGCAGAATCGCGGCAGTCGCCTCGGTCGCGATCGCTTTCCACAGCGCGCTCCCGTCCCCGGACCTCGGCTCGGTCACGAGAAGGCCCTGCGCGTTGACTGCATAGGAGTCCTCGCTGGTATGCCACCCGCTCGTCAATCCGAGAATCCGCTCCATCTCATCGAAATCGACATGTGCGGCCAACACACCGACGAGGTCGCCGCCCGCCGAGCGGATCGGCGTAGCGACGTGCATCACCGGCTCCTCCGTGCCCGGACGGCGCACGACGCGGTCGACGAACGTCTCTTCGCTCCCACGCAAGAAGAACATTTCCGATCCACGGACCTCGCCTTCGCTTTCCTCGGCGGTCGCAGCAAGGATCTCCCCGCTCGTCGGGTCGAGGACATGGTAGTCCTCGAGCCCGCGCGCCGACTGGTTTGGCGCGAGATGGTTCCGAACCAGGTCATCGCGGATCGAGCGGTACGATGCGCCGTCGCGAGGCTCGCCGGCAAGCTGTTCGACGGACTCAATGACCCGCGGCCGTGCCGCGACGCTTCGAAGCAAAGCGACATTTCCTTCCATCCAGTGCATCAGAGAGTCCTTCTTGAGCTCCCCGATCGACGCAACCTGCGCACGGGCTTCGTCCACCAGAACACGCTCGCCGCGGCTGTGCAGAAGCTGTCCGAGAATGGCCATCGGCATCAGGCCGATCAACACGAAGAGCACTGCGAGCTTCAGACGGAGTTGCACGGTCGAACTCGCTCTGTTGAAACCGTTCCGACCGGTTCATCCCCGACCACCGACACGGGCCGCCTCCTCATTCAGGTACCCTCCCTGCCGCCCCGGCTGTAGCATACGGATCCACGCGACCCCCGTGAAGTGCGCGCAGCGGAGCCGGCGACCGGACCGAGACATGGGGCGATTCGCTTCTCTTGCGCCTCGCGGGATCCGGAGGGTCGCGCACGGGCAATCCAGCTCGAGGCCCCGGATTGACTCCGCCCGCGGATCATCCATACTGAATCGGTGGATCCGACATGGTGAAGAGACGGTACGCACACGAAGCGAAATCCGGCACCGAAGCCTGTGGCGTGCTGCAAGCGGCGCTCCCGCTTCCCTGCCACATCCTCGATCCGGGCGGAATCGTGCTTGGCGTCAATGCGCTCTGGCTCGACCGGTTCGGCTACCGGCGCGAGCAGGTCGACGGCCGTCGCTTCGAGGAGTTCCTGGCATCCGACTCGAAGGCCGCCTTTCGCGAGCTCCTCACCCAGATGCACCCCGGCGAAGTCGTCGAGACCTGGGTCGATTTGATCCGAAAGGATGGAGCACGAGTTCACACCCGCTTCTGCGGCGTAACGGAGCAAGACATCCCCGGGAGGCCGCGATCCTCGCACTGGCTCCTCTGCGAGGCGGCCGGGGCGAGTGACGCCGCGGGGGTGCAGCTCGCAGACGAGCTGCTGCTGCGGCGCATGTTCGAGAACTCGCCCGACGCTGTCTACCTGCTGAATCTCAGCTCGAGCGAGGTGGAGTACTTCAACCGATCCTCGTTCTGTGGGCGAAGCCCAGAGGATCTAGGGAGTCCGGAGTCGATGTTCGCGTCGCTTCACCCGCAGGACGTCGAAGCCGTCGCCGAACACTGGCGCCGTATCCGAAGCGGCACCGACGGTCGGGAGGGAGCCATCGATTTCCGGTGGAAGACACTCGGCGGCGACTGGGCGTGGGTTCGCAGCCGCGAGGTCGTCCTAGACTGGGACCAAGACGGCACGCCAACCCGCCTGTTGATCACGCTGAGCCTGATCACAAGGCAAAAACAGGTCGAGACGGAGCTGAGACAGCAGCGAAACCGCGCTCAGCAGTACCTCGATGTCGCCAGCGTGATGTTCGTCGCCATCGACCGAGACGGCGTCGTCACGCTGATCAACCAGAAGGCCTGCGAGGTCCTCGGCCGGACGCAGGCCGACATTCTTGGGCGAGACTGGTTCGCCACGTTCCTCCCCGAGCCCGAACGGGGTCAGGTTCGCAGCGTATTCGATCGTCTGATGGCCGGGGAGATCGCTCCGGTGGAGACATTCGAGAATGCCGTGGTCGATGCCGCCGGCGAAGAGCGGTGGATCGCTTGGAAGAACACCCTCCTCCACGACGAAACGGGACACATTGTCGGCTCGCTCAGCTCCGGCGAGGACGTCACCGGGCGAAAGGCAGCCGAGGAACAGCTGCAGTTGACGATGCACTCGCTGGAAACGGCGACGCCCGCCGTGTTCTGGATCTCTCCGGAGGGACGGTTCCTCTACGTGAACGGCGCCGCCTGCCGCCACCTCGGCTATTCGAAGAACCAGCTGCTCGGCATGACCGTGGCAGATGTCGACCCGGAACACACCGCGGACATCCGAGGCAAACGGTGGCGGATGCTCAAGGACGCCGGGAGTCTCCGGTTTGAATCGACACACCGGCGGAAGGATGGACGGACGATTCCAGTGGAGGTCATCGACCACTATGTGTGTTTCGAGGGCAAAGAATATGAGTTCGCCTTCGCCCAGGACATCACCGAGCGGAAGGCCGCAGAGACGGCACTTCAACGGACGGCCAAGCAGCTTCGCGATCTCCGGACGCAGCTTGACCACGCGGAGGAGGCCGAGCGAAAGCGCATCGCGAGGGAGTTGCACGATCAGATCAGCCAGAATCTGACGGCGCTGTCAATCAACGCCGGCGCCATCGGCAACGCGCTCGGGGAGCCGTCTCCGGAGATCTCCGGACATCTGCGGGACTGCACCGAGCTGATCGTTGAAACGGCCGATCAGATACGCAATCTGACGTTCGCGCTCCGTCCGCCGGTCCTGGATGACTTCGGGGTCACAGCTGCGCTCGAGTGGCACGCCGAACGCGTGTCGGTGGCGACCGGATTGAACGTACGCATCGACGCAACGGAGTTGGTCCCACGCCCGAGTCCGGAATGCGAGATCGCACTGTTCCGGATCGCGCAGGAGGCGTTGACGAACATCGCCAAACATGCCCAGGCCACTGAGGCTCGGATCGGGCTGGACGAGGATGACGGAGCCATCCGACTGCGAATCGAAGACGACGGGGTTGGATTCAACCCGGTGCAGGACCTCGGCGGTAGCCAGCCCGCGGGATGGGGGCTGCTGAACATGCGCGAGCGTGCTGAATCCCTCGGGGGGCGATTCGTCGTCGACGCCACGCCGGGCGGAGGCACGCGGATCCTCGTCGAGGTGCCGAGATGACGGAGGCCGGCCGATGAATCGTGTCAAGCTGCTCCTCGCCGACGATCACGCCGTGGTGCGCGACGGGCTGCGTCTCATCTTGGAAGCCCAGCCCGACATCGACGTGGTCGGCGAGGCGGCGGACGGCCGCACGGCGTTCCGCCAAGCGAAGAAACTCCGGCCCGATGTGGTGCTGCTCGATGTCGCGATGCCTCAACTCAACGGCATTGAGGCCGCCGAACGGATCCACGCGTTCGACCCGTCGATCCGCATCGTCATCCTCTCGATGCACTCGTCGAAAGAACACATCCTCCGCGCATTGCGCGCCGGTGCGACGGGCTACGTCCTGAAGGAGTCGGCGGCCGCCGAGGTGTTGTCCGCCGTCCGCGACGTGCTCGCCGGCCGACGATACCTGAGCCACAAGGTCTCCGAACACGTGATCGAAGCCCTGCTACATCCCGACGACGGAGACCACCTGGAGACGCCGCTCGAACAGCTCAGTCCGCGGGAGCGAGAGGTCCTTCAGCTGGTCGCCGAAGGGAAGTCGAGTGCCGAGATCGGCCGGATCCTCTTCCTGTCGCCGAAGACGGTCGATACCTACCGGAGCCGCCTGATGCACAAGCTCGAGGTAGGCGACATCGCCAGCCTCGTCCGTTTCGCCGTCCGACACGGGATCGTTCCCGCAGACTAGCCTTCCCCACTTTTCACGTCCAGAATCCCCTACAGACGTGGATCCACTCCCCCTCTACACTCGATTCGAATCCTCATTCCCAATCGGGAGGTGAAGTGCCGTGAGCGAGCGAACCGTTCTGATCGTCGACGACCACGATGTCCTTCGGGGTCTTCTTCGCTCACAGCTTCGGGCATGGTGTCCGACGCTTCGAATCCTCGAAGCGAGCGACGGCGAGACGGCCATCGCGCGCGCGAAGACCGAGGCGCTCGATGCCGTCATCATGGACATTTCGCTTCCCGGGATGAACGGAATCGAAGCCACGCGAGCACTCAAGGAGATGCACCCGGGCATTCCGGTCCTGATCCTGTCCGTTCATGAACTGCAGGCATATCGGCACGATGCCGCCGCCGCCGGCGCCGATGCCTACGTCGCGAAACGACATCTGCACGGGGAGCTTCGACAAGCGCTATCGGAATTGCTCGACGACGTGAGCGTATGCCGTGCCGGGGGCAGCCGATGATCGCGCAGGGTCGACGTCAGCGATCCGCCGAGATCCTCCTGGTCGAGGACAGCGCCGCCGACGCCCGGCTCGCGATCGAAGCGCTGCGCGAGGTCGGAGCGAGCCCCCGAGTCACGTGGGTTCGTGATGGCACGGAGGCGCTCGACCTCCTCTCCGGCCTTGAGGCAGAAGTCGACACCACGACTCCCGACCTCGTCCTGCTTGACCTCAACCTCCCCCGAATGGGAGGCCGCGATCTGCTCTCCGCGATCCGGGCCGACAGCGGTCTCCGACGGATTCCTGTGGTCGTTCTGTCGACGTCGGGGGCGACGGAAGACGTCGCGGACGCCTACCGCCTGAAGGCCGACGCCTACGTACAGAAACCGATCGAACTGGATGAATTCGTTACGGTCATCCGGGCCATCGACGATCTCTGGCTATCCAAGGCACCGCGGGATTCCCAGCAGGATGCAGCCGTCGCAGGCCGCACACGGACAACAGGCCAGCACAACGCGACGCCGAACGGCTCCACCGACACCACATCGCAATCGACATCCCAAGCACACCGATCCGAACGAATGAATTCGGGACGATAGCTTCGGATCCTCGTCGGTGGCGCCGTCCGGCGTCGCAGCTGGACCCTCTCGTCGCATCGCATTATCCTCCGAGGTGGAGGGATCATCGAATGGGATCGTTCAGAGGGATCGCCGTCGCCATTCTCGTTGGCCTCATCTCCTTCGCCGCCAACGCATCCGCCTTCGTTCACGAACCGTACGCCGGCGCCCCATGCGCCGATGCCGTGACGATCAGCTGGACCTGTGCGCCGCCGGCTGCGGCGCGGATCGAATACGGGCTTCGTGATGTCTTCAACTCGACGGGGGAGCTGCCGGAAGTCCTCTCCGTCTTCCCGATGGAGGACGAAGATGACCCCTATCACGTCAGGTTGGAAGATCTCGAGCCGGAGGCCGAGTACACCTACCGCGTCGTCCTCGAGGCAGAGACGGGGGAGGTCATCAGTGCGACGGGCACCTTCTGCACCGAGCCCGCGCCGGGAGACCCGGTGATCTTCGCCATCCTGGCCGATACGCAATGGCAGTCGGAGACCGTCAATCCACTGGAGGCCGTCGGGGATGCCATCGCCGCCGATCCGACGCCATTCCAGTTCATCCTCCACGGCGGTGACGTCATCGAGAGCCCTTCGAGCTACTACTGGGATCATTGGTTCACGTCGTTTGACGAAATGCTGCTTCGGGCTCCGTTTATCCCGGTCCTCGGTAACCACGAGAAAAACCATCGTTCCTACTATCGAACGTTCTCCCTGCCGCCCGGTGCAGGAAAGGACGACAAGCGATGGTGGGCGTTGCACTGGGGAGACGTCGTCGTCGTCGGACTCGATTCGAATGTGAAGAAGGCGACGGACTACACCGCGCAACAGGACTGGGCTCGCGAACACCTTGCCGGCCCCGAGCCGCACAAGTTCGTGATCTTCCATCACCCGGTCTTCACGTCCGACGCGTACCACGAAGCGGGCACGTTCCTCGACAAGATCTACCATCCGATCTTCGTCGAGCAAGCGGTCGACATCGTCTTCAACGGCCACTCCCACCA
>Ga0272444_10003257_pt1 | contig 14716 bp, 15 predicted proteins | sample SSMForm13_FD_201033 | JGI IMG/M metagenome (GOLD analysis project Ga0272444, IMG submission 201033) | Marine sediment archaeal communities from Little Sippewissett salt marsh, Falmouth, MA, United States - SSM-Form-13 | ecosystem: Environmental > Aquatic > Marine > Wetlands > Sediment ...
ATGATCTGCTCTCCGCGGACGATGTCTGCGACGAATCTTCCAACGGGAACCTCGAATCGGTCGCCTTCCTCAGCCTCCCACTCCTTCAACGCGGCGTGGAGCGGTTTCTCGTTCAGGATGCCGATGTGCGGAGACGGAACCTCAGGCCGCGTGGTCACGGTCCTCCTAGCGAACGATCAGCCACGTCCCGGCGAATAGCACCAGCATCCCAGCCAGCCGCCGGAGATCGAGCGAATGCTGGACCGAGCCGAGGAACCCGTAGTGGTCGAGAATCGCGCTCAGGGTCAGTTGTGCGACGATCGCCAATGTGATGGTCGTCGCCAGTCCGATACGCGGGATGGCGAAGCTGTACGTCGCGAGGATGACCACTCCGTAGAGGCCGCCGATGAGAATGTACCACGGGGCGCTCCGCCAGGCCGGCAGGTTTCCTCCCCACATGAACAGCAGGACGATCGCCGAGAGGGCGAGGCCGCCGAGATGGATGATGAAGACGCTTTCCATCACTCCGACTCGGTCGCCGAGGATCCCGGCGGAGAACGATTGGAAGCCGATGGCGAATCCGCCGACGACAGCGACGAGGGCCGCGGACAGTGCAACGGGCATGCGAACTCCTTCCCACCACGTGCGAGGGAGCGACGGAGGCAGACAAGCTACTCGGGCGGTTCCCCCTCGAGATGTGCGGTCAGATCATATAGGAACCGGCACTGGCTGGGGAAGAGGAGGAGATACGCGTGAACGGTGTCCCGATCGGCGTTCGGAAGGCGAGTCCGGCCGTTGCTCGAGTGCGATCCGTCGATCAATGTCCGCGCCCCGCGAAGCTGGCGCTCGGCCTCGTCGGCGAGGCGTGGAGGAAGGCTCCGCGATGCAACGGTCCTTTGAATCGCCGCACCGAGTCGATTCGGGTTCGATCGAGCGTCCTCCAACCGCCGAACGCCGTGGCCGGTCCGCTGCCCGTGGCGGATCAGCGCGTCGGCCAGCCGGTCGAGGAGAATCTCGGCTGCCCGCCCGAGCATGACGACCGAGGAAGGATACCGGCCGGCGAGGAACGCCAGGAGGGCCTCGCGGGTCGTCTCCAGTAGGTGTGGATCGACGTGCTCGCCGCAGCTTGACTCAACGCGTGCGACATATCCGTCCGGGTCGTGGGTGAGGGTCGAACCGTCTTCGAGACACCGTGTGCCGAACTCGGTGACGTGCACGAACGGGAGGTTCAGGTTGAGCGAGTTCTTCCCCGGGGCGAGAACGCCCTGAACGAGCAGCTCCCAGAGGATCTCTTGCAGGACGAGTACGTCATGGCGCTCGTACTCATCCGCCCGTTTTCGGATCTCGGTTTCGATCGCGTGAAGGTGCGTCTGAGGGGTCTTCCTCAGGATCTCCAACACCCACACGCGCAGATTCGCCTTGTCCATGGTCGATTCAGAGGATACCGGCCCCAAAGACCGACTCACAACTGGCGCCGTGCGCCCCGATTCCCTAGAAGCCGATGACGAAATCCCCGTTCTCGTAGATCAGCTCGTCGTCGACCCAGATCCTCCCGCCGTCGATCAGGTCGCAGACCATGTCCCAGTGGATCGCCGACTCGTTCACACTGCCCGTTTCCGGCATTCCGGCACCGAGGGCCATGTGAAAACTGCCGTTGATCTTCTCGTCGTACAGGGTGTTCCCGGTCGCGCGGGTGATCCCTTTGTTCGTGCCGATCGCGAACTCGCCGACGAACCGCGCCCCCTCGTCGATGTCGATTGTCTTCGCTAGGAACTCCTCGCCCTTGTCGGCCGTCGCCTTGACGACCCTTCCCTTTTCAAACCAGAGCTGAACGCCTTCGAGCTTGCGTCCCTGGTAGGTCGTCGGATAGGAGAACCTGACGTGCCCCTCCACGCTGTCCTCGACCGGGCCGGTGAAGACTTCGCCGTCGGGCATGTTCCGCTTGCCGCAGCAGTTGATGAAGCTTCGGGCGGTGATCTTCATTCGCAGATCCACATCGTTGCCCTCGACGCGGAGCTCGTCTTTCCCAACCAGCCAGTCGACGATTTTCTGCTGCTTCGTCTCGACGTTTCGCCAGTAGCTGACGGGATTGTCGAAGTCGGGAAGACAAGCGGCGTAGACAAAATCCTCGTACTCGACCAGGCCCATCTCGGCGTCCTGAGCGTAGGCATGTGTAGGGTAGAGCGTTCCGACCCAACGAAACTCGCCGTTCGCTGTTCGTTGCATCATAGTCTTCATGAGCCCTTGCTGGGCCCGATTCGCGAGGACCAGCTTCTCCGGTGGTACGTTGCTCATTGCCTTCGTGTTGACCGAACTCATCAAGGAGATGATCGCGTCGTACGTCTCGAAGACGACCCTCATTGGTTCCGGGATGTGCTGAAGCTGGTCCTCCGACGCGTGGCGGAACGTCAGCTCGCCGACTCCGGGGAGCTGAGCGATCGACAGTGGATACCCACCCGCCTTCAGAACCTCCACGACGACGGCTTCCAGGAGCGGTTCGGCGACCGGGGATCCCATGATGGCGATCTTGTCCTTCGGCTGGATGGAGACAGAGTAGTTGACCAACACGTCTGCAAGCTTCGCGATTCGTGGATCAGGCATTTGCATTTGCTCCTTCGACTGGATTGGCGGCGCAGCAACGGCCGCTCGATTGTCTGTATCCGAGTCTCAGGGTATCGGTTCACTGCGCGGCCGGCAAGGAGGGTCTCAGATCTCGACGAGATCGAGGTCCCGCGCCGTTTCGATGGGCCGGTCGGGCGACAGGATTGCGACCCGTCGCGGCCCATCTCCGTAGGCACACGAAGTAAACAGCGTGAGGCAGCGATCATTGAACAGCAGCTTCGGCGCGAACGGCTGGTGGGAGCGAACGAGTACCCGCGCGTCGAGCTGCCCAATGCGGCGCTCGAAGTCGGCGCGGCCGAACAACGGACGGCCCCACCCGGCCGACGGGAGGCCCCCACCCTGCGCATCCTCCCAGTCGCCCCAGGTGATCGCCCGCCACGCCTCGGAGCCGAGTTCGACCGAGTCGACGGCATCCAACGATGGGACGTCGGGCAGAGCTCCGTGGACGGCAACAACCCCGCCCGGATGCCATGCCGCGAGAGGAAGATGAGACAGCGCGTCACTGAGTTTCGCAGCGTCGCCCGGGGCCAGTCCCTCCCAGAAATCCGCGGGAGAAAACGAGGCGACGCTCCACGCCTCGTGGTTTCCCATCAGCAGGTGGACCGACTCGGGGTGGGTGATCACCTGCGAAAGGACCAGCTCCAGATTCCCCAGTGAGTCCGGGCCGCGGTCGACGACGTCGCCGAGGAAGACGATTGTGTGCTTCGGGACCGGGAATTGCGCCAGAACACGCTCGGTCGCTTCACGATCGCCGTGCGTGTCCCCGACAAAGACGGTCGGGCGGTCCGGCTCCAGCCTGACGAGTCTAGAGCGCCCCCGAAGGCCGACCGAGAGGTCGTGGAGGAGATGATCGAAGTTCATGGGCCGACGATACCTGACGCGGTTTGCGTCCACAACAGCGATGTCGCCTCATACCGTGGTTTACCGTTTCGGGAGCGAAGACAGCGCCTCTTCGATCCCGGCGATGACGTCCTCAGGCAGCCCGGCCTCTCGCCCTTGGAAGTACAGGCAATGAAGGGCGTTTCGCGCGTTCGCATAGCGGTGATGCACCCACGGCAGCTCTCCCGTCCAACGCGTCTCGGGAACGAGCCGAAGGAACCAGCTCGTGACCCAATCCCGGTCGAGCTCGGAGCGCTTGAGGATCTCGATTGCCGCCGCGGCCATCCGCGTGTCCTCCTCGAAGATGAAGACGTCTGAATCGGTCAACGCCCTCCGGGCTATCGCGTCGAGCATCGAGATCAGCTCGTCTACCGCCACGTCTTCGCACTGCCCCAGCTGCCCGAAGACATCGGCGGCGTGCGCTACGCCGTGTGCCCACAAGGCCTCGCCGGACACGTATCCGCGAAGGTCCTGCTCGCGGTCTGTGTACTCGATCGTCTTGGTCAGGATCCGGCTCAGGTCTGACGACGAGAGAAACGGATCCTGTCGATGGGCGTGCACGATCGGTGCGAGGAGAAGGACAGAAAATGCTCGCATGAAGACCTTCTCGTCTCCAGGGGTCTCGATCCCGAGGAACAGGTGGTCCGGATCGACCAGGATTCGCGCGAGATCCACGATTGTCACATCGTCGAGGGTCCTGCGAACGATCCATCGGTGTAGTGTCCCGTAGACGTGCTGCTCCCGCAGCTCACCGTCCGAGGAGCCAAGATGAGGGAGGATCTCCAGCACGAACGCGGCTGCGTCGTCCGGCGGGGCGTAGTCGCCCTCCGCAATCGCTTCAAGGCGGCCTCTGATGTTGGATTCGGCGGGCATCGATCCTCCTCCTTGATCGAAGAAGAGCCGGCGATCGCAGTACCCCGGTCCCTGGCGTACTGCGGTTCTCCTGATTCTGGCGAACGAGGCGGTCTTCCTCTTAGCCTTCGCGTTTCGCTATGGTGGGCCGATCTCCGAGGTGCAATTCGGACACCTCGAGGCTTCGATCGGGATTGCCGTCCGACAGCGGGGGCACTCCTTTGTGGTCAACGGTCCTTCCTCGGCCGGTTTCTGCATCCGCATCGCGGCACGCACGAGAAGGAACATGACCAGTGCGATGATCAAGAATGTGACGAGGGCGTTGATGAACGACCCGTAGTAGATCGCTGCAGCACCCGCCTCCCGTGCCGCTACAGCCGACTCGTACGTCTGACCGGACAGGTTGATGTAGAGGTTGGCGAAATCGACGTTTCCGATCAGCTTGCCAATGATCGGCATGATAACGTCGTCAATGAGCGACTTGACGACCGTTCCGAACGCCGCGCCGACGATAAACGCGACGGCCAATTGCAGTAGGTTGCCCTTCAGGATGAAATCCTTGAACTCCTTGCGCATGTCTTCCCCCTTTCACCGTCCCTAGGGGACACATCGTATGCAGTTGCCAGTGCAATGTGAAGTCGAGTTCCACGAGGCCACCCTCGCCCTGCGAACCCAAGTCTACTCGGCTGACGCGTCGCAAGCCTGGCGGAAGACGTTGTCCGCATCACACGAAACGGCGGATCGAATGCCGTATAATGGCCGCATGGTCACGCTGGACGATGTCGCGCGGTTCCTCGGCTTGTCGAAGCGTGCCGTTCGCATGCGGGTGAGTGCCCTCGGCGATACGCTCGCCGGGTACCTGACGCGAGGCGCCAGAAACCGATTGATCTTCAGAGGGGAAGCGGTCGCGATTCTCCGTCGACTCGAGGAGCTTCGTCAGCAGGAAGGGCTTCCGATTCAGCAGGCCGCTGACCGATTGAAGGACGAATTGACCGATGAGGAAACGCCTTCGGGGCTTTGCATTGTCGTCCAGCCGGGCGTTGAAACCGAAGTCCTCAGAGAAGTCATTCGCGAGCTCTGTCAGGAGCGGGACCGTTGGCGAGAATACTCCCAAGCACTTGAATCCGTCCTGCCGACCGAGCTGAAGTGGTTGATCCAGACCCGTCCAGTCGTCCCCGAGGATCGTCGACTGAACTAGCGTTCCTTTGCCTTCCCGCCTCAGCCTGATTGTGTCGCTTTCTCCTGAGTGAGTAGTCGAGGGAGCACGATGGCCCGCGCGAGCGGCGGGACGCGATCCCCGATGCGCAGCTTCGCCAACGGCGTTTCCGCCGCCCTCTTGCCCGGCGGATTGAGAAGGGCGATCGGCGTCCCGGCCTCGATGTTCGTGCGCTCGAGAAGCGCAAGGCCGATCTGAACCTCTCCGAGGCTCACGCAACTGGTGACGCGGCCAATCACTGCTCCGTTTCGATCGAGGACCGAGGCGCCCTCCTGGACGCGCCGTGCCCCCGGCTCGGACCCGAAGCGGACAATCGATCGCCTTGTCTCGCGGTAGGCTCGGATGCACGCGCTTCTTCCGACGAAGAACGGCTTGTGCAGTTTGATGTAGGAGCCATAGTCCGCCTCGAACGGGTTGATGTCGTGCGCTCCGGCGAACTCGTGGTCATAGAGCGGGAAGCCGGCCTCGGTCCGCGTCGAGTCACGCGCCGCCAGGCCGCAGGGGAGAAGCCCGAGCGGCCGGCCGGCCTCGAGAAGCCGATCCCATAACCACCGTGAGGAACGACCTCCGACATAGATCTCGTAGCCGATCGGCTCGCCGGTATACCCGGTTCGGGCTACGATCAGCTGGTGGTCACCAATGGTCAGCTCGCAGAACCCTGTCCGCTCGAGTGAAGCAACGGTGAGGTGCTGTTCCGGTTCGAGGATCCGTTCGAGAATCTCACGGCTTCGCGGTCCCTGGAGAGCGATGTCGCACACTCCGCGGTCCCGCTTCAGATCCTTGATGCTCACCGCGGAAGGCGGTCGGCGAGCCGGGACCTCGCGGTCGATTAGGTAGCGTCCGTCGTTCGCGCCGTTCAGCCAGTCCCAATCCTTCGCCTCGTTGACGGCGTTGACAACCATCAAGAACCGGTCCGGTCCGCGGCGGTAGACCATGATGTCGTCGAGCATCCGTCCGCCCGGATCGAAAAGGTACGTGTAGTGCGACTGACCGTCTTCCAGCCATGCCGCGTAGTTCGACGTCATCGCATTGAGGAACTCGGTGGCGTGGGGTCCGCTGATCTGGAAGACGCCCATGTGGCCAAGGTCGAACAGGCCGGCTGCCTCACGAACGGCACGGTGCTCCTCGAGGGCTGACGTGTACCAGACCGGCATCTCCCATCCGGCAAACGGGACGAGCCGTGCTCCGAGTTCGACGTGGGCATCGTGCAGCGGCGTCTCGCGCAGGGTCTCTGACTCGGGCTCGTTCCACGAGAACGCCACTCGGTCCGGGTCCTGTGCTGAAAGGTCAAGCAGTGGCTGCCCCACGAAGTACGGCTTGTGGACGGCGAACCGCCTCGGGGACTGGGCATAAACGTCGTGGATCGTCATGCCGTTGCCCGAACTCGCCAGCGGTGTCGTCAACCACTCGTGTGCTGATCCGGGGACCGCTTCCTCTGGGATCTCTTCGACGACTGCCGGCCCCTGGACCTTCCGGAAGACGTCGCTCGGATCGAAGACAACGTATCCATCAGCGAGCCCGGTCAGCCACGTCGCGACGGGCAGGCCGTTCTCGCGCGGCACGAGGACGAGGTAGTCATCCTCGTCGATCTGCCCGACGACGACCTCCGAGAGAAGCCTGCCACGTTCGTCGAACAGGAGGGTTACACACGGCTCGCCCCGGTTGAGCGACAGGAGATCCGCCGGTGTTGCCTCGTTGAGGAGGGCTCGGATCCGTCCGCTGTGGAGCCGGAGAATCGTCCACCGTGACTCGCTCTGCTGGCGATTGTCGTGCGCTGTGACCGACGGATCGATCCGCCCGATCAGGGCGCGGACGTCTCGCTTGGCCGATTCGAGCATGGAGAGGGTTGTCTTCCCGCGAGAGAGCTCCCCGGTGAGGCCGATGTACTCGAACGGTCGGATGCTTCGCAAGACGCGGGAGATGATCCCCGCGAGGCTCTCCATCTCGTCTTTCCCCATCCCACGCTGCGTGATCCACGGGGTGCCCAGTCGGATTCCGTGGGCGTCGGCGGCGCTCGTATCGCCGGGGAGTGTGTTCTTGTTGCAGACGATCCCAACCAGATCGAGGATCCGCGCTGCGATCTCGCCCATCATCACGAATCCGGTGTCGTTCTCGATTTCGCGGAGATCGACGAGCAGGAGATGCGTGTCGGTCCCCCCGTAGGCGAGCGTAAGACCCTGTTTACGCAGTGCGTCAGCCAGGTACGACGCGTTCTCGACGATCCGCTGCTGGAGGTTGCGGAACTCCGGCGTTTGGGTCGCTTTGAACGCAACGGCAAGGGCGGCCATCTTGTTGACGTGTGGCCCCCCTTGAAGACCGGGGAAGACGGCCGCATCGATCTGTTCCGCGATCTCGGGATCGGTGCACAGAATCACAGCCGCCCGGGGCCCGCAGAGCGTCTTGTGCGTGGTGAACGAAACGACATCGGCGATTCCGATGGGGTTCGGGTAGACGCCGCCAACGATCAGCCCGGCGGTGTGAGCGACGTCGGCGAGGAAGATAGCGTCGACGCTGTCAGCGATCTCCCGAAACGCGTTCCAGTTGGGTTGCCACGGGTACGACGTGAAGCCGCCGATGATCAAGCGCGGGCGATGCTCCTCGGCCAACCGGCGGATCTCCTCGTAGTCGAGCCGTCCGGTTCTCGGGTCGACGGAATACGAGACGATGTCGTATCGCTTCCCGGTGACGTTGAACTCCGAGCCGTGCGTCAGGTGTCCGCCCTCGGTGAGCGCCATTCCCATCACGGTCTCGCCGGGCTGGACGAACGAATCGTAGACGGACAGGTTGGCCGCGGCGCCCGACAGTGGCTGTACGTTGGCGTAGATCCGCTCCACCGGGACTTCCTCGGTGGCGAACGCCTCGGCGGCTCGGCGCCCGGCGAGCGATTCGACAAGATCGGCAAACTCCGTTCCCTTGTAGAAACGGCGGTCGGCGTACCGTCGATAGCTGGCGAGCTGCTCGTCGATTTCGGCGAGTCGATCGGACGAGGTTCGCAGCATTGCCTTCCGTGGGTACCCCTCAGCGTAGATGCTCGAGAAGACGGACCCGAGCGCTTCGCGGACCGGCGCCGACGTCAGGCTCTCAGACGGGATCAAAATGATCTTCTCTCGCTGCCGGCGCTCCTCCGCGGCGATCAGGGCGGCGGCCTGCGGGTCGACGTCGATCAGGCGAGGCATGTGGGAATGGCTCATGATTGATCGTCCCCTCCTGTGAACGGCTCGGGATGAAGTCTACGACCAAGGTCTCGCCCTTTCCAGCATGCCTCGCCGAGCAGGTACAGGCCGCCGCTGACGAGAGAATGCCCCCCAAGCAGGACGGGGATCGGTGCGTCGGCTGCAGCGGTTGTGAACGCTTGCCAGTCCGGATCACGGATCGCATCGACAAGAAAGAGATCGCTGGCGAACCGGTCGGAGGCGGGTGGGAGTCGCCCGTGGGTGGCGAGCAGGGGGCGCGTGTCGATAACGGCCGCGTCGGCGGTCTCGGCGGCTCGCTGGAAGAAGGCCGTCGGTCCGTCCTCGCGGAGGATTCGTTGTAGGAGAAGCTGCCGAGAATCCCCGGTAGCCCGCATCCCGCGGCCCTCGACGACGCCCGTCGTCCGACAAGCGACCTGTCTCTCGAACGCCCCCCACGTCGTCGGGTTGATCCTCCCCGAGAGATGGATGAGCGCCGAGCGGTCGCAAAGCCGCTCGCACAGCGCGGAGAGCGTCGGGTGCTCAATCCGCCCTTCCTGCAGGAACCGCTTCAACGAGGCCCCGCCCTTGCCGGACGCACGAAGCAGGAGAAGGTCGATTGGGGTATCAATGTCGAACTCCGTCTCGACCGTGCGGGCGAGCGCGAAGCACGGGATCCCTGCATCGGCGAGGGCAAAGCCGATGCCGTTGTCGAGCTCCGGGAGTGCCAAGGCAAGAAGCGACGATGCCGAGGTGAAGACGGCGAAGTCGCACGAGTAGAAGTTGTTGAACAGCGCACCGCGCTCGTCTCGCTCCGCAAACGCGCTCAGCGTGCCGATCGAGCCGCTGCTCAAGAGGCCCCCGCTACCGCTACCGAAGTAGAGGAGGGAATCGATGTCGTAGTCCCGGACCAACTGCTTGAGGGTGATGCCGAAGTGAAACGGCCGTTCGGGCTCGGATTGGACGACCTCTACGTCCGACCGCCGGAACGACTCGGCGCGGTCTTGGCCGGTCACGACGAGGATGTCGTCTACGGACGGTCGAAGGTCCCTGATCAGATCCTCGGTTGAGGCGACGCGCCCGCCCTCCACGAACCGCTCCGGTTCTGTCGTGCCCATCGGGGCATGGAAGATCGCCGCGACGATTCGCTTCATGCTGTGGCCTCCGACCGCGTCGCGTTTCGACTTAGGATCTCAAGTATACGGATCGCCCCCGGCTTGGATAGCGGCTCGTTCTGGCTTCCGCAGCGCGGCAAGAGAAGACATGACGGGCAGCCCTCGTCACAGCGGCAATCGCGGACGAGTGCCCAAGCTCGCATGGCGAGGGAGTCGAACGAATCGAACAGGGCGCCAGTCAGTCCGGCTCCGTCTGTGATATCGTCGAACAGGACGATCGTCGGCGCGCTCGTCTGTGTGTGCATCGGGGCGGATAGCCCTCCGATATCGGTTGCATCGCACAATACCAGAAGCGGCGCCATGGCGATCAGTGCGTGTTCGGCTCCGTGAAGCGCTCCGAGGAGCTGCTCGGGCGGGAGTTCGGGGATCCCGTCTTGGAAGGTGATCCACGCCGCGTCCGTCTCGTAGACGTGCGGTGGGAGATCGAGCGGATGAACCGACACGGTTTGGTCAGTGTGGATGGTCTTGTACCCGAGGAACGACTCGGTGACTCGGACTCGACCGGTCGTCAGGTCAACGCTGCCGAGGGTGCGAGTCTTCTCGCGAGACAGGATCTCGACCTCGGACCCGCGAAGGCTCTGAGTGTAGTAATCCACGGCCTCCCGGCGGACGTTGACGAGACCAGCCTCGAGGTCGAACCGCTCGACGATGTAGGTCTCGCCGCGGTGGAGGTAAAGCGCGCCGGGAAATGCGTCGCGGCGGGCGCGGACCGGATCCATGGTCTCGATCAGGCTGTCGGCGCACGTCATCCGAACCGTCTCGCCGCTCAGGTCGTCGAGCGAGACGATCTCGTGCGCGCGGCGCAACCCGCGGTAGACATACCCCCGCGGTGTCTTGGCGAGAAGCGATTGCTCACATAGACCTCGAGCCAGCTGCCGCTCGGCCGGGGTGAGGTCGTCCTCAGGGAGCGGGAGCTCCGCGGCTGCGCACACGATGTGCCCGGCCTGCTGGTGCGGGTTGCTCATCGGAACGACGAGCTGCTCGCGGGTTCGGCTAAGGAACTCATCGGGATGCGCGAAGAAGTAGCGGTCGAGCGGGTTCTCGAACGGAACGAAGACGAGAAGGGACGGCTCCGCACCTCGGCCGGCCCTCCCGGCTTGCTGCCATGCGGAGAGCAGGCTTCCGGGGAACCCAACGAGGATTGCTGCGTCGAGGCCGCCGATGTCGATCCCGGCCTCCAGGGCAGTGGTCGACACGACGCCGCGGATCGTCCCGTTCCGTAGGCCCTCCTCGATTTTCCTGCGCTCCGCGGGGAGATATCCGGCTCGGTACGAGACGATCTGCTTGCCTCCGGCGCGGGCCGTCCTTTGTGCGATGACCTCGGCGGAAGCGCGAGTTCGGGTGAAGCAGATCGTCTGGATGCCGCGGGCGGTGAGAAACGCGAGAAGGCGAGCGACCTGCGACGAGGTGGATCGGGTCGGATCGGTCACTGGATCCCAGAAGAGGACACGCTTCTCGCCGCGCCCCGACCCGTCCTCATGAACGGAGACAGCGTCTCGACCGGTTAACGCGCGAGCGAACTCCTCCGGATTGGCGATCGACGCGGACGATAGGATGATCCGAGGATCCCCTCCGTAGTGATCGACGATTCGCAGCAATCGCCGAAGGAGGAACGCGACGTTGCTCCCGTAGACGCCGCGGTAGTGATGCGCCTCGTCGACGACGACGGCGCGTAGGTTGGCGAAGACGCGGGCCCACTGATGGTGCCAGGGGAGGTACTGGTGAAGCGCATGGGGGTTGGTTAGGACGATCCGAGACGTGCGCTTGATCCGGCTCCGGCTCGAGATCGGCGTGTCCCCATCGTATGTGGCGGGGTGAAGATGGAGGCCGGAGGCGGTCCCGATGTCGCGAAGCTTGGTCAGTTGGTCGTTGGCGAGCGCCTTGAGCGGGTAGAGGTAGAGGGCGCAGCCGCTCGGGTCATCGCCCAACGCCTCGAGGATTGGGAGATTGAAGGCGAGCGTCTTTCCGGAGGCCGTTGGTGTCGTGATGATTGCGTCGTTGCTGCTGCGGAACGCCTCAAGGACCTCGACCTGGTGGCGATAGAGCGAGATGCCGCGAGCCTCGAGAACCTTGAGGAGCGGTGCCGGGAGCGAGACGTTTGCGTGATCGGGTACCGAACCTGGCCGAAACGCCACGTGAGCGATTTGACCGCGGTACCAGGGCGATCGTTCGAGGTCACCGACGAGCCTGTCAAGCATCGGTGTCCGCCCGCAGGAGGCGTGCCAGCAGGACGACGAGGCTCGAGAGGTCCTGTCGGCTGTGGTTGACGATTGGCACGAGGTAGGCGGCGTTCCCGGTCTCCAGATAGGCCGTGTAGTAGTTCGGGACCTCGGCGCTTGGAAGGTCATTCGTCCTCTCGACTCCGAGTACATGTTCCTCGATCGTGCTCAGATGGCAATCCGGAGCCTTGGCGCCGAATGCGCGGCGCGCGTGGTGGAGAAGATCGACGTGGATCGGGGTATCTGGGATCGGGATGCCGTAGTAGGCGAACCGCTCCTTCAGGATCGTCCAGTCGAAGCTCTTGCCGTTGTAGGAGACGAGGACGGAGGTGTCTCGGATCTCGGCCTCCATCCTCTCGAGGATCGAGAGTTCGGAGCCCAAGGACGGGGCCAAGTACTGGCGGATCAGGAAACCGCCCTCGGCAAAGCGTCCGATTGCAGAGAGGAACATCGGCGCACCGCTGAGGCCGAGGGTCTCCAGATCGAAAAAGAGGAAGGTTTCGCGTTGGGCGAGACCGAGCGATCGCAGGTGGAGTGGATCGGCACTTGGCAGCCATCGATCGAGTGAGCGACAGACTGCGCCGAGATCGGGAGGCGCGCCCCATTCCTCCAGCAAAGCGCGCGCGGCCCCTTCCCATCGAGGGTGGCTGCAAAGCTCCGAGATCGACGCATACCCGTCCTCGCGAAGCTGCGCGGCGTATCTCCTTCCGATTCCGTAGACAAGCCGCAGCTCGCCGAGGAGAGCTGCGATCGTCGTCTCGCTCGGAATATCTGGCGGGGAGAGCGTGGAGAAATGGTCGAACGCAAGACAGCCTCTCGGATCTGCAATCGCTCCCGGAAAGGCGGCTTCCAAGGAGAGCGTCTCCCCTTGGAGTGCGGGTCCGGGATGTTCGGAAGGAGATCCGGTTCGAGCTTTGTCAGCCAGCCATCCCACGCTTCTGTCGATTCTCGCCATCGATCCTGGGAGGGCCGGAGAGGGTGTACTACCGGCGCATCTTCATCGGCTCCCGCTCTCCGACGTAGGGCAGGAGAGCGAGTTTGCGCGCGCGGTTGATCTCCAGTGCCAACTGGCGCTGGTGCTTTGCACACAGGCGAGTGGCTCTCTTGGGAAGGATCTTCCCGAGGCGGTTCATGAATTGCTTTAGCTCCGCCGGCTTCTTGTAGTTCAGAGTCGCCTTTCTCTCACAAACGCGGCACTTCCGTCTTCGCTTGGTGAACATAGCCTAGAATGGAACCTCCTGGTCGGGTGGTGTGTCGGATTCGGGGCTCGAGGGAGCGGACGCCGGGGCGTCTGTCTGTCGGGACGGCCCTCCGAGGAACTGAACGCTCGACGCGACGACTTCCACGACCTTCTTTCGCTCTCCTTCGGCATTCTCGAACGAATCGATGCGGAGGCGTCCCTCGACTGCGACCGATCGACCCTTGCTAAGGTAGTTGGCGCAGTTCTCCGCCTGCGATCCCCAGGTCACGATCGGGACGAACGTGACCTCTTCTTGCAGCTGGCCGGAGGAATTCTTGTATTGTCGATTGATCGCGATCGAGAACCGCGTGCGCGCTGTCCCGCTCGGCGTATACCGGAGCTCGGGATCAGCGGTCAGATTCCCGATCAGGATGACCTTGTTGAGGCTCGCAGCCATGGGACCTGCCCTTAGGAACGGGAGACGATCTGATAGCGAAGGATCTCTTCGTCGATGTTGAGACGATCCTCGACTGTCCTCACGGAATCGGGCGGAAGACGGAACTCTGTCAGACCGTAGTAGCCTTCGGTGTTGTGTCTTATCTCGTAGGCGAGAACGCGCTTTCCCCAGTCCTCGATTTTCCCAAGCTCTCCACCATTCTCGGTGATTAAAGAATGGATCCGACCGACCTTCGAGGAGCGATCCTCGTCAGACAGATCAGGCCGTATCACATACACAATCTCGTATTCTCTCACTCTGACACCTCGTGGACGATCTGCGCGTAACTGTATCGCCGGTGCAATGGGAAGTCAACCGATTTGGAGTCTCGGTCCAAGCCGGCTTCCCGCGGCTTCCCAGCGGCTGCTGGCTCCGTTCCTCGGCTGACCGCCGCGGCCATCGTAGAGCGTCGCGAACAGCGTGAGAATCCCGATCCAACAAGGGGTGGATGGACAAGTGTTAGCCCGCCAATGGGATGTAAGGGGAAGGGATACCATACACTCCACTTTCGAAATGTCATGAAAATCACATTCAAAAGACTTGACCAAACGAGACATTTCGCCTATACAATGAAGTATCCAAACGCACAGAGGACAAGAGGATCAAACCGTGGTCTGAGCAGATCCAGCGGTTTCTTCCCTTTCCACCAAGGAGGTGTGCGATGAAGTGGGGCGGATACAACCGAAAAGGAGAGGAGCGGATGAACAGGGTGTTCAAGAAGCTGTTCAGCGGGAAGGCAGCGTACTACCTGATGACGATTGCGGCGCTGGCGCTACTGCTGGCGGAGAGCATCAAGTGGTCCCCGGAAACGCCCCCGAAGTAGGCGGTCGCGTGATGAAGTGGGGCGGATACAACCGGAAGGGCGAAGAGCGGATGAAGAAGCTGTTCAGCGGGAAGGTAGCGTGCTACGTAATGACGTTGACTACGC
>Ga0272444_10003262_pt1 | contig 14704 bp, 13 predicted proteins | sample SSMForm13_FD_201033 | JGI IMG/M metagenome (GOLD analysis project Ga0272444, IMG submission 201033) | Marine sediment archaeal communities from Little Sippewissett salt marsh, Falmouth, MA, United States - SSM-Form-13 | ecosystem: Environmental > Aquatic > Marine > Wetlands > Sediment ...
TCGTCACGAGACGGTTTGTCCCAGGGGAATCGTTTCAGTATATTGGGCCGCATCAGCCCCCGAGGAGGTCGAAGAAGATGAGGAAACTCCTGTTGTTCACGGTATTGACGCTGTTGATTGGTGGCGCTACCGCCTTGGCGATGACGATCGAGGAAGCGCTCGCTCTGTTCCAAGGGAGCGACATCATGATCCCCTACAGCGACGAGGGCCGGGCGACGCTCGAAGAGGCGATCGCGGCATTCCAAGCGGCGCTGGGGGTCACCGTTGATCTCGATGAGGGGAACGAGGCTGATGTGATGGCCTTCGAAGTCGATATCGCGCTTCTCGACGTTGTCAGCAAGCTCTCTCAGTGTTACTACACGTTGGCGGACGCCTTTCTTGAAGGGGATCCCGAGGAGCGCCCGACGTACCTTCGCGGGAAGCACTGGGGTCTGTTGTGCCTGCGGACGGACGAGACCTTCGCCGCCACCGAGGCGGCGGACGGCTTCGTGGCCGCCGTGGCCACGTCGGACGATGTTGCGGGTCTCTACTGGACTGCGGCCAACTGGCTTCGCGCGGCAGAATTCAACCCACTGGAGGCCGTGTTCGCCGGGGTACCGGAGAAGACCGACACGATCAACCGGCGCTGCCTGGAACTTGACGAGACGTACATGAACTATGGGTCGTATCGAGCGCTGGGCGCATTCTGGGCGGGCCTACCAAAACTGCCTGCCGGTACGTATCGGAAGAACTGGAACCGATCTCTTGGCTACTTCTGCAAGATCGTCAACGAGCCGGGGATCTGCGCCGAGTGCAGTGATTGTCCCGACTTCGGCGAGTTCCTGCCGGAGATGGATGCCTACTTCGAGAACCGTCTTCTGTTCGTCCAATACTGGCTAATCGAGAAGGGCGGCTACTGGGAAGAGGCGAAGCGCATCCTCGAGGCGGTGCTCGCTGAGCCGATCGGCGAACTCTACCCGCTCTACAACGCGATCTCACAAGAGAAGGCGGTAGCCTTCCTCGCGGAGGTTGAGGAACACTTGTAGCATTCGTACTTCGGCCTGAGGCCGAATCACGGGGAAGAAAGCCGAGGTTGGCCTTTGGCTTCCTTTCGGTCTGGTGCCCTGCAGTCGGATTGCGGTGCAGGCGTTAGCTGGATCACGTGGAAGAAGGGCTCAGCGGAAGCTGAGCCCTTCTTCATTGCTGAACATGTGCGACTCTGTCGGTGGTGGCCGGGCTTCCGGGAAGAACGCCGGGAGAGGGCCCATGGGCCTTCTCCTACGCGATGCGGCCTTGGGCCGCATCGCGCACGTTACCCAGAACGCTTCAACCGTCCCATCCGCTTCGCGTAGCGCTCGACGTACCCGAAGATGATCAGGCCGATCACGATGATCGCCACGCCGATCCCGATCAGCGAGAAGACGGTCGGCAACAGTCTCACCGTCGCCTGTCCTTCCAGCAGGCAGGCGCGCATCCCCTGGATCACGTACGTTGCCGGGGAGACGGCGGCGATCCTCTGCAGCCAGCCGGGCAGCGTCTCGACCGGGTAGTAAACGCCCGAGATCAACAACAGGATCGCTGCGGCCGCGTTCGTCATCTGCGCCCCGCGCTCCGGATAGAGAAGCGGCAGCACCGCGGCGACGATCCCAAGGCCGACGAACGACACGCTTCCGGCGAGGAGCATGAGGACCGCGCCGATCAGGTTTGCCCCTGCCAGATTGAGCCGAAAGAAGGCGACCACGATCCCCAGGATCACGAGGGTCCGCACGATACCGTAGCCGATCGCGAACAGCGTCGTCCCGACCAGGTGCGTCGGTCGGGAGACGGGCGCCATGAACGTGTACTCGATGGTCCCCTCCCAGCGCTCCCACGCGATCATCTCGCTGATCGCGTAGAAGATGACCGACAGGTATTGCCAGATCAGCGCGCCGACGAGCAGGTAGGTCACGACGTACTGGGTGTCGATCTCCTGCCCGGAGATCGCACTCATCCCGTTGCCGATGTAGGTGATGGCGAGCGCATTGGTCAGTGAGTAGATCAGCCAGACGATTTCCCAACCCCAGTAGCGTTTGATCAGGTTGACGTTGCGCTCGACGAACGCGTACGCGCCGCGCATCTCGCGAACGAACGAGCTCATGTCGTCACCTCTTCCGCCTCGGCCTCCTCGAAGCCGCGCCCGGTCAACGCAATGAACACGTCCTCGATCGTTTGCTTGTCTCCGTTGTTCGATGGAACGAGCCCCTTCAGCCCCTCGGGCGTGTCGAGGGCGACGATTCGCCCCTCGTCGATGATCGCGATCCGATCGCACAGCCGATCGGCTTCGTCCATGTCGTGCGTCGTCAGCAGGACGGTCGCGTCGTGCTTCTCGCGGATCTCGCGGACGAACGCTTGGACGTCCCGCTTCGAGTGCGGGTCGAGGCCGGTCGTTGGCTCGTCGAGGAGCAGAAGAATCGGAGAGGTCAGGAACCCACGCGCTACGGCGACCTTCTGCTGCATCCCGCGCGACATGTGCTCCATCGGGTTGTTAAACGTCTCCTCCTTCAGACCGAGACGCTTCATGATCGAGCGCATCTTGCTCCTCGCCTCAGCGGGATCCATGCCGTAGAGGCGCGCAGCATACATGAGATTCTCGATCGGCGAGAACTTCTTGAAGAACGCGGCGTCGACCGACACGCGGTTGATCATCCGCTTGACCGCGAACGCATCCTGCTCGACGTCGTGCCCGAAGACACTCAGCTTCCCGCTATCAGGAAGAAGGAGCGTCGAGACGAGGCGGATCAGCGTTGACTTCCCCGACCCGTTCGGGCCGAGGACGCCGAAGACCTCGCCGCGATCGACCTTGAGGCCGATGTCCTTCAACGCAACGACTTCCTCCTTCTTTCCGGTCTTTCGAAGCCCGCGGCGTCGCGTGGTGCGATCCTTACGGACGAACACCTTGCGTACACCCTCGACCTCGAGTGCAATCGTACGCATAACTACTCCCTAGCTTTGCTCGTTGAGACAACGGTATGAACCGGCCAATGGTCAACTCGTCGAGTTGTTAGGCGGAACCTCTGAGGTTCCGTGGCGACGACAAACGGTGAACTCAGGTTTGTCGAACGGTGGGCCGCGAGGGCCTTACGTGGCTAGTATCCTCATGTTCGCAACCTCCCGAGAAGGCCCGGAAGGGGCCGGTTTGATGGGTGGCATTGTAGCAGGCCAGATGGCGCAATGCAAAGACAGGTCTTGGATTCCTTGTACTCGGTCTGTACTCGATCTACACTGCGTTCATTCCAAGAGCGTACGTAGGAGGTGAATCGTGGCGGAGACGAAGACCGCGGAAGTGCTGTCGATGGCCAAGGATGCGGACCTGCGGTTCGTTCAGCTATGGTTCACCGATCTCCTTGGGAATCTCAAGAATGTGGAGATTCCAGCAGGCGAATTGGAGAAGGCGTTCGAGGCGGGAATGGGCTTCGATGGATCCTCGATTCACGGCTTCGCGCGAATCGACGAGAGCGACATGCTGCTCCGCCCCGATCCGACGACGTTCGCCGTCTTGCCGTGGGAGAAGGTCGGGCGGCTGATCTGCGACGTCGTTCAGCCGGGCGGGGAGCCCTACGAAGGGGATCCGCGGTGGATTCTCAAGCGCGCGCTTGCCCGCGCCGCGAAGCACGAGGTGACTCTGCAGGTCGGAACCGAACTCGAGTACTTCTACCTCCGCACGAATCGATCCCTGGAAGCGCTCGACTCGGCGGGCTACTTCGATCTCTCACCTGCCGACGACTCGACCGAGATCCGGCGGGAAACGGTTCTGGCGATCGAGGCGATGGGAATCCCCGTAGAGGCGGCGCACCACGAGGTGGCGCCGAGCCAACAGGAGATCGACTTGCGGCACTGCGATGCCCTCTCGATGGCCGATCGGCTGATGACGTGCCGCTACGCGATCAAGGAAGTGGCACGCCGGCACGGTGTCCACGCGACGTTCATGCCGAAGCCGCTCAATGCGGAGAATGGCTCTGGTCTTCACACGCACATGTCGCTCGCTCGGCCCGACGGTTCGAACGCCTTCTTTGACGCGGAAGACCCACTCCATCTCTCGTCGCTCGCGCGGGGGTACATCGCGGGGATCATGCGGCACGCGGCGGAGGTCACTGGGATCTGTGCGCAATGGGTGAACTCCTTCAAGCGGCTGGTTCCTGGCTTCGAGGCGCCCGTCTACATCACTTGGGCGCGCCGGAACCGAAGCAACATGATCCGAATCCCGATGTACCAGGTCGGCGACGAGTCGGCGACGCGGATCGAATTCCGCGCCCCGGATTCGGCCTGCAATCCGTATCTCGCGTTCGCCGTGCTGCTACACGCCGGCCTCGAAGGGATCGAGCAGGGCTATCCGCTGTCGGGCCCCGTAGATGTCGACGTCTATCACCTGACCGACGTGGAGCGCGCTGAACTGGGGATCGAGACCCTGCCAGGCAGCCTCAACGAGGCGATCGTTTGCATGCGGGAGAGTGACCTCGTGCGACACGCACTCGGCGACCACATCTTCGACAAGTTCATCGAGAACAAGCAGATCGAGTGGGACGCCTACCGCTCGCAGGTGCACCAGTACGAGATCGACAGATACCTACCCATCCTCTAGGAATTGACGCTAGTACGCCAGACAGGAGAACGCCCCTTCCGGGGCGTTCTCCAACGAACTGCGCTGAAGCGCAGTTCGCATTCTCCCAAGCAACCGGCCCTTTTGGCCGGTTGCCGCTAGCCAGAGACCAGGTTGATGCCGGGTCGGAGTTCCTTGACGTAAGTGTGATTGGCGCGCATGGAGCGCATCCCGACGCCTTCGTAGAGGGCGGGGGCGCCCGATTTGCTCTCCGTGTCGACGGTCAGCACGGCGCCGTGGATCCCACGCCCTGCCAGCTCGGCGAATGCATGGAGGAGCAACGCTCGGCCGATGCCGCGGCGCCTCCAGGCAGGCCGAATCCCAAGATCGCTGATCTTCCCCCGTTCGGGATCTCCGACCGCGGCGGCTTTGCAGATGCAGAGGCCGACCACCACGCCATCGACGACATCGATCGCCAGGAACCAGAGGGACGCGTCGAAGTCGTCGTCCTGCATCAGCTGACGCCACTCCTCGAGTTCCGCCTCAAACGGTTGGTGGATGATCCCGTAGTGGTTGGCGAATGCCTCCTGGTAGGCCGCGACGAGGGTTTCGTCATCCTGCCCGGGCACGAACTCCCGTACGCCGATTCCCTCGGGCCAGCGTCCCGTCTTCCCCAGAGGGGGCGGTGACTCGGACGAGAAGTCGATCTGCATCAGGTGAAATGTCCGGCTATGGCCGAAGCCGTGACGTTCCAGCTCTCGCTGTTCTGTCACATCCTGCTCCGATGTGCCCGCGACGAGCGCGATGCGCGCATCCTTCGGCGCCTTCGGGATGACGCGACGGGCCTCGGCCTCCATCCACGTGAAGACATAGTCCCAGAGCCAATCATCCTCAGCGTGGTCCGGGTGAACCGAGTACCCGCCGAACACGTCGACCGGCGGATCCTTTACGTCGCGGACGTGGGCGTAGCCGATCAGCGCGCCGTCAGGAGCAAACACGAGTCGGCTGTCGGTGGTCAGGTTGAACTTCGTGTGGTCCCAGATCTTGAGCACCCGCTCGGGCGTTGATGGTCGTTCGCCGCGGGTCGTTTCCAATCGATCGTTCCAGAGAGAAGCAACGTGTTCAGCATCGTCTGTTGTCGCGGGGCGAGCGGTGAAGCCGTCGGGCAACGGATGAGTCATGTAGCCTCCTAAGGGACATGGGAGGCCAGCGGCCGCTGCCCGCGGAGGGACAGATCTAGACTCGTCTCAGAACGTCCGTTGATCGAACGCAGTACCTGCTAGGCGATTCGACCTACGGGAGCGACCGCTGACACTCGAGATGTTGTCATACGGATCACCCCCTTTGTTTACGACGCCGAACCGCTGCGCCGAGATGAGATGGGATCATTCTACGGCGATCGGATGCGAATGCAACTGCATTCCGGTAGGCGTGTCGAACGTTCAACATGGAGTCGGGGCTCTGTCCGTTGGATCGCTGGTAGTCAGAGTTGAAGACAGATTGGACTCGAATCCTCCAGACGCCAGAGGAACCCGCGCATCGCAGACACGGTTGACTCTTTCGCATCCAAGGCCACTGGGACAGAGAATCACGCATGGCTGAGAGATGCGACGGGCTCCTCGCTTTCGAGCTCGAATCCTCTGGAGCTATCGGCGGTCAAGAGGCACATGGGTCCCGTTCGGTTCCGGCCTTCTGCTGGTTCCGTTGCCGGATCCAAGGGCAACAGGGATCTAGTCCGTGAGAGGATCCTCCTGCGTGTTCGAATCGCCTGTCGCAGCCGCCTTCCCAGATGGATCGTGCCGCGAGACCTGAACCTGGCGTTTCTCACGGTCGTAGGCGATGGTCGCATCATCACCCTCGGACAACTTACCTTCCAACATCGCACTTGCCAGTCTGGATTCCACTTCCGTGCGGATCCGCCGCTTCAGCTCACGCGCGCCGAACTCGGGCCGATAGCCGACCTCAGCCAGGTGTTCGACGAGTGACCGATCGAAGTCGAGCTCGATGTCTTGGCCCTTTGCGGTCCGCTTTACGCGGTCCAGCTGCAGTTCCACGATTTGGGAGATCTCTTCTTGCGACAGCGAATGGAAGACGATGATGTCGTCGATCCGGTTGACGAATTCGGGACGGAAGTGCCGATGGACCACCTCCATCAGCTTCTCCTTGAGTCCCTCGTACGTCATCGCTGCGTTTGTGCTCGCCCGCAGATTCCCCTGAATCAGCTCTGCACCCAAGTTACTGGTCGCGATGATGATCGTGTTGGTGAAATCGACGACCCGCCCTTTTCCGTCCGTCAGCCGTCCGTCGTCGAAAACCTGAAGGAGGACGTTCTGTACGTCCGCGTGCGCCTTTTCGATCTCGTCCAGAAGAAGCACGCTGTACGGCCTTCGACGGACCCGCTCCGTCAGCTGTCCGCCCTCCTCGTATCCCACGTACCCCGGCGGCGCGCCGATCAGGCGAGCCACGGCATGGCGCTCCATGTACTCACTCATGTCGATTCGGATCAGCGCGTCTTCGTCGCCGAAGATGACCCAGGCGATCGATCGGGCAAGCTCGGTCTTCCCTACCCCCGTCGGCCCCAGGAACAGGAAGGCGGCGATCGGCCGTCCGGACTCCTGAAGGCCGGCACGTGAGAGGCGGACGGCCTCGCTGACCGCACGGATCGCCTCCTCCTGCCCGATGACCCGCTCGTGCAACCGCTCTTCCAGTTTCAGCAGCTTGTCCCGCTCCTCGGCCGTCAGCTCACTGACGGGAATCCCCGTAAGCGTGGCGACGATCTCGGCGATGTGCGATAGACGGACCTCAGGTGTGCCCGTCGCCGTCTGCTTCCGCCATGACTCTGCGCCCTCGTCCCGCTTGGCTTCCTTCTCTGCGATCTCGTCTTCGAGCCCTTTCGCCTTGTCGTACTCTTTGCGTGACTTGGCGTAGTCCAGTTCACGGTTCAGCTGTCTGATTACCACATCCAGCTCATGCAATTCCGGAGGGCGCGAGGTCGACTGAATGCGCACTCTAGCCGCCGCCTGATCGAGGAGATCGATCGCCTTGTCCGGAAGGTAGCGATTGGAGACGTAGCGGTCGGACAGCTCCGCAGCCGCGGTGATCGCTTCGTCCGTGATCCTGATCTTGTGGTGTGCTTCGTACCGATCGCGGAGCCCACGAAGGATTCCTAGTGTTTGCTCGACGGTCGGCTCCGAGACGAAGACGGGTTGAAACCTTCGCTCCAACGCGGCGTCCTTCTCGATGTGCTTCTGGTACTCATTGAGTGTCGTCGCGCCGATCAGGTGGAGCTCGCCTCGCGCCAACGCAGGCTTGAAGACGTTCGCGATGTCGAGACCACCCTCCCCGCCTCCCTGGCCGGCTCCCGTGATCGTGTGAAGCTCATCGATGAACAGGATGATCGCCTCTTCGTTGGCGATGATCTCGTCCAGCACAAGCTTCACGCGCTCCTCGAACTCGCCACGATACTTCGCTCCTGCAACGAGTGCGTTGACGTTGAGCTCAACGAGGCGTTTGCCTGCAAGCGCCTCTGGGACCTCATCGTGGGCGATCCGCTGGGCCAGACCTTCGACGATCGCCGTCTTCCCTACCCCGGGCTCGCCGATGAGCACGGGATTGTTTTTCTTGCGCCGGGCGAGGATTTCGATCGTTGTTTCGATCTCTTTTGAGCGCCCGATGACGGGATCCAGTCTGCCTTCCGTTGCCAGCTTCGTCAGATCGCGAGAGTACTTCTCAAGGTTCGGCGTACTGGCTGACGGTTCGACTCGCCCTGATTCCGCCCCGCGCCCTACCGTCTTCACCGTCTTCTGTCTCAGAGCGTTCGGCGTCAGCCCGTACTTCGCCAGGATGTCGCCGGCCATTCCTTCACGTTCCTCGGCCAATCCAATCAGGATATGCTCCGGGCCAATGTAGCTATGCCCCATTTCCCGCGCGGCATGAAACGCATGTTCCAGGGCGCTCTTGACACGAGGCGTCACGCTCAGACCCGTTGTATCCCCCTCCGTACGCTCTCCACGAGGGGCGTTGTGCTCGATGTACCCTCGCAGGTCGTCGGTCGAGATCTTGAACTGCTTGAGGATTCGCTCCACGACTTGGCCGTCGAGCAGCGCGTGCAGGATGTGCTCCGTATCGACGTGATGCTGTCCGTATTCGACGGCCTTCTGCACCGCCCTTTGCAGCATCTCCCTCGCCTGATCACTCAGCACCGACTCTAGATCAACAGACCTCTGCGCACCTTCTCGCTCGACGCTCCGTCGAACTGCGTCTTCGGGTGGACCGTCAGCAGCATCGAACGAATCGACGAACCGGTCGAATGAAGACCCCCGGAACAGCGACTCGAGGGGCGACTCCGGGTGTCCGCCTTGCTTCCGCGCTCGCCCGTAGCAGACATCGCACAGTTCGAGTACTCGACCTCTCCCGTTCACCGTCGCCGCAACTCGTACAGAGGCCGGACGGATTCCGCATGAGTCACACCTTCTTGCCACGACAACTCACCTCCCACATCGCAAGCGCCAGTAGGCCCTCTCTCTGACCCTGAGAACGCCGTATTACCGGTCCCATAAGTCACTCTACTCCACACGCGTGGCTCTGTGAATTCGCCCTAGCGCGCCAAGCACAACAGGGATGGCGGTCCAGCCATGGGGATTGCCCATTCCGATATGGTATCCACTCGACCTCAAGACGCCGCTACATCGCTGCTTCGCCAGGCCGAGGTCACCGGACCTCTCGCATCGATTACTCTGTCGTGAATCCGCGGCGTACAGACTTGCGGACAGAGAAAGGAGTGTCACATGGGTCCCATCTACTGGCATACTGTGTTCAACCCCGCAACAGTTGTTGGAGGCATCTTCTATGCCTTGTTGTTCCTCGCGATCGCTTGGTTTCTCAACCGGTTGATCCGGAAGGGCATTCGCATGATTCTCCTCCGCGACGTCGAAGAACGGATCGATCGAACGGCCGTTCACTTCGTCACCAAGCTCGTTCACATCAGCGTTTACTTCCTGGCGTTCCTGTTCTTCGCCCACTTGGTTCCGGCCATCCGCCACTTCGGGACGGCGCTTTTTGCGGGGTTCGGTGTTGTGTCGGTGGTCCTCGCTTTGGCGGCTCAGAACACTCTCGCGAACGTCATTGCCGGGATAGCGATCCTGCTGTACCGACTGTTCAAGGTTGGAGACACCGTACAACTACAGCGCTCAACAGCGTTGAGACAGGGGCTTTGGAGACCCTCGGCCTCGGGTACACGATCGTGAGAACGTTCGACAATCGGAGGATCGTCGTCCCGAACAGCCTGATGGCTGCTCAGGCGACGGTCAACTTGTCGGACCCGCGGATGATGGCGATCGTGAGCATCGGCCTTGACTACGGGGCGGATGTGGAACGCGCCCGATCCATCCTCACCGAGATTGCGGAAGCCCATCCACTCGTGCGCGAGGTGGTGGGATGCCCGGTCGCCGAGCTCTCCAGCAACGGCGTCATGCTGAGCTTGCGGGCCTGGTGCGACGGAGTCGGTGATGCTGGCAAGGTCAAAGTGGACCTGTACGAGCAAGCGAAAACCCGATACGACAAGGAATCCATCGGAATCGCCAATGCCGCCACGAATGTCGTCGTCGCAATGCAGCCCTCTACCTGACATCGAGACTCGAGCCCCCTCTCTGGGCGCGAATCCTCCGAAGACGGAGATGGATGGGCTCAGTCTTGACCGGCCCGCGAGTGAAACCGTAGTCTGCCTCGGCTGACAATGTCCGCACAACAAGGAGGGACAGAGATGAAACGAAGAACTGCGGCGCTGCTAGGCAGCGTGCTGACCATCATCGTGGCAGTTGTGGTGATCGTCCTGTGGCCGGCTCCCGATCCCCTGAGGAATGCGCGGACCGTCTACCTCGACACCGGAGCAGCCCAGGGTGGCCGCGGTGCCACGGAGCTGGAGGACGGCCTCGGTTTCGTGCTCAACGATCGCAATCTGGTGTTGGTTCCCAACCGGGCGGAGGCGGACGCGGAAATCCGTGTCCAGGACATCTCCGTCAACCTTGGAGATGTCACGGTTTCTCTCGGCCAAGGCGGTCTTAGCGGCAGAGTGAAGGCGGCCTGCGGAGTCACGAACCTACAAAACAACAAGACGTACACGATGGACCTCACGGTCACCGTGCAGAACGGCAGCGTCTCCGCAAAGCTCGTCGGGCGGAAGTTCTGGGAGTTCTGGAAATAGTTGAGGAGCCACGGAGTCATTGCGGGGTTGGGGTCATTGTCGGGGTCTGCCATCCGGAAGAAGCTAACGCCCTTAGAGGGCTCCCAGCAGGTGCGCTTCCAGGGGTCCCTACCCCCTACTTCTCACCCATCGCACACGATCATCCGGAGGAACTCCCAGCGGTGGGCGATCTCTTCTTCGCCTTCGACGCCCTTCGGTGAAGCTCCGGCCCTTGACGCCGGTGCTCTGCTCTGCGGTTGGATCCACCGGTTGCGTAGAGGTCAGGCACAGTGAGCTCCCGCTCGTTTCCTCGTCCGATCTTCGGGGCACCGACCCGTAGGGCGTGCGTCATGATCTTGACTGCCCGCGTAAGAGAAGGAGTTCTCGTTCCACCCACCGGCGTTTGACACGCTCTCCGTTTGCGGGATACGGTGGCGTTGAGAGTCGGAGGTCGATCGATGTCTCGAGCAAGGGGTTCTCCAGTTCTCTTCTTCCTCCTCGCCGGACTCATCTATGGCCTCCTCATCAATGGCCAGGCAATCGGCGAGACCGGCCCGTCCGAAGTCGCATTGGACCTGTCGGGAGTCTGGGCGATGGTTCAGATCACGTCGGAAATCGCGAAGATACCGATCGTGGGCAATCGAACGCGCACGACGACAACCTACCTTCGGTTGATCATCGAGCAGACGGGCGACGCATTGTCCATTCTGGAGACCAACTGCGGAACGAACATCGACGACGGCACTGTGATGGTGAGCACGACCATTCCGGATGCGTTCCTGCGCTCTCTGGGTGTGACCGAGCGCGCGGCGCATCTTGAGTCTGTGTCAGAGGCGGATCCATCCACAGGGAACCCCTCCCCCGAACGGCGCATCGTCTTCCCGTGGAGTACCCAGGTGCTGGGGGCACGACTCGAAGACCCGGAGAATGACGCCCTCCCCACGGACGCGGCCGATCCGCGTGTGTTCGACCAGGACAACGACGGCCACCCGGGGATGACGGTACGGGTGGAGATCATGGGACTGATTGGCGGAGAAGTGTACGTTGTCCAACGCAATCGCAATCGCCTGATTGGAACGGTTGTCTCCCCCGGGTTCATCCAGGGAACGATCGAGTGGGAGACCGAACAGGTCATCCTGGCAGCGAGTAGCCCGTTCCTCGCAAGCGGGGGCCAGGGGTCTCCGGATCCTGACCCTGAGCGTAACTTCTTCCTCGCGAGGCGGATCGACCCGATGCTTGACTGCGCGGACATCCAGCAGATGGACTTTCTCTTGCTGGGAGACTGATGCGGCCATGACGGCTTGAACGACCTGACAAGGACTCTGTCCCGCGGCAACAACAGGCTGAGCCCTTCACCCGCAGCGTCACTCCGTTGCGGCGCCGTCATCCGCTGGCCGTAGCGGCCGACCTTTCCACGTGCCGCGACCCAGGGCATGCCAGATCATGGAGCGGACGGCGATCGACAACACCAACAGCATCGTGACCGGATGAAGGGCGGCTTGGATCCATGGGATTCGGAAGCGAAGATCGTTGATCAACCACAGCAACAGGCAAAGCCCCGTTGCCAACGCGGCAGGAAGGACAACCTCCGCCGGTATTGACAGAGCTCGTGTGGCCCGCGACACCAACACAAGGGGAGGCTCCCAAGCCACCCAGAACAGCAACGTCCAGACGAAGCAAAACAACGGCAGATTGTGGCCGAAGACGGCGAACAGATTCTTCGAGAGGCCGTCCCACACTTCTTTGGGGGATCGGTACATCCGAACCGAGATCCTCGCCTGTCCGTCCATCAGGGACCATGGCAGACCTGCCTTCACCACGCGTTGCGCCAGCGATACGTCATCCAACACCGACCCTCGTACGCCTCTGTGGCCGTCGATCGCCGCGTAGGCTTCTTTTCGAAACAGCATGAACTGGCCCGCGGCGGTTGCCAGAGCGCGCAAGCGCAACCGCCGAGCAAGGCCGATGGGAAAGAAGGTGTGGAGACTCCAGGGGAGAATCGGAAGGACCAGACGCTCTGCCCACGTGTGCAGCTCTTGGCGAGGAATGGCGCTCAAGAAATCGGACCTCTCCACAAACAGCGCGTTCACGGCGTCGAGCAGCATCGACGGGTGGTGGCACGTGTCCGCGTCGGTGAAGAGGAAGACTTCCCCGGTGGCTTCTTGGGCCAGCTGGTGACAGGACCAGTTCTTCCCCATCCACCCAGCCGGGAGAGGTTCCCCGGTCATCACCCGCAATCGGTCATCCCCGGCCAGGGATTGAAGGACATCCGGCGTCCGATCCTCCGAGTCATCCAGAACGATCACCTCGAAGTCGGCGTACTCCTGTGCCAGAAGGGAGCGGACACAGCGGGCGATGTTGCGTTCTTCATTCCTTGCCGGGACAAGAACGGACACCCTGGGAAGCGGCTCCGGCCGGAGATCCAGCCGCCGCGTTCGTTTCCCAAATCCACGGCCTCCGAGGCGATGCATCGCGACGAGGTTGGATAGAGAGATGGCCAGAAGGACGCCCAAGAACACTACGACGCTGTATTGGTGCTGAACGAGGAGACTCAATCGTCCCCCTCTCGTTTCTTGCGTGAGAACGAACGCAGCGTCGGAGCGGAGAGCAGCTCCTTTCGATGCGTCCAAGCCAGCAGCGTGAGGTTGAGCACGAAGGCGACGACGAGGAAGGCCTCCACTCGAAGAAGGAGAAGGACGATCAACGTCGCCAGCCCCGCCATCATGACCGTCCAGCCGGAGACGGTTTGAAACGCCATGATCGCCGCCATGAGCAACCCCATTGTCATCGGGACGACCCAGAATGTCAGGGAGGTCCAAACGCCGAAGGTCGCGGCAATTCCCTTGCCACCGCGGAATCGAAGCCACGGGGAGAACACGTGGCCGAGAACCGGGGCGAGCGCGATCGGGACAAGCGACCAACCTCCGAGCTCAAAGGCGAATCGCGCCAGGGCCACAGGAAGTCCTCCCTTGATCACGTCCAACACGAGCACGGGCACACCCACGCGCCAACCTCCGGCGCGCCATGCGCTGATCGCTCCGGGATTCCCGTCGCCGAACGTGCGAACCTCCGCATGCACCGTCCATCGAACCCACCACACCGAGAAGGGCAACGATCCGAGGAGGATTCCGATCCCTACGGAAACGATCGAGAGGTAGAGCTGCTCCAACGTACGATGCCTCCTTGGCGTGCCCCCTCAGCCCGTCCGACGTGCGAGCAAGGATCCGGCTTGTCGTGGGCCTGCTGCTTCCGGATCTCTCACTGCGCCGGCCGTCGTCGATGTGATAAAGGCCTTTCAGGTCCCAGCAACAGGATCCTCACCCTGTCACGAATCTTCGCTGGTGTCAAGTGGCTTGGCCCGCTGTGCGAGAGCTTCGTTACTGCTGCCTTGACGTCATCGGCCGGTGGCCCCTTATGCTGCGGATGTGGGCGTAGCCGATCAGCGCGTCGTCCGGTGCGAAGACGAGCAAGGAATCGGTCGACAGATCGAACTTCGGGTGGTCCCAGGTCTTGAGCACCCGCTCGGGCGTTGATGGTCTGAACCACCCCGGGATTGCCGGAGACTGTTTTTGCTGAGGGGATGGGGTCATGACAAAGACAGGGAGGTACTCCCCCGAGGTGCGGGAACGAGCGGTACGGATGGTGTTCGAACATGAGCGCGAGCACAGCTCCCAGTGGGCAGCCATCGTCTCGATTGCGACGAAGATTGGCTGTACCCCGGAGACGTTGCGTAAGTGGGTACGGCAAACCGAGATCAATACGGGGCGCCGCGGTGGAGTGACCAGCGACGAGCACCGAGAAGCCTACGGGGTCGAGTGGATCTGTGCGATGCTACCGATCTCCCCGTCGACCTACTACGAGCAAAAGGCCCGTCAAGCGGATCCCTCACGGTTTCCGAAGCGCACCCAGAGGGATGCTGTGCTGTGTCAGGAGATCGACCGGGTTTGGCACGAGCACCGCAGGGTCTA
>Ga0272444_10003267_pt1 | contig 14683 bp, 11 predicted proteins | sample SSMForm13_FD_201033 | JGI IMG/M metagenome (GOLD analysis project Ga0272444, IMG submission 201033) | Marine sediment archaeal communities from Little Sippewissett salt marsh, Falmouth, MA, United States - SSM-Form-13 | ecosystem: Environmental > Aquatic > Marine > Wetlands > Sediment ...
GTGTAGCTTTTCAGGGAAAGTTTGGCCTTTTCTGCAAGTTCTGATGTGGGGTATGTGCATAAAGTCCATCCGAATTCCCCTTCCTCTTCTCTCTTTTCCAGAATCTCCCGGAGCGGTTTTCGTGCCACGAGGGCGCGTGCAATTTTTTTAGGATCAACGGTGCCCAGATGAGTGAGAGATTCGGGAGCATGGAGATAAATATTTCCGTTGAGGTTTTCGAGCAACTCCCGATCGCCGGCCGGCTGAAATATGAGCTGCCTGTTGTTTGCCTTTGTGTAAAAGTTACGTTCCATCTTCGAGGTAAGACCCATGCGGACGACCGGATTCATTCCCAGGTCAAGGATCTTGGCATGAAGAATTTCTGCAAGTTTTATGGCGGGCAATGCATATCGAATCAAGACGGTGTCGCCTTTTTTGAAACGACCCTTTCTGGCCGTTTTCAACCCCCAGAGGAGAACGTCCGAATATCGATCCAGTTGGGTTGCGGTAAGTCCCATATCGTATTCCTTTCGCTGTATCTGTTATGTCATCAATGCAGTTGTGCAAGGTGCTCCTTCCACACTCAAATCACTTTATTGCTCATTTCGACAGGCTGCGGATCAAAGGCCGAAAATTTACTGCATACTTTGCCAGAATTTTTTAATTTCCTCAAATCAATTTTTTGTACATAAGCCTGATGGTCGATACCAATCCTGTTATTCACGATTCATAGTGATAAAGTCTGGTGGTGCTGTAGCACAACAGCGTTATTATATGGCTTGTCGATATTCTTCAGATACGAGGGGATTGCTATGATTTCTCACCTGTATTCAGTGAGATGTTAATTGCTTCGGAAATCGATTGATGATGTTACGTTTCCGAGTTCAATTCCGAATACAGTTGCTTCCCGATTTTGAGACCAATGTCGATAAAATCGGGTCCGTATTCACGTCCCGTAATGGTTCGAAAGGTTTCTCGAATTTTTTTTATTCCCTCTAACCCAGCGGAGAAACGGTCCAATACTGTTGAAAGTGGAATTTTTCTGGGAACTATGATATCCCAAATCATTTCCGTGAAGTTGTCGGGGCCCCAGCGGAATTTGTCAGCGTCGTACAGGGCATCGGAGAGCAGTTGATCGGAGATAGTATCCAGTGGGTGGTGCGGTTGAAATGCCTCATGATTTTCTATTGCCTGTGAAATGGCTTTCCGTTCCGCTTTGTCGAGATCAAAGCTTTTCAGGATAATATCGGCTTCCTTTGCGCCTTTACGGGCGTGATTCGGGCTCGAACGTTTGATGTCATGGAGGGCACCGGCCAGATGGGCGAGAAGAACCCGTCGATGCAAAGATGATTCCGTTGCTCCGTTGTTTCCTTCAATCAAGATGATCGCACCGCTGTCGATGGCAACTTTCCGTGCATGGGATAAGCCATGACCGTAACTTTCGTTCTTTTGCAGGATGGCAACGCAGGTCTGAACGTCGGCATGATGTTCATAAAGCTGTCGAGACTGCTCGACTTCACGTGCTTTCTCACGGTAAAAACGGGGAGTATCAAAGGAAGCGGCAATTTTTTCACAGACGTTCCGTGCTTCTTCATAATTGTAATCTGGTACCATGCCGCCGGTTGCCTTCCGTATTCAGCGTTGGATTGCGCGGATTGTTTTGTGCGATTCGTCGTTCGATACACATCAAGCCCGTTACTTCTATTGTTTTTGATACCTGTTGTCAACCAGTTTTACCTTGCCGTTTTTCACCAGTCGTAACAGGTTCTTTTTCGTCATAAGATAATTCCACATAGCAACCCAGGCATCCTCATGGAATTTTTTACCATATATCAGACCCATGTCGGCCAATGCTTCCAGTGTTGACGGTTCGGAAAGTCTGGAGAGAATGAGAGAATCTCGCTTCTCGATCCGGTGTAAAAAATTGTCCACGCCGATTTTGAAATCGTCTTTCCCGAGAATGCCGATTTCGTGACCCGTAATAAAATATTTCGCGTCGAGTTCTGCGATATTTCTGCACGACTCGATAAAAAGGTCAATATCACCATCCGTTCCACCGTACCAGGGACCGAATGCCGTCAGGTCAAAATCGGCCACATAGGCGACACCGAGGTCGGGAAAATACATGCAGCAGAAACCTTCCGAATGTCCCGGGGCACCGATGACATGTGCCTTCGTCCTGCCGAAATCAAGAATATCACCCCATGAATATACTTCATCAACCCGGGCGGAAGAAAGCCACCATTTATGATTGTTCTGTGGTACGTACGGACTTTGTTTTGAATCCGGATTTGAAATCCTTTCTAACCATCCGTCCACCCACTTTTCGCCGTAGACCTCGACCATGCCGAGCAATTTTCCGATCTTTCTCCTATCGCGATAGCATTCGGCTTCCCTGTCATTGATCAGAATTTTCGATTCATCGAAAAGGTAATTGTAGGCGATATGATCAAAATGGTAATGGGTATTAATCACCATGTCGATCCGTTGTCTTTCTTTCAGATCCAGCATTGCTTTTGATCCTGCCCCCGTGTCTATGACCACTTTCACATCATCATCAATGAAGAGCGTGCTACTGAAGGGAAACCTGCTTCCGTTTTCACCGGGAATGACCTTCAATGGTCCGAATTCAGTTTTCGCAAAACCTGTCATGAGTAGTTCGCCTCCTTTGGTATGTTGGATGTCTACAAGATGTCGTCCACGATCCGTTCCAGATGATTGAGAGTGTTGCATTCCCTGATAAAATCACACAGGGGTCCGTACCGGTGCATTTCAGAATCACCCGTTCCCCAGAATGTGGGGCCTTCCGGGTTCAGCCAGATCAATCGCTTTGCTTTGTCGTGAAGATTCCTGAGAAGGTCAGTTTCGGGTTCGTAAAAATTGTTCCGTGCATCTCCGAGAATGATAACGGTTGTCTTGTTTGTGATTGAATTTATCCAGTTTTCCTGGAAATCACAAAGTGCCTGTCCGTAATTCGTTCGACTTAATCCGATATCGAGTCCGATGCCTTTCTGCAGAATTTCCACGGCTTCTTCAACGGGGTGGTCGTCAAAGACGGAACTTACCTCTATAAGGTTATTGCAGAATATGAAGGTGCGTATCTTTACAATGAGTTCGTTAAGACTGTACAGAAAGAGGAGAAAAAACCGGACAACCATTCGCACGGACCGGCTCACATCACAAATGACGACCACGTTGGGACGATCGATTTTCCTTTTTTTCCACATGAGCTCAAACAGGGGGCCTCCATAGGTGATGTTTTTCCTGATCGTTTTTTTAAAATCCAGCTGACCCCGTCTGAAATTCCTTTTTCTCCGTGAATGAAGGTCCTTTAAGCGCTTGACCATTTTTTTTATGATCATATGCATATCATGAACATTTCGTTCTTCAATATTTGAGAGTTTCATGTTCATCAGATGACGTTCAAGGATATTATTCTGGGTTGCCCGGGTATACAATTCGTAATTGCGATCGACATACGTTCGCACATACTCGGTGAGCAGGTCCCGGCCGTCTCTCAATCCCTGCGCTTGCTGCTGTGACAGAGCACTGCCGTCCTGTGATAGCTGGCTTATGTCATTATCCAGTTCTTCAAGCCCCATGTAGTTCATAATTCGACGGACAAAAGGATTCCTCTGGGTGAAGTATTGCATGTTGGAGAGTTCCAACGCCTGACCTGCCTGCATCATCAAGGTGGCTAATTCCGTTTGACCTCCCGAGAGAATCATCGTTGAAAGAGGGGACAGGCCTTCCTGTTCTTCCATTTCGCAATTCTGGTTGGGACCATTATGATCCTTTGGAAACTCATCGAATGAGAAGAAAAGATCGAAGCACGTGTCAAAAATTTCTTTCTCATTCAGCGTTTTCGCCAGGGTGGCTGCAAGCGATGTCCTGAGGAGTGCCTTATCTTTGTAACCCATGATATTGAGACTATTGGCAGCATCGATACTCTCCGATATCGATATGCGAACCCCGGCGTTGCGAAGGGCTACGATGAAATTAGCAAGAACCTGTTCCATTGTTTCAACCGTGTGCCTCCTTCAGGGCATGTTGTGTCAATTCATGAATCTTATCATTGACCACTGTGATATCGTTTTCAAACTTTAGGAATACATTGAGAGTGTCTCTTACGGTTTCTTTGCTCAACTTATCGGCATGGAGCAGGAGGAGAACTCTGGCCCAGTCGATCGTCTCGCTGATCGACGGGAGTTTCTTGATGTCAAGCTTTCTCACCTGCTGGATGAAATCAACGAGCTGAATCCGGAGACTCTCTGAGATCTCGGGAACCTTGACATTAATAATTTCACGTTCCAGTTCAGGTTCGGGGAAGGGGATAAAGAGATGGAGACAGCGGCGTTTCAGCGCATCGCTCAGTTCCCTGGTATTATTACTTGTCAGGAAGACAAACGGCATGGATTCCGCCTTAATCGTTCCGATTTCCGGGATGGAAACCTGAAAGTCCGACAGTATTTCAAGCAGAAATGCCTCGAATTCATCGTCTGACTTGTCGATTTCATCCACGAGAAGAACGGAACCACCTTGATGCTGGAGTGCACTGAGAAGCGGTCTCGGCTCAAGAAATTGTTTTGAGAAGAATATGTCGTCATATCTGTGGAGCGCGTCGATCGATTCGGCGAGATTATTTTTTTCTTTTACGATATCATTTAATTTATCCTTCAAAATCTGCGTATAGAGGAGCTGTTTTCCGTATTTCCATTCATAGAGTGATTTCGATTCATCGAGCCCCTCGTAACACTGAAGGCGAACGAGTGGGAAATCAAGGAACGCTGCCGCTTTGTTTGCAAGGTCGGTTTTTCCGACGCCTGCAGGCCCTTCCACCAGGATAGGTTTGTTGAGACAAAATGCGAGATAGAGCGTTGTTGCGATCGGTTTACTGCATATATAATCGACTTCCTTAAACGACTTTTGAATGCTATCGATGGAAGTGATTTTTTCGTTATTTACTCCTGTCATTATTAGCGTCCTTTCACAGCAGGGATTTTCCCAGCCTCTTTTGTTTTAATACCGCCACATATCGTGCAATATTGATCGTATTGATTAGATCATGTGTCAAGATTTTAAGATCAGTGCTTTCTTCTATTTCTGATGCCGTTGTCATGGCCTTCAAATATCCTTGAAAATCACCCGACAGATTTCGGAACGCAAGCAGCAATGAGAGAAATTCAGGATGATCGGTGCCACTGTCAAGCATACGTGCCGCTTCGTACGCTCCTATTCTGAGCATATCCAGGTGTGATTGCAACTGGCCGAGATCTTTCTTCAGTTCCCCCGAAACAGTGATGTTCTGGTTCCGGATGAGCGCACCGAGGATTTCCATTTGTCGTTTCATGCCCCCCACGATTGGTCCCATCAGGCATACCTCTTCCACCTCTCTGAAAGGTTTTGCCATCATTGCATAGGCGTTTCCCTCCTGTCCGAGAATGCTTGATACGGGAACACTGCAATTATTGAGGGCTATTTCGCAGTGTGGTGACGGTCGCAGAAAATCAAAGATAATCTTTCTGGTTATTGATACTCCGTCAGTATCTTTCGGCACGATGAATGAGGAGAATTCCTTTCGGTTATCATTGTCGACACCGGTGACAGCGAGAACAATATAGAAATCTGCAATAGAACCGTTTGTCAGAAACGATTTATGTCCGTTGATGATATAGTCATCATCTTTCCGGACTGCGGATGTTTTCAGGTGTTTCGGATGGGCTTTTGCTTCCGGTTCGGAGATAGCAATCGATGGCGTCAGATTACCGCATGCCAACTTGGGTAGGTATTGCTCCTTCTGCTTTTCGCTTCCGAATTCACCTATGAAATATCGGGAGGTAACCTGATTTATCATCCATGAGAGGGAGAGACCCATATTGTAGCCTCGACGGACGAGTGCTTCTCCCGCAACGGATATAGCGAGATAGGTTCCCCCTGACCCGCCATATTCATCCGAAACGCCAAGACCCATCAACCCTTCATTACCCATTTCCCGCCATATATCAAAGGGAAATTCCTCCATCGTGTGGAGATTATCCCGCGGTGCGATAGTCTGCGCGGCGAATCGGCCGACGCGATCCCGGAGCGATATCAAGTGTTCATCGATTCCTGTGGCCACAGTTTTTACCTCTCGTGTGAATATGTTATTTATAATTAAATCTGTCAAAAAAACTTCCAAGGATCTTCTTGAATGACGCTACATCTCCTTCGGAAAATCCTGCTTTTATCTGTTCGTTCACTTTCCTGAAGACACCGATTGATTTGCTGACCTCGTCGATTCCATCCTGGGTTATATGGATTTGAGAGACCCGCCGATCATGAGGGCTGGAATTTCGTTTTACGAAACCGGCTTTCTCCAGACGATCGATCAAACCCGTAATGGTTGAATTATCGATTGATAGAACCTGGCTCAGTTCAGTCATGGTACGACTGTTTTTCTGTTTTAATAAAGCAAGAATTCCCCCCTGTGCGATGGTAATCTTGAGGCCTTCCTTAGTAAGTTCATTTTTAAGGTAATTTCGCAGTTTCTGTTGCGCCGTGAACACCAAATATATCAGCCTGTCATCTGAAACCATGGATATATTCCTTTCAAATTGTTTTAGAGGCCTATATTTGGCATACCAAATAAATAATGTCAAGTGAATAGTGTTGATGTTGTGTGAAACAAAATTGTCGTGCAATTGCGATTGTCCGCGCCGATGGCGAATAATTACTTTTGTGGATATTGAAAAAATGGTGGTTGATCGAGAGGCCGATTTCTATTATGAAGAACTATTATGTTAAGGGAGGATAGAATGGAAATACGACACGGTTTTGAGTTGTTGAAAGATGTCACCATCAGCGAGCTGCGAACACAGGCGAAGTTCTATCGACATGTCAAGACGGGCGCCGAGCTCCTGTCTCTCATTAATAATGACGAAAATAAAGTATTCGGTATTACCTTCCGCACCCCGCCCGCCGATTCAAGCGGTCTGCCCCATATTCTGGAACACTCCGTTCTCTGCGGATCACGAAAATACCCCGTAAAAGAACCTTTTGTGGAAATTCTCAAAGGTTCTCTTCAAACGTTTCTCAATGCATTTACCTATCCTGATAAGACATGTTATCCCGTGGCAAGTCAAAATGTGCAGGATTTTTATAACCTCATCGATGTGTACCTTGATGCGGTTTTTTACCCTCGTATTTCTCCGTTCATCTTTCAGCAGGAGGGGTGGCACTACGAACTGACGAGTTCTGATGATCCGATTATCTATAAAGGAGTCGTCTTCAATGAGATGAAGGGTGCCTATTCGTCTCCCCAACGACTGATTGCAACATGCTCCCAGCAATCACTCTTTCCCGACAACAGTTACGGGTTAGATTCGGGAGGAGACCCCGCACTCATCCCGTACCTCAGTTTCGAACAGTTCAGTGAGTTTCACCGAAACTATTATCACCCGTCAAATGCGCGCATCTTTTTCTCCGGTGACGATGACGCCGATCAACGGTTGCTCCTGGTGGACGAGTATCTGAAGGATTTTGACAGATTAGACACAGACTCAGCGGTGCCGCTGCAACAGAGCTTTGACGGTCCGAAGCGTTTTATTCATTCCTATGCATCGGGGGAGGATGAGGCTTCGGAATCGAAGGGGATGGTTACGGTCAACTGGCTCCTTACGGAAACAATTGATGCCGAAGTCAATATGGCACTCCACATCCTCAGTTACATCCTGCTCGGAATGCCCGGTTCTCCCCTTCGAAAAGCCCTCATTGATTCAGGTTTGGGCGAAGATCTCACCGGAGCGGGTCTGGAAGACGAATTGAGACAGATGTATTTTTCTGTCGGATTAAAGGGCATTCACATAGAAAAGGCCGATGTTCTTGAGGCCCTCATTGTCGAGACATTAACCGATCTGGTGAAGAACCGCATCGATCCACGGACAATAGAAGCATCACTCAATACGATCGAGTTTCGGTTACGGGAGAACAATACGGGAAACTATCCGCGAGGGCTGGTGTTCATGCTCCGTTCACTGACAACCTGGCTGTATGATGGTGACCCCCTGCTCCTGTTACAATTTGAGTCCTACCTGACGGCGATACGGTCTCAATTACAGAGAGATGCAGCTTTTTTTGAGAATCTGATTGACCGTTTTTTCCTCAACAACTCACATCGTACAACCGTGATCTTACAACCCGACGCCACGCTGGGACAGAAGACGGAAGAGACTGAAAGAAACAAGCTTGCCGATGCAAAAGCCGCCATGTCAGACGATGAGGTGCAATCGATCATTGAGAATACACACCAGCTTCAGCAATTGCAGGAGACACCGGACACCCCGGAGGCACTGGCATCAATCCCCGTTCTGAAACTCGGTGACCTGGACAAAGAGAATAAGATCATCCCTTGCGAGCGTTTCGATGAGAATGAAACCCGAATCCTGTATCACAACCTCGAGACAAACGGCATCAACTATATCGATGTGGGCTTTGATCTGCGCACATTATCGCAGAACTACCTCCCGTATGTACCCCTTTTCGGGAGAGCGCTTCTCCAGATGGGAACGGAAGAGGAAGATTTTGTAGCGCTCTCGCAGCGGATCAGCAGAAAAACAGGGGGAATACGACCAACATCGTCTTCATCCGTTGTCAAAGACAGTAAGGAAACATCGGCATGGTTGTTTCTTCGCGGAAAGGCCATGTTGAACCAGGTGGAAGATCTTTTCAAAATTCTGAGAGACGTCTTGCTCTCTCCCGGACTCGATAATAAAGATCGTTTCAAACAAATGGTGTTGGAAGAAAGGGCCCGACAGGAACAAAAAATGATACCCGGGGGTCATCAGATTGTGAACCTCCGTCTACGGTCTCATTTCAGCGAGGCCGGCTGGGTAGCAGAGCAGATGAGCGGTATAAGCTATCTCTTCTTTCTGCGAAAACTCGTGGAACAGGTCGATCAGGACTGGTCTTCAGTCCTTGCTGTCCTGAGAGACATGCTGCTCAATTTGGTAAATCGGGCTTCCATGATTGTGAACGTCACAACTGATGACGAAGGGTGGCCCCCTGTGAGGAATCACATGCTCCGGTTCTTGAGTGATGTGCCCGTACGACCGGAAGTGAAAATCACATGGAGTCCCGGGCAAATTGATGGTTTTGAGGGTATGACCATTCCTGCCCAGGTTAATTATGTGGGCAAAGGTGCGGACCTGTATAATCTCGGGTACAGGTATCACGGATCTGCCAGGGTTATTTCCCGGTATCTCCGGACCTCATGGCTGTGGGATCGTGTTCGTGTCCATGGCGGTGCTTACGGTGCATTTTGCCTGTTCAACAGTCTCTCCGGTGTGTTGACATTCGTATCATACAGAGATCCGAATCTCGCCCGGACACTCACTACCTTTGATGAAACCGCCACGTTTTTACGTCAGACTGACCTCAACAGGGAAGAACTGACAAAGGGTATTATCGGTGCCATCGGAGATATGGATTCATATATGCTTCCCGATATAAAGGGATATACATCGCTCCTTCGCTATCTCAACGGTGACGACGATCGATCCCGTCAGCGCATGCGGGATGAAATATTGTCAACGACGATACATGATTTCCGGGCATTTGCCGATGTGCTGGATGGTGTAAAAGAAGTCGGACTCATAAAAGTTCTCGGATCGGCACGGGCAATCGAGAATGCAGTCAAAAATGACAGGCTGTCCCTGAAGGTACTCAACGTTCTCTGAACATCGGTCCGTCCGTGTAACGTGCCACGAGCATCAATATTGAGAAGAAAGGGACTGACAATGAAAAATACCAAGGCCTCTGTTGCATCTGTGTCGAAGAGACGTGAGGTTCAACAGTGTGAGAACTGTCTGTTTTACTATCGTGATGAAGAAACGAATCTCAGTAAATGTATGAGGTTCTCCCGATTTGTTGATCATGTTATTAACGATATGACCAAAGATTGTGACTACTGGACGTCACCGGACGAAGGATGATCTGTGCTCATGCCCGGATATTTGCGGTCGCTGCTGATGATTAACCGTCTCCTGAGGCAGCAGAGGTGCAAATTCGAAATTCGAATATCGAAATCCCCTGGCCCAGACCGATCACCATAACGGTAAGCCGGGATCAAATTTTCGGACGTTATTTCTAGTTGATTCATAGATGTTTCAGTCGCACCAGGACGGGCGAAACAAATCCGAATATCAAATAACAAATTTTCGAAACAGTTTTGGATATTCGAGCTTAGCGTTTTGATATTGTTTCGAATTTCGTGTATCGGATTTATATTCCGCCTGCATCTGCGCAAAAAACACAGTTGTTGTAAATAAAGGCTCTAGAGCCGTGACCGACATTCCGTTTCAGGATATGGTTGTCATCAGATCATGGATGCCCTGTAAGTAAATGCGAAATCCGCGGAACAGTATATCATTATGATTGGCATCGTCAATCTTGATCATCTTCTTTTCTGAAGCCGTACTTGCATCGAAGAGGGCCTGCCCGTCCGAGAATGGTATGATATGGTCATGTTCCGCATGGATAACCAGTGTCGGTTTATCATAGGTGCCGATCTTCTCTAAATTTCGGCATCCATCCTCTTCGGAAATTCCCAGTGCTTCCACATTAATGCCCATAAGCCGAAGAAGCGGCAAGAGATAGGCGAAGCCGCTCTCAATGACAAGTCCGTCAACCCTGTCTTTGTAATGAGCCACAAGTTCAAGAGCAGAGGCGCTTCCCAGCGATCTGCCCATGACAACAAGCGGACCCGTATGACCATTCTCTTTCATCCAGTTCAGGACATAATCAAATATGATGTGGCAGTCACCCATCATGCCCGCCACGGAAGGGTCGCCGGATGAACGACCGTACCCACGGTAGTCTGTGGCGAAAAGGTTGATGCCCAGGTTCAGATAAACAGGTGCCAGGTCGTCATAATCCGCGACAATCTCTCCGTTTCCGTGAAAAAAAAGAATGTTCGGATTGGATGTGCCTGCAAGGTGAAACGATGAGCCGATAAAAATATCTTCTTCGACGGGGATGAGAACATCGACCCTGTTTTCCGGCGCCGGCGCCCTGAACTGTTCACGATGGGGATAAAAGAGATAACTGAGAACCTCGGGTCGGTCAAGAACGGAATAATCGACATGAGGGATATGTGCCATAACAAGCTCCTTTTTTTACCTTTCTGTATCATATAGAGGTCTTTCTGTCCACAGCCTCCTAAGGACACTGGACTGTCGGGAACGGGACAGACCTGTGTCATCCCGGAAAGTGGCATTGATTTTGCTCAAAATAAAGAGGGGTTGAAAAACGGTATGACTGACATGCCTTATTGTAACCAGTTGATATTATATTACATGTTACATAGTTCAGACGATAATGAGGGAATCAATTGTTGATTTCGAATGAATACATTGCTTGAAATCTGTCCATATACTGACATTAGTTACAAACATGATAAGGCAGTCCGAAAAGAACAGGACAAAACTGATCGTCAGGTGGACAGTTTAATGTCATGTTTTGTGAAACAGTTTGATCAATGAAAAAAGGAGGCCGACGACAATGATGAACGGAGAAGATTATCTCACGTCTTTACAGGCAATGAACACGGTTGTCTATATCAACGGTGAGAGGGTTGAAGCATTCTGGGCCCATCCTCTGCTGAAGCCTGCATTTAACGCTCTCAAGTTGACATATGACCTTGAAAGCAACCCGGATATTCATCCCGAACTTAACGCTCTGCTCCTCGCCGACAGTGAACTGACGGGAGGAACAGTCAGCAGGTTCCTCAAGATCGTTACATCGACGGAAGACCTTATCGGCCGGATGAAAATGCAGAGGGCGCTCATGCGTTACACCGGTGGTTGTTTCGGCGGGCGATGTATTGCCGGCGCCGTCATCAACCCTCTCTGGTCGGTGACGTACGAAGTTGATGAAGACAATGATGGAACAACCGATTATTATGAACGGTTCAAAAAATATATGAAAATGGTTCATGAAAAGGGCCTTACCGTCATGGGTAATATCACCGATGCCAAGGGGGACAGATCGCTTCCGCCTCATAAACAGGCCGATCCCGATATGTTCGTCAGGGTCGTGGAGAAACGGAAGGATGGAATCGTCGTCAACGGGGCCAAACTCCAGCAGTCAGGAGCGCCGTTTGCCCATGAACTTCTTGCCGTTCCCACAACGGCTCTGGGGCCGAACGATACGGATTATGCTGTTGCCTTCGCCATACCAGCGGATACGGAAGGTGTCATATTTGTCAATGATTCAGCCTGTGCAAATGCAAAGTTTGCCGCCATGGATCAGGAAGACATTGGTAACGCAACCTTCGGTATGCATCAGAGTGCCCACGTAATCCTCGATAATGTTTTTGTTCCCAATGAAAGAGTTTTTCTGTGTGGTGAGTGGGAGGCGACCCGGCATTTAGTCCATCGATTTTCCGATTACCAGCGGTTGTCCAGTTCCTCGTGCAGATGTGGGTACATCGATCTGTGTATGGGTGCCGCTGAAGCCATGGCAGATTACAACGGTGTTGGCAAGGTTGCCCATATACGTGATAAGCTTATCGACATGAGTATCGATGCGGAAACACTGTATGGCCTGGTTGCCGGTTCGGCAGCGATGCCTGAAATAACGAGGTCCGGTGTTGCCCTTCCCAACACCTTCTTTGTCAATGCGTCAAAACTCTACATGAATGATGCGGTGCTCAAAGCCGGCCATAGACTGGCTGAAATCGGCGGCGGTATACTCGTCACCCGGCCTTCACAACACGATTTTGAGATTCCGAAGGTCGGAGAACTTCTAACAAAATATCATAAAGGGCGGGAGGGTACGCAGGTTGAAGACCGTATAAAGATGGCACGCCTTGCTGAGTCACTTTCAGGCCTGGCATGTCTGACTCCCATATTATCGGTAATCGCTGCAGGACCGCCGGCGACCCAGAGATTAAATTTCAGATTGTTGACGGATTTCAAGCGAAACAGGAAAGCAGCGGAGCGTCTTGCTGGAATTTCGGAATGACCATGACGCAGGACGATAAAATATAAATTTCCTTTTATTAAAAGGAAAAAGGGTCACAGGAGCAGCAAAATTACATTTTTTTATTTCATTTTTTGAATAAACAAAAAACAAAAAGGAGGCAGGTATGTTACAGGACGTACTTTTAACAAAAGAAGAGATAGCGTTGAAAAATGAGGTACGCGATTTTGTAAAAAATGAGGTATCAGCGGACCTGGTAAAGAAAATGGATCGGGATGAGATCACGTATCCCCGAGAATATGTCAAGGCATTGGGCGATAGAAACCTTTTGGGTCTCAGATTTCCAAAGGAATACGGTGGACGGGGTCTGAACTGGACGAGCGAGATAGCCGCGCTTGAAGAGATCGGTGTTCTTGGTACAGCTCTCGGATGCGCGTTTGCCATGCCGTCAATCGTGGGTGAAGCATTAAACGTATTCGGAACGGAAGAGCAAAAAGAGAAATTCTTTAAACCATTGCTGAAAGGTGACCTGATTTCAGCCGAGGCGCTGACAGAACCGAGAGGGGGATCAGACTTTTTCGGAGCCACCACGACCGCCATACTGAAAGATGGGTTTTTTACCGTACGGGGACAAAAACGTTTTGTCGTTGCAGCCGATGGTGCTGATTTCTTTCTTGTTTACTGCAATACCAACCCTGAGGGAAAACCGCACGAACGTATCAGTCTGATTCTCATTGAGGCGGACAGGCCCGGCGTCGAAGTAAAGCATGTGTACGGACTTCTGGGTACCCGCGGTGGCGGTACGGGTCGGCTCTTATTCCGGGACGTCAAGGTGCCCGAGTCGAATCTGATCGGTGGGTTGAATGAGGGTGCTAATATTTTCAACACCATGATGGTGCCGGAACGACTCACGTCGGCGGGAGCATCCCTGGGAATAGCCCGTGGCCCTCTCGAAGTAGCCATCCGGTACAGTAACCGGAGAAAGGCCTTCGGGCAGATAATTCGACGTTTTCAGGGTGTCAGTTTCAAGGTGGCCGATGCCATTACACAGCTCGATGCCGCCCGGGCTCTCACGCATGCTGCCGGAAAGGCCGTTGACACCGGCTATCCCACGTCACGGCGTCTCGTCAGCGAAGCGAAGAAGCTTGCCACCGATGCGGCCTGGGATGTCTGCAATATTGCCATGAGAATCGTCGGCGGTATCGGTTATACGAATGTCTTTCCCATCGAAAAAATGGTCCGTGACGCCAGGCTCATCCAGATATGGACCGGCACCAACGAGATCATGAATCTTCTGATTCAGCATGAATACTTCAAGGAAATTCTCAAAGACCCCACTCCCGGCCGTATGATTGAGGAAGATGCCCAGGAAGCCCATATGGATGATGAGAAAATCTATGAAGACGAAGAAATGTGGACCAAAGGCTGGTAGAACGAAGCCGGAAGTCTCCTTTCACAGGTAAAACCAATCATATCGGGGGGTATCGGAATGTTACCCCCCGATACACAATTACTTCGCTCCGAAAGCACATACAGAAGCGGACATTTTCACCGGTACATTCCGATGATGTCGACGGTACAATCACGTCAAAATGGTAACGATTGTCCTTATTCTGACATTATCATACGCTATCGGACACCTCTTATCAGAGGGATATTTTCAAGCAACCGACCGGTATTGTTGACATAACGTATGTTATTTAATCTGGCATCATTTATGCTAATTTCTTTGTCAATGGTTTTATGG
>Ga0272444_10003268_pt1 | contig 14670 bp, 9 predicted proteins | sample SSMForm13_FD_201033 | JGI IMG/M metagenome (GOLD analysis project Ga0272444, IMG submission 201033) | Marine sediment archaeal communities from Little Sippewissett salt marsh, Falmouth, MA, United States - SSM-Form-13 | ecosystem: Environmental > Aquatic > Marine > Wetlands > Sediment ...
TCTCAGCCTCTCCTTTGCGATCTCCCAGCTTCGAGAAGAGCTCCTGGGCTTCGCCGAATCGCTCCATCGCCTGAGGGAACTCCCCGAGACGTGCGGCGATGATCCCCAAGGTTCGGATTGCCTCGCCAGCCGACCCGGTCAATACATCTGCTTCACGGAAGAGGGAGACGGCCTCCTCGACTCGCTCTCGCGCTTCTACGAACTGGCCCAGGCCCTCGAACCCGCTGCCGACGCACTTGAGGGCACGTGCAGACGCTTCGTGATCGCCAAGGCCGTGGAACCTCGCCAGCGCCTGCTCCCCCTCTTCGATGGATTCCGTGAAGCGTCCGCCACGGCGGTGGAAGTCGGACCAAAGCAGATCGACCTCTCCACGGCACGCGTCGTCCTTCAGTTGGCAGACGGCCCGTAGCGCCTCCAGATCACCTCTCTCCTCCTCGACACGGCCGAGAACGCCGAGGACTCCGGCCCGCGCTCGCAACGCTTCAAGCCGCCTGTCGGAGGATGGGTCGGAATCGAGGCTTCCGATGAGTTCGACGACGCGATCGAAGTAGTGAAGGGCTTCCTCATTCGCGAACTGCGAAGCTGCTTGATTCGCGGCGAGTCCTGCGTACTCAAGCTCCTTTTCCGGGTCGTCGGCATGACGCCAGTGCAGAGCAAGGAGAGGCACATGTGGGCCTAGTAGATCGCCGTACGCTGTCTCGATCCATTCTGCGATGGCGCGATGGAGTGACCTCCGCTGCTCGAACAGAAGCGTATCGTAGGCGACGTGCTGAGTGACTGCATGATGGAACGCGTAGCCGCGCTCCGGGTCTTCCGCCTCCAGGATCGTCAGCTGACGGCGATCTGTCTCATTCAGTTCTTCACGAAGGGAGTCAGCGTCGATCCGGTTTGGATGGACATCTCGCAGGATCCGGAACAGGAAAGACCGACCAATGGCCGAGGCAACCTTGAGCATCAATTGCCCTTCAACGGACAGCCTGTCGATGCGGGAAAGGACGACGCCTTCCAGCGTGTCGGGCACACGCTCACGGAGTGTCGCCGCATCCCCTTCGAGGATGCAGGATCCACCTTCGATACGGAGCAGCGACTGATCGCTGAGTGCGCTGATCAGCTCTAGAGCGTAGAACGGGTTCCCTTCAGCTCGATCGGCGAGGAGTTCAACGACTTGTGGAGGGAGTCCGGCAGCGGGAAGCCCAAGGCGCAGTGACGCAACCGCCGCTGTTTCCTCCGGAAGGAGGGATCCAAGGGCAATCTGTGCCGACTCCGGGTGATCGGCGAGGAGCCGGTACGGACGGGGAACGGGGTCCTCGAGAGGGCGGTTGGAGATCACGACGAGCGCGGGACAGTCGATGAGGGACCTTGCTGTCGACAGAGCGAGATCCCATGACTGGGAATCCATCCAGTGAGCATCATCAAGAACGAGCGTGATCGCACCGGCCTTCGCTTGAGCGCGCATCAGATCACCGAGGAGGGATGCGAGACCCTCTCGGCGGAGTTCGGGTGTGTAGCCGGCCGTCAGAACCGTCTCGGGGAGATCGAGACCGAAGATGTCGTTGAGGAGTGGAATCCGATCCTCGAGGGAAGGGTCTGCAGAAGACACGCTTTCGATGATTCGTTGCGGCAGCTCCTCCGGCGGCGTCCCGGGCGGGAGATTGAGGAGCGTGGCGACCGGTTCCCGCCAGATTCTGTAGGGTGCGTGCTGCTCGATGCTCGATCCTGCGCCGAAGAGCCACGTCGCTCCCGCCTCTCTTGCGAGCCGGCCGAGTTCGCTCAACAGCCGACTCTTGCCGATTCCGGCCTCCCCTTCGAGAAGGACGATCTGCCGCTCGCCGGAGCGGGCGCGATCAAGTGCCGCCTGCAAGCGGGCGAGTTCCGCGCGGCGACCGATCAGCCCTCCTGCCTCCGCGATCCTCTCCCCGGCCTCCTTCCTTCCGGTTGGCCGAAAGACCGGCTGCGGCCGACTCATCCCCTTGAGCTCGACCTTCGGCAGCTCGTCGTAGGCGATGCGATCCTTCGTCAGAGCGTAGATGCCCTCGCTGCAGCGGATTCCACCTTCGGGGGCGACGCCCATCAGCCTCGCGGCCAGATTGACGGTCTCGCCGAGAGCGCCGTACGTACGCCTCGTCTCTCCGCCGTAGCCCCCGACGCGGACTCGTCCCTGGCTGACCCCGATCTTCAGATTCCGAACGAAGCTCAGTTCCTCGGGCATTTCGCTCAGTTCCATCGCCGCGGCGACTGCTCGTTCGGCGTCGTCTTCGTGCGCTTCGAGGGCGCCGAAGGCGGCGTAGAGGTGACTCCCCTTGTCGGCCGTCGTCAGCAGGAGGACGTGTCCTCCCAACCTGCAGACCACCTGCTCAACCCACGTCGTGAAGGCATCGAGCCGCTCGCCGGCTTCGTCATCGTTGTCGTAGTCGATCCCCTCGAATCGCAGGAAGAGAGCGGCGATTGGGCGCAGCTCGGAGAGGAAAGCGCCCTGCCCTCCCGTGACTCGCTCAACGACCTCCGGCAGGACAAGCGGGCGGAGATCATCTATCTCGATGTCATGAGACAGGAGTGCCGGCCAGGGTGTCGGCGCCGGAGCGTCTGCCAATCCGCCGACGACGCCGAAGACACCACGCAACTCGGAGACATTGAGAGACGCGTCGAGGCGTTCCATCAAAGATGGGCCGGCAATGACATCGCCTCGCTCCGCCTCGTGCTCCGCATCGGTCAGTCGCTCAACGGTCGCGCCCGCAAGGACATCGATCGTGCGAATCTCTGGATCTCCGACCAAGAAGCGTCGAACGGGGCCCGTCTCGACGGCTGCCTTCATGGCGAGCGGCACCGTCGATCCGCCCGGGATCGGAACGGCGCCAAACGCCTCCATGGTCTCCTGCATGGCGAGGGCACAGGCGGTCGCGCGGGCGCCTGAATCGTCGTCGAAGATGCCGATCAGGGCGTCGCCGATGAAGCAGACAACGCTGCCCCGGTACGTGTGAACCTGATCGACGAGAGATGTGTAGACGCGGTTCAGGATGTCCGTTAGCTCTTCCGCGCCCCGTCTGGGGCCGAGCTGTTCCACGAGGGCCTCGGTCATCGGAGTGAATCCGGAGATGTCGGCGAGGAGGACTGCCGCTTCCGATCGGTCTGTGATCTCCGCGTTGCCTGCGAGCGCCTGTCGGCGGTCCATGGCTACGTACGTCGCGAGCAGATCGACGGACATCACGATTCTCCTTGGAGGGATCGGCTCAGCGTGGCCGATGGAGCGAATGTGTCAGGGTCGGCAGCGACCCTCAAACGGCCGGTGTGCGTTTCCATACAGCAGGGTACCCGCTCCGTGGAATCGATCACAACGTCAGCGCTTCGCCCTGTTGTTGACAGGTCCGAGGATCAAGGCAGGAACTCGCGGTAGCGCATACACGGCGTCCACGACCCGAGGGGGCGCTCGCATCCCTTGCACGAGTTCTGCCCCTGGCGACGCTTGCAGTAGGTGTTGACGACGTAGTCGAAGAGCGTTGCATTCCGTATGGCGAAGGCGATCTCATCGGCGACCGACTCGAGAATCACCCGCTCGTCGGGGGTGAACGTGCCCTCGCTCGACTTGTTCAGGACCTCCAGCACTCCGACGCGCTCCTCGCCCGCAACCAGGGGAACGGCAATCATATTCCTCGTTCGGAACCCCGTCTCCTGGTCGATCTCTCCGTAGAACTGCTCATCTGCTGCCGCGGACTCGACGATCTCCGCCTCCTGCGAGCGGAGGACGCGGCCGGCGACGCCTTCAGTTGTCGGGAAGGTGGCGCCCCCGAGGAGAGGCTTCGCCGCTCCTTCAACTCGGAAGAAACGGAAGTTCTCCTTCGCCTCGTCGAGGAGGAGAATCGATGCCGCCTCCGCCGCAACGGCCTCCATGCTGCAGAAGAGGGCGATTTCGAGAAGCTCCTCGAGATCGACCGACTTCGAGAGCATTGTGCTCACGGTGAGATACGTGTTGAGGTGGAGAAGCTTGCGCTCCGACGTCGTGCGCTCGGCGATCCGCTCAATCGAGATGCCTAGACCCCTGGCAAGATGAGGATCCAGTCTCACAGGCGTCGACGCATCAGCCTTTCGGAGGCCGAGCCAGCCGATCGGCCGATCTCTCGCATCGAGGCGGATCATGGCGAAGGTCGAACCATCCTCGAGGGCGAGCTCTCCTGCAGCCTCATCGGCTCCGCGCGCCTCGAGCCAATCGGGAGCGGCGAGCCGGATCGAGGCGATCGTCGCCGATGTTAGGTCGTGGGAGGCAATCGGTGGCGCAATCGCCGGCTCGTCGACGAGAAGGAAGGCGCCTGAGCTTCCTGTCGTCCTCTCAAGCGTCGGGAGACTTGCCTCTCCGAGGTCCGCCAAGTTGCGCGCGAAGAGCACGCCTTCTAGGACTTCGATGACTTCGCTTGCGAACGCTGATTCCGGCGTCGCCTTCTCTGTCTTCACGTCCTTCTGTGCCAAGGGACCCTCCTTCGCGAGAGCGCCAAGGCCGGCGTGGCATCTCCGGTCGCGAGAACTCTAGGACGAGTCGCTTCTTCGTGGCAAACGCGGGGCCTATGAGTGGACTCCTTGATCGAGCGGCGTCTTCGCCGATAGCATTCGACCCAACAGGCTGCGGCGGGCTCCCGGTGGATTGCTCGGAGCTCCCCATCGGGCAATGAGACAAGAGGAGGCTGGAGACGATGACAGCAGAGGCGACGATCGAGAAGGCAGCGCTCTTCAAGGGGCTCTCCCAAAGCGAGTTGGCGGCTGTGTTGAAACTGGCGCGTGCGCACACATTCACCGCCGGCGAGACGGTCTTCGCCGAGGGCGGCTATGGCGACAACGTCTGTCTTCTGGTCAAAGGCATGATTCGCATCGAGCTGTCGGTCGGCGATTCGTCCGAGGCTGCAACCGTTCACCGATTCTCGGCTGGCCAAGTTTTCGGCGAGATGGCCCTGGCCGATCGCCGGAATCGTTCCGCCGCCGCCACGTGCGAGACGGATTGCGAGGTCGTGGCAATCCCGTGCAGCGATCTCCTCTCCCTCTTCGATTCGAGTCCGGAGATCGGCTATCGAGCGATGAAGAACCTGGCCCAAATCCTCGCAACCCGGCTGCGCAAGACGAACAGCCAGCTGGTCAGCACATTCCTCTGGGAGTGATTCGCCCGGTGGCGGAACTTCCGAGGGATGGGCTAGCAGATCGAATCGAATCGTCTGGAGGCGACTTCGAGCGTCTCCATCGGTGTTCGTCTGTTCACAAACCCTTCACAAAGACTTCACGCGTGCTTGACACAGCTTTCGTAGGGTATTCGACGTACGAGAGGGGACCCAGGCCAAGAATGAACGAGGCTCCGCAAGGGGCCTCGTAGGCTTTCTAGGGGGTGAAGCGAGGCCACTCGCCACCATGTCCACGCACAGGATTCTCAAACTTGCGGCACTCCTGCTGATCGGCCTCGCACTCGCCGGCTGCATCTCCTTCAACAGACCACCGATTGCTCTGTTCTCACGAACTCCTTCCGCCGGCGACGCACCTCTTGCCGTCTTCTTCGACGCCACCGACTCGCTCGATCCGGACGGAGAGGTCTTTGCATACATGTGGGGTTTCGGCGATGGCGCGGCAGACTCCGGCCCGACGGTGACACACACGTACCAGGAGGCGGGAACCTACGAGGCGACTCTAACCGTGGTTGACGATGACGGGGCCGAGTCCACGTTCGTCAAGGCGATCACTGTCACGAGTCCGGCGCAAGAACCGCCCGAGGTCGGCGCAGCCGTCGGCCAGCAGGCGCCGCAGTTCACGCTTCGAGAGCTCGACGGCGAGGATGTCTCACTCTCCGACTTCCGCGGCTTGGTCGTCCTCATTGATTTCTGGCGAAGCACGTGCCCGCCCTGCCGAACGACGATGCCTCATCTGGAGGCGCTACGAGAGGAGTTCGAGGGTGAGGGCCTGGTGCTCGTTGGTGTCAACCTCGATGTCACCGAGGCTGCGGCGCGGAACTACGTCGTGGATAACGGATTCGACGAGATGATCACGTTGAGAGGCTCTCTCGAGGATGCGGAGGCTGTTCGCGCCCTCTACGGGGTTGGAGGGATCCCGCATACGTTCGTCATTGACCGACAGGGGATCGTTCGACACGCAGATCACCCGATCCGCCTGCGCGACTACCACATCGAGCCCTGGCTCTAGGGCAGGAGGACTCTTCGAACGCTGGCCGGCGTTTTCGCTGTCCGCTATAGTCGACTCATGGCTGGAAACGTACTCACCGTCGAGAAACCGCTGATCGGGATGATCCATTTGCCGCCGCTGGCGGGAAGCGTTGGCTACCGCCAGCAGGGCACGAAGCCTGTGCTGGACGTGGCCCTGCGAGACCTCTATGCCCTTCAGGCAGGAGGCGTTGATGCGGTATTGGTCGAGAACATGGGAGACGCCCCGTTCGCGATCGACGCACCGCGCGAGACGATCGCGATGATGGCCGTCGTCGTCGACAGGCTCTCCGAGAAGTCGGATATTCCGATCGGCGTCAACGTTCTGCGGAACGACCCCGTCGCGGCGATGTCGATTGCGGCGGCCACAGGAGCCGCCTTCATTCGCGTCAACGTCTTCGCCGGCGTCGCCTTCACCGATCAGGGGATCATCGAAGGGCACGCACGCGACCTCCTCTGGCTCAAGCGGGATCTTGGCACGGAGACGAGGATTCTGGCTGACATCCACGTCAAGCACGCGGCGCATCTGACACAGCTCGAGGAGGCGGCCATCGACGCCGCCCGCAACGGACCGGATGCGCTGGTCATCTCCGGCATCGGAACAGGCAAGCCAGCCGATCCGGAGAACGTGCAGCGGGCGAAGGGAGCCTCCGACCTTCCCGTCTTCGTCGGAAGCGGTGTGCGAATCGACAACCTCTCTCGGTACCGGGAGGCCGACGGGTTCATCGTCGGAACCGCGCTCAAGGAGGACGGCCGCTTGGGCAGCCCGATCGACGTCGATCGCGTCCGTGCGCTCGCTGATGCGGTCGCGAGTCTCCGATCGGGCGAATGAGCCGAATCGTCGTTCTCGGCGATCTGAACCTCGACGTTCATGCAATCGATCCTGCTGACGCCTCGCCGGGAGATGAGATCCGCGCGAGCGTCCGCGCTGTCCCTGGCGGAAGTGCCGGGACATTCGCACGAACGGCCGCCGGCGTGGGTGCTTCCGTTCTCTTCATCGGCTGCGTGGGGAACGACTTGGTCGGCGATCTCCTGGTTCGTTCCCTCGAGGAACGAGACATCGAATCGGCCGTTGGTCGCGTCGCCCTGCCGAGTGGCACGATCCTCGCGTTGCAGCAAGGAGAGGAGCGGACGATGGTCTGTTCGCGTGGGGCGAATGACGGTCTCTCCGTCGAGATGGTCGACGCAGTGGACTTCTCCTGCGTCGATCACTTGCACGTTTCTGGTTACGCGTTCCTCTCTTCTCGTCAGTGTCCGGCGGCGCTCCATGCGATCAAGCTGGCCGGCACCTACGGTGCGACGATCTCTGTGGATCCTCCTCCTGCGAGCCTGATCGAAGCGCATGGAAGAGCGTCCTTCCTTACGTACCTCGACCGCGTTGCGTGGATCTTCCCGAACCATGCCGAAGGCCGGGTTCTCACGGGCCGCAGCGAGCCGGAGGGGATCGTCGACGAGCTGGCCGATCGGTTTTCGTCCGGAGCTCTGACGCTCGGCGTGAAGGGGGCCCTCGCGTGGGATGGTGCGAGCCGGGATGCCGCCGCTCCGCCGGCAGCTCACGCTGGGAACACGACCGGCGCAGGGGATGCATTCGCTGCCGGATTCACTGTCGCCCGCTTGGAGGGTGCGTCGCTGGCCGAGGCGAACGCACGCGCCTGCGAGTTGGCGGCCGACCATGTCCAGCGCAACGGGCGGGAGACCGCGTCCGGCTGACGACGCCGAGCCGGCGGCGTTCGGCTGGTGATGGGGCGCTCGATTTCGCAGGCCTTGAATCGCGCGGAGCGAAACGTGTACCGTCGTTTGTGCATGGCAGACGGTCGATGCCGATGATCTCGGAGGTGTGATGTGGACGAGTCAGCCGGAATCCTGATTGCGATTGTCGTGGGCGTCTTGCTTGTGGCGGCCTTCCTCGTGTTTCTCATTCCGGAGCCGGCGGTTCGTGCCGTGATCGCCAGCGAGCGACTCGATGTGGCAGTCCTCGCATTCACCAACAGCTCGAGCTGGCCGTCGGTTGAGGAGACGATGGCAGGTCGGATCGAGACACAGCTCGTCAACGCGGACGGCATCGATGTCTATTCGAGGGTCCAGCTCGACGCGCTGCTGATGGAGCATGCGCTCTCAGGGGCCGGCTTCCTCGACCCGACGACGGCCGTTGAGATCGGCACCCTCACAGGCGTGAGCAAGCTCGTCACGGGATCCGTCTACGCGGTCGACACAACCGCTCGCGAGACCGACATCTGCACCCAATGGGTCAGCGGCCAGTGCGTCGAGCGGTCGCCGGCGACCGAGTACAGCGTCCGCATCCGTGCGGAGATCGAGGTCGTCGATGCGCGCACGGGGCTCATCGAGCGCGCGCTCGATCTGACGGCCACCGATTCGACGACGCTTCGCGAGGGAAGTCTGTTCGGCGGCTTCGACTCCTTGCTGGCGAACGCAGCGACATCGATCGCAGGAGACGTCGAGGGTGCCCTCACCGCGGCATACACGCGGGAGATGCGTTACGGGCTCTACGCATCGGTCGAAACGAAACGGGACGGCTACGTTGGAGACGAGGAGACGAGCCGATTCTCTGCGAGTGAGGATCTCGTGCATCTCGTTGCTCACTTCACGCGTGTCGAGAGGCGCGAGCCGTTCGATCTGATCTGGGTTGGGGCCGACGGTGCGGAGATCTCGCGGGTCGAAGATGTCGTTTCGCAAGGCGATTGGCGCCACTACACACTCGATCCGTTCGGTCTGCCATCCGGTCGGTACTCCGTGAGAGGAATCCTCTCCGGTGTCGAGGCATTCGACGAGCCGTTTACGGTTCTCCCGTAGCTCGCATGAAGACCGGTCAACTCGTCCTCATCCTTCTTGCGGTCGCCGGACTCGCACTCGTCGGCTGGTGGATGCTCAGGCCGGGGGACCTTCCGACGCCGATCTTCGCTTCACAGCCGATGTGGGAGGTCGCTGCATCGGCGCCGCTTGTGGTCGGGACACTCGACGATCCGTTCGCGTATGCGGGAGGTGACGGCGTCCTCTCTCGGACCGGTCAAGGGACGCTTCGGCTCCTGGAGCCTGACGGGTCCGGCTTCCTCCAGCTGACCGTGACGCTCGATGGCTCGGAGTCCGTGCTGTCGGAGAACGTCAATACGGCCGGAGTGGTGGAGCTTCGCGCGTCGATTCCGCCGCTCGACGAGGAGTTTCTCGATGTCGATTTCCATGGGAGCACGGGCCGGGGCGACGGGCGGCTTCCGAAGACACACGCGATGGTCTCGGGCATCGCCTACTTCTCCCTGCGCATTGACGGGGAATCGCGAGGCGCTCCGCTCGAAGGCCTCTGGTCGGTCGCGCATGCGCTTCGTCGGGAGGATGGCTCTGTGCGGAATCAGGGCCTCGCCTTCAGTCCGCTTCTGCGTGACGACACAGTCTTCGCCGATCCGGATCGGCTGGAGCTCACGCTTCTTCTCTACGGGCGAGGATCACAACAGACGGACAGCGTCGTTCTGCACCTAGTCTACCGGGATGTCGAGGTTCTGGCTTCGCCGGACGAAGCGACATCGCCGGCTACGTCTCGGGAGGGCTAGTCGGCTCTTCCTCCGGGAGTTCCTCGACCTCGGCGGCGCCCTCGACGGTTGCCTCGAGGCGCGCTTGGAGTTCCTCCTCCGCATCGGCGGTTAGATCTCGGCGGACGACTTTCCGGAGGAAGGCGGCGAGGCTGTTTCGGTCTCCGAACAGCTCGGCGGCACGGCGAAGCCCCTCGATCGTTCCGACGAGAAGGACGCGATCGCCCGCGAGGAGCCGGTCCCTGGCTGTCGGCAGCAGGAAGCGGTCGGTGTCGGCTCGGATGAGGCCGGAGATGGCGCATCCGTGGGGAAATCGGCGGTCTGCGCGTACCTCTTCGAGCGGCCTCGCACAGGCAGCCGCCTTCTCGGCGACCGTGATCCAGACCACGGCGCCCTGACCATCGGCGATCGATGCCACCTGGTGGACGGACGGATGCTCGATCTCGAGCATGAGCCTCTCGAGGAAGAGGCCGACAACATCGACGATGCTCGTGACGCCGGCCCGCTCGTAGGCGGCCCGGTACTTGGGGTTCGGCATGCGCGCGATGACGCGCTTCAGGCCGGTCCCGCACGCGAGGAGAGAGAAGGCAAGGTTGTCGGCGTTCGATCGCATCAGGGCGACCGCGACGTCCGCTCTGGCGATCTCGGCGCTCTCCAGCGTGTTGATGTCCGTAGCGTTGCCGCAGATGGCGACGACGCCGAGTTCCGTGCTGACCGCTTCGCAGAGCTCGCGGTTCAGATCGATGATCGAGATGTCATGCCGACCGGCGGAGAGCGCGCCGGCAAGCCGACGTCCCGCCACGCCTGCTCCTGCAATCACGATACGCATCGAACCTACCTCCAGATCCGGCGGGAGAAGATCAGCAAGAAGGGCAGGATTTCCAGCCGCCCTGCGACCATCGCCAGAATGTAGAAGACCTTGGCCGTCGCGCCAACCTCCGCGAAGGCCTTGACGTCAACGAAGTGCGGACCGACGTTCCCGATCATCGAAGCGGCGGCGGAGAGGGAGCCCCACGCGTCGAGATTGGAGACAAAGGACGTGACGAGCCAGACAACGCCGAGCCCGACGGCCCATCCGACGCTCACGGCGACGGCCCGATTCGCCTCCGCCTGAGCCAGCGGAGACCCGCCGAGTGTGAGTGGAACGACCTCCTGGCTCGATCGCGTCGTCTGTCGGAGGCGTCGGCCGAGGAGCCGTCCGAGAACGGTCACGCGGAAGACTTTCAGTCCTCCGGCCGTCGAACCGACGCATCCACCGATCAGCATCAGCAAGAGGAGAACTTGCTTGGCTGCGGGGGCGAACCAGCCGAAGTCGACGGTCGTGAACCCGGTCGTCGTTGCAACGGAGACGACGTGGAAGAGGGACGTCCGGACGTGTGCGTGGAAGCCGATCTCGGCAACCCTGGCGCGATCGGCGACGGCTACGAGAAGTGTCGCGCCAACGAGAAGAAGGAGCCAGGCACGAAACTCGGCGTTTCGGTAGAGGGCGCGAAAGCGTCCTCGAAGCCCATGCCAGTGGACGAGGAAACTTGTCCCACCGAAGAACATGAAGACCAGAATCGTGTACTCGATCGCCACGGCATGGCGGAAACCGGCCTGCGCGAAGTGCGCGATGCTGGCGTCGTAGTTCGAGAACCCACCGGTCGAGACGGTCGTGAGCGCGTGTGTCAGCGCGTCGAACACGCTTAGTCCCTCGATCCAGAGAAGGAGCGCGCAGGCGACCGTAAGACCCCCGTAGATCGCCCACAGGATGCGAAGAGACGTGAAGACACCGGGGGAAAATCGCTCTGACGCTGCCTTGTGTGCTTCGGCGCCCATCAGCGCGTGTCGGGAGCCACCCTCCCGGATGACGAACAGGAACAGCGTGAAGATCCCGAGCCCGCCGATCCACTCGGTCAGCGCTCGCCAGAAGAGAAGGCTCTTCGGCAGGAGTTCGAGTCCGGTGAACAGTGTCACTCCGGTCGTCGTGAATCCACTTGCGGTCTCGAAGAATCCGTCGAGAAACGTGATCCGCAGGGCGAGCCAATACGGGATGGCCCCCACGAGGGAGAGGGCGAACCACCCCAGGGCGCCGACGGCCATCGCGGTTCCGACAGTCAGTCGTCGGGGCCGGAAGAAGAAGGCAAGAGCAAGACCGACGGCGAGACTGATCCCCGCAGGGATTGCGAAGTTGCGCATCGGAAACTGGACGGTCTCCCTGTAGATCGCGCTGACCACGAGGGGGGCGGCCTGAAGAATCGAGAAGGCAACGAGGATGACGCCGAGGTAGTGGAGAATCGAGATTCGGTCGCGCACGCTGCCTCCTTCGATGGCATTCTACAGGTCGACGGCCGTGGACAGCGAGATGCCAGGAAACGCGTCTGCGTGGAAGACAGTGCTCTGGCTACGGGCTGGGATCACGGGCCGCAGTCACGGGCCAGGCGCGACGGGAAAGACGAGCGTCTCGCCATCGCGCAATGCCACCCAGACGCAGAGGAGTCCGTCGAACCAGCCGGTGGGATCCAGGTCAATCCACCGTCCGGATGACGTGGTTCGCGTCGAGACGTTGGCAGACGGCACGAACCCGCCACCGCCGGCGCTTCCTGGGGCGCCGGCCAACGACAGCTGCAGCCGGGAGCCGGCCGGGAGCGGAATCGAGATCGGGGCATCAAGGATGATCGGGTTCACGGCAGTTGCCGCAAAGGCTGTCAGAGTCTCCAGGCTCAGCGAATTCGGCATCCCCGCCGTGCCGACGAGTGGGCTCCCGACGATGTCCGTGCCGTGCGTGAAGATCCCCGAGCTCGTCTGCCAGTTGTCCGCTGAGTCTGCGCGGAGGAGGTTGACTCGCTCCATGGTCCCCCTCGTCTGAGCATCCCCGGCCGGCCATGCGCCTCGAGTGGCGTTGGCCGTGTCGATTAGGGTGCCGTCGGGCGCATGAAGTGAGAGGGCGGTGCCTCGGTCTGGAAGGGCGAGGCCGTCCGTGAAGCCTGGATCGTAGATCAGATCGGCGTTGACTCCCTCGACCGTAGACTCCCCGCCTCGCTCAAGTAGGTAGTAGCCCTGGGCCTTGGTGCCGTTCTCGGGAGAACTCCAACCGAGATCGACGATTCGCCAGCCGCCGTCGTGTGGCAGCGCGGAGAGCCGCTCCGTGCCGGCCAGCCGGGCCGAGCCCTCCGTAGCGAGCGGCTCGAGGACGCCGGCAAGGAGGATCGATCGGCGATTGCCGGCTGCATCATCGAATCGCAGGCTCCACCCGGTCAGATCGATCGACTCGCCGGAGAGGTTGGCCAGTTCGATCCACTCGGCGTCGGCGCTGGACGCGCTGCCGGCCCACGCGACTTCGCTGATCAGGATCGATCGTGGGATCGGCATCATGCCTCCGCCCGCGCCTGCCGTCGTCTCAAGCAGACCGATCGATACGTCGGCCGCGGCCTCTGTAGACATTCCCGACTCGGCGAACCCGTCGAGAAGGGCCGTGTTTGTCAGCGGCCCGGGGAAATCCGTCTCCCGAATCGTGTAGGGCACGTCGATTCGAAGGGCTTCGCCGGGGGCGAGCGTATCCTCGGGCACGTCGATTGGGCCGAGGCGATCATCGACCAAGATGAGATCGGAGATGCTCGTCTCGCCAGCATTCCGGATCGTGTAGGTGTAGACGACGGTCTCTCCGACAGCAGCCTCCGTCCGGTTGACCGACTTCTCAAGGAGAAGGGGCCGCTCGTCCTGCTCAAGAAGGAACGCGATTTCGTCGCTCCCCGTGATCGTCTCGCCATGCGGGCTGATCGCCTCGATTGACACCTCGATTTCGAGACGATCCCCATCCTGCTGCGGATCGGGTGTGTAGGTGAACGAGGCTCGAGCGCGCTCCCACGGGTCAAGGGCATCCGCGACGAACGCGAAGGCGCCCCCCGGCACGCCGATCCCGGAGAGGCTCGTGAGCCGACAGGCCCCTGTGTTGACGATCTCTACTTCGATCGTGATCGGCTGACCGTTCGGCGGTGTATCGAGCGAGGAGAGGGGGAACCCCCACGGATCGAAGGCGCGGATCGAGACGTCGATCCCGATCGCCGAGGGAGCCAGCACCTCGACGGCTACCTCATCATGAGCGACGGATCCACATCCGTCGGTCGCCCGCAACTCGAAGGTGAGAATGACATCCTCTTCGACGCTCGGGGACAGGAACTCGAGCGTCTGCGTCCTCTCCCCATCGAGGCGCACGGAGGGCCCGCCCGTCTGGGTCCATTGCAGATCGAGGACGTCGCCGTCCGGATCTGTCGCTCTCCCTCCCAATCGAACGGCGATCTCGCTCTCGACGGCGAGGTCCTCGCCTGCGTCGACCGTTGGCGGTCGATTTGCGCTCTCCGAGGAGAGCAGAGCCGAGTCGCTGGCGACGCCGCCCCAGTCATCGGTGACGGTGAGCGTCAGCTCAACACCGCCCCCGGCACAGGGATCGATCGCCGGCGGCGTGTAGACGGGATTCAGGATGTCGGCCGACGGCTCGAAGGAGCCCCCTGCGCCGCCGTCGGACCAGGCATAGGCGACGATCCAGCCGTCAACGTCCGTCGCGTCGGCCTCCGTGAGATCGACGTCATCGCCGATCACGAACGTCTGGTCCGGCCCGGCATCGGCGGTCGGTGGCGCATTGACGCGGACGCGCAGACTGTCGCTTGACATCCCGCCGTCCTGATCGACTGCGCGAAGCGTGAGTTCCACGACACCGCTGACAGCCGGCGGTGCGTAGATCGTCTGCAGTACGTCAGGATCGTCGAAGGAGCCCCCCGCTCCCTGGTCCGACCACTCGATTGTTGTCAACGGATCGCCTCCGTCGCCGGCGGAGGCCGCGCTTAACTTGACCGAGCCGCCGTACTCGGCAATCAGATCCGGCCCGGCATCGACGGACGGGAGGACGTTGACGTACGTGAAACCAGTCGCCCGCGGGCCCGAAGGATCGAGGACCTCGGCCGTTGTCGGCA
>Ga0272444_10003270_pt1 | contig 14669 bp, 10 predicted proteins | sample SSMForm13_FD_201033 | JGI IMG/M metagenome (GOLD analysis project Ga0272444, IMG submission 201033) | Marine sediment archaeal communities from Little Sippewissett salt marsh, Falmouth, MA, United States - SSM-Form-13 | ecosystem: Environmental > Aquatic > Marine > Wetlands > Sediment ...
AGCCCTACCAGAGTCTTTATTCACGGTCTTGAGGGCAGCAGTCATGGGACCAAAGGGGTATTCTTCAGAAGAAGATGCCCTGACATGATGATCGAAGACTTTCACGGAACCCTTGAACAGCGGATGAAAAAACTGACCGGTCTGGTTTCTGACCACCAATCTTTGATCATCGTTGGCTCAAGCTTTGGGGGGCTCATGGCTGCCATATTTGCATGCAAGCACCCAAATATCGTAAAAAGGCTCATCCTCCTGGCGCCGGCCCTCACCTTCTTGGAGTTTCGGCCCCACTTGGGGCACACTATTGACCCCCCTGTCTTCGTCTATCACGGGAAAAAGGATGATGTCGTGCCTGTGGGACCTGTTCATGACATTGCCGAAAGGGTCTTTTTAAACTTGGTATTCAACGTGGTTGACGACGACCACGTGCTGAGCCACACTTTTGAATACATGGACTGGGATGATTTGCTCGAAATGGGGCCGGCTCGCGTGCCGGTCAAAAAGATGGTTTAGAACCCAAAAAGGATGGTTTCGTAAAAAGTCCTCTAATCGTCATGCCGGACTTGATCCGGCATCCAGAACATATTGACCTTACTGGATTCCGGCTTTCGCCGGAATGACACAAAATAGTGTTCTACGACTTTCTACGATTTTATGAAAAGAAGGAATGTGGGCGACGGCCCCTTCCTGTTTGGATGCCCTAGGTGCCAACAACTCGCCAGCAAATGATCTTACTCTTGTCCGAAGGGGAATGGACGGCAAGAGATCTTTCACAGACCCTGAGTATCCCGGAAAAGGAGGTCTCTTCCCATCTTTCCCACCTTGCCCGGTCCGTGGCGTCCCAACACAGGAGGCTCCATATTGTACCCTCCAGCTGCCTTTCCTGTGGGTATCTCTTTGATACCCGAAAACGGTTCACCAGGCCTGGCCGGTGCCCACGCTGCAAGGGCGAACGCATTAGGGAACCTAAATATCGCATCCTGTAAGGACCCCTTTATAGCCATGGATGAGTGGGACATCTATAAACTCTTCATAAAGGCCGCTGGAAGCACTGCCGAAGCTTCTGAGGACGCCAGACGCGTCTTTGGGATCTTGGTTTCCTCCACCCTGCGCTACAGGGATCTTCTCAAAGACGAACTCGGTATCATCGTCACCGTCGAAGATGTGAGAATCGCCCTGGACTGGTTGCTTGAATCAATGGATACAAAAAAGCTGCCTGAAACCAACAACGCGGTCAGATTGGACCTTCTAAAGATATGGCTCGACGGGTTGAAACCGTACTTGTAAAGGTATCCCCAAGCCCTGTGGCTTGTTTGGCTTGAGAACCCCCTGCAGGGCCTGCGGCAAACATCCCGTGGTCAGACAAGATCGGATGAGGGTCCCTGGCAAGATTCTGAAAGGATGGGAAGCGTAAACGTAGGCACCAAGGGCAGAAAAGGCCCTGTGAGACTGAAGAAAAGAAGAAATCTAAAAGCAATGGCGGTAGTTCCAGAGCCGGGGTCGGTGCCTCCTTCTAGAGACTTGATGGTGCCACCGGCTCCAGATTCCTACCGCATGGATATGATAAGCACGAAAAACGGCCAGGTCAAGGTGGGCTGTTGCCCAAACCCCGTTTCGCTTGTTCTGAACCGTTTTTGGATAAATCTAAGGCCTGCTACAAAGGAATTTGGCTTTGGCCAATAGCCCGAAGAAAGACAAAGCCTCCGAGGGAAGGGATCTTTCGCAGTCTCCACAGCCCCCAGAGGCTTAGAATGAGACACCGACAGACAGGATACCTGTCTGTTATTGGTGTAGCAATCAAGGGTGGTGAAGTCAAGAGAAACCATGAACTCATTTCTCCCAAAGATCCTACGGGAACAGTCGGTGCAGGCCTTCAACATGGCCACTTACAGGGCCCAGCACGAAGAAGAGTTGCCTTGTCGAGCCTTGACTCTTTCTTTGATTACACATCCTTGGCGTCTGAGTCGGGGCGACGAGTCTCCATGTGACCTGGGGCTTTTCGGCACCTCACGATGGGGGTAACAGAAAGATAGGGACGGAAAGAACGTAAGCCTGAAAAAGTGGAACACGGGATGACGCGTATGGCTTGTGGGCCTGTTTTGCCGCCAAGGGCCGTCAAAGGGAAAGAAAGGAGGCTCCGCCCCCTCTATGGTCTATAACCAGTCATTCTATGGACGCGTTGCCTGAACAACCATTGAAGGCTTCATTGGGATGGATCTTGGTGTAACGGACTGGACGGTAGACGCAGAGACGATGATGAGGTGTTTCTGCAGGGGGGTGCAAAAAGGAAATTTACAACGATGATAAATACTGATATCTTCACAAGTTACATTTAGCGATAGGGGCTCATAGCACCCAGAATTGAAGGGAGGATTACTTTTGCCGGTACATGCATTCACCTAGGCCTTGCCTTTTGATGGTGCCCTGCTCCTTGCCTGTTATCTGTGTGAAATTGGGGGTTTTAAGAATGATGAAATCGTAAAAAGTGCCTTTTTCTCTCTCTGTGAGCATTTTGGAAGCACTTAGAATGTTGGACTAAAATACCAAAACTCTCCGCGGCGGCGGATCAAATCCCGACTTGTCGGGACATTTCTTATCGCCGATCATCCCAAGTGCTTTTCTCCTCCGCCACGGCGGACTCAATTGTTGGCAAAAGACTTTTTACGAAACCGTTAAAAATCATCATCCATTCAAAGTGGAGGGACTATGGGAACAAGAGAACGCTTGGCAAAACACTTGGAGCGCTTGGAGCGCCTTGTGCCAGGCATGGGGAGTTACAAAGACAAAGAAAAGCGCCGTGATGCAGACAAGAGGTTGCGCAGCACGTTGGCCGAACGTCTTGACACAGCAAGGAAAGTTGTAGAGGAGGTTATTTACAGCTTGCAGGAGGGGGGCCATCTGGACCATTTGGCCCGGCTAGGTCGGTTGGAGCGCAAGCTTCATAAGGCAGCAGACTCGATCCGGTTTGCCAGTTATGGTTTCTCAGGGGTCTTTGATGCAGTAAAGATCGACGAGGCCAATCTGGACAAACTCTATGCCTTTGATGTTCTCCTGACAGAGTCTGTGTCAGCCGTCCAGGAGGGTGCTGGACGTTTAAAGGCACTGCCACCTGAGGCGATAGGGCCAGATGCCCTGGAGCCTCTGGAACGGGAAATGGTGTCCTTTGATAGTAAGATCGAGGAAAGGATGGCCCTTTTTCGAGAGGGATAGGCTTTCGGCTGGACTGAAGAGGCACGATTCTTGTCGGCATATAGTTGTCTGAAAGCAGGTCAGAACTCTAGAGAACCTTGTCCCCACAGGAGGTCATCATGGCTGTATTTTTGGAAATAATAGAGTGGTTCGATGAAACCGGTGAGACCATGGTCCACCGCATCCCGGAAAAGGGCTCCGCAGACATCAAAATGGGCGCTCAACTCATCGTGAGGGAGAACCAGGCGGCTGTTTTCTTTCGTGATGGCAAGGCATACGATCTCTTGGGTCCCGGCCGCCACACCCTGTCCACCCTCAATATCCCCCTCATCACCAAGGCCCTTAGCCTTCCCTTTGGCTTCAAGAGCCCTTTTCGTGCGGAAGTCTATTTTGTGAACTTGAAGGTCTATACGTCCTTGAAATGGGGCACCAAAGAACCGGTGGCATTTAAGGACTCGCAACTCGGGCTGGTACGCCTGCGGGGGTTTGGCAACTATACCATGCGCGTTATCCAGCCACTCCTTTTTGTGAATACCCTTGTGGGCACAAGAGGCATCTTCGACACGGGTGCCATCTCTGACTATCTTAGAGACGTTATTGTCTCTCGCTTGAATGACCTGCTGGGTGAGACCCTGGACACCATATTTGACCTTCCCAGACAATATGATGAATTTGCCGTGGCCCTCAAAAGCCGCGTCAAGGACGATTTTGAACGTTACGGTATCGGCCTGGTGGATCTCTACGTCAACTCCATCACACCGCCAGAGGAAGTACAAAGGATGATCGATGAACGAAGCGGGATGGAAGCGGTGCAAAACCTTGATAAATTCCTAAAGTTTAAGGCAGCGAAGGCCATGGGTGATGCTGCCGGAGCAGGACCAGGTGAGACCGGCGGCAGCGCCTCCCAAGGTCTGGGGCTGGGTGTTGGCGCAGGGCTGGGCATGATGCTGCCGGGCATACTGCAAAAATCCATGGCCGGCGCTGAGACGCAAGGGCCAACCCAGGTCTGCCCCAAGTGTCATGCCTCGATCAGCATGGATGCCCGGTTTTGCCCCAACTGTGGCCATCAGCTGGTCGTAGTGAACCGATGCCATGTATGTAACAAAGATTTGCCACCTGAGGCTCGTTTCTGCATGGTTTGCGGGACACCGGTTGAAAAACCCACGGCAACATGTCCCAAGTGTCATGCAGACGTGCTGCCAGAGGCGAATTTCTGCAACAGTTGCGGAGAGAAGATACGGTAAGGCATCAGTCTTAACTCAACGGGCTGTTGCCCAAAGCAGAATCCCTTTGAGCCGTTCATTGAACCGGTTTTTGTCCATACATCTTTGCGAATCCGCTGGAGGCGGACTGGAGCAAGCCTTGGATTTATCAAAAAATGGACCTGTTTCTCTCCACCAGTTGCCCCCAGTGCGGGGCTGATATCTCCTTTGAAGAAGAGAGCACCGTTTTGTATTGTCAATACTGCGGCGGCGCCCTTCACGTCACGGGTCGCTCAGGGGTGATACGTACCTATGTGGCGCCCCGAGAAGACATTAAAGGCATCAAGAAAATCATTCGCAAAGCCGTAACGCACGCCAAAGCCGAAAAGGCCCTTGTGACCGAGAAACGGCTTTTTTTTGCCCCCTATTGGCGTATCAAGGGAATGGTCTTCAGATGGGTCTTTGGCAAGAAACTAAACGGCAAGATCCTCAAGGAGTTAAAGACAAAACTACTCGATTATACCTTTCCGGCCTATGAGGGGCTCCATCTGGGACTTCGCTCCTTGGGCGTGCGACCAGCGGCCCTGAAGCTTCTCTTTTTTGATCGTAGGAAAATGTCCAAAACGGGGGCCATCATGAATGTTGCCACGACCTTTGACACGGCCGCAAGCCATGGGGCCTCCGTAAGCGACGTAGGGCTGGACGAAACCGGCATTCGCCTCCATCTTGGGTTGACCCGTTTGGTTGGTGAGCGATATGGCATCATCTATTTCCCATTCTATATGATGAAGCTGTCCCTGGGAGAAAAGGCATCTTTTGTCTTGATCCTGGATGGGGTGGCCAACAAGGTCACGCGGGTACTTACGGATCAGCAATGGAGAGACATGGAAGAAGAGACAGGGAAACAACCTGCCACGGTCAGTTTCAGCCGAGTCTCCTTTATCCCATTTAAGTGTCCTAACTGCGGGTGGGATCTCCCCCTGAATCGTTTTGATATTATACATCTTTGCGGCACGTGCCATCGGGCATGGATGGAACGAGGGGGGCGCTTCAAGGCCGTCCGTTTTGAGGCAGCCGCACCGCCGGAAGACCTGAACCAAGCCCTCGTCTATTTGCCCTTTTGGGTGTTTCACGCCGAGATTACGTCCAATGGACAATCCTTGAAAACAACGGCTGATCTGTACGAGTTCTCCCCTTTGTATCCTATGAAGGCCCAAGAGGGCACAAACCCGCGCCCCATCAAGTTCTATGTACCGGCAGTGGCCATTCGAAACATCTCAGCAGCAAACAAGCTGGCCACCCGCATCACACAGAACCAGCCCTCCTTTGATCGCCTGTCCAAGGACAGGCTCCAACATTGCAGGTTCATGGGCGTCTTCCTACGCCCAGAGGCCGCCACTGATATGGCCGATGTCTTGCTGTGCTCCTTGACGCCTGGCGGCAATCGAAAGCGACAAGATTTTGTCAAGCACGCCGACACGTCGATCAGCAAATTGGTTTTGGTTTGGTGGCCTTTTTATGAACAGCGTCTTTTCTTGAGAGATGCCATCTGCGGCTGTGGGATTCAAAAAGGGGCTTTGGCTACCGATATTTGAAAAAGTGAGGCAAGGGACGTGATTATCACATTTTGGGGGGTTCGGGGTTCTATTCCGGCGCCCATGGGCGCTCACGAAGTAAAGGAAAAGATCGGTTGGGCTGTGAAAAAGGCATTGGAACTGAACCTGGCCCAGGAAGAGGCCGTGGAGCAATACATTGACGGGCTACCGGAACACATAAAGGGGACGTACGGGGGCAACACCCCATGCGTCCAGCTGCAGTCAGGGGACACCACCATCATACTTGATGCCGGGTCAGGCATAAGGCTCCTCGGCATGGACCTGATGAAGCGAGACTTTGGTCACGGGACAGGGACCGCCCACGTGTTCATCACTCATACCCATTGGGATCATATTCAGGGCTTCCCCTTTTTTCTCCCGGCCCATGTCCCTGGCAATCGGGTGGTGGTGTACAGCCCCTTTTCAGATATCCAACATCGCATCGAGACACAACAGGGGGCTCGGTATTTTCCGGTTTCGCTGGAGGCTATGGGAGCTGAGATTGAATTCCTGTCTCTTTCCGAAGGAGAGATCATTACCATTGATGATCTGAGCATTTGCAGCATACGGCTCAACCACCCGGGAGGCTCTTTTGGCTACCGGATTCATAAAGAAGAAGGAACCTTTGTATACGCCACGGATACGGCCCTGGACAATCTCTCGGCGGCCGAGCAGGAGAGATTTGCCCAATTTCTCTCTCAAGCAAATGTGGCCGTCCTTGATGCCCAGTACACGGCGAAAGAGGTGGCAACCCAGAACGACTGGGGACACAGCTCTCTTTGCAAGGCCATTGACATGGCCCTTCTTGCAGAAGTCAAAACCCTGGTTTTTTTTCATCACGAGCCTGCTCTCAATGACCATGCCCTCTACGAGAGATTTCAAAGGGCAAGAAGGCACTTGGAGTCAAAACACGAGAGTCAACAATGTTCTCTGATCATGGCCTATGAGGGTCTGCAATTGACCATTTGAAGGACTGAGGGGTGTAGGTGGAACCAACGCAACGGGTGAATAAGATTCTCAGCGGCGATGTGCGGACCGCCGCCAGGTTGATCAGAGACATTGACGATGGGGTTGTCTCTTCGAGGCAGGTCTTAAAGGCCCTTTATCCTCACACGGGCAGGGCCTATGTCATAGGCATCAGCGGCTTTCCCGGCGTTGGAAAAAGTACCTTGGTCGATCAGATGATTCAGGCATACAGAACCGCAGGGAAGACACTTGGGGTCCTGGCCGTTGACCCAACCAGCCCCTTCTCTGGCGGCGCCATCCTTGGAGATCGGGTGAGGATGCAGCGCCACGGCACGGACCCGGAAGTATTTATCCGGAGTCTCGCCACCCGAGGCCACTTTGGGGGGCTGACGCGCTCCACGCACAATGTTATAGACGTCTTGGATGCCATGGGCAAAGAGATCATACTGGTAGAAACGGTAGGCGTAGGCCAGGACGAAGTAGATATCGTTACAACAGCCCACACCACCATCATCGTCCTTATTCCCGGAATGGGTGACGATATTCAGGCGATCAAGGCAGGTATCTTAGAGGTTGCCGACATCTTTGTCGTCAACAAGGCGGATCAGGAAGGTCTTGAGAAAACGATCAAGGAACTTCAGGCCATGCTGGACATGAATACCCAAGGAGGCACGCAGCGACACTGGCGGCCGCCCATAGTCGCCACCGAGGCAGCGCGAAACCAAGGTGTGGAGGAGCTGCTCTCCCACATAGAGGCCCACAAGGCCTTCCTGTTTGGCCAAGGGGAAAAACACCTCAAGGGGCACATGAGAAAAAGGGCCTTGAGGGAACTCTTAGAGACCATAAAGGAGAACGTCGTCACCGAAATCATGCAAGACTTGGAGGCCTCTGAAACATTCGAGGAAATGCTTGACGACATTGCAGAGAAAAGGACTGACCCTTTTACCCTGTGCGAGCGGATCATGGCAGAAAGGATGAAGAAACCCAAGGAGATTTCCCATGGCTAGGAAGAAGAAATCCGATTCTCCACCCCTGGGGGAAAGGATCAAGAAGGCCAGACAGGCAAAGAAATTCAGCTTGAATCATGTGGCTAATCATACGGGGTGCAGTGTTGACTACTTAAAGGACGTGGAATCCGGGAAATCCATGCCCCCTGTCGGCACCTTGTTACAGATATCCCGCGCCCTGGAAATCGATTCAGGGGTTTTGCTGAAAGAGCAGGAGGCCACAGCTGAAAGCCGTGTCAAGGCATACAAGAAGCGCACGGAGAACTATGCTTACACGACCTTGACACCAGGTGCGGAAAACAAGCACTTAAAGGCATTTCGCGTCACCGTGGATCCCCACAGGGACCACAAGGGCGTAGGGTACCAGCATGAAGGAGAAGAGTTTATCTATCTCCTTAAAGGCGGCATTGAGGTAACCGTTGGCGATCAGGTGAACAAACTCAAGAAGGGTGAATCTATCCACTTTAACTCGGGGATAAGGCACAAGATCACAAATACTGGCGACAAGAAGGCAGAGCTCTTGGTGGTCATTTTCACCCCCTAAGTGGGTGGAGTGCAAATAGCCACAAAGGCACAAAGACCCCAAGGCATCATAAGGATGGACGTGGGCTTTGCCCCTTAAGTGCAATCTCTTGTAAGTTTCGTGCCTTTGTGTCTTAGTGGCTAAACAGCAAGCCGCTAGCCCCCCTAATGGAGCAGATGATGTCTTTCCAACTCACTGACGAACAAGTGATGATTCAAACCATGGTCAGGGACTTTGCCCGAAAGGTCCTTCTCCCCACAGCCATGGAACGGGACCAAACCAAGGAGTTCCCGGCAGAGAATCTTCATAAGATGGGAGCATTGGGTCTCATGGGAATGATGGTGCCGCCTGAATTCAACGGGGCAGGCGCCGATACCGTGAGCTATGTGCTGGCCCTTCAGGAAGTGGCATACGCCTGCGCATCTACAGCCGTGGTAATGTCCGTGCATAACTCCATCGTTTGCGAGACCATCAACCGCTTCGGAACAGAGGCCCAGAAACAAACCTTCTTAAAGCCCTTGGCCGCAGGTCAGGTCATAGGCGCCTTTGCCTTGACCGAACCCCATGCAGGGTCAGACCCTATGAGTCAGTCCACCCGGGCTGAACGTCACGGTGACCACTACGTCATCAACGGTTCCAAGCGTTTCATAACCTCAGGAAGAAACGCAGGGGTGACGATCATCACGGCCAAGACCGACGAGACAAAACGCCATAGGGGGATCAGTGCATTTATTGTTGAAGGGGGCACACCAGGGTTCTCAGCCGGGAGAACTGAGGACAAGATGGGGCTTTGCGCCTCTGACACCACCGATCTGGTCTTTGAAGGCTGTCGGATCCCAGGTGATAATCTCCTGGGGCACGAAGGAGACGGGTTTAAGATCGCCATGACGGCCTTGGATGGCGGCCGCATAGGCATCGCTGCCCAGTCGATAGGGGTGGCTCAGGCCGCCCTGGATGCGGCGGTCTCCTATGCCAGTGAGCGGGAACAGTTTGGGCAACCGATTGCAAAATTCCAGGGCCTTCGATGGATGCTGGCCGACATGGCTACTGAATTGGAAGCCGCTCGGCAACTTGCATTCTTCGCTGCCGCGAAGAAAGATAGGGGTGAAAAGCATACGATGGAGGCCTCCATGGCCAAGCTTTTTGCCTCGGAGATGGTTAACCGCGTCACGGCCAGCGCCTTGCAAATTCATGGAGGATATGGTTATATTAAAGAATATCCTGTGGAGCGTTTTTACAGAGATGCTCGGGTATTTACGATTTACGAAGGCACTTCAGAGATTCAGCGAATCGTTATAGCCAATCACCTGCTAAAAGACCGCTACGTGGGAACACTTCGCTAAGGACAACCTAGCTGTTCATTTGTCGCTGGGACCAAATTGGTGTGTCTTGAACCCCAGGGGGATGTAGAGTGCTGGATCATGGGGATCCGCAAGGATTTGCATTCTTCGGGCATGAATGATGACCGATTCGTAAAAAGTCAGGATCTTGCTCTTGTTGTCATTCCAGCGAACCGTGGGCTGGAGCCCACCGCAAGTGCAGAAATTAAGTGATTTCAGAAAGTTCAAATCTTCCTGGCCTGCGGTTTTCGCCAGGGTGACGACTTGCTGCAAAGCGATCATGAATAGAGGATAAGATTAATGGCGCGAATATACTCTAGGAAAGTGATTCTCTCGGCTATTGGGGTTCCATGGCTCTGCCTTCTTTTAATGGGTTCCATTTCCCATGGAGAAGACAAAGGGAACGGTTCTCAAGGCCCCCCACCTGTGCCGGTGAAGGTGGCACCGGTCATTCGGGAGACTGTCTCGGAACAGATCACTCTGGTGGGAACCACGGAGCCTATCGCCCGAAGCAAGGTCGCCGCTGAGATTTCAGGTCTCGTGGAGGAATTTCCAGTCCGCGAAGGGGACTTTGTTGAAAAGGGGCAGGTCCTTGTCAGACTCAGATCAAAGGATCTAAGACTTCACCTCAAGGCAGCAGAAGCCCTTAGGGAGAAAGTCCGAGCCAACTTGCTCTTTGCAGAAAAAGAACTGGCCCGGTATGGCAAACTTAAAGACGCAGACAGCATTGCAGCCAGGAGATACGACGAGGCACTCTATCAAGATCAGTCCCTGAAGCAGGAACTGCTGCGCACGGAGGCAGAGATCGACCTCCTGAAGGACGACATCAGGAAGATGACAGTCCTCGCCCCATTTTCCGGCCATGTGGCCAAGGAGCACACCCAGATAGGAGAGTGGCTGCCCACGGGCGGGCCTCGGGAAGTGGTGACCTTACTTGATATGGGGCACGTACGGATCACAGTAGACGTGCCAGAGCGTTATGCGGTAAACCTTCTTCCGCAGAGCCCGGTTCGGGTCCTGGTGGCAAGCCTGTCCAGTGAGCCCTTTTTGGGTAAGATTTCGGCCATCCTGCCTGAAGGAAACGCCAACGCCCGGACCTTTCCGGTGCGAGTCACCCTGTCGAACCCGGATCTAAAGATCAGGAGCGGTATGGAGGCCAAGGCGACCTTTAGCCTGGAGACCACGAAGGACGCTCTTCTGGTACCCAAAGACGCCATTGTTACAGCCGGGAATAATCGATTGGTTTATGTGGTAGCCAGCACCGTAGCTCAACCGGTAGATGTCCAGGTCATCGGCTATCACGACGGCAACGTGGCCGTTGAGGGCCCCCTCAAGCCGGGAGACCCGTTGGTCATCCGAGGAAATGAGCGCCTGCGCCCAGGACAGACCGTGGAGATAATTGAGTAAGCTAGAGTCAAGATGGCCACAAAGACACCAAGGCACAAAGGCAGCGACATGGGCTTCGCCCCTTTATCTGAACGGGAAGAGGGGATAGCAAAACAGGTTGTTGATGCAGCCTATACGGTACACAAGGAACTGGGGCCCGGCTTGCTAGAAAAGGTCTACGAGGTTTGCCTTTGCCACGAGTTGTCAAAGCGAGGCCTAGAGTGTCAGAGGCAGTTGGCTATTCCTATTGTGTATGACGGTATCGTCTTTGACGAGGGCCTGCGTCTGGATGTCTTGGTCGAAGATCTCATTATCTGCGAACTCAAGGCCGTTGACGAGATGAATCCCGTCTGGGAAGCACAGTTGCTCAGCCACCTGAAGTTGACCGGCAAGCGCCTTGGCTTTCTTATAAATTTCAATGTCCCTCTCATAAGGGAGGGCATCAAGAGAATCATCTTATAGCCTTCGTGTCTTCGTGGCTGAAGAGCTGAATCTACTTCTTATCGTCTTCGTGCCTTTGTGTCTTAGTGGCCAAGGAACAGAATCTTATCCATGAAACTCGTCGATATCGCCATAAAAAAGCCTGTCACCGTCACAGTGGGGGTCATCCTTCTGGTCCTCTTTGGCCTCATCTCCCTGTTTAGAATCCCCATTCAGCTCACCCCCAATGTGGATAAGCCGGAAATCTCCGTGGAGACTGTCTGGCGAGGGGCAAGCCCCTTGGAGGTAGAACGGGAGATCGTGGACGTGCAGGAAGACGAGCTTAAAAATGTCGAAGGCCTGGACAAGATGAAGAGTGAGAGCCTTGATGGCAAGGCGTACATCAACCTCCTCTTCGAGGTAGGCACGGACACGGATTCGGCCCTCCTGAAGGTTTCCAACAACCTGGACCAGGTGAAAAAATATCCCGACGGCATGGAAAAGCCGATCATCAAGTCAGGAGGCCGACGGGAAAAGGCCATTGCCTGGATGATCCTAGGGGCCCGTGAGGGATACACCGGTGTCTTGAGCCATGAATACGATTTCTGCGATGAATACGTAAAACCTCGGCTGGAACGGATCTCTGGGGTGGCGTCTTCGAACATATACGGTGGACAGGAGCGAGAGCTTCAGGTCATCGTTGATTCAGATGCCATGGCGGCGCGACACATTACCATCCCTGAGCTCATGCGGGCCTTGGACGTAGAGAACAAGAACATCAGTGCCGGTGACTTTGACGAGGGAAAGCGCCGATACATTGCGCGGACCGTTGGGGAGTATGAGAGCCCTGAGGACGTTGCCCAAGTCATTGTCAAACGGATCAACAATGTGCCCATCACCGTTGGCGACATTGCCCGGGTTTCCCTCGGCCACGAGGACATCGAGGTCGTGGTCCGCCATGAAGGGATCCCCACCATTGTCATGAACGCCGTCCGGGAGACAGGCTCCAACGTGCTGGTGGTCATGAAGAAACTTACAGAGGCACTGGAAGAGCTCAACAACGGCATCCTCAAAAATCGAGGACTCAAACTCGAACGGGTCTACGATGAAACCAGCTATATCTACAGTGCCATCGCCCTGGTCAAACAAAATATATTCATCGGCGGGGCTTTAGCCATAATCGTTCTGCTGGTATTTCTCCGGAATGTCACCAGCACGTTGATCGTCTCTCTTGCCATCCCCATCAGCGCGGTGGGGACCTTTCTGCTCATGACCCTCTTCGGGCGGAATATCAATGTGGTGAGCCTGGCCGGGATGAGTTTTGCTGTCGGCATGGTGGTAGACAACTCCATTGTCGTATTTGAAAATATCTTTCGCCATCGTGAGATGGGAAAAACACGCGGTCAGGCCGCTTACGACGGCACGGTAGAGGTCTGGGGGGCCGTGCTGGCCAGTACCCTTACCACCATAGCCGTGTTTGTTCCCATTCTCTTTGTCCAGGAAGAGGCAGGGCAACTGTTCAGAGACATTGCCATTGCCATTAGCAGCGCCGTGGGGCTCAGCCTCCTTGTATCCATGACCGTAATTCCCACCCTATCGGCAAAGATACTCGGCAAGGTCAAGCCGTTGGAGACCTCAAAAAGGTCTGCCTGGTCTGTCTATGGTCTGGCGTCCATGATCACCGATGCCATTGCCAGATTCATCTACTGGACATGTGGTCGCATTTCAGCAAGGTTTGCAGTGGTCCTTGTCATGACCGGCCTGGCCCTTGGGATGGCCTGGTTTCTCGTACCAAAGACGGAATATCTGCCGGAAGGAAACCGGGAAATCCTCTTCGGCATCCTTCTCCCCCCGCCCGGATACAACCTGGGAGAACTCCAGGAGATTGCAGAGACCGTTGAAGCGGACGTCCTGCCCCTCATTGAACATGACCAGGAAAGTGTCCGGGCCAAGGAGCTGAACCTTCCCCCTGTAAAAAATTTCTTCTATGTGGCCTGGGGACAACAGGTGTTCATGGGGATCGTCTCGAAGATCCAGGAAAGAACTCGAGAATTACTTCCTTACATCTACGGAGTGTTAGGAAAGATCCCGGGCATGATCGCTATTGTCCAGCAGCCAAGCCTGTTTGAGACCGGCATCGGGGAGGGGAGATCCATTGAGATAGAGATCAAGGGGCCTGAATTGGAAAGACTCATCGACTTGGGACGACAGATCTTCGGCCAATCGGCCCAATTGATTCCGGGAGCGCAGATACGGCCCATCCCCAGCCTTGATCTGGGCAACCCGGAAATGCGTGTCATCCCCAACCGTGATCGCCTCTCCAGACTGGAAATGACCACCGAGGACCTTGGGAAAACCGTGGATGCCCTCGTGGATGGGGCCACAGCCAGCGACTATCGCCTCTTTGGTGACGAGATTGAGTTGGTCGTGAAGGGAGAAGAGACAAGGCTCGAACGGACCCAGGATCTGGCCGGTCTTCTTATACAGACACCCAAGGGGGAAAGGGTCACCCTTGGATCAGTAGCCGACATCCGGTTGGAAGAAGGGCCTACGCAGATCAACCGTATCGGTTCAGAACGGGCCATCACCATTCAGGTCATCCCACCTGCACAAATCCCCCTTGAGACGGCCATGGACACCGTTCGAAACAAGATCGTGGAACCCCTCAGGGCAAGTGGCAGTCTCGGGGCGTTGTACCGAATCGACCTGAGCGGAACAGCCGACGATCTCACGCGGACCCGGAAAGCCCTTCAGTGGAACATTATTTTGGCCCTTGTTATAAGTTACCTCTTAATGTCCGCCCTTTTTGAAAACTTCTTATATCCCCTCGTGATCATGTTCAGCGTGCCTCTGGCTGCGGCTGGTGGGTTCATTGGCCTCCTCCTGGTCAATCTTTTTGTCGCCTATCAGGCCTTGGACATCGTCACCATGTTGGGGTTCGTAATCCTCGTGGGAATCGTTGTCAACAACGCCATCCTTATCGTCCACCAGGCCCTGAACAACATGCGTGACAGCAACATGGCTCCCCGGGAGGCGATTAGGGA